>Ga0315294_10000028_pt1 | contig 151633 bp, 139 predicted proteins | sample YL17G13_40_MG_FD_203626 | JGI IMG/M metagenome (GOLD analysis project Ga0315294, IMG submission 203626) | Sediment microbial communities from Yellowstone Lake, YNP, Wyoming, USA - YL17G13_40 | ecosystem: Environmental > Aquatic > Freshwater > Lake > Sediment | place: USA: Wyoming | collected...
TGGGGTAGCTCTCTCGCCAACCCACCAGCAGGGCCGCCATCAGCTCCCCCACCTGCGCCGGATGGCTGTGCGGGGCCCGGGAGCGATCACACAACCCGGCCACCCCCTCCCGGCACCACCGGCCATAGATCTTGTAGCCGGTCTTCGCGCTGATCCCAAACTCCCGGCACAAGGCCGTCATCCCCTCCCCCTCCCCCAAACGCACCACAAAACACATCCGCTCCTTTACCGGCTCCGTCTCCTTCCAGGGCATAGGCAACCTCCTGCTTGCTTGTTACCTATGTTCCCGGTCAATTCCCTTACCCATGTTCCCGGTCTGTACCAACCCACACTCCCTCTCCCCCTTGGGAGAGGGTCGGGGTGAGGGCACCCGCGCAGGCCCGGTAGTCGGCGCCGGCGTGTCGAGAACGGCGAAGGGATTACGGATTCCGCCCCGCTTGCTGCGTTACCAATTCAATCTCCAGGAGCAACTCTACGCCCTGCTTCATCTCCTCCTGTCTCATTTGCCAGCCGAGCTCCTGGGCCCGCTCACGAGCAGCCTCTATCGTTAATGGACTGACCTCGGCTCGCAAGATGTAGTACAGCTTTGCGGCGTAGGAGAGTACGCGGTAGTCGGCGCGAGAATTGACCAACGTTTGAACTATCTCAACTGCCTTGTCGAACTCTTCCGGCTGGCGGTTGCGCCGCCATTCCAGTGCCTTTCGCCCGCTGTCTGCGAGGACGTACACATAGCGGCGAAAATCGTCATCATTGCCTGCAAAGCCTGCTACCCCTGGAAACGCCTCCAGAGTTTCCCGGAGGACGCCCCGCGACGCTTGGCTTTCGGCAGCCGCTGTGACTATAGAGCTATAGGGGCCATAATAGTGCGGCCGGTAGCTGGCTTCCACCTTGAGCAGGGTAGCCGCAAAAAAGACCAGTTTCTGTAGCCGCGTGCGCCCCTCAATCCGGCCTCCGCTGGCGTGCATTGCAGCAAGTACCAGGTCGTCAACATCAAGCATCCTCCACCTCCTCTCTGGGGTTTGCAGCCACGGCCGTCCCGCACACGGGGCAGCATCCATTGTCGCGCGGAGGCAGGGAACGGCCACAGTGCGGGCACACGGTGGGGCCGGTGACCTCGTCGCTCAGGCCAACGAGTTCCGCGATCTTGCCACGCAGTTCGGCACGCTGGCGGCGTCTGCGCTCGGGCTCAGCCTCTTCCAATGGGGCGTACACATTTAGGAAGTCCATTCCCCAGTGTGCTCCAAAACGGAAAACGGGCGATACCGCGTCATAGAGCCGTCGTTCCCCGTTCGGGCCGAGCACGTGGATCGTCTCTGGGCCTTCCTCCCATGCCCCCTTTCGCAAGGGCTTGCCTTCCTGCAGGTCCACGAAAACCAGGTAGGGCTTCTCACGGTAGCATATGTTTGCTATCTCGTGTTCCCACTCCTGCCGACCCTCAACAGTTTTGACTCGCTCGCGGAAGACTTCATTACCGCAGCGATAGAGGGGCTCCCGGAATACCTCCTTCAGCAGCCGCCGCTCGCGCAGCCGGCCCATCAGCTCTGCACTCGGCCTTCCCGGACAGGCAAGAACCCATCGGGTTAGCGTTTCATCATCTGATGCGAGAAAAGCATCGAGATTTCCGCGATCGGGGTTTCCCGGCTGGCGATAGACGCGGCACACCTCTTCATTCCCCTCTTTGATTGCAAGTAGGATTGCCCTAATCAACATCGCATCCGCGATCCGCCGCACCTTATGGAAGTAGACTTGTCCAAGGTTGTGCCGCGCCAGCACGTATTGGTCAACCGCTGGCACATCCTCTTCTCGTACCCCCAGATATGATTCCCCGCTCCCCGGATCGGAGTCGCGCACCACCGTCTCCAGTAGCCGGTCAAGGTCGTATACCCCATACCTCACACCGCAGAAATAGCTGTCACGCAAGAGGTAGTCTAACTTGTCTGCATCCAGCGGGCCGGATATTATCTGCCGCTCAGCGCTTTGCCTGTAAGCTGTCCGGGTTTCGAGTAGGCTATCTACCGCGCTGGCTTGAGGAGGTGAAAGCACGGGACCTTGTAGCACTTCTCTAATCACCGCACGCGTAATGCTCTCATGCAGGGCCTGGGGGGCGCCGCTCACACTCGCGCATTCCTGGAAGACAAGCTCCGAAACGTGCGAAAACGGGCCATGACCCACGTCGTGCAACAAAGCGGCCAATCGCAGATGACGAAGATCGTCGCTATCGGCTTTGACGCCAATAGCCCGAGCAACCTTATCGGCTATATGCATCACGCCTAACGAGTGCTCGAATCTGGTGTGTGTCGCGCCCGGGAACGCGAGGTACGCCATTGCAAGTTGGTGGATTCGGCGCGATCGCTGGAAAGCCGGGTGGTTAACGACCGCCACCTCGGAGTCGTGCAGTTCAATGAAGCCGTGTATAGGGTCTCGGATGGTCACTGACACCCCTGCCGATCCTCTCCAAACATCCCATCCCACGCTTCCAGGACCAAGCGGCGGAAGCGGTATTGGCCGTACTTCCGGATCTCGTTGTCCTTGAGGCCGCGAAAGGTCTCGCCCGGGAAGTCCTTCGTTCGCGGGGCGTCGGTACTATCATCCCTCGCAACCCCGAGCCCGGTTATGTCCCACCCCCAGTGTAAGGTGGGGCGCCTCTCTGCCTGCATGTTAGGCAGCCAGGCGCTCCTCGTCAATGGCTTGCTTTGCTTGCTCGCCCGCCGGCTCCTGGGAGAGGGTCGGGGTGAGGGGTCCCCCTGTAGGGGCGCATGGCATGCGCCCGCCGGGCCTACTCCTCAGCCGCCATCGTAATCGGGGATCGCCACCGGCTTACCGCCCTGCAGCGAGGAGAGGTGGGCGCACTGGCCGGGGGCGGTGTAGGCTACGGCTTCCCGGGCGTTGATGGGCGGCTCCGTATCCCCCACCAGGGACATGATGAAGGCGTGCACCAGGTGGGGATGGGAGCCCAGGTGGCCGCCCTCGCCTGCAATCTCGGCCGGCAGCAGGTCCGGGCGCAGGGGAAACTGCAGGTGCTCGCCGCCGTACTCGTATCCCTTGCGCCAGAAGAGCTGGTCCGCACGCTGCTCATTCCCCTCGATGCTCTTCTTGGTGCCGTAGAACGCAAACCTCACCTCCCCGGTGCGGGCGAAGTTGGAGAAGCCGATGGCCACCTTGGCCGCGGTGCCGTCGGCCAGGCGAAAGAGGGCCACCTGCAGGGCAAACGGGCAGCCGTAGCCCTCCTCCAGCCCCGGCTCCACCTTCCCGGTGCCGAAGCAGACCACCTCCCGCATGCGCTGGCCGCTGAGGCGAATGATGGGCCCCGTGCAGTGGGTGGGGTAGAACATGGGGGGGAAGCCAAAGCGCCAGGTGCGGGTGCCGTCGGCCTGCCAGCACAGGCTCTCCAGGGGGTGCAGGTAATCAGCCTCGCAGTAAACCAGCTCCCCCAGCTCGCCCCTGGCCTGCAGGTCCAGGGCGGCCAGCACCTGCGGGTAGTAGTTGCTGGTTTCCGCCATCATGTACTTGCAGCCGCTGCGCCGCTGCGCCGCCAGCAGCCGCTGGCAGTCCTCCAGGCTGGTGGCGGCGGGGACGGCGCACATCACGTGCTTGCCCGCCTCCATGGCGGCGATGGCCTGGGCCGCATGCTGGGGGGCGGGGGTGCACAGGTGCACGGCGTCTATCTGCGGGTCTGCCAGCACTGAGTGCAGGTCCTGGCAGCGCCGGGCCTGTGGGAACTGGCTGCCCACCCGCTCCCGGGTCTCCGGGTCCAGGTCGCAGATGGCGGCGAGCACGCTCTCCGGGTGCTGCTGGTACAGGCAGGCGAAGGAGTAGCCGAAGTGCAGTCCCACCACCGCCGTGCGCACAGGCATGGGGGCCTCCGGGCGTGGTCGTTATCTGCCCATTTCGGCCCGGCCCGGCCCGCCCCTGCCGCCAGGGCCGACATGCCTGCCTCGGCAGGGCACCGGCTGCGCCATGCCGAAAGGCGACGCCATGAGCGCGCTGCCCCCGCTGCTGGTAATTGTGGGGCCCACCGCCGTCGGCAAGAGCGAGGTTGCCCTGTGCGTGGCTCAGCGCCTGCAGGGGGAGATCGTCTCTGCCGACTCCGTGCAGATCTACCGCTACCTGAATATCGGCACCGCCAAGCCCACTCCCGAGGAGCGTGCCGCCGTCCCCCACCACCTGATTGACGTGGTGGACCCGGACCAGCCCTACTCGGTGGCTCTTTACCAGCGGGACGCCACCGCGGCCATCGCCGGCATCCTGGCCCGGGGCCGCCTGCCCCTGCTGGTGGGGGGAACGGGGCTGTATGTGCGCGCGGTGCTGGAGGGCCTGGCTATTCCCGAGGCGCCGCCTGACCCCGCCCTGCGCGCCCGGCTGGGGGCGCTGGCCGCCGAGCAGGGGGCGCGCGCGGTGCATGCCCTGCTGGCGCAGGTGGACCCCAGGGCGGCGGCGCATATCCACCCCCACAACGTAAAGCGAGTGATCAGGGCCCTGGAGGTGTACTACCAGACGGGCACTCCCATTTCCTCGCTCCATGCGCTTGACCGAAAGCGCCCCCCCCGGTATAATGCCCTGGTGTGGGGGCTGGCAATGCCCCGACCCTTGCTGCACCGCCGCATAGACGAGCGGGTGGACCAGCAGCTGGCGCAGGGCCTGGTGGCGGAGGTGGCCTGGCTGCTGGATCATGGCTACCACGAGCACTTGACCTCCATGCAGGGGTTGGCCTACCGGCAGATTGCCTGCTGCCTGCGGGGGCGGGGCAGCCTGGAGGAAGCAGTAGCCAGGCTGAAGCGGGATAGCCGCCGCTATGCCAAGCGCCAATATACCTGGTTCCGGGCGCAGCCCGGGGTGCAATGGCTGAACGTATCTGAATACGGGGGGGCCCAGGGGGTGTGCACACATATCGCCGAGGCGTCGGCATACCTGAGGCCGTCCCTGACCGCTTGATCCCCGGGCAGGCGGGAGGTAGCGTGGGGACCGGCAAGATGGAAAAGGGCGTGGTGAGCATTCAGGATACCTTCCTGAATTACGCCCGCAAGGAAGCGCTTACTCTCCTGATCTGGCTGGTAAATGGCAGCCATCTCAAGGGGCTGGTCAAGGGCTTTGATAACTTTACGGTGCTGGTGGAGGCACAGGGGAAGCTGCAGGTGGTCTACAAGCACGCTATCGTGTCCATAGTGCCGCTGGAGCCCGTGCCCGATATCTGGGCCCAAGCCCAGGCATTGGCCCCGGCCCAGGAACCCAAACCGTAAGCCGGCGTCCCCGGGACGCCTGACCGCCAGATGGGCGGTCTATTATCCACGACCGGCCCCTGCGGGCCGGTCGGTCCAGTTTTCCAGGAGGCGGCTGGTGCTCACGTTTACCAAGATGCACGGCTTGGGCAATGACTACGTGGTGCTCGACTGCATGCGCTCCTGCCCCCCGGAGGCGGAGCTGGGGGAGCTGGCGCGCACCCTCAGCGACCGCCACTTCGGGGTGGGCGGGGACGGCCTCATCCTGGTGCTCCCCTCCCGGGGCGCCTCTTTCCGCATGCGCATTTTCAATGCCGACGGCTCGGAGGCCGAAATGTGCGGCAATGGCGTGCGCATGTTTGCCAAGTACGTTTACGAGCACCAGCTCACCCGGGATACCAGCCTGGAGATCGAAACCTTGGCCGGCATCATCCGCCCCCAGCTCCAGGTGCGGGGCGGGCAGGTGGTCTCCGTCAAGGTGGACATGGGGGTGCCCCGCCTCTCCCGCAAGGAAATCCCCATGAAGGGCGACCCGCCGGGCGGCCGGGTGGTGCTGGAGAAGATCAAGGTGGAGGGGGAGCGCCACGAGGTCACCTGCCTCTCCATGGGCAACCCCCACTGCGTGCTGTTCGTGGACGACGTGAGCCGCTTCCCGGTGGAGCGGCTGGGAGTGGCGCTGGAGCACCACCAGCTCTTTCCCAAGCGCACCAACGTGGAGTTTGTGCAGGTGCTGGGGCCCGCCGAGCTGCGCATGCGGGTATGGGAGCGGGGCGTCGGCCTTACCCTGGCCTGCGGCACCGGCGCCTGTGCCAGCGTGGTGGCCGCCCACCTGGCGGGCAAGGCCGGCCGCAAGGCCACCGTGCACCTGCCCGGCGGAGAGCTGCGCGTGGAATGGCGGGAGCAGGACGACCATGTGCTGATGTCGGGCCCGGCCACCGAAGTGTTCAGGGGGGAATGGCCTCTCGGCAAGCCTTAGCCCCGCCGGCCGGCCGGCGGGGCGACCCTGCGCGGCCCCTTGCCATTTGCTCAGGAGGAAGTAGATGCAATTAGCCGAGAGACTGCTCAAAACCCCCCCTTACCCCTTTGCCGAGCTGGCCCGGCTCAAGGCCGAGGCCCTGCGCAACGGGGTGGACCTGGTGGACCTGGGCATCGGCGACCCCGACCTGCCCACCCCGCCCCACATCGTGGCGGCTGCCCAGGCGGCCATCGCCGATCCCGCTACTCACCAGTACGACGAGACCGGCATGGGCCTGCCCGAGTTCCGGCAGGCGATCGCCCGCTGGTACCAGGGGCGCTTCGGAGTGGAGCTGGACCCGGATACCGAGGTGCTGCGCCTGATCGGCTCCAAGGAAGGCCTGGCCCACCTCTACTGGGCCTTTGTCAACCCCGGAGACCTCACCCTGGTGCCGGAGCCGGCCTACCCGGTCTATAAGACGGCCACCCTGTTTGCCGGCGGCGAGGCCTGCTTCATGCCCCTGCTCCCGGAGCGAGGCTACTTGCCTGACCTGGAGGCAGTGCCGAAATCGGCGGCGCAGCGGGCCAAGATCTTGATGCTCTGCTACCCCAACATGCCCACGGCGGCGGTGGCGCCGCTGGAGTTCTATCAGCGGGTGGTGCATTTTGCCCGGCGCCACCAGCTGCTGGCGTGCGTGGACATGGCCTATTCGGAGCTGGGGTTTGACGGCTACCAGGCGCCCTCCCTGCTGCAGGTGCCGGGGGCCAAGGAGGTGGCGATCGAGTTCCACTCGCTGTCCAAGACCTACAATATGACCGGCTGGCGGCTGGGCTTTGCAGTGGGGAACGCCCAGGCCCTGGCGGGCCTGAACAAGCTCAAATCGAACCTGGATTCGGGCGCCTTCCTGGCCCTGCAGCGGGCGGGGGCGGCGGCCCTGTCGGGGCCGCAGGACTGCGTGGACCAGGTGCGAGCCATCTACCAGCAGCGCCGTGATATACTGGTAGAGGGGCTGAACGGGGTGGGGTGGAGGGTGGAGAAGCCGCGGGCCACCATGTACGTGTGGGCGCCGGTGCCGCCGCCTTACAGCTCGTCCGATTTTGCCTCAATTTTGCTCCGGGAGGCCTCAATTTTGCTCACTCCCGGCGCGGTTTATGGGCCTCATGGCGAGGGATATGTGCGCATGTCGCTGACGGTGCAGGGGGGCAACGCCGAGGCCAAGCTGCAGGAGGCCGTCCGCCGCATCCGGGAGCGGGTGCACGTGGACTGGGCATAGCGGAGGGGATCACGACCAGGCAGTCGCAGAAGCTGCATGACACCGAGGAGCTGGCCGGCCCGGAGCGGGTGGTGCTGGTGGCCCTGGACCTGGCGGCGCCGGTGAGGCCCCCTTTTGCGGGGCCGGTGGGGCCCCCTCTTGCGGAGCTGGATTGGGAGGCCTCGCTGCGGGAGCTGGCGCTGCTGGCGGAGACGGCGGGGGCCATGGTGGTGGGCACCCTGGTGCAGCGCCGCCGCCAGCCGGACGCCACCTTCTTCCTGGGCCGGGGCAAGGTGCAGGAGGTCAGGCAACTGGCGGCCGGCCAGGGCGCCGACCTGGTGATCGCAGACAGCGATCTCAGCCCCGGGCAGCAGCGCAACCTGGAGCGGGAGCTGGCCCTGCCCGTGATTGACCGCACCGGGCTGATCCTGGACATCTTTGCCCAGCACGCCCGCTCGAATGAGGGCAAGATCCAGGTGGAGCTGGCGCAGCTGAGCTACAACCTGCCGCGGCTCACCGGCCGGGGGGTGGCTCTCTCCCGCCTGGGCGGCGGCATCGGCACCCGGGGGCCCGGCGAGACGAAGCTGGAGGTGGACCGGCGGCGCATCCGGCGCCGGATCACGGTGCTCAACCGCCAGGTGGCGCAGATTTCCCGCACCCGGTCCCAGCAGCGGCGGGCGCGCACCCTCTCCCAGGTGCCCACGGCCGGCCTGGTGGGCTACACCAATGCCGGCAAGTCCACCCTGCTCAACGCCCTTTCCGGGGCGCAGGTGCTGGTGGAGGACAAGCTGTTTGCCACGCTCGACCCCACCACCCGGCGGGTGGCGCTGCCGGACGGCCTGGCGGTGCTGGTGTCAGACACGGTGGGGTTCATCCGGCGGCTGCCCCACTCGCTGGTGCACGCCTTCCGGGCCACCCTGGAGGAGGTATTGGCGGCGGACCTGCTGCTGCACGTGATTGACGCTTCCCACCCCGAGGCCCGGGAGCAGCACGAGGCGGCGCAGCAGGTGCTGGGGGAGCTGGGGGCGCTGGACAAGCCGACCATCACCATTTTCAACAAGCTGGACCTGGTGGGGGCGCGGGAGGAGGTGGCGCAGTGGGCGGCGCGGCACCGGCCTTCGGTGCTGATTTCGGCGGCCACGGGGGAGGGGCTGGGGGAGCTGCGCGCGGTGCTTACCCGGTTGGCAGCCAGCCAGCTGGTGCTGGTGGAGGTGATGATTCCGTTTGGGCGGGAGGAGCTGCGGGCGCTGGCGCACGAGCGGGGGCGGGTGCTGGCGGAGGAGTTCACGGAGCAGGGGTGCCGGCTGCGGGTGGAGCTGCCGGTAGAGGTAGCGAACCGCCTGCAGCAGTTGCTGGTACCCGCCGGCACCGCGGCCTAACCGTCATCTCGCAAGTGCTCTGGTGGCTCTTGGTCGTCCTGATTGGGCAGCAGACGACCTATGCGGCAACCTCCAGGGACACCACTTTGGCATCCCCCTCGCCCTGTGGCACGGGGCGGCCCTCTTCCTGCAGGCAGGAGAGGTGAAAGGGGATGCCCTCACGGGCGAGGGCGAGCACTTCCTGCTCGCTGTCGCCGCAGGCTACATACCCGGGCAGGGCGGGGACCGTGAGCGTCCACTTCCCCTCGGGGTCTTCCTCCAGCACCACCCTGAATGTCCTCATCTGCGCTGCCTCCGTGCTTGGTCGAACTCGCGCCGCGTCACGCCCGCCTGTCGCAGGATACTCCCCAGGTTTCCCTCTGACAAGTCCCGGGCGGCATGCACGCTGACGGTGACATGAGCCTGCGGGCGCTCGGGGTGAACCAGGCGGACATGACTGCCTACCTGGCGTCGGACCACAAATCCGAGCCGCTCCAGTGTGGCGATCACCTCTCGCGCCGTCACTCAAGGCATCCTATCGCCCCCGCCCTGGCACGCGTGCGCGGGGCCATGTAATAGCCAGCCGGCGGCCACCGGCCGCCGGGCGTCCAGACGTAGCGGCTGGCGCCCTGCTAATCCCACCAGCGCGTCGGCTCCCGGTGGGGATCGTTGATGATTGGCTGGTCAGGGGGAAGGGTCAAGTCGGGGATATCGTAGGAGACTGAGGAGGAAAGTCTTCGCATGGAGCAAATCCTCCGCCCTCAGGTCGGTCGATACGATCTCCGCAAGAATGCCCTTCACCTCTCCATAGCGATTGTTCTCGACAATGGCTACGCCTTTCCTAGGGCGGGCGATGGCATCGGTCTTCTTCTCGGCTGCTTCCACCATCCTGTCTGAGTAGAAGCGCTCGATGCCCCTGAATGTCCTGCCAAGATTCGGATTGCACTTGTCCTCAGGCCACACCTCGACAACGAGCCCGCGCCGAAGCGGCACAAGTCCCTCGTAGCTGGACACCTTGCTCCTCTTATCCCAGTCGAGGAGCAGCACTACCGGAACGTCTGGCGGACGGGACTGTATAGCTGGCGCATGATGCTTGATATAGTGGCGTAGGTCGTCGCCGCCTGTGGCACCGACTGCTAGGTCCTCAAGACAGCAGATTCGGAAGTTCCCCCTCTCGAGAAGGCCATACGCCCGTCTAAGGAAGTCCCTGTCGTGCTTCCCTTCCACTAGGAGCACGGGCTCGAGCGGAAACAGAAGGATTGGGTCTATAAACTTCGTTGCTCCGGCGGTGGCGCCCCATGAGAGCAACTGGCGCGGCTCCATCCGTTCCACTTCCGTAGCCTTCTTGCCCCCCGTCGTCACGCGATGAACGCCGTAGCCGACGTCTGCGTACTGCACCATACGATCGGAGTGTGACGAGGCTATTATCTGAAGGCGGCCGGATGGTGACTTGCTGACACTGGCAAGCCAGGCGGCGGTTTGCGCCTCAAGCCAGGCGTGCATAGACGACTCAGGCTCCTCAATCGCCCATATGGCGGCTTGTTTCCAGCCCCACCGCTGGAAGTAGTCCTGATCTATCAGGTGCAACGTCGTGAACATGAGGAAGCTTTGGAGGCCAGAGCCCTGCAGAGACTCTACAAAACGATGCTCTCCGTCCCTGACGCGATAGCCCAGGCCAAACAGCAGGTCCGCAGGGGACTCTGGGGAAGCAATCTCAACCGCTGCGGCGTCGAGTCCGAGTGCTCCTACCTGATCGGAGATGTCCCTCACTATCTTCTGCGAGGTGTCGTTGATGCGTTCGAACAGCTTCGCCGATTCATCCTTCGTGCGCGACAGGCGGCGAACGATCACATTCCGCAATGCCTCGTGTTCCTGCCTGATGACCTCGACAGGCAGGACGCGATTGGGTACATATCGGAAGGAGATGAGCGACAGGAACTGCGAGATCTTCTGGTGGTCGTCGCGGTCGACGATTTCCCTATTCCCAAGGTACAAGGTCTGGGTGCCACGGGGCGCCCACTCTCGGGTGATGGACGGGCTATCACCCACGAATTCGTGGGCCCCATGAAGCCGGCCATGGAATTTGAAGGATTCTGGAAGCTCGAAGGAGACCGTGATCCTGACGCGCTTCCGTCGCCATTTTGAGGCGTAATCCGGTCGGTAGTAGTCTCGCCGGAGGTCGAGTTGATTCTCACCGTCACAGGTCCCATTGAAGAAGGCGCAGAGCGCCCGCAGTAGATTGGATTTGCCTGAATTGTTGACGCCAGCGAGCACCGAGAAGTCGCCCAAGTTATCCAGAGCGGTGTCGCGAACTGATCGGAAACCCTCGACGTGAACCCTGCTGATTAGCTTCATGACGTGACTCCCGTCATCCGCACCACCTCATCCCTCCGGAAGCCGATAGCCTTGACGCGATACGCTAGTGCTCGCCGGGCCGGAAAGCTGGGAGGCACTGCGAGCGGTTCGTCACAGCGCCCCCACGGTGTGCTTGAGGGCCTGGTAAGGCAGACGGGGAATCCTTGTCGCCCGGTGTCCAGGCGCCCCCTTGGCTTGTTTCGGCATGACGCCTGCAGTACCCTGCTGGCAGGCAAATGTTTCCATCACTGGCTGTTGTCGCCTGTGGCGGCGGCTGATTCTACTTGACCGGAGTTACGGTGCCGCTTACGTTTGCCTGTGGAAGGAGCGCGCCGCGCAGGATCTTGTAGAAGTCTCCGTCCCTGCCGTTGGGCCTGCGCCCCTTGACGCGCTCCGGCGACCCATCCCAGATGCCAGTCGATGCTAGGATCTTGTCGAGCGTGGTGTCATTAACGTAGGTCGCACCGTCAGGGCCGCCGCCACAGTGCTCTCTTCGCTCTTCAGCCGTCATCTGCTTGCCCAGGTCGGCCGCGAGATTAGGCTTATAGGCAACGCAGAAGTCGGGGTTACCCTCCAGCGCCTCGAGCTTGATATCCCCGGAGAGAAGGCGCTCACGCGCCTTCAGCGCGACTCTGAGTATCATGGCCTGTTCGGAGCTCATAACGGAGGAGATGCCGGTATCAACCGATAGCGCGAGCTCGGCGGGCGAAGGCATGGACGGTCTGTACTCGTGTTCGAAGTTGCGCACCCTGGCAGGGAGTACGAACGGCTGATGGGGTGCTGACCAGAAGAAAACATTGCCCCGGATCGGCTCGTTGAGCAGATGGGCCAGGACGTCGTCGCTGAAGTGCGCGTTGTGGAACTGCAGCGTCTTGAGGTCGTGGGCGGAGAGGAGGTGGAACGAGAAGAAGTTGTCGCCCTGGCTGAGAAGTTCAGGGGCGATGGAGCCGGGCTGCTGGGTCACGAGGATCGCGCCAAGGCTGTACTTGCGGCCCTCTTTGGTCCATTGAACGAAGGGGCTGTCGTCGGCGGCGGACCCGCCAAGGACGGACTGGGCTTCCTCAAGGACCGCCAGGGCGGGAATCAGCTTCGCGCCGTCCGGGTCTGTGAAACTGGCCTGGTTATTGTCGAAAATCCTGTTGAGAAGCAGACCCGCAACTTGGAGGGCGATGCGGCCGGACACGAGGGAGACGTCGATGACAACGACGCGGCCTTCCCGGAGCATCTGCTGCACGGCCCTCAGGAGACCGGATTCCGGGTCGTGAAGGGTGCGGATGATAGGGACCAGGTTGCTACGCATGGCTACGCACTCGACGTCCTGTAGAGCGGCGATGCCGGTTGCGTTCCGGATGTCGTTCTCCGAGGCATTGTAGTTCTGGTCGTGAAGCAGGTCGATGAGCGCACGCCAGTTGGCAGTGGAAATTGTGCGGATCTTGATAACGTTTTGCTGCTCCTGGCGCTCTCCGCTGAGGCACAGCCTGACGATATCAGCGGGAGGGCAGAGCCGGAGGTCGAGTCGCACGTCCCCAGCTTTCCAGGAGGCGTAGTGGGGATTGGGTGCCGCGCGGTTAGTGAACACGGCAACGCGGCTCCGCAGGTGCGAGACATCGCAAAGGCCCGGGCGGCCGTGCTCGTCCGGCCAGAAGTACTCGCCCTCAGGGTCAAAGATGAGGGTACCCACAGGCCTTTCCTCGCCGCGCATGGTGATGGTGGGCTGCTGTCGATAGAGCTCGGCAATGAGGAGCTTCATGAGGTTGGACTTGCCATAGCCGGCGCGAGCGAAGACGAAGGTGCGCTTCCCGACCAGGCTGGCAATGTCGAAGTGAACCTCGAGCTCGTCGGGCATGGAGAGGAAGAAGTCCTCGGCGGAACCCGAGGAGGGGCCGTAGATGACGTCGCCTAGAGCGTAATAGCCGATCGGCGTGTCCCGCTTCGCGTCCTTCGCGCCTAGGCGGCAGAGGAAGCGAAGCATGGGGGTGCTGGGGTAGGCGACAGGTGCACCGAGGTGAGGCAGCTTGCGGACGCTGGGCACGAAAGTGAAGGGGCTGCCGTCGGCACCCGTGCGAATCCCGCCCAACAACTTCACTCGCACACTGTACCTGAGGCGGTCTTCCTTCAACTGCTCGGGGACAGGTCTGCTCATTCGGGACATTGAGGCGAGGTACTCGTCGCCCTCGAAGCTGGCCATGGCCCCGACCGGCACAAAGCGAGTGATGCGGCCGAGGAGTGCCTCTTCAGGTGTGCTTAGCTGCACGAGGAGAAGCTGCCCTGATCGGGGGGTAAGAGAGTCGTCCGATAGGTAAGGGACGACTATGTCGGCAGCGAACTCTAGGCCCGCCTCCGTGAAGCCCTTGAACGTCCCTATAGGTACTGCATCTGCGAAAACGTTACCCGCCATGGCGAGCGCCTCCCTTCACCAGTCCTCGACCGAGGTTTACGTGTCTGAGAATCTTCTCGGCGATGTCGACATCGAAGCAATCAAGAAGATGATGTACGAGCAAATCCCCGAGTGCTGTCATCTCAAGCCCGGTCATCACGGCGAAGTCGTGGGCTTTCTGTAGACAGTTCGGATATCCCACGGAGGGAAACGTCTCCTGGGCGTCATAGGAGAGATACTCGATCACAGTCTGGCGATCCCTTGGGGGCAGCCAGATTGGCACGTCTACAGGAAGGATAGGGGCGGTGCGGAGGGGAGAGAGCTTGACGAGATAGAGTCGCCCGAAGCTCTGGTAGAGCTCGCGTGAGGTGCCATCCTGGTCCTCTGCGGTGTCCATCCAGGTTCGGTCGAAGTTGTAGCACTGCTCCTCCAGGTCCCTAGGCACCTCGGCGTAGCACGGGTACTCCTTGTCAAAAGTGCCCTGGAGTAGTAGGGCGAGACTGAGTTTGCTCAGCACAGCTGACGTCTTGGCGACGCCGAGGAGGAAGACACGCTTCTTCGCCGCGCCCGCCTGAGACTCAAACGCGGCGCGGAAGGCCCGGTCGAGACGCGGGAAGGTAGTGCGCTTGAAAGTCTTGCTGCGTAGGAGCCCGTCGCGAAGCAATAGCACCTGGACGGGCCAATCTCGGGTTGCCAGGTCGAGAAGCACTGCCCATTCAACGACGTCGCGGAATGATCGGACCTGCGCCCTCAAGTCGGGCCGGCGGTCAGCATCTGCTCGTGACGCGTGGCCTCCGAGGAAGTAGGACAGTTCCCCGAAGGGCACTCCCAGGATGTCCAGCAACTTCTGGAGTTCCGGGATGCGCTGGACACAGGACTCAAGTCCTGACGGGTCCTCCGACAGTGGGATGATCTCCTGCACGAGGTCGACACCATTGCTGTCCACGACTCGAATTATCTCCAGATTGAGTGGCTCGAAACTGAGTCGATTCTCGCCGCCATCAGTTGCGACGGGTGCAATGGTTCGGCAAGGCCGCGTACCGAGGGGCTTTACCTGCAGAGCCTGCACGGCCTGGCGAAGCTCGCCGATCAGGGGTGCCTCTTTGCTGACCGCATCTTTGATCTTGTCGCTAAGCGCCGCGAACTCCATGTTCGCGAGTGGCATCTAGATTCCTCCCTCCGTAGCGGCTCGGCGTTGCAGGCTTTCGAGTTCGAACAGAAGGACAGAAGGATCCCAGGTACTCCAGTCCGGGAGACGTGCGGCACGGGGCCCGGCCCAGCGCTTGCGCCAGTAGTCGGTGATGTCGGCAACTGACCACGTCCTGTATCGTGGGGCACGGGATTGGCCGAGGAGAAAGGATCTGGTGTTGTGGGCCAAGGGCACGAGGTAGACCTGGCGCCTGATGCCGTGCCTGAGAAAGTCTGGGGGGAATCCGAGTTCGACCGCAGTTCGGCGGATGACCCTGATCTTCCAGTTGGGGCCGTCGCCGAAGCGGTTGCCCTTTGCGTAGGGGTGTTTGCGGCTCGCAAGAAGCTCACGCATCTGCGCAAAGAGATGATCCGGAATGTGAAAGTGACCATACCCTTGGGTGAACCACGGCTCACTGCATTCACCTCCTGCGCGGCCTATGTACTCGACGCCACCAGGGAGACTGAGTCGGTTGTAGACCGACGAGCGCCCAAGTGCGGAGGTTGTCGTCACCAGAACTAGCTTTGGATCTTTAGAGCGGCCGCTAATGGTGCCCTCGGAAGCGCCGTACCTCGCGCGGAAGGTCCTGCACACCTCGCGCGAGGCGGCCAAGAGCGCGACGAGTTTGCCCCCGAGGATAGCGTTGTATGGCGGAAGGGCGCCGAGGACAAAGGCATCCATGACGTTAACGAGTCGCTCTTTCCGCTCTTCTGCCGACCAGCCAACCCATGCGTCCCGTGGCCTCAGGTTGAATACTGGATCGGTGAGTCCGATAAGCCCCACGACCTTCCCGTTGGCACGGTCTCTTACCAGGAAACGGAGGCGGCGACCGAACCCTTGGCTGACGGGGACCGACCACGCGAGTGTGGCGGCGGAGAAAGTGAGTGCCTCCTGCGTATGTGCGCGGACCGGGACGAGTTCCGGATCTATCGCGTCGATCGTCACCTGGCCAGGAGAAGCCAAACAGTCGCCAAGTGCGGCGAGGGCGCGGGGGAAGGACCCGTTGAGGGACGCTAGGCGCGAGAGCCTCTGGGTAAGATGCAGAGCACGAATTTGGCTCTTGTCGAGGGTCGCTGCGTCGGCCGGAATAGCATCTGCAAGTGCGACCAGGGCAGAGCGGAGTGCCTGCTCGTCCAAAGAAGCTGCCAACTGCGTCCTCCGCGGATGAGAGTCAATCAAGCTTCTGCAGGACTGCGGGACTCGGCAACTGAGGGATTGCCGGTGGTGAAGCAATTGTAGGCTGTGCACCTCCCGTGGTCAACAGCGCCGCACCGCGCTTCCCGAAATCTTCCCACGGCTCGGGCAGGTAGACCCATTCCACGCCGTCGGGGGCCGCCGGGCAGTTCCGGATGATTCGTGGCCTTTGTGCGCACCTCTCACCCTCCCGGCATAAAACCGCTGTCAGGTTACGGTGGGAGGGGGTGGATTTCCCGGAGGCAAGCCGGGTGGGAGCGCGGGGCGGGGTGGCTATGACCGGGGGGCGGTGAGCGGTGGTCGGGAGGCGGGGGGCTACCGGCGGACCACGAGCACGGGGCGCTCGACCATGCGCACCACTTCGCTGCTGACGCTGCCCATCATCACTTCGGCCAGGGCGCTGCGGCCGTGGGAGCCGAGGGCGATCATGGTGGCGTCCCACTCGTTGGCCACCCGCTCGATATCCAGGAAAGGCACGCCGGTGACCAGGCGGGTCTGCACCTTCACTCCGGCCGCGGGGAAGACGCGGCCGAGGCTGGCCAGGCGCTCGCCGTCAATGCGGTTGAAGTCGGGCAGCATGTCCTGGATGTAGGGGCGGATGCGGCGCTCGTCCTGCACGTGCAGCAGCATCACCTCGGCCCCGGTGTTCCTGGTCATCTCCACCAGGAACTGCAGGGCCTTGTGGGCGGTATCGGAGAAGTCGGTAGCGAGCAGGATGCGGTCGAGCAGGGGGCGCACGGTGTAGTCGGGCCGGCGCTCGGCATCGTGCTGCAGCGGGCGGAAGCGATAGAGCAGCACCGGCACCCGGGCCTGCCGCACCACCTTTTCCGAGACGCTGCCCAGCACCAGCTCCTGCAGCAGGGCCTTGCCCTGGGCGCCCATCACGATCAGCTCGGTCTCTTCTTCTTTGGCCGCCCGCACGATCTCCCGGAAGGGCGTCCCCAGGTCGAGGCGATAGCGGGCCTCCAGCCCCATGGCCACCACCCGCTCCACCCGCTCTGCCAGGGCCGCCTCGGTCTCCTCCCGCAGCTTTGCCGAGTAGGTGACGCCGGCCATGGGCCAGTTCACGAACTGCCACTCGTCGAGGCTGTGCTCCAGCACCACCCGCCGCAGTCCGGCCGGCTTCAGGTGGGGCAAGACCTGGAGGGCATGGTCGGCATACTCACTGAAATCGGTGGCGAAAAGGGCAAGCTGCATCTCTACCCCCTGGTGATGGGGACGCGGCCGAGCCCGCGTCTTTGTTTTACCACATCCGGCCCGCCAACAGGGGGGCCAGGCGGGCAAATGCCAAAAAAAGGGGGGGCGGGCGCATGCCATGCGCCCCTACGGGGGAGGGAAAGAGGGGGCAGGCGATCAGCGAGCGGGAATGGCCTGGGCGTGGCTGGCCACCAGCTCGGCGGCGCGCTCGCTGGCGGCGGCCAGGGCCTCGGCCGTGTTATAGCCCTGGTGGCTGGTGCAGAGGAAGCGGTCGCTCATGGCAAGCAGGCCGTAGGGGTCGTCCATGGAGCGCTCGAGCTGCTGGCCCTCCAGGTAGTAGCCGTCGAAGGCGGCGGCGGCGGGGTGGCCCTGCTCCAGGGACCGGCGCAGGGCGCCCGGGTCCACCAACTGGGGGCGGGCGGCGTTGACCAGCACGGCGGTGGGCTTCATCAGGCGCAGCTCCCGCTCGCCGATCATGCCCCGGGTGTGGTCGGTGAGGGGCGTATGCAGGCTGACCAGGTCGGACTGCGCCAGCACCTCGTCCATGGAGGCGAGGTGGGCCTGGTGGTCGCGGTCGAGCTCCCAGCGCTGGGTGTCGTAGTAGAGGATCTGGCAGCCAAAGCCGGCGAGGAGGGCGACCAGGCGGCGGCCGATGCGGCCCATGCCCAGGATGCCGACGGTCTTGCCGGCCAGCTCCCGGCCGGTGATGACGGGCCACTTGCGCTCGGCGACCTGGGTGGCCAGGGGCACCAGGTGGCGGAGGGCGGCCAGGGCGAGGGCGAGGGCCATTTCCGCCACTGCCTGCGAGGCGTCGCCGCCGGTGAGCCGGAGCTCGGCGTGGCGCGCCTCCAGCAGCTCCTGCGCCTCGGGGCTGAGGAAGGTCTCGGGCTGCACGCCCATAAACACCAGCAGGCGCAGGCCCGGTGCCCGCTCCAGCATGGGGCGGGTGACGTACTCGAAGCCGCCCAGGAGGTAGGCCTGGGCCCATTCCAGGCGGGCGGCGAGCTCCTGGGCGCCCACGTTGGCAGGCAGGACGGTGACCTCGTGGCCCTGATCCTGGAGCTGCTGCCGTATCCGGGGGTCAAAAGGCCCCGTGATCACCACGCGCATGCCACTGCTCCCTTGCTGTTTCCCACATGATGCCGGAGGGGAGGCGGGTTGCCGCCAGGGGCGGGAGGGGATTTGTGGCAAGCAGCCACAGGCTTGGCGCCAGACGGCACCGAGTTCATGGGGGGAGGGGAAATGGCGGAAGACCCTCACCCCCGCCCTCTCCCATGGGGAGAGGGAGATTGGAGGCAGCCCTCACCCCAACCCTCTCCCAGGGGGAGAGGGAGTTGGCCACAGGGAGAGGGAGTTGAGGTAACGGGGACTTGGGCAACGAAGTATTAGCGCTGGGCCAGGTGGTTGAGCAGGCCGCCGGCCACGAGCACCTGCACCTGGCGCGCGGTGAGGTGGTGGCTGGCCTCGAACTGCGTGCCCCGGGTGAGGTTTTCCACCAGCAGGGGCTGGTTCTGGAGCAAGCGCGTGCGCACGCCGGGCAGGCGCAGCTGGTCCCCCTCCCCCACCAGGTCGCCGGCCGGCACCACCACCGGCAGCAGGCCGAAGTTCACCAGGTTGTCGTGGTGGATGCGGGCGAAGGACTGCGCCAGCACGGCCCGCACCCCCAGGTAGCGGGGGCAGAGCGCGGCATGCTCCCGGCTGGAGCCCTGGCCGTAGTTGGCGCCACCTGCAAGGAAGCCGCCGCCCCGCTGCTGCGCCCTGGCGGCGAAGCCGGGCCTCACCCGCTCCAGCACGTGCAGGGCGAGGGCGGGCACGTTGGAGCGCAGGGGCAGCAGGTCGGCGCCGGCGGGCATGATGTCGTCGGTGGTGATGTTGTCGCCCAGAGCGGCCAGCACCTCGCCCTCCAGGTCCTCGGGCAGGGGCTGGCCCGGGGGCACGGGCTTGATGTTGGGACCGCGGCTGATCTCGACCTTCGCCGCCTCCGCCTCGGGCAGGGGCGGGATGATCATGCGGTCGTCCACGGCGAAGCGCTCGGGCAGGGTGATGCGGGGGGGCTCGCCCAGGGTGCGGGGGTCGCGGATCTCGCCCGCCAGGGCGCTGGCGGCTGCCACTTCGGGGCTGGCCAGGTACACGTTGGCATCGGCGGTGCCGCTGCGGCCGCGGAAGTTGCGGTTGAAGGTGCGCAGGGAGCTGCTGCCGGTGGGCGGGGACTGGCCCATGCCCAGGCAGGGCCCGCAGGCGCACTCCAGGATGCGGGCGCCCGCCCCTACCAGGTCGGCCAGGGCGCCGCTGCGGGCCAGGGCCAGCAGCACCTGGCGGCTGCCGGGGGAGATGACCAGGCTGGTCTGGGGGTGCACCGTGCCTGTGCGCAGGATGGCGGCGGCGGTCATCAGGTCGCGGTAGGAGCTGTTGGTGCAGCTGCCGATGGCCACCTGGGCGAGGGGCGTTCCCGCCACCTCGGCCACCGGCCGCACCTGATCGGGCATGTGGGGGCAAGCCACCAGGGGCTCCAGGGAGGCCAGGTCAAGCTCCAGCACCTGGTCGTAGTTGGCATCGGGGTCGGCCGCCAGGGGGCGGTAGGCCTGCTCGCGGTCCTGGGCGCGCAGGAACTGGCGGGTGTGCTCGTCGCTGGGGAAGAGGCTGGTGGTGGCGCCCAGCTCGGCGCCCATGTTGGTGATGGTGGCCCGCTCGGGGGCGGAGAGGGCGGCCACGCCCGGCCCGGCGTACTCAAACACCCGGCCCCGGCCGCCTTTTACGCTCAGGCGGCGCAGCAGCTCCAGGATCACGTCCTTGGCCGACACCCAGGGCGGCAGCTCGCCCAGCAGGCGCACCAGCGTCAGGTGGGGCATGACCAGGTAGAAAGGCCCGCCCGCCATGGCAGCCGCCACATCCAGGCCGCCGCTGCCGATGGCGAGCATGCCCAGGCCGCCGGCGGTGGGGGTGTGGCTGTCGGCGCCGAGCAAGGTCTGGCCGGGTACGGCAAACCGCTCCAGGTGCACCTGGTGGCAGATGCCGTTGCCGGCCCGGCTCAGGTAGAGGCCGCAGCGAGCGGCCACCGACTGCAGGTAGCGGTGGTCATCGGCATTCTGGAAGCCGGTTTGCAGCAGGTTGTGGTCAATGTAGCTGACAGAGAGCTCGGTGCGCACGCGGGGGACGCCCAGGGCCTCGAACTGCAGGTAGGCGAGGGTGCCGGTCGAGTCCTGGGTGAGGGTCTGGTCAATGCGGAGGCCGATTTCGGTGCCTGGCTGCAGGCGGCCGGAGACCAGGTGGTCGGCGATGATTTTCTCGGTCAGTGACTTGCCCATGGTGGCTCCTTGCATTGGTCAGCTTGCCCGGCGGCCGGCGTTTCGTAACTTCCTGCCGGGCGAGGCCGCTGAAGGGTCGCGGGCACGCAGTGCAGGGCGTGATGTGCTCGTGGTCGAGTGACTTTGCCGTGATCTATTCGCTCTGCCGCCCGGCTCTTCCCCCTGGCAATTGCCGCTGGTGATCCCGGCCCGAAGAGGTCGGGGCAGGAGCGCGCAGAAGATGCCGGCAAGCTGGTTTTGGCGCACTGCAGGCAACCTGGCTGGGCGTGCCGGAGGGTGATCCATGACTGCGAAGGAGCGGCTGCTGCGGGCACTGCATGGGGAGAAACCGGACCGCCTGCCCTGCACTGTGCACCAGTGGCAACCGTATCACCTGGAGCACTACCTGGGTGGGATCAGCGCGCTGGAGGCATTTCGCCGGTTGGGCATGGACGCCGCCATCCAGTACTTCGAGAGCATGGGGCAGTTCTGGCTGCCAGGAAGGCATCGCAGCGATAGCTCCCACCCCGAGTGGATTGACCAAGTGGAGGTGCTGGATCAGGGACCCGAGACCGTGGTGCAGCGGCACACCATCCATACCCCGGGCGGGGTGCTCACCTACCAGACCGAAGGCGACGCCCGCACCACCTGGGTCACGGAGTACCTGGTCAAGCAACCGGAAGACATCAACTTGATTGAGCGCTACATGCCAGTGCCCAGGCTCGACCTGGCCGCGGTGGGGCGAGCCTATGATGAAGTGGGAGACGAGGGCATCCTGCGGGGCTTTGTGTGGGGCGACCAGGCAGGCTGTTGGCAGCACGCATGCTGTCTGCTGGGAACCCAGGAGATGATCATGGCGGCGCTGGACGATGCTGGTTGGACGCACCGTTTCCTGCGTATTCTGTGCGACAAGAAGCTGCGGTTCATCGCGGAGTCCCTGGCAGGGGCCAGATTCGACCTGGTGGAGACCGGGGGCGGCGCCGCCTCTTCCACGGTGATCTCGCCCACCATGCACCGGGAGTTCTGCCTGCCCTACGATCGGGAACTGCATGATGCGCTGCACCAAGCAGGACATCTGGTGAGCTATCACACCTGCGGCGGCATGATGCCCCTGGCCGAAACCATTGCGGAGAACGGAGCCGATGCCACAGAGACACTGGCGCCGGCGGGACTGGGAGGGGATGTGGACGTCGGCGAGCTGAAGCGCCGGGTGGGGGACAGGATGTGCCTGATAGGGGGCATGGACCAGATCAACGTGCTGACCAAAGGCACGCCCCAGCAGATCCGGGCGGAGGTGCATCGCCTGTTCGCGGCCGGAGGCAGCGGCGGCGGCTATGTCCTTTCCGGTGCGGATCACTTCTTCGATGCGCCCGTAGGCAACCTGGAGGCCTATGCGAGGGCGGCGCGGGAGTGTACCTACCCCGAGAAGGGGGCCTAACCGGCTGATGCCCCTCAGGGGCCGAACCGCCTGCTGCCACCCTGCCGGCGGCTGACCGCCAGCCCTTTATGTAGCAGTTGCGCTACAAATCCCCAGCCATATGCGCGCGGATTGCACATCAGTGCCTGCCCGGCCGGGGTACGATAGCGCCGGAGGGCCATGCTTATGCTTTCCGTGGAACATTTGTCGGTGATGATAGGGGAGCGCCAGGTGCTGAAGGAGGTCAGCCTGGCCATCGGCTCTGGCGAGACCCATGCCCTGCTGGGCCCCAACGGCAGCGGCAAGACCACGCTGCTGCACACCATCATGGGCTTTCCCCGCTACCGGGTGAGGCAGGGGCGCATCATCTTCCAGGGTGAGGACATCACCGGCCTGCCCGTGGACGAGCGGGCGCGGCGGGGGCTGGCCCTGGCCTTCCAGCGGCCGCCGGTGGTGCGGGGGGTGAAGGTGGAGCAGCTCGCCGAGGTATGCGCGGCCACGGGCGGCGACGGTGGGCCTATCGGTCCCCTGGCGGAGAGCCTGGGGGTGGTGGAGCTGCTGGCCCGGGAGGCCAATGCCGGCTTCTCGGGTGGAGAGACCAAGCGCACGGAGCTGCTGCAGCTGCTGGCGCAGCATCCCTACCTGGCCATGCTGGACGAGCCGGAGTCGGGGGTGGACCTGGACAGCATCGGCCTCTTGGGCCGGGCCATCGCCCGCCTGCTGGGCAAAGAGGAGCGGCCGCTCTCGCACGCGGTCTCGGGCCTGATTATCACGCACACCGGGCGCATCCTGCAGTATGTGCATGCCGACCGGGGGCACGTGCTCATGGACGGCTCCCTGGTGTGCAGCGGCAACCCCCTGGACCTGTTTGAACACATCGAGCAGCACGGCTATGCCGGCTGCATGGAGTGCGCGGTATGCCTGCAACACCAGACACCCGCTTAGCCGAGCTTGACCGCCTGGCCCAGGCGGCCCGGGACAGGCCGGCCCAGTATGGGCCGGACCTGGACCTGGGCGCCTTCCGCACGCCCCCCGACTACCAGCCGATAAGCGAGCTCACCGGGCTGGCCGAGCCCTTGCGGGAGGCGGCGGAGCGCGCCGGCATCGAGGCCAGCGAGGCGGGCCGGGCCGGCTCCTACTTCCAGCGGGATCACTCGGTGATCTACGAGCGGGTGCAGCGGCCGTACGCCGGCCGGGTGGAGATCATGTCCACCCAAGAGGCGCTGCTCCGCTACGACCTGGAGCCCTACTGGTGGCAGGCGGTGGCGGTGGAGCAGGACAAGTACACGGCGGCGGCACAGCTGGCGCAGACGCACGGCTACTTCATCCGGGTGGGGGCCGGGCAGACGATCGAGCGGCCCATCCAGGCCTGCCTGCTGCTGTCTGAGAACAACGTCAGCCAGAACGTGCACAACGTGATCATCCTGGAGCCTGGGGCCCGGGCGGACGTGATCACCGGCTGCACCCTGTCCCAGGGGGTGAACGAGGGCCTGCACATCGGGGTGTCGGAGTTCTACGTGCAGCAGGGGGCGCAGCTCACCTTCACCATGGTGCACAACTGGGCGGAGGGGTTCCACGTGCGGCCGCGCACCACGGCCATTGTGGAGGAGGGGGGTGTTTTCGTCAGCAACTACATCCTGGTGCGGCCGGCCCGCTCCATCCAGGCCTACCCCACCACCATCTGCCGAGGGGCAGGGGCGGTGAGCCGCTATAACAGCATCATCCTGGGGCGGGCGGACTCCTACCTGGACCTGGGCACGCGGATCATCCTGGAGGCGCCGGGCAGCCGGGGGGAGTCCATCGCCCGCACCATCGCCAGGGAACGGGCGGTGGTGATCGCCCGGGGCAGCCTGGTGGGCCAGCACGACGACACCGTGGGCCACCTGGACTGCCGGGGCATCCTGCTTTCCGACCAAGCGGTGGTGAGGGCCATTCCGGAGCTGCATGCCGAGCAGGCGCCGGGGTCTCACCTTTCCCACGAGGCGGCCATCGGGCCCATTGCCGAGGAGGAGGTGGAGTACCTGATGGCGCGGGGGCTGCCCCGGGAGCGGGCGGTGTCCATGATCACCCACGGCTTCCTGAAGCTGGACATTCCGGAGCTGCCCCGGGCGGTGCAGGACTACGTGGAGGCGATGCTGGCGGCCACCCCGGCAGAGGGGCTGTAGAAGTCGTCGCGCGTGCCCTCAGGGGTAGGCTCACGCACAGTAGAGATTCGGGGGCGGCTGCTGGTGAAGCAGCAGTCCTCGGAAGTTCTGCACCCAGACTATCGTGCGCTTGATGATCCAGCCGGTTCCGTAGCGCACAGGGTCAGCCTGGAAGCGTATACCAAAACGCTTCCTGAACGGCCCCAGCATACTCCTCCTTGACTTTGAAACTGCTTCTGTCCTGACTCGCTCCGGATTACCGAGGAACCAAGCGAAAATAGGAAGGTATCCGTTTGCTCGGAAGCGAATGGGTTCAGCAGATAGCATCCAGGATGTGCCCAGCATGGCCGCTTCGGATTCTGTCGGCTCGGCTCCGTTGCTCAAATGGCCAGGGGGGAAGAGGGCGCTACTGCCGCAACTCCGTAAGGTCCTCCCGCAATCGTTCCGCACGTACTACGAGCCCTTTGCGGGTGGGGCTGCTCTCTTCTTCGACCTCAAGCCAGAATCAGCCGTCCTATCGGACACCAACTCCGACCTCATCGAATGCTATCGTATGGTTCGTGATGACCCCGAATCAGTGATCGCGATCCTGGGCAGTCTGCGAAACACGAGGGAAGACTACTATGCCGTTCGGAGCTGGCGTCCGTCCGATGGAGCGGGCGGGGCGGCAAGGTTGATCTACCTGATGACTTTGGCGTTCAACGGGATATACCGAGTGAACCGTCGTGGCGAGTTCAACGTGCCCTACGGCCGCAAGGGGCATCTTGTGCCCGGTGACCCGGAGCGCATCAGAGCCGCTAGCGCGGCCTTCCGACATGCTCAACTGACAGCAGGCGATTTCGAAACTGTGGTCAGCCACGCGGGACCAGGGGATTTCCTTTACCTGGACCCACCGTACACTGTCTTCCAGCCAAACAACGGATTCCTGAAGTACAACAAGGGCATCTTCTCCTGGGAAGACCAGGCGCGGTTGGCCGAGGTTGCGAGTCGGCTGTCGCAGAACGGCTGCCAAGTGCTCGTGAGTAATGCCGACCATCCGTCGATCCGTGCGCTCTATGACGGATTTTGCTGCCACAGGGTGCGGCGACCCTCGGTGATCGCGGCCGCCTCCGAGCACCGCGGGCAGGTGACAGAGTGCCTGTTCCACAGGGGGTATCGGCATGCTTGAGAACATATTCCCAAGGGCTGAACTGGCAGCGCTTGCACTTGAGAAGTGCCGATCGAGCAAATATTGCTCCGTGCCGGTACGTCACTTAGAGGCGGAACTCGCTGCTGGCTGGGCGCTCGTGCGAAAGGGAAAGCACAAGGCCCGGCTGTGCAAGCCTAAGGCGCACGACGTACTCCTCGAAGATCGTGTATGGACGCTGCTCTACCGCTTAGGGTTCCTTCACATGTCCGGTAGAGGGGGTGCCAAGCTCGCGCTCGATCCGAAAGACCAGCAGAGCCCCGTCCGGCAGCTCGACGTGGTTGCTTTCGATGATGACGTGGCGGTCGCGGTGGAATGCAAGTCCGCTCAATCCTTCGCGAAGAGGACAATCGAGGAGGGCCTGGGCAAGCATTCGTTGGCCAGGCACAGGTTCATAACCAGTGTGAACAAGGACTTCCCTGGCCCGAACAAGCGGGTTGGTGTTCTGGTGCTGTTTGCTGGCAACATGCCGATCACCGCTGCCGATCGTAAGCGTGCTGACGCTGCGCATGTTGTCCTCTTGGATGAAGAAGACCTCAAGTACTACGAGGCCGTGGCCGACCAGCTCGGGCCCGCCGGCCGATACCAATTCCTGGCGGACCTGCTCCCGAACAAAGAGGTACCTGGCCTCGCCATGCGGCTGCCAGCGATCCGCAGCCGGATGGCAGGCCATAACTGCTACAGCTTTGCCGTGAGCCCAGACCGCCTGCTTCGGTTCGCCTATGTTGCCAACTTGGCGCGGGGCAACAAGAGCTCCTTTGAGAACTACCAACGCTTGGTCTCAAAGCAGCGCTTGGCCAAGATCCGGCATTACATTGCGTCCGGCGGCATATTTCCTACGAACGTAGTCCTCAGCATCAGCTCGCCCAAGGCCGTCCGCTTCGAGCCCGTGGAGAAGATGGCTTCGCGCGACCAGGCCCAATTTGGTTGGCTGGAACTCGTGCCTTCTTACAGATCTGCGTGGGTCATAGATGGCCAGCATCGGTTGTTCGCCTACGCGGGACACGACCTCTCTTCGAAGAGCATGGTGCAGGTTCTTGCGTTCGAGAACCTACCCCCGGATATGCAGATGAAGCTCTTCGCCGATATCAACGCCTATCAGAAAAGCGTGAAACTCGGTCATCTCCAGCAGCTTTACCGCGTCTTACACGCTGGTGCCACGGATCCGGAGCTGAGGCTGAGGTCCATCATCTCCACCGCCATACAGGCGATAGACGCGGACCCCGCCTCTCCGTTTTACGGAAGGATACGCAAGGAGGGCGACGCGAAGACAGAGATACGGTGCATTACAATCCCTTCCATCTTCGGTCCTTTAGAGTCCAAGGCATTCTATCTATCTAAGCCCAAGCCGCGCCTCGTCGTACAAAACGGTCCACTCTGGTCGTCGGATGACGAGTCCACCATTAACCGGACCATCGCGGTGTTGAACACATGGTTCGGGGGAATTGCTGAGGGCGCGGCAGCTTGGTGGGCATGCGGCTGTGGGCCTGGCGGCGGGGTGGCGATGGGGGACGCCGTAACAGCATGCGTCGCGACTCTTCGCACGGTCCTAAGCCATCTAGAGTCAGCGCAGAGGCCCCTTGTTGGCCTTAAAGACCCTGAGCTCTGCTCGGCAATCAAGCCTTACGCACAGCAGGTGGGAGCGTTCCTCGGCAGCTTATCAGTGGAACAGCGCGAGGCTTTCAGAGCGCTAAGAGGAGTACAGGGGCAGACGGCAAGGATGAGGCAGTGCTGGAGGGCCATCAATGCGTTCGACTCGACGTTCGCCCCCGCTGAGTTGATGGAGTGGCTTGCCGCAGAGCGCGAAGGTCGGCAGCAGATGGCCGACGCCCTTGTGACCCGTATCGAGAGAAACCTTCAGTATCTGGTGGTTTCTCGCTTGGTGCAGGAGTACGGGCGGGAGGATAAGCGTTGGTGGCGTGAGGGCGTCCCTGAAGCCGTACGCGTACCTGTGATGACGCGCCTGGAGGAGGACAACGGCGCGAGGGGGGGCGAGGAATGCTACTTCTACCTAATCGATTACCGTGCGATAATCCAGTATCGCTGGTTACTGTTTGACAAGCTGTTGAGCCATGGAAGAGGCCGAAGTAAGAAGGATCTCACTGTCTGGGTAGCTCATACGAATGAAATCCGGAGGAATGCCCTTGCTCACGCTTCATCTGGTCTCTACGTGAAGGAGGACGACCTGCGAGAGCTCGCTGAATACGACGATTGGCTCGCAGCCCAGCGCCAGGCTTTCGACGCTGAGGGAAGTGAATGAAAGCGGCTAATCGCGTCTCTCCGCTTCTGGGAACTGACTGAGTTTCCGGCGCGTGCCAAAGGCGTTCTTGAACGCTCAGTAGGCGCCCCCTTGAGTTGAGACTGCTTCTGGGCCGGGGAGGTGCTGCGGGGGCGGCCGTGGAATGCCTTGCCCGGCAGCCATGCAAACCTTCCGCGAACGGCACCTGGCCACGTTTGAGGGCAAGCTCGAGTACCCGGTGGTGTGGCAGCCCCGGCTGGAGCACTGGTACCACACCAACCAGCGCCTGGGCACCCTGCCCGGGCGCTACCGGGGCATGAGCCTGCTGGAGCTGTACGACGACCTGGGCTGCTCCCTGCGCGCCTACCACCTGTTCAACCCCTGCCTGGTGCGGGAAGAGGATTCGGAGCTGGCGGTCAGCCAAGAGGAGCACGAGTACTTCACCCGGGTCACCTGGACCACGCCGGCGGGATCCCTGAGCTATGTGGAGCAGCGCACCGAGCTGTCGCACCTGGTGCGCGAGTACCCGGTGAAGCGGGTGGAGGACCTGGCGGTCATCGAGTACATGCTGCGGGGGCGGCGCTGGCGGTGGGACGCTGCACGCTACGAGCGGGCGGAGGTGGAGCTGGGCGACCGGGGGGCGCCCACGCTGTATGTGCCGCGGGTGTCGCTGATGCGCTGCATTATCGAGTGGATGGGGCTGGAGGGGACCATCTACCTGCTGGCCGACCATCCCCGGGAGATGGAGCGGCTGATTCGCACCATCGAGGAGACCGACGACCCCATCTACGAGCTGGTGGCGGCCTCCCCGGTACGCATCATCAACCACGGTGACAACGTGCACTCCGACCTGCTGCCGCCGCCCCTGATGCGGCGCTGGATCATGCCCTACTACCAGCGGCGAGCGGCGCAGCTTCATGCCGCCAGCAAGTTCGTCTACCCCCACTGGGATGGCTACGTGCGCCCGCTGCTGCCCCTGGCCCGGGAGTGCGGCTTCGACGGCATCGAGGCCATCACCCCCGAGCCGCAGGGCGACGTGACACTGGAGTACGCCCGGGAGCAGATGGGCGAGCTGGTGCTGCTGGACGGCATCCCGGCCATCTACTTTCTGCCCGCATACCCGGTGCAGGCCCTGGTCGAGTGCACCCGCTGCTGCCTAGAGCTCTTTGCGCCCCGCCTCATTCTGGGCATCTCGGACGAGATCCCACCCCCCGGTGACATCGAGCGGGTGCGGCTGGTGAGCGAGCTGGTGGCGGCGTGGCGCCCCTGACCGCCGGAGGGGGAAGAGCGCTCGCCGCCGAAGTTAGCCCGGTAGTCTTCCCAGGGGGCAGCGGCATGGGCCGGGCGCGGGTAGTGCTGGCGATATGCATGGTGCTGCTGGCCGGGCGGGCGGCCGGGGGGCCGCTGCTCGGGCGGTTTGCCCAGCCCGCGGCCACCGGGGTGGGAGTGCTCTCGAACTTCAACCACGACGTGGTAGTGGAGCGGGGGTTCAAGCTCAACTACCTGGCATTGCAGCGGCGGGGGGAGATGTTCGGCAAGCCTACCCTGGCGGGCTTTGTCACCCTCCTGCTCAACGGCCAAACCCCTGCCTACACCCTGGCCCGGGAGATGGGGGCGGGGACGCGCCCCCTGCTGGTGCGGCCTACCCTGGGCCGGTATGCCAAGGATTATGGCGGCGAGTGGGGGCGGGCGCGGCTGGTGTGCGAGGACGCCCTGGGCCGGCCCACCGTGCGCTTTGGCGCCGAGCTGCAGGCTGCTGCGGGTCGCGCCTTGCAGGCTGATTGGCTGATTACCGGTTACCAGTGGGACGGGCAGCCGGCACCCCGGCACTGGGAGTGGTGGTCGCCGGCCGGGCGCCGGGTGCTGCCCCTGGATAGCCGGGGGCGGGTGGCGGTGCCCCGCGGCGAGGGCTTCCTGCTGGCCTGGAACGAGGGCCAGCCCTACACGCTGGCCCTGCTGCCTACCGCCCGGCCGCAAGAGGTGCTGGTGACCAGGCAAGCCATCGTGCTGCGCTTTGCCGGCGGCCGGGTCGCCGCCGGCAGGCGGGGGCAGGTGCCCGACCTGTACCTGGCCGCCCTGGAGGCCCATCCTGCCGACTCGCTGCTTTCCATCCTGCCTGCCCTGGCCCGGCCGGGGGCGGAGCTGATCAGCAGCGTGCGCTGGGTGGGAAAGGCGCCCTACCTGGTGCTGACGTGGGCCGACGGCAAGGAGCGGCCGCTGCTGCCCGTGCCCCCGCCCTTCTCCCGCCTGGTGGCCTCCCGGTACGGGCAGGATACGCCGCTGGGCCGGGTCGCCTTCCTGGCCGGGGGGCGGCAGGCGATCAGGCTCCCCCTGGCGCCGCACCTGGAGCAGCTCACGGTGGATTTCCCGCCCCTGCCGCCGGAGGAGCAGGCGGCGGTGGCGGCCGAGGTGGAGGAAATCCTGGCCTGCCAGCAGCCCGACGGCACCTTCACCTTCTCCCAGGGCCGGCCGTTTTATGACGGGCAGACGGCGGGGGTACTGATCCAACTGGCGCCCCTGCTGGATGAGCTGCTGCGGGGGCGGGTGCAGGCGGCGGTGCGCCAGGTGCTGGATTACTGGTGGGGACGGCTGCGGTTCGACCCGGGGGGCGGGATCTGGCATTTCCCGGAGCCCTCCGGATCACCGGCGGTGGTGGACTACCCGGAGATCACGGCCACGGTGCTCTATCCCACGGCCGCCTATACCCAGCTGGTGGACCGCGGCTATGCCCGGCTGCGCTGGCCCGAGATCGCCAAGGTGGCGAGCACCATCGGGCGGGGGTACGATGTGACCGGCTCGGCCTGGGCGCACGCTGGGCCCCAGTATGTGCACGTGCTTACCGAGTCCACGGTGGGGGGCTACCTGGCCTATGCCTCGCTCTATCACCTGGCCCGGCAGGCGGGGCAAGCAAGCGGCGGCTATCGGGGCTGGGCCTGCTGGGCGCAGGCGGCGATGGACCTGTACCGCTGGCGGCCGGAGTACGGGCGGGGGGGCATCCTGTCCCAGTACTTTGGCGACGGCCTGTTCGTGGAGCCGGCGGTGGCCTGGGACTACACCATGTACACCTGGTTTTCCTGGTGCCCGCTCTGGTACTTGCCGCCGGGGGACCCCTACCACGTGTTCGAGGTGCTGAAGCAGCAGCGCTGGTGGGAGTATTATCATGGCAGCCGGCAGTTAGCCTATGATTTCTGCCACTTCATGGCCCTGGTGCGGTTCGGCGACCCCCGGGAGGGCCTGGCGCACTGGCAGGAGATCCTGGAGCATGCGCCGAGCCGGGACAATTTCGATACTGTTGCCCTGTACCGGCCGCTCGCCCGGTGTTGGCGCGAGGAGGTGCTGTCTGCCCGTTGAGCCGGCGGCAGGAGGCGCCCCCCGCCCCGCCGAACTCCTCCCGCGGTGATCAGTTTGTCTCTCCGCGGTACGGTGACCGGATACCAGCATCACCTGCGGCGAGCGCCCTGGAGCGCTGCCCAGGACGGATCGGGCGATGGTCGGGGGCTGGCGCCACCTGGGGAACGGCTGGGTAGCGGTGGGGTTGGCGGTGCTCATGCTGGCTGTCTTGCTGCCCGGCCTGCAGACCACCCCCATGCGCGGCTCCGACGCCACTGGGTACTTCTGCTACCTGCCCGCCCTGTTTGCTGGCCACCCCTTTGACTTCGACCCCTACCTGACCGCCATGGCCTGGCCGATCCCCGACCTGCACAACTACCCGGCGACCGGCCGCATGGTGAACCCCTGGACCATCGGCCCCGCCCTCACCTGGCTGCCCGCCTATGCCCTGACCCGCCTCGCCTTCCCGCGGGCACCCCTCGACGGCCTGCCGTACTGGACGGCCTGCGCCCTGACCTCGGTGGCCGTGGTGGTGGCGGGTATGTTGCTGCTCTTCTTTGCCCTGCTCACGATCGTGCCTCGCTGGGTGGCGGCGGCCGCCGCCTGGGCGGGGGTATTGTGCACGCCGGTGTTAGCCTATGCCTCCGCGGTGCCCTTTTACAGCCATCACCTGGGCTTCGCCTTGTGCTCGTTCATGCTGTGGGTGGTGCTCACCGGCCGCACCAGCCGCTGGTGGGCATGGCCCGTCCTGGGGATGACCGTCGGCCTGCTCGCCGACACTCGGCCACAGCACGTGATACTGGCCCTGCTGCCGCTCGCCCTGGCGCCGCCCCGGCTGCGCCAGCTCCCGCTCTCCGCGCTCGGTTTCCTGGTCGTCTTCTTCCCGCAGATGCTCTACTGGCGGGTGACCTTCGGGGACTGGCTGGTGAATACATACGCCCGGCTGGTGCCCGGCTTCTTCCACGTGCCCGCCTGGTGGCAGATCTGGTGGTCGAGCCATCACGGCCTGTTTCCGTGGCACCCGGTGCTGCTGCTGGCGGCGGGCGGGCTGGTGGCGGCGCTGTGGACGCCTCGCCTGCGCCGGCTCGCCGCAGTGTGCCTGGTGTTATTTGTGATTGACAGCGCAGTGAGCGCATCGGCGATCGACTGGTGGGCATGCTGGAGCTTCGGCGCGCGGCGCTTTTGCGGCGTGGCGCCCTTGCTGATGGTGGGCCTGGCCGTGGTGCTGGCCCGCCGGCCCTGGCTGCTGCCGGTGCTGCTGGCGGCCGCCTGGTGGAACCACGCCCTGCTCTGGGGGTGGTGGGTGAACGCCGACCGGGTGCCCTTTGGGGAGATGATCCGGGTCACCATGCTCGGCTATCCCCTGTACCCGGTGGCCGTGCTGACGGTGCTGCTGGCGCTGGCCGTCACCTTCCACCGGCAGCTGCGGGAGGTTTTCGGTCGCGGCCAGGAGGCCGAGCAGCCGGAATCCGACCTGGCCGGCGCCTGAGAGCTCTCGTGGAGCAGACCCTTGCGGTCTGCCTTGTCCCCCCCTCCCCACAGGTAGCGCCCGACCCACCCCGAGTCGCGGTCGGCTGCCAGGCAGGCAGGGGTGGCCAACTCTATTGACGGGGCCCCCCGGCGACCGTACAATGGAGGGTGTTCCCACAGCCCCCGCGACGGGGCGTGGCCCTGGTTTGATCGTGCTAGACGGGGAGCTAGCGGTGCCCTGTAACCCGCAATCCGCTATAGCGGGGTTGAATTCCTGCCCGAGGGTCACGCTTGTCGGGACAGGGCGGCGTAAGCGGTGTTGAAGGATGGGTCCTGCGCAACGGGGACTTGTCGAACCCCGTCAGGTCCGGGAGGAAGCAGCGGTAAGCAAGCATTCCCGTGTGCCGCAGATCACTTGTCCTGAGCTGGCTGCGCCGATGCCGCCGGTAAGAGTGTTTCGACGGCAGGTGCACGATCACTAATGAGCGCGGTGCGGAGCGGTGACGCTCCGCACCGGCGCAGCAGGAGGCGCCGCTCCAGCCGGCGCGGGGCGGCGGCAGCCGCCGGGCAAGCACGCATGGCATACGTGTCGCTTTATCGCAAATACCGCCCCCAGACCTTCTCCGACACAGAGATGGTGGGCCAGGCGCACATTATCCGCACCCTGCAGCATGCGATCGCCGCGGGCCGGGTGTCACACGCCTACCTCTTTTGCGGCCCCCGGGGCACCGGGAAGACCACCACCGCCCGCCTGCTGGCCAAGGCGCTCAACTGCGACTCCGGCCCCACCCCCACCCCTTGTGACAAGTGCCCGCCCTGTGAGGCGATCCGGGAGGGCACGGCCCTGGACGTGCTGGAGATAGACGCCGCCTCCAACCGGGGGATTGACGATATTCGCAACCTGCGGGAGCGGGTCAGCTTTGTCCCTGCCGCCGCCCGCTACAAAGTATATATCATTGACGAAGTGCACATGCTCACCAACGAGGCCTGCAACGCCCTGCTCAAGACCCTGGAGGAGCCGCCGGCGCACGTGGTGTTTGTGATGGCCACCACCGAGGCCCACCGCCTGCCCCCCACCATCCTCTCCCGCTGCCAACGCTTCGACTTTCACCGGCTGCCCATCCCGGACATTATCGGCCGGCTGCAGGCAGTGTGTGCGGGCGAGGGGATCGAGATCACGGAGCCGGCGCTCAGCCTGCTGGCGCGGGCGGCCGAGGGATCCATGCGGGATGCGCTCAGCCTGCTCGAGCAGGCCTATGCCTATGCCGCGGGGGCCATCGGCCCCGAGGAGGTGCAGGCCATCCTGGGTGGGGTAGACAGCGACCTGCTGCTTGAGTTCGGCCAGGTGGTCGCCGCGCAGGACGGGGAGGGGGCCTTTCGCCTGATAGAGCGGGCGGTGAGCGAGGGCAAGGACATGCGGGCGCTGGTGGGAGAGCTGGTGGAGCATTTCCGCCACCTGCTGCTGCTGGCCACGGTGCGGGGCGGCGAGAGCCTGGTAGCCTTGCCGCCGGCCACCCTGGCCAAGCTGCAGGAGCAGGCCCGCACCGTGTCCCCGGATCGCCTGGTGGGGGCGCTGGAGGTCCTTGCCGAGGCGGAGCGGGAGCTGCGCTGGGCCACCCAGCAGCGGCTGGTGCTGGAGCTGGCGCTGGTGAAGCTGTGCCGGCCGGCCGAGGTCCTGCCCCGGCCGGCGGAGGCGGTGGCGCGGCCGGCGGAGGCGGCTACCCCCGCCCGGGTGCAGCCGGCCCCGGCCCCGCTGGCGGCCGAGGCGCCGCCGGCGGCCCCTGGCAGCACGGAGCTGGAGCAGATGCGCGAGCAATGGGCCGGTATCCTGCAGGCGCTGCGCAGGAACCGCCAGGCACCCATCGCGGCCTTCCTGACCAAGGCCTATCCAGCGGAGGTGAGCGGCAACGTGCTCACGCTGGCCTTCCGGGAGCGGTTCCACTACGACGCCATGAGCCGCCGGGTGGGGGAGCTGGAGAAGCTGCTGGAGCGTGATTTCAACCTCAAGCTGAGCGTCAGATGTATTATGGAGGAGGGTACCGAGGCGCAGAAGCAGCCGACGGGGCCCAGCGTGATCGTGCGCAACGTGCTGTCGGTATTTCCGGGCAGCAGCGAGATCGGCCACTGACGCGGGGTGGGCAAGAGACAAAGGAGAGCTTAGATGCTGGGACCCATGAAGGGCGGGCTGGAGAAGCTGATGGCGCAGCAGCTGGAGAAGCTGCAGCGCATGCAGGAGGAGCTGGCGACCGAGCGGGTGGAGGCGAGCGCCGGGGGCGGCATGGTGACCGCCGCTGCCAACGGCATGGGGGAGCTGGTGGAGCTGCATATCTCGCCGCAGGCGGTGGACCCCGAGGACGTGGAGATGCTGCAGGACCTGGTGCTGGCGGCGGTGCGGGAGGCGCTGGAGAGGGCCCGGGAGCTGCAGCAGAAAAAGACCATGGAGCTTACCGGGGGCCTGAAACTGCCCGGCCTGGGGTGCTGACGCATGCGCTACTATCCGCGGCCCCTGGCGCGCCTGATTGAGGAGCTGGAGAAGATGCCGGGGGTGGGCCCCAAGACCGCCCAGCGCCTGGCTCTGCACCTGTTGCGGCGCAGCCCGGAGGAGGCAAGGGGGCTGGCGGCGGCGGTGCTGGAGGTGAAGGAGAAGATCCGCTCCTGTGCCACCTGCTTCAACTACACGGAGGAGGAGCAGTGCGCGATCTGCGGCGATCCCCGGCGAGACCAGGGCACCATCTGCGTGGTGGCCGAGGTGCGGGACCTGATCGCGATGGAGAACACCGGCGAGTTCCGCGGGCTCTACCACGTGCTGGGCGGGTTGATCTCGCCCATGGATGACGTGGGGCCGGAGGCGCTTACCATCCGGGAGCTGCTGGGGCGGCTGGGCAGCGGGGAGGTGAAAGAGGTGGTGATCGCCACCAACCCGGTGGTGGAGGGCGACGCCACCGCCCTGTACCTGGCCCGGCTGATCAAGCCGCTGGAGGTGAAGGTGACCCGGATCGCCCTGGGGTTGCCAGTAGGGGGCGACCTCGATTATGCTGACCAGGTGACCATTGCCCGGGCGCTGGAGGGCCGCACGCCGATGTAGGGCGGGCCCGGCGGACCGTGGGTGGTATATATTTCAGGAACCCTAAGCGAGGAGAACGACCATGCGTACTTCCCGTCTGGTGCTTGCGCTTTCGGTGCTGGTGGCGCTTTGCTGCGCCTCGCTGCTGGTGGCCCAGCAGCCCTCGGTGACCTTGCGCCTCAAGTTTGCGCCCAACACGGTGACCAAGTACCGGATCTTTGCCCAGGGCGAGGGCCAGATGGCGACCCAGATGCCCGGCATGCCGCCCGAGATGCAGCAGCAGATGCAGCAGCAAATGCAGCAGCCCCTGCGGGCCACCGTCACCGCGGTGGCCACCACCAAGGTGGCGGGGGTGGATAACACGGGGGCCGCCCGCATCGCCATCCGGCTGGACAGCATGGATATGCGGATGTCCATCATGGGCAAGCAGATGAAGATGCTGCTGGCGGGAGGCAAGATGACCATGTCCATGGACGGCCAGCCCACGCAGAGCATGCCCCTGGCGGGCATGATGGGCCAGCCGGGAGCCAAGCTGCCGTTCCTGCAGGAGCCGGTTACCATCAAGATGGACCCTCGGGGCAAGGTGACCGACTTCACCATCCCTGGCCTGCCCAGGATACCCGGCATGGACATGCAGGCCCTGCTGCGCCAGAGCCAGATCCTGCTGCCGGAGCAGCCGCTGGCCGTGGGGGAGAGCTGGAGCGACCACCAGGCGCTGCCTTACGGCAACGTGCCCATGGTCACTGACGCTAACTACACCCTGGCCGGCCTGGAGACCAAGAACGGCAAGACCCTGGCCCGCATCAATGTGGGCATGGTCATCTCCTTGCAGAACGCCGACATGGCGAGCCTGACCAAGCAGTTCGGGCAGACCACCGCCCCGCAGATGCAGCAGATGAACATGCAGGGGTCCATCAGCATGGAGCAGAAGCTGAACGGGGTGATGCTGTTCAATGTCACGGACGGCCACATCTCCCGGCTCGACTTCGAGATGTCCCAGCAGATGGTGAGCAACAACACCTTCACCCCGCCCAACCAGCAGCAGGCGGTGACGATGAACACCAGCATGGCCTTGAACATGAAAGGGGCGGTGGCGGCCCTGTAGTTTATCACCAGGAAGGGGGCGGGGGCCGGCGGGTGCCGGCCCCGCTCGTTTTCAGATGCGGGTTTTCCAGCGGGACAAGCATATCAACGTGGATTTCGTGGAGGGCAAGCTCGCCACCCAGGTGGAGATGGAGGACAGCTTCCATCACTTCCGGGTGGAGGTGGTGTTCTCGTGCCCGGCCCTGGAGATTCTCGAGGTACGGGGGGAGGTAGTGCGGGTGCCCCAGCCTGAGTGCCGGCCGGCGATAGCGCTCTTGCCCCGGGTGGTGGGGCTGAAGGTGGAGCGGGGGTTCAACCGGGCGCTGATGCGGGAGCTGAGTGGGAGCAACGGCTGCTTCCACCTGGCGAACCTGGTAGGCGAGGCGGCGCTGGCAGCGGTGCAGGGGATCTACGGGGCGGCCGACCAGCTCTTCGGGCGGCAGGTGCGTGCCCTGCCCCGCCCGGAGCGGGTGCGCCTGTGGGTGAGCCTGAAGCCCGGCATGGTGGATTCCTGCCTGGCCTGGAGCAGGAGATCGCCCATGATGCAGGAGGCCTTCCCCGAGGGGCGGGACGAGGCAGCGGCCCAGGGGGCACCAACGGCTTAGTGCGCACCAGCCGCGACACCGGTGGGAGGGTATGATGGACAAGCTCGGCATCGCGGTGATCGGCGGCGGCAGCATTGCCAGCGTGCATGTGCAAGTGTTGGCCGCGAGCGAGCTGGGGCAGGTGGTGGGGATAGCCGACAGCGATCCTGCCGCCCGGGAGCGCTGGAAGAAGAGCGGCCTGCGCACGGAGGCCGACTACAAGGCGCTGCTGGCTGAGGACTCGGTGCAAGTGGTGGACATCTGCCTACCCCATCACCTGCACGAGATAGCGGCGGAAGAGGCCCTGGCCTGGGGCAAGCACGTGATCCTGGAAAAGCCCATTGCCCGCAGCGGCATGGAGGCTGACGCCATGCTCGCCGCCGCCCGGCTGGCGAACCGGCGCCTGATCGTCTCCCATAACCAGCTCTTCCAGCCCACCCACCAGGAGCTGAAGCGGCGCCTGGAGGCCGGGGAGATCGGCCGGCCCTTCCTGGGGGTGGTCACCATCATCGGCAATGAGTTTGCGCGCATGAATGACCCCCAGCATTGGAAGGGCGACCGCAGCCTGGCCGGGGGCGGGGTGATGATAGACACCGGCATGCATGCCCTCTACCTGCTGGAATACCTGCTGGGGCCGGTGCGGGCGGTGACCGCGGTGGGGAAGCGGCTGCTGGTGGCCCCCCATAACAAGGGCGAGGACAACGCCGTGGTGGCGTTGGAGTTCGACGAGAGCCTGGGCAGCATCATCGTCACCTACACCGCCAGCGGCCATCCCTGGTACGAGCGGCGGGAGGTGCACGGGCCCAAGGGTTCCCTGTACTCCATTGACGAGGGGCCGGAAAGCATGCTCATCCTGGTGCAGGGGGCGGAGCGGCAAGAGCTGCTGCGCCTGCCCAGCACCTGGGCGCAGTCCATCGCCGATTCCCTGGAGGACGCGCTGCGTGCGATCCGCACCGGCGAGCAGCCGTTGGTCAGCGACGACCTGGTGCGCCATGCCATGACCACCATGGACGCCATCTACCGCTCCATGGAGGCGGGGCAGCGGGTGGCAGTAGAGGCCTGACTCCTGCCCGGCGGGCTGCCTACCGCTTTTATCGGCGGGAGCATTTCTGCTATAATAGCCGCCGATTCCCCAGCCGAGGGTTAGCCCAGGTGACCTCCGACGAGCTCCGCAGCAAGTTCCTGGACTTTTTCCGGCGGCACGATCACCAGGTGCTGCCCGGCGCGCCGCTGGTGCCCAGCGATCCCACCACCCTGTTTACCATTGCCGGCATGCAGCAGTTCGTGCCCGCCTTCCGGGGGGAGGTGCCGCCGCCGGCACCGCGGGTGGCCACCTCGCAGAAGTGCCTGCGCATTGACGACCTGGACTGGGTGGGGCTGACCGCTCGCCACTGCACCTTTTTTGAGATGCTGGGCAACTTCTCGTTTGGCGACTATTTCAAGCGGGAGGCCATCAACTGGGGCTGGGAGCTGGTGACCGCCGAGCTGGGCATACCCCGGGAGCGGCTGTGGGTCACCATCTACCCCACGGACGATGAGGCCCGCGCCATCTGGCGGGACCAGGTAGGGGTGCCCGAGGAGCGCATCATCCCCCTGGAGGACAACTGGTGGCCGGCGGGCGGCAGCCTGGGCCCCTGTGGGCCGGACTCCGAGATCCACTACGACCTGGGCGCAGAGGCGGGCTGCGGGCGGCCGGATTGCGCCCCCGGGTGCGATTGCGACCGCTTCCACGAGATCTGGAACCTGGTATTCCAGCAGTACAACCGCAACGAGGACGAGTCGCTCACCCCCCTGCCCACGCAGAACATTGACACCGGCATGGGCCTGGAGCGGCTGGCCCTGGTGGTGCAGGGGGTGCGCACCATTTACGATACCGACCTCTTCCGGCCGCTGGTCGAGCACATCACCCGCCTGCTGCAGCGCGGCCGGCCCGATTACAGCTACGGCGGCGGCGGCCGGGAGGACGTGGCGGTGCGCATCATCGCCGACCACGCCCGGGCCATGACCTTCCTGATCGCCGACGGGGTCACCCCCAGCAACGAGGGCCGGGGCTATGTGCTGCGGCGGCTGATCCGGCGCTCGGCCCGGTTCGGCCGCCTGTTCGAGATGCACGAGCCCTTCCTCTACCAAGTGGTGCCGGCGGTGGTGCGGCGCATGAAGGCCGCCTATCCGGAGCTGGGCGCCAAGCAAGAGGCGGTGGCCAAGTATGTGCGCGCCGAGGAGGCGCGCTTTGCCGATACCCTGGAGGCCGGCACCCAGCACCTGGAGCGGGTGATCGAGCGCCTGCAGGCGGCCGGGGAGAAGGTGATCCCGGGGCGGGTGGCCTTTGAGCTGTACGACACCTACGGGTTTCCCGTGGAGCTCACCAGCGAGCTGGCGGCGGAGCGGGAGCTGGCGATTGACCAGCAGGGCTTTCAGCGGCTGATGGAGGAGCAGCGGGCGCGGGCCCGGGCGGCCGGGGAGAAGGCGTTTGCCTACCGGGCAGCCACCGGGTATGCCGATTACGCCGGCCAGACCCGCTTTGAAGGCTACCTGGCCCTGGAGACAGAGAGCCGGGTGCTGGCGCTGGTGCGGGAGGGGCAGTCCCTACCCCAGGCGGGCGCGGGCGAAGAGGTGGAGGTGGTGCTCGACCGCACCCCCTTTTACGCCGAGCGGGGCGGCCAGGTGGGCGACCAGGGCACGCTGAGCTGGGAGGGCGGCGGCGCCCGGGTCACTGACACCTGCCTGCCCACCGAGGGCGTGATCGTCCACCGGGCCCAGGTGATGAGCGGGGCGCTGGCGCCGGGCATGCAGGTGCGGGCAGTGGTGGACCAGGACCGGCGCCAGGCGGTCACCCGGGCCCACAGCGCCACCCATCTGCTGCACCACGCGCTGCGAGAGGTGCTGGGCAGCCATGCTGCCCAGGCAGGATCCCTGGTGGAGCCGGACCGGCTGCGCTTTGATTTCTCGCATTTTTCCGCCCTCAGCGCCGAGCAGGTGACGCAGGTGGAGATGCTGGTGAACCGCGTGGTGCTCCAGATGCACCAGGTGGAGAGCGAGGTGATGGAGCTGGCCCGGGCCCGGGAGCTGGGGGCGATCGCGATCTTTGGAGAGAAGTACGGCGACCTGGTGCGGGTGGTGCGCATGGGCGAGAGCGTTGAGCTGTGCGGCGGCACGCATGCCCCCAACACCGGCGCCATCGGCCTGGTGAAGATCACCGGCGAATCGAGCATCGGCGCCGGCCTGCGCCGGGTGGAGGGGGTGACCGGAATGGAGTCCCTGCGCCTGGTGCAGGGGCAGGAGTCGCTGCTGGCGGAGGCGACGGCCCGGCTGCGCACCACCCCGGAGCAGGTGCCGGCCCGCATCGAGCAATTGCAGGGAGAACTCAAGCAGGCGGAGCGGGAGATCGCGCGCCTGCAGCAGCGGGGTGCGGTGTCCCTGGCGGATGAGCTGGTGGCGCGGGCGGAGGCGATGGACGGTTTCCGGGTGCTGGCCACCCAGGTGCCCAGCATGCCCGCCGGGGCGCTGCGCGGCCTGGCCGACGCGGTGGCGGGGAAGCTGGGCGCCTCGGTGGTGGTGCTGGGCACGGTGCAGGATGACAAGGTCTCCCTGGTGGCCCTGGTGAGCAAGGAACTCACCGCCCGGGGCGTGCATGCGGGCAACCTGGTGCGGGAGGTGGCCCGCCTCACCGGGGGCGGGGGCGGCGGTCGGCCCGACTTTGCCCAGGCCGGCGGCAAGCAGCCCGACCAGCTCCCGGCCGCCCTGGCGGCCGTGCGCGGCCTGGTGCGCGGCCAGGTGGGGCTATGACGCAGCCATGATATCCCTCTGGGGAAGCTGCAGGCCAGGGCCGGGCAGGATGGTCCGGCCCTGGCTGATGGTGCTGGCCCTGGGGCTCCTGCTGGGGAGCCGGGCGCCGGTGCACGCCGCCCCGGGCCGCGTGCTGGTGCTGGTGCTGGACCAGGTAAACTGGTGGGAGCTGCACCAGGTGGCCCGGGAATGGCCCCACCTCGGCTACCTGCTGGGCCGGGGCGCAGTGGGCCTGATGAACAGCCGCAAGCCGGGCGAGCGCAACTACTACAACGCCTACCTCACCCTGGGCGCGGGCGGGGGAGTCACCGCCCCCCCGGCCCTGGGGGAGCTGCAGGCTCGGCCTGCCGGCGAGGCCTGGCACTTTGGCCTGGCTCCCCCCCAATGGCAGCAGGTGCTGCTGGCCAACCGCCAGGCAGGCGGCAACGGCCTTCCCGGCCTGCTCCAGGCGAGCCTGGCCGCCCAGGGCCAGCCGGCGCAGATCATCGCGGACGGCGCCGGGCCGGGCCTGCTGCCGGCCGCCCTGCTGCTCGAGGGGCGAGGGGGCGCCACCGGCTACCTGGTGGGCAAGCGCGACCTGGCGGCCTGGGTGCAGCGCACCGAGCAGGCACTCGCCGTCAGCCCCCTGGCCCTGCTGGTGTGGACCGAGGGGGCGCGGCCCAGCCAGCTGCCTCGCCAGCCCCTGCCCCCACCGCCGGCCAAGCTGCTGCCTGAGGGCATGCCCACAGTCAGGCCGGTTAGGCCCCCTTTTGCGGGGCTGGCGGGCCTGCGGGTGGCCGACGCCCTGCTGGGGCGGCTGCTCACCGGCACCCTGGACCTGCGCCGGGACCGGGTGGTGGTGATGAGCATCGGCACTCCCCCCTATGCGCACGAGCAGGAGCATTCCCTGGCGCCGGTGGTGATGGCGGGGGCAGGAGTGCAGGCCGGCCTGCTCACCAGCGCCAGCACGCGCCGGCCGGGGGTGGTGGTGACCACCGATTTCGCCCCCAGCGTGCTCGATTTCCTGGGCCTGCCCGTGCCGGCTTGCATGAGCGGCCACCCCTGGCGAGTGGTGCCGACTCCCGATGCTCCGGCCCAGCTGGACCGGCTGCACCGGCAGACGGTGATCACCTACCGCCTGCGCTTCCCCCTGGTGCGCAGCTTCATCCTTTTCCAGGGGATGGCGGTAATACTGGTCACGGGGCTGCTCTGGCTGCGGCCGGGGGCGGCGGCGGCCCGGCGGCGCTGGCTGCGAGGGCTGCTGCTTTTTGCCCTGGCGCAGCCGCTGGCCCTGCTGGTGCTGGGGGCGACGGGGGTGGAGACCACGGCGGCGGCCCTCGGCCTGGCAGCCGGGATCGCGGGGGTCCTGGCCGGGCTGGCCAGCCTGCTGCCCGGCCTCTACCCGGTGGCCGCGCTCACCGGGCTGACGGCGCTGGCCCTGTCTGCCGACACCCTGGCGGGGAGCCCCTTCATGCGCACCTCGGTGCTGGGTTATGATCCCATCCTGGGAGCCCGCTTCTACGGCCTGGGCAACGAGTACATGGGTATCCTGGTGGCAGCGGCGGGGATGGCGGGAGCCTGCCTGCTCGCGGGCCGCCGCTGGCTGCCCGTGCTCGCCGTCTTGTTCCTGGCGGTGGTGGCGGTGGTCGGCCTGCCCCAGTGGGGGGCCAACTGGGGGGGCGGGATGACCGCCGGTGCCGGGTTGGGAGCCACTTTCCTGGTGCTGGCGGCAGGGCGGCCGCGGCGCTGGCACGTGCCGGCCCTGCTGGGCGGGCTGGTGGCAGTGGGCCTGGGGCTGGTGGGGATGGACTTGCTGCATCCTGCCGGCCAGCGCAGTCATATTGGGCAGATGGTGGGCCTGGCCAGCCAGGCGGGTTGGCAGTCGGTATGGGATGCGGTGCGGCGCAAGGCCCTGATGAGCTGGCGCCTCTTGTTCTTCAGCCGCTGGAACTGGTTCTTCGTGATGGTGCTGGTGCTGGTGGGGCGAGAGCTGGCCCGGCCTCGCCTCTTTGCTGCCGCTTTCGCCCGCTGGCGGGGGCCCTATGCGGGGGTGGTGGGCGGCCTGGTGACCGCGGTGGTGGCCCTGGTGTGCAATGACTCGGGGATCGTGGCTGGGGCCAGCTCCCTGATGGTCACCGCGGGCGCCCTGCTCTACCTGGGGGTGGCGCTGGCGGAGGAGAAGGGGCCATGAGCAAGGTGCTGGCGGTGGACCTGGGAAGCAGGCGCATCGGCCTGGCCCTCAGCGGCGAGATGGGCTGGGGGGCGCGCCCCCTCTATGCCCTGGCCCGGGGGGCTACCGGGGCGGACATGGATAAGATTGCCGAGATCGCCCGCTCTTATGGGGTGGAGCTGGTGGTGGTGGGGCTGCCCCTGCGCCTGGGAGGCGAGGAAGGGCCGGAGGCGCGCCGGGCCCGGCAGTTCGCGCAGGGGCTGGCCAGGCGGGTGGGCATGCCGGTGGTGACCTGGGACGAGCGGCTCTCCACCGCCGAGGCGGAGCAGGCGCTGATCGGTGCCGATGTGACCCGGCAAAAGCGCAAGGAACTGGTGGACGCCCTGGCGGCGGCGGCCATCCTGGCCAGCTACCTGGAGGCACACCGGCAGGAAGGAGGCGGGCCATCGCCCGGCGGATAGCGGTCTCGGCGGTGCTGCTGGGGCTGGTGCTGGCGGCGGGCTGGCTGGTGGGAGTGCTCACCAAACCTGCCCGCACGCTCCGGGCGCCCCGCCAAGTAATCATCCAGGCGGGGGAAAGCGCGGCCAGCGTGGCCGGCCGGCTGGCCCACCAGGGGATCATCGGGAGTCCGCTGGCCTTCCGCCTGGCGGCGCGCCTGGGCGGCCGTTGGAGCCAGGTGAGGCAAGGCACCTACCTGGTGCGGCCGGGGATGAGCGTGCTCGGCATCCTGGACCTGCTGGCCTCCGGGCAGGTGGAGCAGCTGCGCCTGACCATCCCCGAGGGCTGGACGGTGCGCCAGGTGAGCGAGCTGCTGGCCCGGCATGGGCTGGAGGGTTTCCCCGCGGTGGTGGGGGCGGTCAACCGCTACCCGCCCGGCTTGCCCCTGCCTCCCGACGGCCGGCTGGAGGGTTACCTGTTCCCGGACACCTACCAGGTGGGCGCCAACCCGGAGGCGGCGCGCGCGCTGGCCGACAAGATGCTGCAGCGGTTTGAGCAGCTGGTCTGGCGGGGGCTGTTGGGGGGCCAGCCGCCTCAGGGCGGGCGCAGCCTGCACGAACTGATGACCCTGGCCTCCCTGGTAGAAGCGGAGGCGAAGGCGCCCCGGGAGCGGGCACTGATCGCGGGGGTGCTGCTGAACCGCCTGCGCCGGGGGCAGCGGCTGGAATGTGACGCCACGGTGCAATACGCCCTGGGCGAGCGCCGCGGCCGCCTACTCTATAGTGACCTGGCGGTGGATTCCCCTTACAATACCTACCAGCACCAGGGGCTGCCGCCGGGGCCCATCTGCAATCCCGGCCTGACCAGCATCCAGGCCGCCCTGCACCCGGCGGCGGTGCCTTATCTCTACTATGTGGCCCGCCCTGATGGCGGCCATGTGTTCAGCCGCACCTACCAGGAACACCTGGCTGCGGTGCGGGCGGTAAGGGGGCGCTGATGGCGGTGGCCACCCGGGAGTACAAGGACCCGCCCTCCCTGTGGTGGGGGATGCTGGCGCTGGCGGCGATGCCGCTGCTGCTGGCGCTGATGCTCTATCTCGGCGCCTGGTACTGGCAGTTCACCCTGCCCAAGGAGGTGCGCATCCCCAGCGTCACCGGCCTGGACGAGCAGGCAGCGGTAACCATCCTGGAGCAGCGGGGCCTGCGGGTGCGGGTGCCGGTGCGCCGCTATGACGAGCGCCTGTCGGAAGGCAAGGTGCTGGAGATCAGCCCGCCCGTGAACCGGGTGGTAAAGCAGGGGCGGAGCGTGGCGCTCACCGTAAGCAAGGGCTCCCGCTGGACCACGGTCCCCGACCTGCGGGAGATGGCGTTGGAGCAGTCCCGGCGCCTGCTGCAGCGGGCGGAGCTGAACCTCTCCGAGGTGGCGGAGGTCAACCACGACCAGGTGCCGCCGGGCTACACCGTGAGCCAGCAGCCGGCCTCCGGGGAGCGGGTGGAGCGCAACACCGGGGTGCAGCTCACCGTGAGCAAGGGGCCCAAGGTGGTGGAACCGCCGCCAACGAAGTCCCCCGAGGCCACCACCAAGTATGCCCAGGTGGAGGTGCTGGTGCCCGCCGGCGAGTTTCGCCGGGAGGTGCAGATCACGGTGCAGGATGACGAGGGCATGCACGAGGTGTACCGGGAGTGGAAGGACCCAGGCAGCCGCATCATTACCACCGTGCAGGGCAAGGGGCGGGTCACGGTGCGGGTGCTGATAGATGGTGAGCAGGTGCAGGAGCAGACGCTGTAGGACAGGGGGCAGCATGGGCAGCCTACTAACCGCCGGAGTCACGGAAACCAACCTCAGCAACGGGCTGAAGGTGCTGACCAAGGAGGTGCACACCGCCCCGGTGGTCACCTGCTGGGCCTGGTACCGGGTGGGTTCGCGCAACGAGCGACCGGGCATCACCGGCATCTCTCACTGGGTGGAGCACATGCTGTTCAAGGGCACGCGCACCCTGGGCAAGGGCGAGGTGTTTCGGCAGGTGAGCAAGCGGGGGGGCGTGCTCAACGGCTTCACCTCGGAGGAGAACACCACCTACTTCGAGACCCTGCCCTCGCAGCACCTGGAGCTGGCCCTGCGCATCGAGAGTGACCGCATGACCAACGCCACCTTTGAGCCGGCGGAGGTGGCCTCCGAGCGCACGGTGATTATTTCTGAGCGCCAGGGGGCCGAAAACAGCCCCATCTTCCGGCTCAGCGAGGAGGTGCTGGCGGCGGCCTTTCGCGCTCACTCCTACCGCTTCCCCGTGATTGGCTACCTGTCCGACCTGCAGGCCATGACCCGGGAGGAGCTCTACCAGTACTACCGCAGCTACTACGGGCCCAACAACTGCACGCTGGTGCTGGTGGGCGACTTCGCCACCGAGCCTGCCCTGCGCCTGGTTGACCAGCATTTCGGCGGCCTCGAGCACCGGGTAGCGCCACTTGCCGTGCGTACCGAGGAGCCGCCTCAGCAAGGCGAGCGCCGGGTGATGGTGCGCCGGCCGGGCGGGGCCAGCTACCTCATGGCCTGCTACCACACCCCGCCTGCTCGTCACGAGGACATGTATGCCCTGTCGGTGCTGGACAGCGTGCTCAGCGGCGCCAAGCCCCTGAGCTGGGGCACGGGGGTCAGCCTGGGCAAGAGCGCCCGGCTTTACCGGGCGCTGGTGGCCACGGGCCTGGCGAGCAATGCCAACAGCCAGCTTGACCCCGGCCAGGACCCCAAGGCTTTCCTCCTGTTTGCCACGGCGCAGGACGGCGTGGCGCCGGAGCGGGTGGAGGCGGCGCTGCTGGAGCAGGTGGAGCGGCTGCAGCACGAGCCCCCCTCCCGGAAAGAGCTGGACAAGGCCATCCGCCAGATCAGGGCGCAGATGGCCTATGCCAGCGACGGCGTTACCGGCCAGGGCCTGCTGTTGGGCGGCTACGAGATTCTGACCGGCTGGCGCCACCTCGAGGACCAGGAGGAGCGCCTGGCGGCGGTCACCCCGGAGCAGGTGCGGCAGGCGGCCCAGAGATACCTGGGGGCCGACAACCGCACGCTGGGCCTGTTTATCCCCACCGGCCCCGGGGGCGAGGGCGAGCTGGCCCACGGCGGCTTGGGCTGGCGGCCGGGGGGGCAGCGCTGGTTCAGCTCCGGCTGGCCCGGGGCCCGGGAGGCAGCGCCGCTGCCGGTCATTCATCGGCGGGTGCTGGAGAACGGCCCGGTGCTGCTGGTGCACGAGAAGCCGGGCAGCGCCGGGGTCACCGTGATCAGCCTGGTGAAGGCGGGCGCAGTAGGGGAGCAGGAGGAGGAGTCGGGCCTGGCCCGGCTGGTGGCCCGCATGCTGGAGCGGGGGACCGCCCGCTCCACGTTCGAGCAGATTTCCGACCGCCTGGAGTCGCTGGGGGCCCAGATTTCCGTGCAGTCGGGGTTTGAGACCGCCAGCTTCGGGGCACGGGCGCTGGCCGCCAACCTGGACCTGCTGCTGGGGACCCTGGCCGAGATGTGGCGGCAGCCCACCTTCCCCCAGGAGCAGTTCTCGCTGCTGCAAGGCGAGATGACCACCGCTCTCAAGCAGGAGTTGGACGACACCCGAGCGCGGGCGGAGCGCATCGTGCGCGGCCTGGTTTACCAGGCGGGCCATCCCTACCGGCGCATGCCCAGCGGCCGCCTGGAGACCCTGGGCACGCTCACCCGGGAGCAGGCGGCCGCCTTCCATGGCCGCTGGTACCGGCCCGATCATCTCATCCTGGCCGTGGCCGGGGCGGTGGAGACCGACCGGGTGATGGAGCTGGTGGAGCGCACCCTGGGCGACTGGCAGGCGCAGGGCGAGGCACCGGCGCTGGCCATCCCGGCGGTGGAGCGGCAGCCGCACCGGCGGGAGGAGCTGGACCTGCCGCACAAGTCGCAGTGCGACATTGCCATCGCCTATCCCGCCATCAGCCGGACCGACCCCGAGTTCCTGGCTCTGGACATGGCCAACCTGATCGTGGGCCGGCTGGGGTTGATGGGGCGGCTGGGTGACAACGTGCGGGACCGCCAGGGCCTGGCCTATTACGCCGGTAACCGCCTGGAGAGCGGCCTGGGCTGGGCGCCCTGGCTGATCCAGGCGGGGGTGAACCCCGCCAACGTGGAGCAGGCCGTCGCCAGCATCCTGGTGGAGATGCAGCGCATCGTGCACGAGCCGGTGGGCGAGCCCGAGCTGGCCGACGCCAGGACCAACCAGATCGGCGGCCTGGCCATCCGCCTGGAGACAGCGGCGGGGGTGGCCGCGGCGGCGGCCGAGATGGAGTACTTCGGCCTGGGTATAGATTACCTGGAACGTTTCCTGGCCGAGGTGAGGGAGATGAGCGCCGAGCGCATCCAGCAGGCGGCGACAACCTACCTTGACCTCGAGCACTACGGGCTGGCGATCGTCGGCCCCCGCCCCCCAGAGTGATGCGGCAGTTCAAAATCGGTATTGACGTGGGTGGTACCTTTACCCACGCGGTGGCCATAGACAACCAGGCCTACCAGTTGGCCGGGCAGGCGAAGGTGCCCACCACCCACACGGCAGCCGAGGGGGTGGCCCGGGGCATCGCCGAGTCGCTGGGCCTGCTGCTTGCCAACGCCGGCATCAGTTCGGACCAGGTGATCTTCATCGCCCACTCCACCACCCAGGCCACCAACGCCCTGCTGGAGGGCGACGTGGCCCCGGTGGGAATTCTTGGCATGGGCTCCGGCCTGGAAGGGCGCCGGGCCCGGGGCGAAACCCAGGTGGGGCGCGTGGAGCTGGCCCAAGGCCGCTATCTGGAGACCCAGCATACCTTCCTGGACAGCGGAGAGCTCACGCCCGAGCGGGCAGCCGGCGCCCTGTGCGAGCTGGCAGCGGCAGGGGCCCGGGCCGTGGTGGCCGCCGAGGCCTTTTCCGTGGACGACCCCTCCCGGGAGCTGCTGGTGATGGAGGCGGCGGCTCGATTGGGCCTGCCCTGCACCGGCAGCCACGAGGTGTCCGGGCTCTACGGCCTGCGGGTGCGCACCCGCACCGCGGTGGTGAACGCCAGCATCCTGCCCCGCATGGTGGAAGTGGCCCAGATGACGCAGCGGGCGGTGCGGGAGGCCGGCATCAAGGCGCCCTTGATGGTGATGCGCAGCGACGGCGGGGTGATGACCGCCGAGGAGATGCGCCGCCGGCCCATCCTCACCATCCTTTCCGGCCCTGCCGCGGGGGTGGCGGCAGCGCTCATGCACGCCCGGGTATGCGACGGCATCTTCCTGGAGGTGGGCGGCACCAGCACCGACATTTCCGCTCTGCGCCACGGCGAGGCGGCCGTGCGCTCGGCCACGGTGGGCGGGCACCGGCTTTTCCTGCGCACGGTGGACGTACGTACCATCGGCGTGGCCGGCGGTTCCCTGCCCCGGGTGGCCGGCGGGCGGGTGCAGGCGGTGGGCCCGCGCAGCGCCCATTTGGCGGGGATGGAGTATGCCGTCTTCACCGATCCCGCCCGCCTGGCGGGGGCGCGGCCGGTGACGGTAGCCCCGCTGCCCGGAGACCCGGCGGACTACCTGTGCCTGGAGTCACCGGCAGGCCGCATCGCGCTCACTCTTACCGACGCTGCCAACGCCGCCGGCACCGTGCCGGCTGGCGACTATGCGGCTGGCGACCGGGAGCAGGCGCGGGCGGCCTTTGCTGCCGCCGCGGGCGCGGCGGGTAAGGTGTTCCCCGACATGCTGCGCCTGGCGGGGGCGGCGGCGGCCAAGGTGGTGGAGCAACTGCTGGAGGAATACGAGCTGGACCGCCGCCTGGTAACGCTGGTGGGCGGTGGGGGCGGGGCGGGGGCGCTGGTGCCGGAGGTGGCGCGCCAGCTCGGCCTGCCTTACCGCATCGCCGAGCACAACGAGGTGATTTCCGCCATCGGCGTGGCCCTGGCCCTGGTGCGGGAGAGCGTGGAGCGCACCATCCCCCAGCCTACCCGGGAGGATCTGCTGCGCTTGCGCCGGGAGGCCGAGCAAGCGGTGGTGCGGGCGGGGGCCGCCCCGGAAACGGTGCAAGTGCAGGTGGAGATCGAAGCGCAGCAGAATATAGTGCGAGCGATCGCCACCGGGGCCACCGAGCTGCGCAGCCGCGACCTGGCCCGGCCCGAGGCCGAGGAGGCGGTGAGGCGAACGGCGGCGGCCTGCTCTCTGGGGACGGAGGCGGCGCAGGTGCAGGAGCTGGGGAGCACCTGCCAGCTCACCGCTTATGGCTGCCCCTGGCAGCGGCGGCGCCTGCTGGGCCTGGCCCGGGAGCAGGGCCAGGGGGTATGCCTGGTGGACCGGGCGGGCATCGTGCGCCTGGGGCTGGCGGACGCCCAGGTGGTAGCCTGCCGGGCGCAGGAGGGGCGGGAACGCCTGGCAGCGCTGCTCGACCGCCTCACCGAGTACGGTGATGCCGGCCCCCGCCTGCCCGGGGCCTTCCTGGTGGCGGGGGGGCACGTGATCAACCTGTCGGGTGTGCTCACCGCCGAGCAGATGCTCTCCCTGGCCGAAGCAGAGCTGGACCAACTCACCCCGGAAGAGGCGATCCTGCTACTGGCGGGGCGCAAGTAATGGAGAATGCCATGGATGCTGCTCACCTTACCAAGGAAGAATGGATCAAGCTGGAGCCGGAGCTGGCCAAGGCCGAGCGCCACGCCCTGGAGGAGTTCTTTGCCCTGCAGCCCGGCCAGGGGGCGCCCGATGCCAACCTCACCCCCGGCGCCCTGCTGCTGCAGCACCTGCTGGCGCTTGATGACCAGGAGGGGCTGGCGTTGTTCAGGGCTGCCGAGATGCTGTACCATGAGCTGAGCCGCCACGGCTATGCGGCTGTCTACCGGCTGGGGCAGCAGTCTGGCGAGTGTGCGGCCTGCTGCGAGGGTTAGCCGAAAGGGAGACGGGATGCGCGCTTCCCAGCTATTCTTCCCCACCCTGCGGGAGGTGCCGGCCGAGGCGGAGCTGATCAGCCACCAGCTGCTGCTGCGGGGCGGGTTCATCCGCCGGCTGGCAGCGGGGGTGTACTCCTTCCTGCCGCTGGGCTGGCGGGTGCTGCACAAGGTGGAGCAGATCATCCGGGAGGAGATGGACCGGGCGGGCGCCCAGGAGCTGCTGCTGCCCACCCTGCACCCGGTGGAGCTGTGGACCGCCAGCGGCCGGGCTGCCACCTGGGGCCCGGAGCTGATCCGGGTGCAGGACCGGGCGGAGCGCCTCTACTGCCTGGGCGCCACGCATGAAGAGGTGATCACCGACCTGGTGGGCGCCGAGGTGCACTCCTACCGCCAGCTCCCCCTGCTGCTCTACCAGATCCAGACCAAGTTCCGGGACGAGCCCCGGCCCCGCGGCGGCCTGATCAGGGGCCGGGAGTTTATGATGAAGGACGCCTACTCCTTTGACCGGGACTACCGGGGGCTGGACGAGGCCTACCGGGTGATGGACGTGGCCTATACCCGCATCTTCGAGCGCCTGGGGGTGCACACGGTGGCGGTGGAGGCGGAGGCGGCCAGCATGGGCGGGACGGAGGCCAAGGAGTTCCTGCTCCCCTCCTCTGCGGGCGAGACCACCTTCTTCTCCTGCGACCGCTGCGGCTATGCCGCCAGCGACGAGAAGGCCGACTACCGGGTGCCGGAGCCGGGAAAGCCCCCGGCTGCCGAGCCCCTGCGCCGGGTGGAGACCCCGGGCATGCGCACCATCGAGCAGGTAAGCGGGTGCCTGGACGTCCCGGCCGACCGCCTGGTGAAAACCCTGATCTACGAGGGCGACGGCCAGGTGGTGGCGGCCCTGGTGCGCGGGGACCGGGAGCTAAATGAGGCCAAGCTGCGGGTGGCGGCGGGCCTGCGCACTCTGGCCATGGCCTCCGAGGACACCATCCGCCGGGTGACCGGTGCCCCGGTGGGGTTTGCCGGGCCGGTGGGGCTGCAGGGGGCCACCATCATCGCCGACCAGGAGCTGCGAGGTCTCGCCAACTTCGTAACCGGGGGCAACGAGGCCGACCTGCACCTGGTGAATGTCAACTTTGACCGGGACGTGCAGGTCGAGCGCTGGGCCAACCTGCGCTTTGCTGTGGCCGGCGACCGGTGCCCGGAGTGCGAGGGCACCCTGGGCGAGCAGCCGGCGATCGAGCTGGGGCACATTTTCAAGCTGGGCACCTTCTACAGCGAGTCCATGGGCGCCACCTACAAGGACGACGCCGGCCAGCAGCAGCCCATCGTGATGGGCTCCTACGGCATCGGGGTAACCCGGATCGTGGCGGCGGTGGTGGAGCAGTGTCACGACGGCAACGGCATCATCTGGCCCCTGGCTCTGGCTCCCTACCAGGCGGTGGTGCTGGTGGTGAATGTGACCGACACCCGGCAGGCCGAGCTGGGCGAGCAGGTGTACGCCGGGCTGCTGCAGGCGGGGGTGGAGGTGCTGCTGGAAGACCGGGACGAAAGCCCGGGGGTGAAGTTCAAGGACACAGACCTAATCGGCATCCCGCTGCATGTGGTGGTGGGCAAGCGGGCGGCCGAGGGCATGGTGGAGGTGCGGCAGCGGGGGGTGGCCGGCGCCCAGGTGGTGACGGCTGCCGAGGCGGTAGGCTGGGTGCAGGAGCGCCTCCGGGAAGGGCGGGCCGCGGGATGAGCCAGGAGTTGGCGAACGTCGGCGTCACGTTTGGCAAGCTGCTGCTGGCCACTGTGCTGGGCGGGATGATCGGCTGGGAGCGGGAAACGCTGGACCGGCCGGCGGGATTTCGCACCCACGTGCTGGTATGCGTGGGGTCGGCAGTGTACATGCTGGTCTCCCAGAGCTTCCCGGGCCAGGGCGACCCCGCCCGCATCGCCGCCCAGGTGGCGAGCGGCATGGGTTTTCTGGGGGCGGGCACCATCCTGCGCCACGGCAGTATCGTGCGGGGCCTGACCACCGCGGCCACCCTGTGGACGGTGGCCGGCATCGGCCTGTGCGTGGGGCGGGGCGGCGACGTTCTCATCGTGGCGGTGATGGCCACCCTGGTAGTCTTTCTCACCCTCACCACCCTCTCCCGGGTGGAGAAGAAGGTGATGACCAAGCGCCAGTACCGCCTGCTGCTGGTGCGCATGGACAGTGTGCGCACCACCATGCCCATCCTGCAGGAGGCGCTCACCGACCTGGACGTTAACGTGCGCTCCGTGGAGGTGCTCCCCGATGCCACGGAAGCCGGCCTCCAGGAGGCACGGGTCACCGTGCGCCTGCCCCCCCGGCTCTCCATTGAGGCAGTGAACTCCGCCCTGCTGGCAGTGGAGGGGGTCAGCTTCCTGCAGTGGGAGTAGCCCCGGCAAGCGGGCGGAAAAAGACAGGGGCCGGCCCGAGGGCCGGCCCTTGATTGTGCGGAGGGCTACTTGTCGGCCGGCCCGGCCTGTCCCAGGGCGACCTGGGCGGCGGCCAGGCGGGCGATGGGCACCCGGAAGGGCGAGCAGCTCACGTAGTCCAGCCCGATGAGGTGGCAGAACTCGATGGAGCTGGGGTCGCCCCCGTGCTCGCCGCAGATGCCCAGCTCGAGGGCGGGATTGGCCTGGCGGCCCAGGTCCACCGCCATCTGCATCAGCTTGCCCACCCCCTCCCGGTCCAGGGTTTGGAAGGGATTGACGGGCAGGATCTTCTCTTCCACGTACTTGAGCAGGAACTTGCCCTCGGCGTCATCGCGGCTGAAGCCGAAGGTGGTCTGGGTGAGGTCGTTGGTGCCGAAGGAGAAGAACTGGGCCTCCTTGCCCACCTGGTCGGCGGTGAGGGCGGCCCGCGGGATCTCGATCATGGTGCCGAACTTGTGGTCCACCGGCACGCCCTGCTCCTCGAGCACCTGGGCGGCCACCGGCTCCAGGTATTCCCGGGTGCGGCGCAGCTCATTTACGTGCCCCACCAGGGGGATCATGATCTTGACGTGGGGGTCGCCGCCGGCCCGCTTCACCTCGCAAGCGGCCTCCATGATGGCCCGGGTCTGCATGGCGATCACCTGGGGCATGAGCAGCCCCAGCCGGCAGCCGCGCAGGCCGAGCATGGGATTTTGCTCCTTCATGGCCGCCACTGCCGCCAGCAGCGCCTCCTTTTCCTGCAGCTCCTGCTCCCTGCCGCCCCGGCAGCGCAGCTCCGTCACCTCCACCAGCAGCTCGTCATAGCTGGGCAGGAACTCGTGCAGCGGCGGGTCAATCAGCCGGATCACCACCGGCAGGCCGTTCATCACTTCAAACAGCCCCTTGAAGTCCCCCCGCTGGAAGGGCAGCAGTTGGTCCAGGGCAGCCTGGCGCTGCTCGTCGTCGGCGGCCAGGATCATGCGCTGCACGATGGGCAGCCGCTCCTGCTCCATGAACATGTGCTCGGTGCGGCAAAGGCCGATGCCCTCGGCGCCAAACTCCCGGGCCCGCTGTGCGTCCCGGGGGTAGTCGGCATTGGCCCACACCCCCAGGCGCCTGACCTGGTCGGCCCAGCCCAGCAGGGTGAGCAGGTCCCGTTCCTCCTGGAAGTTGGCCTCGATGGTGGGGATAAGCCCGGCAAACACTTCGCCCGTGGTGCCGTCGAGCGAGATGGGGTCGAACTCGCGCAGGGTCTTGCCGTCCACACTGAAGCTGCGCGCCTCCTCGTCCACCCGGATGCTTTCGGCCCCGGCCACGCAGGGCAGGCCCAGGCCCCGGGCCACCACCGCGGCGTGGCTGGTGGCGCCGCCCCGGGCGGTGAGAATGCCCTTGGATACCAGCATGCCATGCACGTCGTCCGGGTTGGTCTCCGGCCGCACCAGCACCACCGGCTGCCCTTCCTTGGCCACCTCCTCGGCCTTGTCGGCGTCAAAGACGGCGACGCCGGCAGCCGCGCCGGGGCTGGCATTCAGCCCCTTGGCCAGCAGCCGTCCCTCCGCCACCGCCTGCTCCTTGCCCCTGGGGTCAAAGCGAGGCAGCAGGAGATGGTTGATCTCAGCGGGCTGCACCCGGCCGATGGCCTCCTCCCTGGTGATGATGCCTTCCTGCACCATGTCCACCGCAATCTTCACCGCAGCGGCGGCGGTGCGCTTGCCTACCCGGCACTGCAGGATGTAGAGGCGGCCTCGCTCAATGGTGAACTCGATGTCCATCACGTCGCGATAATGGCGCTCCAGGTTCTGGGCGATGGTATCGAACTGGGCATAGATCTGGGGGTTCTGCTGCGCCAGGGCGGCGATCTTGATGGGCGTGCGCACGCCTGCCACCACGTCCTCGCCCTGGGCATTCATCAGGTACTCGCCGTAGATCACTTTCTCGCCGGTGGCTACATCCCGGGTGAAGGCCACCCCGGTACCCGAGTCCTCCCCCATGTTGCCGAACACCATGGTCTGGACGTTCACGGCGGTGCCCAGGTCGTGGGGGATCTTGTGGAACTCGCGGTAGTCCCGGGCGCGCTTGTTGTTCCAGGACTCGAAAACGGCGCGGATGGCCAGCTCGAGCTGGCGGTGGGGGTCGGTGGGGAAGTCTTCGCCGGTGGCCTGCCGGTAGGCGGCCAGGTAGTCCTTGACCATCTCCCGGAGCTGGGCGGCCGACACCTCGGTGTCCTGCTTGACGCCCAGGCGCTGCTTGTATTGGTCGAAGATGTGCTCGTAGATCTCCCGCCCGGTGTTCATCACGATGTTGGAGAACATCATAATGAAGCGCCGGTAGGCGTCATAGCCGAAGCGCTCGTTGCTGGTGAGCCGGATCAGGCCCTCCAGGGTTTGCGCGTTCAGGCCCAGGTTGAGCACGGTGTCCATCATCCCGGGCATGGAGAACTTGGCGCCTGAGCGCACGGACACCAGCAGGGGATGGTGGGCATCGCCAAAGCCCTTGCCTGTCTTGCGTTCCACCTCCCGCAGGGCGGCCTGCACCTGCTCCATCACGCCGGGGGGGAAGGTGCCATTGGCGATATAGGAGTTGCAGGCCCAGGTGGTGATGGTGAACCCGGGGGGCACGGGCAGGCCCAGGTTGGTCATTTCCGCCAGGTTGGCGCCCTTGCCGCCCAGCAGGTCTTTCTGGTCCTTGTGTCCCTCTTCGAAAAGGTAGACGAACTTCTCGGCTGCCATGCGTTGACTTCCTCCTATCTGATCACATAGCCGCTCAGGGGCTGCGTTTTGCATCCTCCCACAAAGCATCCATGTCGTCGAGGGACAGGGCGGCCAGATCGCGCCCGGCCCGGCGGGCGGCGCGCTCGATGGCCCGGAATCGCTGCCCAAAGCGGCCTACCCCGGCCTGCAGCGCCTGCTCCGGGTCCACGCCCACGAACCGGCACAGGTTCACCACGGCAAAGAGCAGGTCACCTGCTTCGTGCTCCACCCGCCCCGCCTGGCGGGCGGCGGCGACGTGCTCCGCCGCCAGCTCCTCCAGCTCCTCCCGCACCTTGGCGGCCGGCCCGGTGTAGTCGGGCCAGTCAAACCCCACCCGGGCCGCCCGCTTTTGCACCAGCCAGGCCTGCATCAGGGCGGGCAGGGTGGCCGGCCACTGGCCGAGAGCGCTCTCCTGCTCCGGCTGCGCCCGCCGTTTCAGGTGCTCCCATTGCCCCAGCACCTGCTCGGCGGTTTCCAGGCTGCCCTCCCCGAAAACGTGCGGGTGGCGCTCCACCAGCTTTTGGTGCAGTCCCTGCATCACCCCCCGGAAGTCGAAGTGGCCGGCCTCTGCTGCCAGTTGGGCGTGGAAGAGGATCTGCAGCAGCAGGTCCCCCAGCTCCTCCCGCAGCAAGTCCGGCTCTCCCCGCTCCAGCGCCTCCAGCACCTCGTGGCATTCCTCGAGCAGGCAGTGGCGCAGGGAGGCATGGGTTTGCTGGCGGTCCCAGGGGCAGCCCTCGGGCCCCCGCAGCCGCTCCATCAGTGCCATCAAGTCGCCCATGCTGGCCGGGCGGTCCGGCCAGGCGGGCACAAACACGCTGGTGAGGTGGTCGAAATACTCCCCGCCGTCCATCTGCGCCAGCGGCAGCCAGCGCACGGCCGCCTGCGGCGACCCGGCGGCACTTACCACCGCCACCTGGTGGTCGGCCGGGTAGGTGTCAAGGAGCCAGACCTTAAGCTCGCCCGCGCGCAGCCGGTCCTCGACCTGCAGATAGACGCCGGCCGCTGCCGGCTCGGGCTGGGCAGGCAGGTCCTGGGCGTCAAAAACGCGCAGGCCGTCCAGGGGGTCCACCTGGACGGCTGCCAATACCACATCCAGCGAGGAGAGGGAGGGCAGCAGCGTGACCTGCAGCCCCCGGGCCGGGGCCTCCTGCAGCAAGATCGCCACGGAGGCCTCCCCCACCGTGGGATGGCCGGGTACGGCATACGCCACCCGGCCTTCCGCCGCCTCTGCCATCACCCGCTCCGCCAGCAGGCGGTATACCTGCGGCAAGGTGGGTGCTTGCTCGTAAATGGGATCGAGCGGCTGCGGGGTGATCCCCAGCGCTGGCAGCTGCTCCACCGCGGGGTGGCGCGCCGTGCGCACCAGCACCCGGTCGGCCTCTTGCATGGCCCGCACCGCCCCCCAGGAGACCAGCTCCAGGGGGCCAGGCCCCAGGCCGACCACCTGAATGTGGCCGGAGCTCATTTGGCGCCGGGTGCCGGTGCGGCCGGCTTGGGCTCGGCCTGCTTCTCCTGGATAGCCGGCTTGGGCTCGGCCTGCTTCTCGGTCTGCGGCGCCTGTGAGGGCGTGATCACCGGCGGCCGGGTCTCCCGGATGTTCTGGTACTCCTTGAGCAGGGGCTTGTACTGGGGCGGATAGATGTCAATCTGGCCCTTAGCCTTGAGGTCGGTGATTTTCTGCGTGACCTCGCCGCTGCGGCGGCTAAACACCACCTGCAGCACCTCGTTGCGGCTCTTCTCATAGGTGGCCTTGACCGGCGGCGTCTGCTGCAGCACCTGGAGGATCTGGTAGGCATTCTTGGGGTAGATGGCAGTGACCGGCTCGCTGATCTCGTTGGGCTTGAGCTTGAAGAGCACGTCGTCCACTTCCTTGTTGCCCATGTAACCCTGGTACAGGGGGGGCATTTCCCCACCCTTGTCCTTGGAGAAGGGGTCAATGGACTTTCCCTTGGCCAGGGTGGCGAAATCCGCCTTGCCGGCGATGAGCTGGGCGCGCACCGCCTCCGCCTCCTGCTTGTTGGGGAGCACGATGCGGCGGTAGCGCACCTGGGCCCGCCGGTCAAACATGGCGGCGTTTTCCTGGAAGAACTGCTTCAGGGCCGCCTCCCCGATGAACAGCTTGGCTACCAGCAGGTTGAGGCGCAGATCGTTCTTGAAATCCTGCTCGGTCTTGCCCTGGGAGTCCAGCCACATCTTCCACTGGTCCCCCGCGTTCTTTTTCATGTCCTCCAGGGAGGCCTGCACCTCGGCGCCAGGCACCGTGATTTTCCGGCGCTGGGCCTCCTGTTCGATCAGGGCCTGGGTGATGAGGCGGTCCAGCAGCATCCGGCTGTAGCGCCCTTTCTCCAGCTCGGCGTAGAACTGGTCCTGGCTGATGACCTGGCCGTTGACCTTGGCCACCGCCTTCTTGGCACAGCCGGTAGCAGCCGCCACCAGGATCAGGGCGATGCTGATCAGCGCCGGCAGCATCCACTTTTTCATGCTGAGGGTCTCCTTTCCCGTGAACGGCATATGGAAGCCAAGGCCGCCCCGGGCAGGGGCGGTCTGTAGTGCCGTAACCGGACCATTCTATCGGCGGCAAACTCAAAAGTCAAGGTGCGGCCCTGTGCTCCGGCCAGTGCTCGCCATCCTGCCGCCGCCCTGCTATGATAGGCTTTTCCCCACTTTTTCGCGGGCCGGGCGCGCCGTTTGGCGCCCCTCAGGCGTCCCCTGGTAGGGGAGAGTCGGTGGCCATGGAAAGCGTCGTCAGCGACAACGAGGCCGTCAGCCGCCTGCAGCGGGGTGACGAAGAGGCCCTGGTGGTGCTTTATGACCGCTACCTGGACCGGGTATACCGCTTCGCGCTTTGCCTGCTGGGCTCACGCGAGGAAGCGGAAGAGGTAGCCGGGGAAAGCTTCCTCCAGGTGTTCCGGCACGTCCGGGACTACCGGGGAGAGGGCACCTTCTCCGGCTGGCTGTTCCGCATCGCCCGCAACCTGTGCTTTGACCGGATGCGCCGGGGACGGCGGCTGCAGATCATCTCCCTGGACGACCTGGCGGAGGGAGAGCCCAGGCGGGAGGTGAGCCCCGACCCCACGCTCAACCTGGTGGTGCAGGCGGCCATGCAGCAGCTCCCGGCGGACTACCGCCTGGTGCTGACCATGCGTGACGTGGATGGGCTGAGCAACCTGGAGGTGGCCCAGGCCATGAGCCGTACCCCCTCTGCCACCAAATCCCTGCATTTTCGGGCTCGCCAGGCGCTGCGCGACGCGCTGGCGGGCACCCTGGGGCTGGAGGAACAACCATGAACCTGACCTGCAAGCTGATCGCGCTGCTCCTGCCCAGCTATCTGGACGAGGAGCTGGGGGAGGAGATCAGCGACCACATTCGCTCCCACCTGATTGGCTGCCGGCATTGTGCCTGGGAGGTGGAAAGCATCAGAGAGACTACCTCGGCGCTGGGACGGTCCGCCATGGCCACCGCTCCCAGCGCCGATTTTCGGGAGCGGCTGCTGGCCCAGCTGCTGGCCGACCACCGGGCAGCGGCGGCGCGCCAGCCCTACCCCTCCCGGCCGGCCCAGCCCCGGCGGGGATCCCGACCGGCCTTCGTGCTCGAGCTTGGCCGCAAGGAGGCAGAAAATGCGAGCTAAGCGCGACCCCGAGAACATCGTTACCCCCGACCAACTCGAGCTGTGGACCCGGCGTTTCGCCACCATGGTGAAGGCGGGCATCAGCCTGGTGCACTGCCTGGGCACCCTGGAAGCCGACCCCAGCAGTGGCCCCCTGGCCGATATCAGCCGGCAAGTGCGCCTGGCCGTTGAACAAGGGCAGACGATGTCCGAGGCCATGAGCGCCTTCCCCCAGACCTTTGACCAGCGCTACCGGGGCCTGGTGCGGGTGGGGGAGTGGGGCGGCATCCTCGATGAGACCCTGTCCCGGCAGGTGGAGTGGATGTCCCAGGGGCTGGTGACCGGCCACGCGCCGGGCCAGGTCACCCGGGGGGAGGTGGCCGAGTGGTGCTGGGAGATCGCCCGGCTGCTCAACGCCGGGGTGCCCATCCTGTTTGCCCTGGAAGTGGCGGCCGCCTCCATGGGGGGCCCCCTGGGCCAGATCACCCTGGAGCTGCGAGACCAGCTCCGGGAGGGGGCGCGGCTGGCCAGGCCCGGCATGGAGCGCTACCAGGACCTGTTCAGCCCCCTGTTGGTGGAGCTGGTGGCCGTGGGGGAAGAGACCGGTTCCCTGGATACCCTGCTCATGGCGGCCGTGCCGCAGCTGGAGCACGAGGCAAAGCTCGAGGCGGCGGGCAAGCTGGCGCCGCTGCCGCTGCCGGCGCTCCCTGCCGTTCCCGCCGCCGCGGAGTGGCCCGACCCCAACCGGCGCCGGGTCAACGAGGTGCTTGCCAGCGCCCTGCAGCGGGGAGCGGAATGGGTCAAGCTGGAGCCGGGGGAGCAGAACCGGGGCCGCGCCTCCTTCAGCACCCGGGGCAAGCCGGTGGGGCGACCCCTGGAGCTGCCGGATTATGAAAAGGCAGTGCGTATCGTCAAGCTGCTGGCCAACATAGACCCCTTCGACCGGGAAAGCGGCCAGGGCACGGTGCACGTACGCTGGGAGAACCGGGACTACCGGGCGGCGGTGCATAGCTATTACCGACCGCACGGCAACGAGCTCCGCGTCCACCTGCAGCCGGCCAGCCAGCCCATTTCCGTAGGCCAACCACCTTGAGCGGACAGGTTCCGCCCTCTCCCCCGCCCCCGCCTGACCTTCCCCTGGCATGGCATCCCCAGCGCTGCTCCTGAGTCTTGCTTCCGGAATGCTTGCGTGTTACTATGCCGGAAATCGTGACACGAGGGAGCCATGGGCGAGCAAGGGGTAGAGCGGTTCGGGGTATCTATGCCGGCTGGGCTGCTGGCCGACTTTGACCGGCTGATCCGCCGGCGCGGCTATGGCAATCGCTCGCAGGCCATCCGTGACCTGGTGCGGGAGCACCTGGTGGCCCACGAGTGGGAAGGCGGTCAGGGCCAGGTGGTGGGCACGGTTACCCTGGTCTACGACCACGAGTTGCCCGACCTGGCCCACCAGCTCGCCGACCTGCAGCACCAGGGGCAGGGGGCGGTCATCTGCTCCACCCATGTGCACCTGGACCAGCACAACTGCCTGGAAGTGGTGGTGCTCCGGGGCCTGGTTGCCCAGGTCAGGGCCATCGCCGACCGGCTGATCGCCACCCGGGGCGTCAAGCACGGCAAGCTGATCTGCAGCACCACCGGCCGCCGGCTGGCGTAGGCCCGGGAGGCGAGTTATGCACATTCCCGACGGCTACCTGGGACCGCAGACCTGCCTGGCCACCTGGGGGGTGATGCTGCCCGCCTGGTGGGCGGCGGCGCGGCGGGTGTCGGCGCGGCTGGGAGAGCGCCAGGTGCCCCTGCTGGGGGCGGCGGCGGGGTTCTGCTTCGTGGTGATGATGTTCAACGTGCCCCTGCCCGGCGGCACCACCGGGCACCCCACCGGGGCGGCCCTGGCCGGCATCTTGCTCGGGCCCGCGGCGGCGGTGATTGCGCTCTCGGTGGCCCTGGCCTTGCAGGCGCTGCTGTTTGGCGATGGCGGCATCACCGCCCTGGCCGCCAACTGCCTGAACATGGCCGTGGTCGCCCCCCTGGTGGGCCATTGGTGCTATCGGCTGCTGGCCGGGCGCAGCCCTGCCCCCCGGCGCAGCTACTGGGCGGGGGCGGCCGCCGGCTACTTGGCGATCAACGCCGCGGCCCTGGGCACCGCCCTGCTCCTGGGTTTGCAGCCCTACCTCGCCCATACCCCCGACGGCCGGGCGCTCTACTGCCCCTACGGGCTGGGCGTCACCCTCCCCGCCATCATGCTGGGGCACCTGGCGGTGTTTGGCCCCGTGGAGGCGGCGCTGACTGCCGGCACCCTGGCTTTCCTGCGTGCCGGGGAGGAGAAGGAGGCCGCCGATGTCCCGGCCGACTAAGCGCTTGCTGGTGCTGCTGGCGCTGCTGGCTGTGCTCACTCCCCTGGGCCTGTGGTTGCCTGCCCTGGCCAGGGCGGGAGCGGCCTGGGGCGAATGGGGCACGGCAGAGGTGGCCCGCCGGGTCGGCTACCGGCCCCGGGCCATGGCCCGGCTCGAGGGGCGGTGGCGGGCGCCCCTGCCCGATTACGCTCTGCCCACCCGCGGGGGCGAGGGGGCAGCCGGCTACCTGGTGTGCGGCGCCCTGGGCACCGGGCTGGTGGTGGCGGCCGCCTGGGCGGTGGGCCGGGCTATGCTGCGCCGGGCAAAACCGGTATAATCCGGGCGAGGAGAGGGCGAGTGTCGGTGAGCAGGTTTGGCGCAGTGCTCTTTGACCTGGGGGGCACCCTGGTCAACTACAAGCTGCGAGGCACCTCCTGGCAGCAGCTGCTGCGCACCGGGCTGGAGGCCGGCTACCACGTGCTGGGCCGGGAGAAGCTGATCGGCACCCTGCGCATGGACAAGTACCTGGAGGCCATGCTGTCCGTGGTGGGGCCCGACCGGGGCGTGCCCCTGCCTCACCGGCTGGCTTTCGGCTACCAGCGGCTGGGGATGACCGTGCCCGCCACCCTGGTGCAGGAGATCACCGGCCTGATCTGGGCCCAGGTCTCGCCCCTGATGCAGGTGGAGCCGCAGGCCTGGCCCCTGCTGGCCCCCATCTCCCGGGCCCAGGTGCGCACCGCCATTGTCTCCAATACCCCCTGGGACACTCCCGGCAAGTGGGTGGTGCCCGAACTGGAGCGGCTGGGGCTGGACCGCTATATCGAGGAGTTCATCCTCTCCGGGGACGTGCACAAGCGCAAGCCCGACCCCGCCATCTTCCAGCGAGCGCTGGCGGTGCTGCGGGTGAGCGCCCAGCAGGCGGTGCTGGTGGGCGAGGACCTGCAGGCCGACATCGCCGGCGCCCAGGCGGTGGGGATGCGGGCGGTCTGGCTGCAGCACGGCCCTGCCCCCACCTCGGCCGTGCGCCCCAACGCCACCATCGCCGAGCTGGCGCAGCTTCCCCAGGCGCTGGCGCAGCTGCTTTCCCTGTAGGGGCGGCCTGGAGGCAGCATGGCTGGCCGTGCCTTCCTATACCTTGAGCGCACCCTGGCGGCGGCTGCCGTCGCCGCCCGCCAGCCTTTGCTCTGCGAGCGGGCAGCCGGCCGGCATGGGCTGCTGCAGGCGATCTCCCCCCTTCCCCGCACCCTGGGCCTGCTGGCCTGCGCCGTAGGCTGCGCCCTGCTCCCCGCCCGGGGCGCGGCCCTGCTCCTGGCACTGGTACTGGCGGCCGCTCTGGCCTCCGGAATCGGCCTGCGCCTGCTGGTGCGGGCAGGCTGGGGTGCCGCCCTGGTGCTGGGCGCGGCGCTGGCGGCGCCCGCCCTGGTGTTGGTGCCTGCCCCCGGCCTGGCGGTGACGGCAGCGGGGGCCCAGGCGGCGAGCACGCTCCTGGTGCGGGTGGCAGGAGCGGCGGGGGCGGGGTTGGTGCTGGCGCTCACCACCCCCTGGCACCAGGTATGCCGATCGTTCGGCCGCTGCGGGGTGCCGCCGGTGATGGTGGCGGTGCTGGAGGTCTCCCAGGCGCAAGCGGTGGCCCTGGCCGCCCGCCTGGAGCGCATGGCGCTGGGCAGGCGCAGCCGGCAGCTGCGGGCCGGCGGCGGGCGGGCCTGGGTGGCCGGATGCATCGGGGCACTTTACCGCACCGCCCAGCAGGCGGGGGAGCGGTCATACCTGGGCATGCTCTCCCGGGGCTACCGGGTGGGGCGGCGGCCGGGTCTGGGCGCCTGGAGGTGGGGGGATTACCTGTGGCTGGCGGCGGTGGCGGCGGCCATCGCCGCCGCCTGGTGGTGCGGGGGTTAGCATGGGCGGGGAACTGCTCAATCTGGACCAGGTGTGCTACCGCTACCCGCAGGGCTCGCAGGTGGGCCCGGTAACATGGCAGCTGCGGGAGGGGGAGTGCTGGGCAGTGCTGGGGGCCAACGGGGCGGGCAAGTCCACCCTGCTGCTCCTGGCGGCCGGGCTGCTGGCGCCCAGCTCCGGCAGGCGCGGTGCTGGCGACGCCCGGCTCAGCATTCTGTTCCAGGACCCGGAGGCGCAGCTTTTCTGCGGCTCGGTGCGGGAGGAGGTGGAGTATGGCCTGCACCAGGTGGGCTTGCCCGTCCCTCAAGTGCAGGCGGGGGCAGAGCAGGCGCTGCGGGATTTCGGCCTGGCGGGGCTGGCCAGCCGCAGCCCGCTGCGGCTGAGCGGCGGGGAAAAGCGGCTGCTGGCCCTGGCCAGCCTGCTGGTGGTGCAGCCCCAGGTGCTGCTGCTGGATGAGCCCACCTCCGAGCTGGACCCCAGGCGCAGCGACTGGCTGACCGATCACCTGGCGTGCTGGGCGGACCGGGAGCGGGCACTGGTAATCGCTACCCATCACCTGTCCCTGGCCGCGGCGCTGTGCCGGCAAGCCCTGGTGCTGGGAGAAGACGGCCAGGTGGCAGCAGCAGGGCCAGTGATTGAAATCGTACACAACCGGGAATTAATGCAGCGCGCTAACCTGGTAGGAAGGGCATCACGTGTAGGGGGCATGCCAATGGCAGAGCAAGACGACCTGGGAATCTGTCCCTTGTGCCAGTTGCCGATCGATGCCAGCGAATCAGTACCTTGCCCCAAGTGCGGACGGCCGGCCCATGTGGGCTGCTGGCAGCGGGTGGGCAGGTGCGCTACCAAGGGGTGTGAGGGACAGCCTGCCGGCACCAGCGAGATCCCCCTGGTGGAGGATACCACCCCTGCCGGTACCTGCCCGCGGTGCGGCTACCGCCTGGGCCCCTTGGAGAGCCGCTGCCCGCGCTGCCAGCCCGAACTGGCCGAGGGTATGGACCGCCTGGCAGACCGCGGGCCCCGAGCCGCCGAGGGGGACCGGGCCGGGCCCTCGGCACCCACCCACCAGCTTGGCGGCGTTGACGAGGCCCGCACTGGTCCCACCGCCGACCCCTTCCGCAAGTTCATCACCCGGGATGAGAGCGGGCTTCCCCAGGCGCCGGCACCGACCGCCGCCCCCCGGGTGGAAGTGCAGCCGGAGAATACCTCGGGCGGTCTGGGCACGGTGCCCGGGGAGGCCCGGGGCTGGAACTGGGGCGCCCTCGTCCTGGGGCCCGCCTGGCTGGCGGGGCACGGCCTGTGGGGCCTGCTGCTGGTCTGGGTGGCCCTGGCGGTCGCCGCTGGGCTGGCAGGAGCCGCGTACCGGCCGTTCCTGGGCGGCGGGCTGGGGCTGCTCATCCTGTACCTGGGGATGGCCGGCAACGGCCTGGCCTGGAAGGCGCGCCGCTTTGACTCTATCACCCATTTCCAGCGGGTGCAGCGCATCTGGGCGCGCTGGGCGGGAGCGGCCGTCTTCCTGGCCGCGGTGCTGGCGATCATGACCACCTTCGCTGTTTTCTGCATGCGCCGGCTCCCCCACTGACCGCCAGGTAATCGGCCGGCGGCGGGGAATAGCAGCATGGCCCCTGGCCGACGCCCACCCGGAGGAAAGACCGTGACCTCAAAGGACAGGGTAAAGCTCGCCTGCGCCCACCAGCAGCCCGAGCGCCCGCCCCTGCAAGGCTACTTTACCCCCGAGATCTGGCGCCAGCTCGAGCAGCACTTTGCCGGCCGGCAGGTGCTGGAGGTGCTGGGCATTGACCTGCGGGGGGCGGGGGCCCGCTGGCAGGGCAAGGTGCGCACTGGCCCCGCCGACAGCTACGACGAATGGGGCACCGGCTATCGCCAGGTGGCAAACGAGTTTGGCACCTACGCCGAGGCCTGTGACCTGGCCCTGGCGCGCCTACATACCAGGGACGAGGTGGCCGCCTACCCCTGGCCGGAGCCGGGCTGGGATTTCGAGGGCCTGGAGGCCGCCTGCGACCGCCTGGGGCAATATGCCGTCTGCTTTGGCAGTGCCGGCATTCCCGATATCGTAAACGGCGTCTCCCGGGGCCGGGGCATGGAGCAGGTGCTGGTGGATATCGTCACCCAGGACGAGGTGGGGGTGGCCGTCATTGATCGGCGGGTGGCGTTCTACTACGAGTACTGCCGGCGGGGGCTGGAGGCGGCCCGGGGCAAGGTGGACATCCTGTGCCTGGGGGAGGACTGCGGCACCCAGAACGGCCGGCTGTTCTCCGACCGGGTGTTCCGGGAGTTCTTCGTCCCCCGCATTAAGCCGTTCATTGACCTGGCGCACGAGCACGGCGCCCTGGCCATGCTGCACTCATGCGGGGATACGCACGAGATCATGCCCACCTTCATCGAGATGGGACTCGATATCCTGGATGCCATGCAGCCGGAGCCGGCGGGGATGGATCCGGAGACGATCAAGCGCAACTGGGGCGACCGGCTCACCTTCTGCGGGCTGGTAAGCACCCAGCAGACCCTGCCCCACGGCACACCCGAGCAGGTGCGCTCCGAGGTGCGCCACCGCAAGCAGGTGATCGGCAAGGGCGGCGGCTACCTGCTCAGCCCCGCTCACTGCATCCAGCCCGACACCTCCCTGGAAAACGTGCTGGCGCTGTATGAGGAGGGCCAGGGGCTGCCCCCAGGCGCCCTGGGTTAGCCGGCTGCCAGGCCCCGCACCATTTCCGCTACCGCCTCCTGCCAGGGGCGCATGTCGGCGCGCCCCTGCAGGCGCAGGGCCAGCGGCTCCAGGGCCGACATGGCGGGCCTGCGGGTGGGGCTGGGCCAGTCGGCGGCGGAGATCTCAGTCACCGGGCATTGCAGCCCGGCGGCAGCCACCGCCTCCCGTGCCAGGTCGGCCCAGGAGGCCCAGCCGGCGTTGGTGAGGTGATAGGTGCCGTAGCAGGGGTTGCCCACCAGGTGGCGGGCGATGGCGGCCGCCAGGTCGGCGCTGTAGGTGGGCGAGCCCACCTGGTCGGCCACCACCTGCAGCGGGCCGCCTTCCCGGGCGCGGGCCACGATGGTGCGCACGAAGTTGCGGCCGCTGCGGCCGAAGAGCCAGGCGGTGCGCACCACGTAGTGGCAGGGGCAAAGCTGGCGCACCAGCACCTCCCCCGCCCACTTGCTGGCACCATAGGCATTGAGGGGGTGGGGCTGGTCAAACTCGTGATACGGCCCGCCCTTGGTGCCGTCAAAGACAAAATCGGTGCTCAGGTAGAGCAGCGCCGCCCCCAGGCGCTGGCAGGCGGCGGCCACGTGCCAGGTGGCCAGGGTGTTGTGGCGCCAGGCGGCCTCCGGGTCCCGCTCGCAGCCGTCCACGTCGGTCATGGCGGCAGCATGGATCACCAGCTCCGGCTGGGCGCCCTCCACCAGCCGCCAGGCGGCCTCCCAGGAGGTAAGGTCGGCCTGCTCCAGGTCGGCGGGCACCACCTGGTGGGCGCTCTCCAGGGCCGGTACCAGGTCCGTGCCCAGCATGCCTTTGGCCCCGGTCACCAGGATGCGCATCTTGCCTGCTACCCCTTCCTGCCCGCCTCAGTTTAGCACACTTGCCGAGCTCCCGCGCGGCCGGGGCTCGGGAGCAGGCCCAGGGAAGCCCTTACCAGCACCCCGGCAGCCACCAGCCCATGATCAGGCCTGTTTGCGCTGGGTCCAGCGGTAGCGGCCGCAGAGCTGCTTCCAGCGCAGGCCCAGCAGGTCCCGCAGCATCTGCAGCGAGGAGCGCACGGGGCTCACCCGGCTTTCCCGGGAGTTGATCCAGGTGACCGGGATTTCCGCCACCCGGTAGCCCCGGCGCAGCGCCATGAACAGCACCTCCACGTCAAAGGCCCAGCCGGGCACCGTCTGGTGGGAGAAAAGCTCGCGGGAGACCTCCTGGCGGAAGCACTTGAAGCCGCACTGGGTGTCCACGAACTGGCGCAGCGCCACCAGCCGCACCAGCAGGTTGAAGATGCGCCCCATTCCCTCCCGGTACCAGGGCTGGCGCACCACCAGGTTGGAATCGGGCAGGGCGCGGCTGCCGATGGCGATGTCATGCCCGGCCTCCAGGGCAGCCAGCAGCTTGGCGGTCTGGTCAATGGGGGTGGAGTTGTCGGCATCGGAGAAGAGCACGTAGCGACCGCGGGCGGCCAGCATCCCCGCCTGCACCGCCGCCCCCTTGCCCGGGTTGGCGTCCCGGCGCAGCACGCGCAGGATGGGCGCCGCGGCCTGGAAGGAGCGGGCCACCTCCCCGGTGGCGTCGCGGCTGACGTCGTCCACCACCACGATCTCGTAGCGGTAGCCCTGGTCCTGCAGGTATTTGTGCATGGCCTGCAGGGTGGCTCCCAGGCGGGCCGCTTCGTTGTGCGCCGGCACCACCACGCTCAGGTAGGGGGCCTCGCCCTGCTGCTCCATGTGGTTCCTATCCCACGGTGACCTGGCTCTTGTCGCCCAGCATGAACTGCCAGCTGCTGCGCTTGTGGCCGCTGCGCGTGATGTGGGCTTCCTTGCCGATCAGGCTGTCCATGATCTTGCCCGGGATGCGGCTGATGGTGGCACCCTCCAGCACGATGCTGTTTGCCAGCTCGCTTTCCTCCACCACCACCCCCGGCCCCACCGAGACATAGGGCCCCAGGAAGCTGTCCACCACCCGGCAGCCGGTACCGATGATGGCAGGGCCGCTGATGGTGCTGCGCACCAGCTCCGCCCCCGGCTCCACCACTACCCGGCCCAGCACCCGGCTGGCCTCGTCCAGCTTCCCTTCCAGGCGGTGCTCCAGGCTGTCCAGCACGGTGCGGTTGGCCTCCAGCAGGTCAGCCAGGGTGCCGGTGTCCTTCCACCAGCCGCGCACGGTGTGCGCCTGCACCTGCAGGCCCTGGTCAATCAGCCACTGGATGGCGTGAGTGATCTCCAGCTCCCCCCGCCAGGAGGGCTTGATGTTGGGGATGGCCTGCCACAGGTGATGATCGAAGAGATAGACCCCCACCAGGGCCAGGTCGCTCTTGGGCTGCTTGGGCTTCTCCTCCAGGCCCACCACCCGGCCCTCCCTGAGCTCCGCGACCCCGAAATCCTGGGGATTGGGCACCTGGCAAAGCAGAATCATGGCATTGGGGCGGCAGAGCTCGAACTCCCGGGTGAAGTCGGCGATGCCGGAGGGGACGAAGTTGTCCCCCAGGAACACCACGAAGGGGTCATCCCCCACGAAATCGCGGGTGATCCAGACGGCGTGGGCGATGCCCCGGGGGGCGTCCTGCTCGAGGTAGCACACCCGCAGCCCCCAGCGGCTGCCGTCACCCACCGCCTCCTCGATCTCCGGGCGGGTGTCCAGGCTGCCGGGGAAGTCCGGGTGCTTGCAGCCCACCACGATGGCCAGGTCCTTGATCCCGGCATCCCGCAGCGCCTCCAGCCCGTGATAAAGAATAGGCTTGTTTGCCAGGGGGATCAGGTGCTTGGTCATGGTGTGGGTGATGGGCCGCAGCCGGCTGCCCCGGCCGCCCGCCAGTAGCACGCCTTTCATCCCACCGTATCCTCCCGCAGCTCCTGGATGCGGGCCGCCAGTTCCGCCTCGGTCATGCCCTCCACCAGAAAGGTTTTATCCCGGCCCCGGTGCCCCTGCACCAGCTCCAGCCGGGACTTGGGCACCCGCAGCCAGCCCGCCAGCAGCTCCAGCACCGCCTGGTTGGCCTCGCCCTCGATGGGCGGCGCGGTCACCCGCACCTGCACCTGCTCGCTGTGCTCGGGCAGGTACACCTGGTTGCGGCTGGCCCGGGGATGCACCTGCACCGTGATCGCCACCCCTCCCAGTCCTGCCACCGGCCTCACCTCAGGGTCAACACGAACAGCGTGCTCAGGCAGTTGAACAGGGCGTGTGCCACCACCGGCGGCACCAGTGAGCCGCCCGAGCGCTCATAAAGCAGCGCCAGCGCCACGCCCAGCACAAACAGCGGCAGCAGCGCCACTGGCTGAATATGCACCAGCGCGAATATCAGGCCGCTGGCCAGTGCCGCCGGCCACAGGGGCCAGCGCTGCCGCAGCCCACCATAGAGTATACCCCGGAATACCATCTCCTCGACCACGGGCGCGATCCCGATCACCAGCACAAAGAGCAGGCCCAGGGCCCAGGGGTTGTGCATGCGCGCCAGCAGCACGATGATGGGGCTGCTGGGCGGCTGCTCAGACAGCAGGAACCGGTTGGCCAGGGCGGCCACCGCCACCACCGGCAGTGCCACCGCCAGCCCGCCCAGGCCCCGCCAGGCCTGTTTCGCCCACCCAGGCGCCCGCCAGCCTGCCGCCACCAAGATCTCGCGCAGTCCCAGCCCCAGCGATGCCAGCGCCACCAGCCCGCCCAGGGCCGCCAGCAGGTAGATCGCCTCCGCCAGCACCACCTGGCCCAGCGTGCCCCGGGGGTGAATCCCTGCTGCCGCCAAGCTCAGGGCTACCTGCAGCACCAGCAGTGCGATCACCACCTGCACCCCCGCCGCCGGCCCCCAGGGGAGCAGCGGCAGGCGGCCCGTCCCCCACCAGCGCCGACCCGCCAGGGCCAGAATCACCAGCACCAGCGCCGCCAGGAACCCGGCCAGGTAGATGGCGAGCACCGCCCCCACCCGCAGGGTGGTGGCCACCGCCACCTCGGCGGCCTGCTCCCGCGCTTTGTCCGCCAGCGGGAGCATGCCGATGCCCTCATAGAGGCCGGCCCTGAAAATGGGGGCGGGAGTGACTCCCGACAGCAGCCGGCGCAGGTCAGGGTCGGCCGCCCAGCCGGGCCGGGGCTGCTCGCCCACATAGTAGAGCAGCATCAGGTACAGGGCGCGGTCGCCGGGGTGCTGCCGCAGCGCGACGGTGATCAGGTCGGCGGCCTCGGGCTGGCGATTCAGGTAGCCGTACATGATGGCGGCGGCTGCCCGCACCTTGCGGTCACCCGGCCGCAGCTCCAGGGCCAGCAGGTACTGGTCCAGCGCCTGCTGGGCGAAATCCCTGGTCATGCTGGCAAACTCGGGGTATTCCAGGGAGATGCCGGCGATGCGCGCCCCCAGGCGGGCCATCATCAGGCGCCACTGCAGCTCCGCCTCCCCCTGCTCCGCCCGGCTCGCCGGCCGCCCCAGCGGGAGAAAGAGCAGCAGCAGCAGCAGGAAGAGCATGTTGCGCCACAGGCTGCGTGCCCGCCTCTCGGCCGGGGGCTCCGGGGCGGGGGCGGGGAGGGTGATCTGGTCAGGGTTCATGGGGTGTGCTCCCCTGCACCCGGTGCTGCTCCAGGGCCGCCAGGAAGGATTGCACCAGGGCCTGGCACTCGGCCATCAACCGCACCCGCTCTGCCCGGATGGTTTCCAGCCGCTGCTGTTCCCGGTCTGCCTCCTGGCGGGCCCGCTCCACGATCTGCTCGGCCTGCTGGCGGGCGGCAACGCGGGTGTCCTCGGCGGCTTGCTGCGCCAGCACCAGGGCGGACTTGATCGCCTCCTCGGTCTTGCGGTAGCCGGCGGTCTCGGCCTCCAGGCGGGAGAGCTCCCGGCTCAGGCGATCCACCTCTTGCAGGGCGGCCGAGAGCGCTTCCGCTGCCTGTTCCAGGAAGGGGTCCACCTCGTCGGAGGCATAGCCGCGCATGGCGGTGCGGAAGCGCTTATTGCTGATGTCCACGGGGGTGAGCTTATCCATGGGGCAATCCTCTAAGCAGGGCTACCAGCAGCATTCGCACCACGCTCACCACCAGCAGCAGGATCAGGGGCGAAAAATCAATCCCCCCCGCTCCCACCCGGAGCACGGCGCGGAAGGGCCGCAGCATGGGCTCCACCAGCCGATTGACCAGGCGCACCGCGGGATGCCAGCGGGGCACCGGCAGCCAGGACAGGATGACGTAGATCAGCACCAGCCACCACAGGATCTGGAAGGCCACGTCCAGGGCCCGGATCAGTATCGTGACCAGGCTTGGCATCTTCCCCCTCCGCCCCTATCCCAGCTCCGCGGAGCGCCGGGCCGCCGCCAGCACCGCCTTCATGATGGCGCCCCGCACCCCTGCCTGCTCCAGGGCGGCCAGGCCGGCGATGGTGGTGCCGCCCGGGGAGGCCACCATGTCCTTCAGCTCCCCGGGGCGGCGGCCGCTGCGCAGCACCATTTCCGCCGCCCCCAGCACTGTCTGCGCCGCCAGCTCCTGCGCGGCCGCCCGGGGCAGCCCTGCCTGCACCCCGCCGTCGGCCAGGGCCTCGATCAGCAGGAAAACGTAGGCCGGGCCGCTGCCGCTAAGCCCGGTGACCGCATCAAAGAGGGCCTCCGGCAGCTGCCGCGTGCGCCCGCAGCAGGCAAACAGGGCTTGCGCCTGCTCCCGCCCTGGCGCCGAGGCCGGGCTGTCGGCGGCCAGCACCGTCATGCCCGCACCCACCTGGCAGGGGGTATTGGGCATCACCCGCACCAGCCCCACCCCCGGGGGCAGCGCCGGCGCCAAGGCCGCCATCTTGACTCCCGCTACCAGGCTGATCACCGTTGCCTCTGCCCGCAGGCCGGGCCGCGCCTGCTCCAGGGCCGCCAGGGCCTGCGGCGGCTTGACCGCCAGCACTGCCAGGTCGGCCCCGGCCACCGCGTCGGCGTTGGAGGCGGCGGCGCCGATGCCCAGCTCCCCGGCCAGCGCGGCCAGGCGGCGGCCATCCACGTCGTAGGCCCGCAGGGCGGCGGCGGGCACCAGGCCGCTGCTCAGCACCCCCCGCATCAGGGCCTCCGCCATCTTACCCGCGCCGATGAACGCGAGGCACTTCCCATCCAGAGGGTTTGTGCTCATCTGCCCACCGCCTGTCTTATTCGCCCCGGCCACCATGAACGAAAGCGGAACCGGGCAGGTTCCGCTCGTCCAAGTTCACCGCTGGGCCGCGAAAGAGGGGACCGGCGCCGTCGGGGACGGTGCCGGGGGACGTGCCAGGGCCGAGAAGCCCGCTATTCGCCCCAGAAAACCGCTTCTTCGTGGCCGCTTTGCACTTCGGCGGCGATGGCCATGGTGCTGGGGGTGAGCAGGTAAATGCCCTCCCCAGCCGCCTGCATGTGCCCGTCTATGGCATAGATGACTCCGCTCAGGAAGTCCAGTACCCGGCGGGCCTTGGTCTCGTCCAGGGACTTGAGGTTGACCACCACCGGGCGCCGGGCTTTCAGGCAGTCGCCGCATACCTGCGCATCTTCCAGCGAACGCGGCCGCCGCAAGAATATCTCCTCTTGCCGGACGGAATGCAGGGAGAGGAATGGCCGCCGCTTGGGGCGGTCCTCGTTGGCGCTGGGCAGGATTACCTGTTCCTCGTCATCTTCCTCTGCCAAGAGCCAACTCTTCACCTTCTCGAAAACCCCTGACATGCAGCTTCCCCCTTTCTGGGTCGTGTGCTGTGACTGGTGCTGTATTGCCTGTCAGGAACCTTACTCAGCCGAGGGGCCGGGGGCCAAAAATGGCCGTGCCCACCCGGATCATATTCGCACCCTCCTCGATGGCCAGCTCGAAATCCCCGCTCATCCCCATGGAAAGCCACTGCAGGCCCCCCGGCACCGCCTCCCGGTACTGCCCAAAAAGCTGGGCCAGGGCGCGGAAGCACTGCCGGGCGCCGGCCTCCTCTGCCCCCAGGCGGCCGATGGTCATCAGCCCCTGCACGGGCAGGCCCAGCCCCACGCACCGCGCCAGCAGGTGCCCCACCTGCCCGGGGGCCACCCCGAACTTGCCGGCCTCCCCGCTGGTGTTCACCTCCAGCAGCACCGGCACCTGCCGCCCCAGGGCGGCGGCCCGGCGGGCGATCTCCTGCGCCAGGTGCTCGCTGTCCACCGCCTGTATCAAGTCAAAGTGCGGCAGGGCGGCCTTGACCTTGTTGGTCTGCAGGTGGCCGATAAAGTGCCACCTGGCCCTGCGGCCGAGGCGGGCAATCTTGGGCAGCGCCTCCTGCAGGTAATTCTCCCCGCAGTCCTGCACTCCCGCCGCTATCGCCTCTTCAATGCGCTCTGCGGGCACCCCCTTGGTGACCGCCACCAGGCGGACCGCGCCTGGCTCCACCCCGCGGCGTGCCGCCGCTTGGGCGATACGTTCCCTCACCTGGGCAAGATTTCCTGCAACCTGCTGGCGGCTTTTCCCCAACCTCTTGCCCCTCAGTCGGGGGATTATACCACGCCCTGACAACCAGGGGCAAGGCCGTGCCATTTGCGCACCTCGCGGCGTTGACCGGCCAGAATGGGCTTGCTAAGGTCGCCGCCGGGGGGGAGTGATGACTGTGCCCACCGAGGAGGGAATCCATCCCTCCTGCCTGGCCTTGCTGCCGCCGCACCTGTGTGCGCGATTATCCCGGCTGGTCAGCGACCTGGCGGAAGCCCTGGGCGACCGACTCTACTCGGTGCTGGTGTACGGCAGCGCCGCCCGCTTTGAGCACCATCCCCGGCGCAGCGACCTTAACCTGATGCTGGTGCTGGCGTCCGCCGGCCCCCAGGAGATGCGCCTGGCAGCGGAGGTGCTGGCCCGCGTGCCCGGCAGCCTGCGCCTGCGACCGCTGCTGCTGGAGCGGCAGCAGATCGGGAGCCTGCCCACCCTCTTCCCCGTGGAAACCCTGGACCTGCGCTCCTACCACCTGAACCTGTATGGGCCTGACCTGGCGCCTGGGTTGGAGATTGCGCCCAATCGCCTCTGCGCCGAATCCGGGCGCCAGCTGGCCCTGGTGCTGATGCGGCTGCGCAGCAGCTACCTGAGCCACGTAGCGGACTGGCGCACCCTGGCCGACGAGCTGGTGGCCTCCGTGCCCGGCGTGCTCGCCTTGCTGCATGCCGCCTTGTACAGCCGGGGCATCACCCCCGCCCGCAATTACCTGCAGCTAATCGGCCAGGCGGCCGCCCATTTCGGCTTTGAACGGGAGGCCCTGACTACGCCCCTGCGGGCCCGCCGGGGAGAGGGCCGCCTGCTCTACGGCCGGCGCCGGGTGGCTGCCGTCTTCTGGGACTACACGCGCGCCCTGGAGATGCTGAGCGAACGCCTGGCCCAGGAGTCGGCCACATGATCCACTACGCTTGCTTGCTGGCGCTTGGTGCTGCCCTGACCCACCCCGCCCCGCCGCCGGCCCCGGCGGCTCCCCTGCCCCTGCGCGTGGGGGCGGTAAGCGATTACGCTGGCACCCTGGATGCGGCCAGCCGGGACTGGCTGTGCGCACTCTCCGACTCTCTGCCCGGCGTGGACCTGGCGGTTGCCATCCTCCCGGCCGCAGGCACCGCCTCGCCCACCCAGGCCGCCCAGGCGCTGGCGGCCCAGTGGCGGCTGGGGCGAGGCTTTCCCCGGGGTGGGGTGCTGGTGGCCTTCTACCTGGCGGAGCGCACGGTGCAGGTGGTGCCCCGCGGGGCGGCGGCCAACCGGCTGGCAGCCGACACCTGCCGTACCATCAGCCACCAGATCATCGCCCCCTATTGCCGGCAGCGGCGCTTTGGCGATGGCGCGGTGGCCGGCTGCTACGCCATCAGCCGGACCCTGGGCGCCGACCCGGCGGCCCTCACGGGGAGGGCGGCGCCTGCTCTGGACCCCGGGGAGCGCACCGGCCTCTCCACCAAGACGGTGCTGCAGGTGCTGGGGATTACCCTGCTGCTGCCCCTGCTGGTGGTGGGCGCCTTGGTGGCCCGCCAGTGGTGGCGCTACGGCATCGTCTGACCCCCACGCCTAGCCCGCCGGGGCAGGAGCCCGCCGCCTGCCCGCAGAACGGGAAATGGCTTTATCGCCCAGCAGGAAGGCGCGCCCACATGACCAGCAAGCCCACGGTCGTGGTCTTCACCACCCAGGAGGTATGGTCGCGCTACGGCCACCGCCTGCCGGTGGTGGACCCCCAGGTGCACTATGTGCACAGCACCGACCTGGGATACCTGGAGAGCAGCTTTGGCCAGGTGAAGGGGGACATCATCTACGGCATGGGGGGCGGGCAGGTGGTGGATACCGCCAAGCTCGTGGGCGAGCGCTGCGGGGCGCGGGTGGTGGCGGTGCCTACCATTCTCTCCGTGGATGCCCCCCTGGTACGCAGCGTGGCGGTGCGGGTCGGGGACCGGGTGACCTACCTGGAGAGCAAAGCCCCGGATGAGCTGATCATCTTTGAGGACATCATCCTGGCGGCGCCTCCCACCTACAACGCCGCGGGCTGGGGGGACGTGCTCTCCATCTACACTGCCACCTGGGATTGGCGCCTGGGGCACGAGCGCACCGGCGAGCCTTTCCAGGAGGAGGTGGCCCAGGCGGCCCGGGAGCTGCTGGAGACCGCCTGCCCGCCGGACAGCCCGGCCGGCCTGCAGGCGCTGCTTGCTGCCTTGCGGCGGGAGGTGGAGCTGTGCGCAGCGGTGGGCAATGCCCGGCCCGAGGAGGGGTCGGAGCACCTGTTTGCCTACGTGATCGAGTCCCGGGTCCCCACCGACCGCAAGATTCTGCATGGCGAGCTGGTGGGCCTGGGGCTGTGGGTGATGAGCGACCTGCAGGGCCAGGACCGCAGCTACATCGCGGGCCTCATGGACCGGGTGGGCCTGCGCTGGCGGCCGGGAGAGCTGGGGATCGCCCAGGACGTGATCGCGGGGGTGGTCCGCGACCTGCCCGCGCAGGCGGAGGCCTACCAATTCCCCTACTGCATCGCCCACGAGCTGCCACGCCGCTAAGGGAAACTCACATGCCTGCCTCTGCGCTGCTATGGCACCTGCGTTTCTGCCCTCCGGCAGGATTCCGGGGCGGCCCTGCCGTAGCCTGAGCTATTCCTCCAGGAGGCTTGCCATGATGCCAAGGACCCGTTTCCTCTGTGCTGTGCTGCTGTCCGTATGCCTGGCGGGGGCGGCCTGTGCCCAGGCGCTGCCCCGTATCAGCGAGGCTAAGGCCGACCCCTTGCGGCCGGTGGTGGGCGACACGTTGCGCCTCACCTGCCGGCTCCAGGACCCATCGGGAGCAGTGAAGACCGTGACCGCCGTGGTCCGGGAGCTGCCGGACGTGCGGGTGCGGCTGCAGCCGGTGGAGGGCGGGCTGCTCGGTTTCGCCGTTCCCGTCACTGCCGAGCTGCAGCCGATGGTTTATCACCTGGACCTGGTGGCCAGGGACGCCCAGGGCTTTCGGGTGCGGCTGGCCCCCGGCAGCACCACCACGGCCAGCTTCACCATCGGCCAGCCCCGGGTGACCAAGGCCCCGCCGGCGCCCGATTTCCGGCCGCCCCTGGTGGCGGTGAAGGCCACCGCCCGCGATGGCAAGCCTATCGTCATCCGCCACCCCTACCGCAGCCATGCCAACTGGTACAAGGGCCAGCTCCACTGTCACACCACCAACAGCGACGGCCGCACGCCGCCGCCGGTGCTGGTGGGCAAATACCTGGATAATGGCTGCAGTTGGCTGCAGATCTCCGATCACGAGGTGGTGACCGCCGATGACCGCGCCCCCGACGGCCGCCAGATTGTGCGCTTGCTGGGGCGAGAGCGGGCCATCCGGGAGGGGGACATGGTGTGCATCAACTACCGGGAGCCCAGCATCACCCTCACCGGCCAGGACACGATTAACGCCGTGGTGCGGGCGGGCGGCCTGGTGATGCTGGCGCACCCGGAGAGCGATGTGGGCTATGACCGCCAGGAGCTCGACCGGCTGCGAGGCATGGCCCTGGTGGAGATGATGAATGGCCCGGACGGGGATGCCAGCCGGGAGTGGGACTACCTGCTGAGCACGGGCCGGGTGGTGTGGGGGGCGGCTTCGGACGATTTCCACGGCAATCCGGAGGGGACCACCAGCCGCAGCTTTGTGGTGGTGAACGCCCCCCGCCTTGACCCCGCGGCGCTCCTGGAAAACCTGCGCCTGGGCAATTTCTACGCCAGCCAGGGCCCGATGCTGCGCCTGGAGCTGCGGGGCGGCGCCCTGCGTGCCAGCTCGGACCAGCAGGGCTGGTTTGCCTTCCGCGGTGCCTACGGAGTATGCCTGCACCGCGTCTTCCGCGGCCCCGACCGCACCAGCGCCGTCTATGAGCTTACCGGCGACGAGGGCTACGTGCGGGTGGAGTTCCGGGGCCCGGAGGGCAAGATGGCCTGGAGCCAGCCCTTCTTCGTGTCCCGGGCGAAGTAGCCTGGCCGGGGGGCCGCCCCGGGGCGGCCCCCTCCCCTGCAGGCCGCTGCTTGCCGCCGCGGCGGGCGGCGCGGCAAGCAGCCTTTCACCCCCCGCCGTCTGCCATCCACCTCAGGGCCCCATGCGCTTGTCCCGGACAGGGCCGGGAATCGCACATGTGGGGCTCTGGCTGCACAATGTACGGCCAGATCTGCCTTGCCTCCCCCCAGGCCGGTTGATAAAATCGCTAAACCACGGGGGGGCACCAGCCTGATCACCCCCCGCCAAGGAGGCTCTGCTATGAGATCGCTACTGCTGGCCCTTTGCTTGTCCTTGGTCGCGGCAGGGGCAGCCGGGGCCGCCCCCTCCTTCAACGGCTACACCGGCTTGCTGCTGGTGCCCAATGCCGATGCCCTGGACCAGGACGAGTTCAACCTGGCCGCCTTCAGCACCGACATCACTCCCCGCACCGACGTGTTCTCGTTCCAGTACGGCGTAGGGACCCGCCTGGAGGCCGGCGCCGCCCGCATCCACGCAAAGGGCTCCGACCGGGAAACCGTGCTCATGGCCAAATACGCCATCACCCCCGAAACCGAGCGCAAGGCCGGCGTGGCGGTGGGCGTTTACGACCCCTTTGACGAGATAGAGGCCACCGCCTACGTGTCTGCCAGCAAGACCTGGGGGCGCAACCTGCGCGTCTTTGAGAAAGAGATCACCAGCGTGCGGGGGACGGTGGGCTTTGGCGGCGGCAGCCTGGATGGCTTTTACCTCGGCCTGAGTGGCGCCCTCGGGGAGCGGCTGCTCTTGCTGGCGGAGCTGGTGCACACCCAGCGCAGTAACACCCACGACTTCAACGCGGGAGCCAGGCTCAACATCGGCCAGGGCCTACGCCTGCACGGCGCGCTTTTCGACAACCTGAGCGACTTCGGCTTTGGCCTCTCCTACAACAAGATGCGTTGAGCCCCCGGCCCGCGTGTATTGGGGCTCGCCCCCGGGCGAGCCCCTTCTTATTGGTGTTCGGGCGCCAGCAGTACCGGCTGCAGGGGCGCCAGGGTGAGCTGCCGGCCCACCTGCTTCCCCGAGATCAGGTCCCGCGCCGGCACTGGCCGGCCATCAGCGACCAGCCGCACCTGCTGGGGCCGCGCCAGGTAGTTGACCGCGTTCAACACCGACCGGCCCTCCACTGTACCCACCCGAAACTCCACGCCCCAGGGCACTCGCCCCTGCCGGTCCTGCAGCCGCAAGGCCGGGATGAAGCCCAGCCGCTCCATCAGCCCGGCCAGGGCCCGATGCCGGGCCGCCTGGTCCAGCTCGGCCGGCAGCACCTCGGCGCCGGCGGTGACCGCCCGTACCTGGTCGGCGGCACGCTCTTGGCCAAAGCGGTCGTAGCGCAGGTTGTACTCTCCCACCAGCAGCAGCTTGCCCCCGGCCGCCCGCCAGCGGGCGATACCCCCAAAGGCGTCCTCGGGCAGGTGGGTGGCGGCGGGCAGGATGAGCAGCCGGGCCGAGCCGAACTCGCCCCGCGCCGCCATGTGGTCGCTGACAAAGGAGATGGGCACGCCCGTGAAGTTGGCGGCCTCGTACAGCGATGCCATGAGCGGGAAGTAGAGCTCCGACTTCGCCCCTGCCACCACCGAGTAGAGGAAGGCCACCGGCGAGGGCGCCTGCTGCAGGGAGGCGACCTGGGGGGCCAGGCGCAGCAGGTCGAGGCCGGTGCGCCCTACTTCCTCGGCGCAGCTTGGGCGGTGCATCACGTTGCCGTAGAAATCGCTCTTGCGGTCATAGGTGCGCTCCCACACCCAGATGGTGGTCGCTCCCTGGCCGTGCACCGCCCCCTGCCAGAGGGCAGTGCGGAAGTAGCTGCCTGGCACATAGTGGCTGGAGCGGTCGGGGGTGAGGTGGTTCTCGGTGTTGAAGACCGGCTGGTCGCGCAGGGTGCGCTGCAGGTCATAGCACCAGTTCTGCAGCTGCCAGCCCATGGCCCACTCGCCCTGGCCCGGGTAGCTCTCGCTGCAGTCGTTGCCCCCGATCTGGCCCAGCTCGGCAAAGAGCTCGGCATCCAGGCCGTAGGCGGAAAACCAGCGGCCGTTCAGGGTCCAGGCCATCACTTTCGCGTGCACTGGGATCTCCGGGGCCAGCTCGTGGATGATATCGGCCATGAAGCGGTGAAAGCCGGCAAACCGCTCGTTGTTGAAGAGCACCCACTCCCCGTACTGGGGCGCCGCGAACTCCCGGTTGCCGGGGATGGGCACCTGCTCGAAGCTCGGGTAGCTGGTGCCCAGGCGGCGATTGAGGGCGGCCACCTCGCCGTGCTCGCGAGCCAGCCACTGCGCCCACTGGCGGCGGGTGATGGGGCAGTTGGCGGTGTCATCCCAGATGGGCTCATTGCTCAGGCACAGGCTGTGCAGGCCGGGCCGCCCTCGCAACTCGGGGATCAGGATGCGCAGGTACCGCTCGATCACCGCCCGCGCCTCCGGGGCGTCCACGCAGTAGCCCAGGAAGCCGCCCCGGCAGGCCCGCAAGTGGGGCCACTTTTCCAGGGCCCAGCCGGGGAAGTAGTGGGGCGAGAGCAGCAGGCAGATGCTCACGTTGGCCTTGGCCGCCCGCTCCAGCGCCGCCTGCACCTGTCGGATACGGTCATAGGATACCTCGTGCTCCGAGGTGAGCACCGAGTTGGGACCCAGCTCGATCTGGATCACGTTGACGCCGTAGTCGGGGAAGACCTCCAGGTCGTCCACCACCTGGCCGAAGTGCCCGTAGCCGGTGAAGAACACCGGTCCCCGCCCCCGGGAGCCGTCGCTGGCTGCCGTGTCGGCATGGAAGACGCTCCCCTTGATCTCAATCTTGCTGGTGCGGTAGCGCACCACCCGCGGCGCCTGGGTAGGGTCAGCCTGCAGCGCTGCCGCCTCCTGCTGCGCCCGGGCCAGCATGGCCAGCAGGTCGTCGGCCGCGTAGCAGGCCCGCCGCACCTCCCCCCGGGCCACGTCTTCCCGCGACCAGGCGGCAAAATGCTCCAGGTTGGTCAGGCTCACCAGGGGATAGTCCACCGCTACCCCCCGGCCCGCCAGCGCCTGCAACTGCCGGCGCAGCGCAGGTAGGGCCTGCTCGACCCGGGCCAGCTTCTCCAGCGCCAGGGCGGAGGAGAACTTGCGCACCTCCCGCGCTCCCGCTGCCACCACCTGGCCCGCCCCGTCCTTGACCTGCAGGCGCAGCTCCAGCCGCTCCGCCGGCTCCTGGCCGCTGCTCCAGGACAGCTCCAGGCTGCGCCTGCCCCCCGGCAGCGTTCCCGAGCAGGAGCCTATCACCCGGCCGCCTGCCAGCACCGCCAGCTCGGCCTGGCCGCCGAACCCCGGCGTCACTGCCGCCAGCACCCGGGCCTTGGCCTCCACATTGTCCCCCTCCACCAGCTCGGGCGCCCAGAAGGCGGCGATCACCCCCTCCCCCTGCAGGGGCGTGACCTCCGCCTCCAGGCGCAGGTCATCCACCCACAGGGCGCCGATGCGCGTGGACAGCTCCAGCCGCACCTTCAGCTGGCGCTGGCCGGCGCTGGTGCGGAGGCGCTTCTGCAGCCGCTGCCAGTCGTAGCTGCCGGCGGGGATGTCCACCCAGTAGTGGTCCCAGTCGGCAAAGTGGTTGTCATCCCCCACCTGCTCGCCCTTCACCCAGACGGAAAGCACGTAGGTGGTCTCGGGCACCACCGGCACCTCCTGCTCCAGCAGGCCGTAGACCTGCGGCGCGCTGCCGCCGCCGTTGGTGACGCGCAGGGAACGCCGCCCGCTGTGCTTCACCGCCTCATCCCGGACGGCGGTGGGGTGGGTGTCCCCCGGTACCGACCAGGTCCAGGCCGGGCCGGGCCCGGGGCCGGCACCCTGCTCGAAGCCGCCGTCCCGCACCGGGGACAGCTCCCGCAGGGCGCTCGCCGGCGGCACCCGTGCCTGCGCCCCGCCGGCACAGGCCATCAGCGCTGCCAGCGTCAGCCAACATCCCAGGTTCCACCACATGCTCATCGTGCGCTCCTTCATCTCAGCGCGGGCTGTAGACCAGGGCCCCCCGCCACAGGCCGCCCAGGCCCTGCTCGGCCTCCGCCCGCACCGCCAGCACGTTGGGGGCGTCAAAGCGCAGCCGACCGCTGATGTCAATCTCGAAAGGCTCCATCCACGAGTTGTCGGCCAGGCCCGGGGGCCGGCGCAGGATCTCCTCGCCGTTCAGGTATAGGGTGCCGGCCTCGTCCAGCGCCCCCACGTAGAGCCTCACCTGGCGTCCCCGGTACTGCTCCGGCACCCGGAAGCTGGTGCGCGCCCAGGCCACGCCGTTCAGGTCGCCCTCCACCTGTTGGTGCCACTGGCTGTCGGTGCGAATCCTTCCCCAGCCTGGCAGCTCCAGGTCCGGCGCCGCCCAGCCCTGGGCGGCCCCCTCGTCATCCGGGTCGGGGCGGAAGGCCCAGGTCACGGGCAGGCGGCACACCAGGTCGTTGTGGGCGGCGAAGTCCGCGCTCTGGGGCCATTCGTGCTTGGTGGTCAGCACTTGCCGCTCCAGCTCCCTGATGCACTCCACGTACAGGCACAGGTCCTCGTTCAGGTCCCGCTGGGTGCTGAGGATGCGCACCACGCGCTCCCCGGCCTGCAGGGCCCGGGCAAGCTGCCCCTCCTGCCTCAGGCGCTGGAAGTCCAGGTAGGCGTTGAGCAGGTTCTGCTCCAGGCGGGCATAGAGGATGCGCTCCCGCACCGCCGGCCCGGCCTCCCGGGTGGCCCGCTCCGCCTCCACCAGCAGCCGGCTCAGGGCCCGGGTTTGCTGCGGGCTCCACACCTGGTGGTACTTGCTCAGGCCCCAGTTGGGGTGCACGGGCGAGCGGGCAAACACCTCGGCCAGTAGCCGGTAGTAGCGCTCCATGGCTGCCGCCCCTGGCCCGTATAGGTCCCGGCAAAGCTCCGAGAGCGCGGCCTGCTCGTCCATCTCCGGGTTCCACATGCCCCGGGCCCAGAAATAGTGGTTGGGGAAGGTGCTGGCCCAGGCCTTGTGCGACTCGATGGAGAACCCCTTCACTCCCAGCTCCCGGTAGATGCGCAGGTCGCGCGCATGAGCCAAGTAGAGGGGGTAGGGCAGGCCGGCGGAGCCCGGGGCAGGGTCGTACTCGTAGACGTAGAGGTAGGGCGTCTGCTTCCCGTAGCCCTCCAGGATTTCCTTCATGTGCCGGCGGCTGCGGCAGGCATCGGACATGCCGTGGATGCTGCAGAACTGCTGGGCGGTAAGCACCACCGCCACCCCTGGACCCAGCTTGACCGTGGTGGGGGGCAGGGTGTGGTTGAGGTAGCCGTAGAAGGAAACGATGGCCTCCGGGTGGCGCTGCCGCACGCCGGCTGCCACCTGGTTGAAGAACTTCACCAGGCGATCGGTCATCACCACCTTGTTTTGGAAGCCGGGGTCGCGGCGGGGGCTATCCAGGGCGCGACAACGGTCGCACTCGCAGAACTGGTCGTTGTCCTCTGGGCACAGGGAATAGGAGTTATTCCCCGGGTTCTCGTCCAGGAAGCGGCAAATGGTGTCCACGAAGATAGGCACCAGGTCCGGGTTGCTGGTGCAGGGCTGGGTAGGCTTGCGCTTGCCCGCCACCAGGGCGTAGTACTCGGGATGGGTGGCGAAGTAGCGCTCGCGGGGGATGGGGGTGAGCAGGTTGTGGCCGTGGCGGATGACCTCCCCCCCACAGCGGTTGCGGCGCAGCCAGTCGGCCCAGCGCTGGCCCCCGGCCGGGCTGGTATGTAGGCCGTCCACCCCCCAGGCGTACCAGGGCGAGCGCATGGCGAAGGCCGGGGTCTCCCGCACCTCCAGGCTGCCCACCTCCACGGTTGGCAGGCGGGGGATCACCTCCCCGATCTCGCCTGGCAGGTACCACCGGCAGCCCAGCCGATCGAGCAGCGTATAGACGGCGTCAGAGACCGCCTGCTCGCTGCCGCCCAGCAGCCAGCAGGTGCCGCCCGCGGCCTGGATCGCCACCTCGTACTTGGCGAGCGGCCGGTCGAGCTTCAGCCCGGGGAAGTCCTGCGCCTGCCCGATTGCCAGCACCACCCCCTGCCCGCTCCCGGCCTCCTGGGGCAGCCTGGTTCCGCTCATCTTCTCCAGCACCCGCTGCAGGTCGGTCACCGCCGCCGCGCCCTGGGCGCTGGCACCCACCAGCAGCCGGCCGCAGGCTTTGCCTTCCCGCACCAGCTCCATACTCCGGGCGCTGCCGCCAACCAGCAGTGCCAGTATGCATGTCAGGGCCAGAATTGCCTTCATCCCACCTTCTCCTTGCTCGTTTCATCGCTCACCCGCGGGCTGTACACCAGGGCCCCCCGCCTGGGGCCTGGGAGGTCGCCTGCGCGCGGTGCCTCAGGTCCAGGATCAGGCGCTCGATGCGCTTCACGCATTCCGGGCGCAAGCAGAGGTCTTCGTTCAACCGGTATTGCGTCTCGATGGTGCGCAGCATGCGCTGGGCAGCCGGCAGCCCTCGGTCCAGGTCCCCTGTCTCGGCGTGCCGCACGAAAGCCAGGTAGTCGGCCAGGTAGTTGTACTCCAGCCGTACATAAAGCACCCGCTCCTGCACCTGCGCATCGGCCCCGCGCGCCATCTGCTCTGCCGCCGCCACCGCCTGGCCCAGGGCTGCCACCTGGTCCGCGCTCCACACCAGGTGGTATTCCTTGAGGCCCCATCCCGGGTGCACCGGAGAACGGGCAAAGGCCTCGGCCAGCAGCCGGTAATAGCGCTCCATGGGCGCTGCCGCCGGGCCGTACAGGTCCCGGCACAGCTCCTCCAGGGCCGCTTGCTCGTCAAAGCTGGGGTCCCACATGCCCCGGGCATAGTAGTACAGGTTGGGGAAGGTGCTGGCCCAGGCCTTGTGCGCCTCGATGGAGAACCCGCGCACCCCCATCTCGCGGTACAGGCGCAGCTCCCCGGCATGCACGAAATAGAGCGGGTAGGGCAGCCCCGCCGTCCAGGGGGCGGGGTCGTATTCCCGGATGTAGAGGTGAGGCGTCTGGGCGGCGTACCCGGCCAGGATGGTGCGCATGCGCTGGCGGCTCTTGCAGCCGCGGTCGTGCACGCCATGAATGCTGCAGAACTGCTGCGCCGCCAGCCCCACCCCCACCCCCGGCCCCAGCTTCACGGTGGTGGGGGGCAGGGTGTGGTTGAAGTAGGCGTAGAAGGTGACGAACTTGTCCGGGTAGCGCTGGCGTACCAGCTCGGACACCTGGTTGAAGAACTTGACCAGGCGGTCGGTCACCACCACCTTGTTGGCATGGCCGGGGTCGCGCTGGCCGCCATCCAGCGCCTGGCAGACCGCGCATTCGCAGAAATGGTCATTATCCTCGGGCGAGAGGGAGTAGGCCGGGGCGCCGGGATTCTGCTCGAAATACCGGCAGATGGCCTCCCCGTAGATGGGCACCAGGTCGGGGTTGCTGGTACAGGGCTGGGAGGGCTGGCGCTTCCCCCCTACCAGGGAATAGTACTCGGGATGCGGCCCCAAGTAGCGCTCCGGCGGCAGGGCGGAGAGCAGGCTGTGCCCCATGGATACGTAGTCGCCGCCGCAGCGGTTGCGCCGGTACCAGTCGCCCCAGCGCTGGCCGGCGGCCGCGCTGCCGTACTCCCCGCGAAAGCCGTAGGCGCACCAGGGGTGGCGCCAGCTAAAGGCCGGGGTGTAGCGCAGGTCGAGCTCGTCCACCCGCACCGTGGCCTGGCGGGGAATCACCTCCCCGATCTCCCCCGGCAGGTACCAGCGGCAGCCCAGCCGGTCGAGCAGGGTGTAGACGGCATCCGAGATCGCCTGCTCGCTGCCTCCCAGTACGTACAGGGTGCCGCCGCGGGCGCGCAGGGCGATCTCGTCCTTGCCCAGCGACCCCACCCCGGCCCCGGGGAAGTCCTCCGGCCGCCCCACCGCCAGCACCGCCCCCTGCTCACTTGCCCTCCCCTGGGGTGAGGGCTGCACCTGGGCCAGCCTGGCCCCGCTCATCTTCTCCAGCACCCGCTGCAGGTCGGCCACCGCCAGCGCCGCCAGCCCCCCGGCGCCGCTGCCCACGGCGAGCCGCCCGCCCGGGGTGCCCTCCTCAACCACCACCATGGCCTGCCCCCTCCCCCCACCCAAAGCCAAGATCGCCGCCACCAGCAGCCATCTCCCCATGCCTTGCCTCCTGTTGCCCGGTTACCTGACTTCCAGCACCGGCTCCCCCCACTGCGCCCAATCGCAGTTGTTGCTGCCATCGGCATCGGTAACCAGGCTCAGCAGCACCCGCTGGCCGGCCCATCTGCCGAGATCCACCACCGCCTCCTGCCAGCCCACGGGCCGAGGCACCGCCTGGCCCCAGAGCTGCTCCCCATTCACCACTACGGCAAAGTTAACGCTTTCACCCCCCGGCCGCACCCCGTAATGCAGCCGCAGCCGGCAGGACGGGGCGGGCAGCGCCAGCGCCCAGTCCAGGCGAGTCTGCCCAGCCAGGGGGGTGTGGCCGTTGATCGCCCGCAGTTCCAGTTCCCCCATTTTCACCTGCCCGATGGTGCCGCTGCCATAGACGCTGCAGTCCTCCCCCTGGCCGTCGTTGGTGGTGGCCGGGGAGAAGGGCAGGTCCGCCAGGCGGGCGGGCAGGGAAACCTGCTCACAGGCAAAGAGCAAGGCTGCCCAGCCCCTCTCTGCCCCTGGGAAGTGGTAGCGGTAGGGCCCCCTGCCGCTGGCCGCCGCCGCCGGGATGGTGGCCAGCGCCGGCCGGCTGGATACCAGGCCCAAGCCGCCGCCGGGGTTGCCTTCCGCCCGGATTTCCGTCTCGCTCCAGTAGGCCCAGTCAAAGGCCGGGCTGCCTGCCGGGCCGGGCGCGGTGATCAGGCGCAGGGTCACCGTCTGCCCGGCAAACCGGCTCAGGTCCACGACCGCCTCCTGCCAGCCCCGGTCCCGGGCCTGGTGGCGGCTGAAGAGGCGCTCGCCGTTCACAGAGATGATGAAGGTGACGCCGTCCCCGGTGTCGGCCAGCTTGGGGTCATGCACCACGTCCGCCAGGCCGGTGGCAAAGTGCAGCATCAACCGGGGAGAGCGGGGCAGGGCCACCCGGAACTGTCCCACCGTGGCGCCGCCGCTGGCGGCACCGTGCCAGGGGGGATGGGCGAAGATGCCCGGCTTGCTCACCCCCTGGCAGGCGGCAGCAGCCCAACTGAAGCAGCCGCCCTGGCCCAGGGGCTGCAGCTTGCCGCCCACCAGCATCAGCTGCCGCACCTCGCCCATGCCTGCCTCTGCCCGCCAGGCAGCCGGCGCCCAGGCCCCCACCTCCACCACCACCCGCCGCTCGCCGCCGTAGTAGCCTCTGAGCACCAGCGGCTGTGCCGGGCGGGCAAGCGCCACCGCCGGCAGGCTGGGGGCGCCCGGCAGCGCCAGGTAGCGGCGCTCGGAGTCCAGGCCAAAAACCCCCTCGCCGTCCTGGGCTGGCCAGCCAGGCACCATCCAGGGCGTGGGCAAGCGGTTGGCCCCCTGGGCGACCAGCAGCACCGGGCGCGCCCCGGGGCCCCGCAGCACCCAGCCCTGGGCCTCCCGGCGTAGGGCAAGGCGCTCGCCCCCTGGCCCCCGCCAGGCCATAGCCTCGCCGGGCCGCAGGTCGAAATCGGGCAGCAGGCGGTATCCCGCCCACAGCTTGCCCAGCTTTAGCGCCAGTTGCACCCCCACCGCCTCCCAGGGCAGGGCGGGGCCGGCCGTGGAGATGGGCAGGGTGGGCAGGGAGGCCAGCTTCAGCCCCACCGCCATCATCTCCACGTAGGCGGGCAGGGCGGTGGCGGGGTCGGCCATGCCCAGGTGGCCGTACAGGTGCACGTAAGGGGAGAACAGGAAGCTGCGCACGGGGTGGTAGGTGCCCAGGTGTTCGCCCGGGTTCCAGAACACCTCCCCCACCTGGGCGAAGGAGCAGGGGAGCAGCAGCTCGTGGATGCCCTCGGTGCCCATGGCCACCTGGGGCAGGGCTGCCTGCAGCTGCTGCAGGTAAAGCTCCGCCCCGCCCAGGGCGTTGCGCCCCTGCCAGCGCCCCTGCGTGCTGTTGATGAGCACCGGATAGTCCAGGTGGAGGGCGTCAAAGCCCAGCTCCCGCCAGGCTGCCGCCAGGCGCGCCACCAGCAGCTGCCGCGCCTGCGGGAAGGCGGTATTCAGCACCATGATCTGGTGCGCCCGGTCGTGCGGCCGGTCCAGGTACCACCCCACCCGCGCTCCCGTCCAGCGGTCCCTCAGCAGGAAGCGGTCGTAGCGGGCGCGCAGGGGGTGGTACGGGTTGATGCCGGCGAAGTTGAAGTGCAGCATCACCCGGAAGCCCAGGGCCTGCGCCTGCTTGATCCATGCCCCTGCCCCGGGCCTCGCCCCGTATTCCGGGTAGTTCTCGTCATAGCCATAGGCGCGCCAGTTGGGGTGGTAGATCAGAGTGCGCCCGGCCGGCACCTCGGCTGCCAGGCGCTCCAGGTCGGTCGCCGAGAGCGGCTCCTGGATGCGCACCACGAACCGGATCTCCCGCACCCAGGCGGGCTGGCGCCGGGCCAGCGGTGCCAGCCCGCAGGAGCGCGCCATCAGGTCCCGGTAGCGGGCGGCTGGCACCCGCCAGTCACCCCGGTAGGCGCACAGCCGCCAGGTTACCGAGCGGAAGGTGCGGTAGGCAGCGGCCGGCCCGTCGCTCTGGGTGCCGAAGCGCAGGCTGACCACCCCCTGCTGCCGCCGGTAGCTCAGGTCCTTGAAGTGGCGGCGGGGATCATCGGTCCACAGCCACAGGCCTCCCCGCGGCCCCTGCAGGAATAGGGCCGCCGCCTGCCAGGAGCCGGGGTATTCGTAGGAGATCTCCTGCTCGCTGCGCACCGGGTCTACCACCACCCCGCCCGCGGCGGGGACGATGAGCCGGGCCCGGGTGGGGTCGAGTCCTCGCCAGCCCCAGGACACCCCGCCGATACCGCCTCGCGGCCGCACCACCTGCTGCTCGACGATGATCTCCCCCTGCCCGCCCCGGCGGGCGGTGGTGAGCACCCGGGCCGGGTTGGGCCCGGCAGTCACTGCCTCCCAGCAATAGCCATCGGGCAGGCGCTGGCGCTGCACCACCTGCCCTGCCGGCAGCAGCCCGGAGCGCTCGGTGATTCCTACCAGGGCCTGGGGCGGGCTGGCGGTGAAATAGCGCTCCCCGGTGAGCAGGTTGCGCGCCGCCACCAGCACCCCGTCCTGGAAGGTGGCCGCCAGGCCGCCGCTGGTGATGGTCTCCGCCGGCCAGGCTGCCGGGCCGGCCAGCAGCACCAGCACCAGGCAGGCCCCTGCCCTGATCGCCATCGTCCCCTCCTGGTTCCCCGCGGCCCTTGGTTCTGCCGGCGGCCGCTGCCACCTTCCGGCGCCCGACGGTCACAAAAACCCCCGGTTTGCCGCCTCGGGGGCTGCGGCGCTGGTGCGGCTTGTGGAATAAGATTAGTGGCCTGTCCTTATCACTCGGGAGTCTGCCGCAAGTGCCACTCTCTTGCCCAAACTGCACTCGTGAATACGCAGGTCACCAGACCGGCGTCTGCCCGCACTGCGGGGCGGACTTGCGCTACCTGATGGAAAACCCGGTCCGCGTGCACGTGGTGATCTGGCTCTGCATGTGGCTGGGGCTGGTGCTGGTGACCATGGCCTTCATCCACCTGCTTTACCAGGCCCTGGACGGCAGCATCCCGGAGCTGTCTGTGCTGGACGCCTGGGCGGTGGGGATGGGCATCTTCTTCAGCGTGCTGGGAACGCGGGCCTGGCGCGGGCTGGGGCAGTTCGTGCGCGCCCGGCTGCTGGCCGGCCATTACCGGCCCCAGTCCCAGCGCACCGAGCGCCGCGAATAGGCCTCCCCCTAATGGCGCTGGTCCATGGCTACGTAAGGCAGCTCGTCCGGGCCGGTATAGCGGGCGCGGGGGCGGATCAGCCGGTTGTTTTCCCACTGCTCCAGGATGTGCGCGGTCCAGCCTACCACCCGGCTGCAGGCAAAGATGGGGGTGAAGAGCTCCGTGGGGATCCCCATCATGTGGTAGATCGGCCCTGAGTAAAGGTCCACGTTGGGGTAGACCTTGGTGTGCGCCGTCACCACCCGCTCCACCTCCCGGGTGAGGTCATACCAGGTGGTGTTGCCCACGTGCTTGGCCAGCAGCTCCGCCTTCCCTCGCAGGAAGGTGGCGCGGGGGTCCTCGGTGCGGTACACCGGGTGGCCGAAGCCGGCAATCTTCTCCTTCCGCCCCAGCGCCTTCTTGATCCAGGCCTCCGCCCGGTCCGGGCTGCCGATGTCGATCAGCATCTTCATCACCTGCTCATTGGCCCCACCGTGCAGGGGGCCCTTGAGGGCACCGATGGCGCTGGTGACCGAGGAATAGATGTCGGCCAGGGTGGCTGCCGTCACCCGGGCGGCAAAGGTGGAGGCATTCAGCTCGTGATCCACGTGCAGGATCAGCGCCTGGTCAAAGATACGCTTGATCAGGGGATCGGGCTCCTGGCCGGTCAACGTGTACAGGAAGTTGAAGGCGATGCTGCGCCCCGGCACGGGGTGGATGGGCTCCCGGCCGTCCCGCAGCCGCTGGTGGCTGGTTACCAGCAAGGGCAGGCGGGTGGTGAGCCGGATCGCCTTGCGCAGGCAGGCATCACGCAGGGTGTTGCCGCTGTCAGGGTCCCAGTGCCCCAGGGAGGAGACGGAGGTGCGCAGCACTTCCATGGGGGTGGCCATCCGGGGGAAGAGGCGCAGGATCATCACCGTCTCCATGGGCAGCTCGATGGCCCCCGTGAAGCCGTCCAGGAAGGTGCGGTATTCCAGCTCGCCGGGCAGCCGCCCGTACCAGAGCAGGTAGGCGGTCTCCTCGAAGGTGGAGTGCTCCGCCAGCTCGATAGCGTCATACCCGCGGTAGCGCAGCCGGCCTCCCTCGCCGTCTATGAAGCAGATGGCGGACTCGCAAGCCTCCACGTCCCGCAAACCGGCGCTGTTCCTCTTCTCCGCCATCTGATTGCTCCCTGAGGGCAGCCGCCCCGTGGGGCAGGCTGCGCCCGCGCCCCTACACTGTAGCATCTTTGCTCACCTCAGGGGAAGACCTGGCTGCCGGGGCGCCGGGCCCTCGCCGGGCAGGATTGTGAGCTGGCCGGTGGAATCCTGTCCCCATCCGGGCCGGCCAAGGAGAGCAAAGATGAGTCTGCTGGGGCTTGATGTGGGCACCACCGGCTGCAAGGCCATCATTTTTGACCTGCAGGGACGCATCCTGGGCCAAGGCTACCAGGAGTACCCCCTGATCTACCCCCAGCCCGGCTGGGCGGAGCTGGATTCCGACGGGGTATGGGCCGCCACCGGCCAGGCCATCCGCGCCGCCAGCGAGCAGGCCGGCCGCGCCGACCCGGTGCGGGCGCTCGCCATCTCCACCCAGGGGGAGGCGGTCACCCCTATTGACCGCCAGGGGCGGGCGCTGGCCAATACCATTGTCACCTTCGACTCCCGCACCATCCCCCAGAGCGAATGGTGGGAGGCCACCCTGGGGCGCCAGGCCATCTTCCAGATCAGCGGCCAGCCCCTGCACCCCATGTACACCATCAACAAGATCATGTGGTGGAAGCAGCACCGGCCGGAGCTGTACCAGCAGGCCTGGAAATTCCTCTGCTACGGTGACCTCACCAGCTACCGGCTGGGGGCCGACCCGGGCATTGACTACTCCATGGCCTGCCGCACCATGGCCTTTGACCTGCACCAAGAGCGTTGGTCCGAGCAAATCCTGGACCTGGCCGGAGTGGAGGCCGGCCGCCTGGCTACCCCCGCCCCCTCGGGCACGGTGATCGGCAAGGTCTCCCGGGCGGCGGCCGATGAGCTGGGCCTGCCCGTGGGCGCGGCCATCGTCACCGGCGGCCATGACCAGCCCTGCGGGGCCCTGGGCGCCGGCATCATCGAGCCGGGAGTGGCCATGGACGCCACCGGCACCGTCGAGTGCATCACCCCTGCCTTCGATCACCCCGTGCTCACCGACGCCATGCTGCAGTACAACTATCCCTGCTACTGCCACGTGGCGCCCGGCATGTACGTGGCCCTGGCCTTCAACTTCACCGGCGGCTCCCTCTTGCGCTGGTACCGGGACGTGCTGGGCAAGCAGGAGCGGGACGAGGCGGAGGTGAGCGGCCTGGATGTCTATCACATCATGCTCGGCCTGGCCGCCGACGGCCCCTCCAGCGTGTTCGTGCTGCCGCATTTCACGGTCACCGGCACCCCCTGGCTGGACAACTACGCCAAGGGCGCCATCCTGGGCTTGAGCCTGGCCACCAGCAAGGGTGACCTGATCAAGGGCATGCTCGACGGCATCACCTATGAGATGCGGCTCAACCTGGATTACCTGGCCGAAGCCGGGGTGCAGATCAATAAGCTGCGCGCCATCGGCGGCGGCGCCAAGTCGGCCATCTGGCTGCAGCTCAAGGCCAACATCTTCAACCGGCCGGTGTACGTGCTCTCTGTCAGCGAGGCCGCCTGCCTGGGCGCCGCCCTGCTGGCCGGGGTGGCGGTGGGCGAGTACCGGGAGGTGGACCAGGCGGTGGCCGCCACCGTGCAGGTTACCGAGAGCTATCAGCCCGAGCCTGCCCAGGTCGCCCGCTACCAGGAGCGCTACCAGATCTACCGCCAGATCTACCCCACCCTCAAAGACCTGGTGCACCAGATGTGAGTGGGCCGCAGGCAGGCCTGCACCCCTGTGCCTCCCGGCCGGCAGGTGATTCCGCTCCCGCCCCCAAGATATAACCCCGCCCGCAAGGCATACCAGACGAAGGGAGCGTTATCATGACCGCCTCCACCCCCGAGCAGGACCGGGAGCGCCGCCTGCAATGGTTCCGCCAGGCTCGCTTTGGCATGTTTATCCACTGGGGGCTCTATTCTCAGCTTGGCCGCCACGAATGGGTGATGAACCGGGAGCGCATCCCCCTGGCGGAATACGAGCCCCTGGCCCAGACCTGGAAGCCCAAGCCCCAGGCCGCCCGCTACTGGGCGCGGCTGGCCCGCCAGGCGGGCATGCGCTACATGGTGATGACCAGCAAGCACCACGAGGGCTTCTGCCTGTTTGACTCCAAGCTTACCGACTACAACGCCGCCCGCTGCGGGCCGGGGCGGGACCTGGTGGCAGAGTTTGTGGAGGCGGCCCGGGCGGAGGGGCTGCGGGTGGGGCTGTACTACTCCCTGATGGACTGGCATCACCCGGACGGCGCCCGCGGCAAGCACGACGAGGCGGCCCGCCGCCGCTTCGTGGACTACACCCACGGCCTGGTGCGGGAGCTCTGCACCAACTACGGCAAGCTGGACATCCTCTGGTACGACGTTTCCTGGCCCCTGGATCCCGAGGGCTGGGAGTCGGCCCAGATGACGGCCATGGCGCGGGAGCTGCAGCCGGATATCATCGTCAACAACCGCTCCGGCCTGCCCGGGGATTTCGGCACCCCCGAGCAGCACATCACCCCGGAGCGGGGGGGCCGGGCCTGGGAAGCCTGCATGACCTTCAATGAGAGCTGGGGCTATACCCCCATCGATACTAACTACAAAAGCGCCTGGCAGGTGGTCTCCATGCTGCGCCAAGTAGCGGCGGGCGGCGGCAACCTGCTGCTCAACATCGGCCCCGCCCCCGACGGCAGCGTGCCCGAGCCCTGCGCGCGGGCGCTGCGGGAGGTGGGCGAGTGGCTGGACCACTACGGCCCCGCCATTTACGATGCTACCGACCCCATGGAGCAGGAATGGAGCATCCTGGGCGCCTTCACCCGCAAGGGCAATGTCGCCTACTTCCACTGCCAGCGCTGGCCGGGCCGGGAACTGGCCATCGGCGGCCTGGTGAACAAGGTGCTGGGAGTGCGCATGCTGGGCGGCCCGGAAGTGGCCTTCACCCAGGTGCGGGACCGGCTGGTGCTGCGCGGCCTGCCCGAGCAGGCGCCCAACCCCCTGGCCACCGTCTTTGAGATCACGGTGGAGGGCACGCCCCGCCAGGTGCTGGGGGCCGGCTGCGTCTTGCTGGATGAGCAGCCCTGGGGGTAGCCGCTCCTGGCAGGTGTTTGCCCCTGCGGGCGGAATCTGGTAACTTGCGCCCGGCGCCGGCCGGGCGCAAGCATCTGTGCAAGGGGGTCAGCATGGAGATCAGGGCCGTCGCCGGCTCCATTACCGAGATAGAGGCCGACGCCATTGTGGTCAACCTGTTCGAGGAGGTGCTCGCCCCCGGCGGCGCCACCGGAGCGGTGGACCGCGCCCTGGAGGGGCAGATCAGTGCCCTCATCCAGGCCGGTGAGATCAAGGGCAAGCTGCACGAGATCACCGTCATCCACACCGCCGGCCGCCTGCCCGCCTCCCGGGTGGTGGTGGCGGGGCTGGGCAAGCTGTCTGAGTTCGACCTGGAGCGCGCCCGGCAGGTGGCGGCTACCGTGGTGCGCCGGCTGCGGGACCGGGGGGTGGGAACCTTGGCTACCATCGTGCACGGCGCCGGCATAGGGGGGCTGGACCCGGCCGCCGCCGCCCAGATGGCGGTGGAGGGCGCCTGCCTGGGGAGCTTTCGCACGGAGACCCACAAGACGGGCAACGATGCCCCGGCCGAGATCGACCGCCTGCTGCTGGTGGAGCGCGACCCGGAGCAGCTTGCCCGCATGCAGCCGGCGCTGCAGCGGGGCGGCATCATCGGCGAGGAGGTCAACTATGCCCGCTTCCTCACCAATGAGCCCTCCAACCTGCTCACCCCCACCGCCCTCGCCGAGGCCGCCCAGCGCTCGGCCCAGGAGCTGGGGTTCACCTGCCAGGTGCTGGGGCCAGAGGAGCTGCGGGAGCTGGGCATGAACGCCATGCTGGCGGTGGCCCGGGGCAGCGATGAGCCCTGCCGCCTGGTGGTAATGCGCTACCAGGCGGCAGGTGACCAGGAAACCCTGGGCCTGGTGGGCAAAGGCCTCACCTTTGACTCGGGCGGGCTGAACATCAAGCCCGGCGAGGGCATGGACCGCATGCGGGGCGACATGGCCGGCGGCGCCGACGTCCTGGCGGCCATGCGCATCATCGCCCGGCTGCGGCCGGCGCTGAACGTGCTGGGGGTGATCGGCGCCACCGAAAACCTCCCCAGCGGCCATGCCAGCAAGCCTGGCGACGTGATCAAGAGCTTCAGCGGCAAGACGGTGGAAATCATTGACATGGATGCCGAAGGGCGCCTGGTGTTGGCCGACTGCCTGGCCTACGCCCGGCGCCAGGGGGCAGGCCGGCTGGTGGACCTGGCCACCCTGGCTGGTGCCACTGTTACCGCCCTGGGCCATGTGGCCACCAGCCTGGTCAGCAACCAGCCCGACCTGGCCCAGGCGGTGCAGGCGGCGGCCGGTCGCGCCGGGGAGAAGGTGTGGCAGATGCCCCTGTTCCCGGAATACCGGGAGCTGCTCAAGTCCACGGTCGCCGACATCAAGAACCATGCCGGCCGGCCGGCGGCGGCGGTGACGGGGGCGGCCTTCCTCTCCGAGTTCGTGGAGGATACGCCCTGGGCCCACCTGGATATCGCCGGCACCTCCTGGAGCGAGCGCGACCATCCCTATGCAGGCAAGGGGCCGACGGGAGCGGGTATCGCCACCGTGGTGCAGCTCGCACTCGACCTGGCTCGGCCAGGTTGAGCAAGCAGGAGCGCCTGCTCGTCAGGTAGCCGCAGGCGCCTCGGGCGGGGACGCGGCTGCCGGCGCGGGCGGCGCCGGCCGCGAGGGCCGGCCCTTGATCAGCCACCAGGTGGTGAGTGTGATCGCCCCCAGGCCAAACAGCAGCACCAGCGCATTCGCGATTGCTGCCACAAAGGGCACCTGGTCCAGCAGCACCAGCACCAGGGCTCCCAGCAGCGTCGCCCAGGCGAGGTGCCCCCGGCCCCGGAAGGCCTGCAGGATAACGCCCCCCAGGAAGGCCGCCAGCACCACATTGGCGAGGTAGATGGCCAGCACATAAGCCAGTATCACCAGCAGGGACAAGGGGATGCCGATGATGGTGACAAGCAGCAGCAGGGCGGCCAGGGGCACCGCCAGCAGCGCCAGCACCCCCACCCCCAGGGTGACCCAGGGCCGGACCATGATCTCCTCGGCGGCATGCCCCAGCACCCGCGGGAAGAGCAGTGCCAGCAGCAGGGCCACCAGCAGGAACCCCAGCGCGCTGATGATCGGGTAGAGCTTGCCCAGCAGGCGGGCCCGGTTTGGCCGTGGCCGACCCAGCATGTGTATCGCCCCGCGTACCACCGCGCCGGAGGCCATCCGGGCGGGGTCCTCGGCTCGGTACACCAGGTCTCCCCCCACCACCGCGTGCTCGCCCAGGGCGAGGTCCTTGCCCTCAAAGCGCACGTTGCCGCCCACGCGCCCGTCCAGGTCCAGGCTGCTGGCGCTCGCCTGCAGCCGCCGCCCCACCTGGCCCGCCATCAGCAAACCCCCGGCCGCGGCCGACAGGTCGCGTCCCACGCGGGCGGTCTCCGACACCGTGACCTCGTTGCCGGCTGCGCTCAGGTTGCGCGTGATACTGCCCGAGACGGCCACCGTCTGCCCCGCCAGGTAGGCGCTGCCATCCACGCTGCCCCCCAGCTCCACCCGGCGGCCGGCCGTCATCACGCTGCCGCCCACCCTGCCCTGCAGGCGAGTGGTCTCGCCGAACATCAGCAGGTCGCCGGTGACATCCCCCTGCACGCTGACCCGCCGCCCCGTCACCAGCAGGTCGTCGTCGGTGGTGTCACTGACAATGACCTCATTTCCCGAGATAATACGCAGGCCCCAGGCGGGGGTGACGGCCAGCAGGGCCGCCAGCCCGACCAGCATCAGTGCGCGCATGGCTCCCTCCCCTCCGGCAGGCAAATGACGTTATCAGCTCAGCCCAGGTAGGCGATGGCGTCTATCTCGATCGCGAGCCCCGCCGGCAGGCGGCTGGCCTCGATGGTGGTGCGGGCGGGAGGCGTCGGCCCAAAGTAGGTGGCATACACCTCGTTCATCTGTGGGAAGAGGTCGAGGTTGGTCAGGTAAACGGTGGTCTTCACCACCTGGTCGAGCCGGGCGCCTCCCGCCTCCAAGACCAGCGCCAGGTTGTCCAGCGTACGCCGCACCAGGGCGGCAAAGTCGCCGCTGATCAGGGTGCCGGTGGCGGGATCGGTGGGCCCCAGGCCGGAGACAAAGAGCAGGTCGCCTGCCCGGATCGCGGGCGAATAGGGTCCCTGGGGCGGCGGCAGCTGGGAGCTGTGGACTGCTTGCTTGCTCATCGGCTCACCTCTTGTGCTGGCGTTTCCTTCTTTGCCCGCCGCCTGGCATTCCCCTGCTCACCGGGAGTCGCGGAATGTTCTCTCCACCTCCTGCAAGGGCATCTCCCAGGCGTATTTTACATACGCCAGCAGGTAGGTGATGGACATCCACACTACAATGCCCCCGATCACCACCAGGAGACCGACATAGGCCGCCTTGGGCAGGGCTTGCGAGTAGTGTTCGTACTCGTACTGGTAGCGCTCTGCCAGCCGGGAGAGGGCTTCGGGCAGGTTGCCGCTCACCTCCCCCACCCGCAGGTGCTGGGCCAGCTCGGGCTCAAACAGGCGGGTGCGCTCCAGTACCGAGGAGAGGGGGACGCCGGTGGTGAGCTCGGGCGAGAGCTGGAAGACGCGCATCGCCACCTGCCGGCTGCCGCTGGCCACCGCCGCCGCGTCCAGGGCCTCCCCTGGGGCCAGGCCGCTGCCCCAAAGTGCCGAGAGCATCCCCGTGAACCGGGACAGGGTGGCCAGCCGGAACACCTTGCCTACCAGCGGGATGGCCTGCAGCACGCGGTCCTGCGCTCGCTGCAGCAGGGGGATGGCCACCAGGTGCGGCCACAGCAGCCACAGCAGCAGCAGTGCCAACCCGATGGGCAGGCTGACCAGGGTGAAGTAATGCTGGTATAGCTGGATGGCCGCCGCGGCGGACCCGAGCTTGGTGGGGTCGCCGGCCAGGATGAAGAGGAACGGAGCCGAGATCAGGATCATGGGAATGTAGAAGATCTTGAACAGGAAGGTGCGCATGGCCAGGTCCAGGCGCAGCTTGTAGTCAGTCTCCAGGTGCACTGCGATCTGGTTTAGCACCTGGGGCAGGGCCCCCGAGAGCTCGGCCGCCTGCACCAGGCCCACCTGGTAGGAGAGGAAAGCCCCCGCATGCTGGGCCATGGCCTCCGACAGCGGCTTGCCGGCGGCCACTACCTGCCCCATGGTGCGCGCCACCCCCCGGGAGCCCATCCCTACCCGGTTCTCCAGGTGCGAGAGCGCCCCCGCCATCCCCATGCCGGAATTGAGCAGGGAGGAAAGCTCGCGGAAAAAAACGGCCGCCTGCTTTACCTGGCCCCGGCTGCCGTAGAACATGCTGCCCGAGAGCGCCGCCTGCTTCACGGGGGAGAGCTTGACCTCTGGGGGCAGGTGGGAGGTGCTGGGCTCGGCGGCAGGCCGCAGAGGACGGGTGATCGGGCCCTCCCCCTGCTCCAGCTCCAGCAGCCGTCCCCCCACGTTGGCGGAGGGGCGGGGCGGCTCCTGCTCCCGCGCCGCCATGGGCTTGGTACACTGGTAGCAGGTCTGCCGCCGCTCGCTGTTCTGTGCCCCGCAGTGGGGGCACGCCATCATCCTCACGACCGCGCCTATTCTCCGCCCGCGTCCTCCCCGCCTGCCGCCCGCAATGCCGCGCCGCCCTATTAGATGCCCGCCCCGGCCCTATCGTATCGTATCAGCGCGGGTCCTCCCAGGTGGTCCGGGCGAGGCGGCCCGGCGGGCGCGGCGGCCCACCCTCTCCCGGGGGAGAGGGAGATTGGGCAGGAGGCAAGCTCCTGCCCTTGCCCCTACACCTGCAGCCGGTAGAGCTCCCTGGGGTTATCCCACAGCCACTGCCGGGCAATGGCCAGGGCCTGCTCCTCGCTCCAGCGCCCCTGGGCGACGCGGCCGGCCAGCACCGCGGCAATGTCCTCCCGGGCCATGGCCAGGTGGCCATAGACCTTTTCCACTGGCTTGTCGTAGTCGCCGCCGAACCCCAGCACCTTGTTGCTGGGCACCAGGTCAATCGCCTCGTCCAGGGCGTCCACGGCCATCTTCTGGGAGATAATGTGCGTCCAGCAGAAGTTCAGCCAGGCGTTGGGGAAGGTTTTGCCCAGCATCAGGCTCTCGCGCACGTAGGGATAGCCCACGTGGTAAAGGTCAAAGCGGGTGCGGGGATGCCGCTGCAGCAGGGGGATCATGTGCGAGGGGGCCAGGATGCGAAAGTCGCCCCAGTACCCCATGTGCACCGCGATCACCAGGTCTTGCTCGGCGGCAAAGGCCAGCAACTGATCGAGCACGAAATCCCGCAGTGGGTTGGGCACCGGCAGGTGCTGCTGCCGGCCCTCTTGCAGGGCGCGGAAGGCCTCCACCGCCTTTTCCCGATCCGGGTCTCCGTAGGGGTTGGAGGCCATCTTCAGGCCCACCGCCCCCTCCCCCTTCACCCGCATCACGTAGGCCCGGCAGGCGTCCAGGTAGTCGTCCAGGCTGCGGATGGCGGCCCCCGCCGCTGCCGCCGACCGGGTCAGCCCCTGCCAGCTCTCCATGTCGTAGAGCAGGGGCATCACCGGGGTGAGCAAGGCGGTGCCCGTCTCGGTGCGCCCGCACTGGGTGAGCGAGGTGCGGATGTTGCAGGTCTCGGCCAGTATCCGCTGGTAGATGCCGGGGGTATTGGCCTTCTGCATTGCCTCCGACAGCTTGCGGTAAGTGGCGGCGCTGATGTCGTCACAGCCGTAGCAGCGCTGGGCCGCCAGCAGAGCCGCCCGGGAGTAGCTGTTCCAGCGAATCTGCTGCCAGTAGGGCGCGAACAGCTGCCAGCGGTAGTCCAGGGGCAGGTCGGTGTCCTGGATCTTCTGATAATCGGCCTGCGCCATGCCCGCCACCATCAGGTCCGGCCCCGTGTAGTGCGAAAACAGGGTGAAAACGTCCACCCGCCGCCCCGTGCGCACTGCCTCCGGCGGCAGGTGCTCGTGGCAGTCAATCACCTGCATTTGCGCCAGCGCCTCCTCCAGGCGCCGGGCGATGGCTGCTTGCTCCATGCTCTCTCCCTCCTGCCTTGATTACTACCAGGCCAGCTCCACGGGCTGCCCCTTGTGGGCGGCCTCCTCGATGGCACACAGCACCCGGGTTACCGCCAGCCCCTCCTCCCCACTCACCAGCGGGGTTTTGCCATTGATCACGCAGTCGGCGAAGTGGCGGATGCTGGCCACCATGAACCCCTGCACCTCTCCCTGCACCGTGGGCGCGCCCACCAGGTCCAGGCACTCCGCCTTGGCGGTGAACTTGGCGGCGTCCCGGTGGGTGAGGCAATCAAAGTAGATGGTTCCCTCGCTGCCCACCAGCCGGCCGCCAAAGTCGCACAGGTTCGGCTGGCTGTCAGGCAGCACCCACACGTGCTCGAGCTGCCCCACTGCCCCCGAGGGGAACTCCAGGGTGGCCAGGTATAGGTCAGGCGTGGTCACCCCCAGCCCCTCCAGCACCCCGGCGCGGGACAGCGCCCGCACCAGCACCGGCCGCTCCCCCAGCAGCCAGCACATCAGGTCCAGGGCGTGCGCCCCCAGGAACCAGAGCACGCTGCTGCGGCCGCCCCAGCTTAGCATCTGGGTGGGCACGAACTTGCTGTTGCTCATGTGGATGCTTACCAGCAGGGCCCGCCCCAGCTCCCCCCGCTCGCGGGCCCCCCGGGCATGGTTGAAGATGGGGCTCCAGCGGTTGTGGAAGTCCACCATCAGGTGCACTCCCGCCTGCCGGGCCGCCGCCACCATCGCCTCTGCCTCCGCCACGGTGGTGGCCAGGGGCTTCTCCACCAGCAGGTGCTTGCCCCCCCGCGCGGCGGCGATGGCGATCTCGGCGTGGGCAAAGTCGGGGGTGGCCACCGAGACGGCGTCAATGCCCTCAGCGCCGGCGAGCTCCCGGTAGTCCGTGGTCCACCGCTCGGCACCATAGCGCTCGGCTACCTCCCGCGCCCGCTCGCCGTTGGCATCGCAGACCATCGCCAGGCGGGCGCCCGGGTAGGTGCTGTACACGCGGGCGTGTGCCTCCCCCCACAGCCCCACGCCTACCACCCCAAACCGTTTCCCTGCCATGCCCTTCCCCTCTCTCCGCCTACCCCAGGGCGGCGGCCGTCTCCTTCAGCTGCGCCATGATGGCGATGCGCTGCGGGCATTTCGGCTCGCACTGCCCACACTCGATGCAGGCGGAGGCCCGGCAGCCGGCCTCCCCGCTCTCGTTGAGCTTGGCGTAGCGGCGGCGGGCCAGGTCGGTCAGCCCGTACACCCGGTGCAGGTTCATGATCTCGAAGTTGGCCGGAATATCTACCCCATGGGGGCAGGGCATGCAGTAGGCACAGCCCGTGCAGTAAAGCTCCGCCAGCCGCTGCTTCTCGTCCAGGCTGCCCTGCACCAGGGCCCGCTCCTGGGGGTCGAGCGGCCCCAGGCGGGAGGCGGTGGCCACGTTCTCCTCCAGCTGCTGGCGGTTGCTCATGCCGCTGATGGCCACGGTCACATGGGGATTGGCCAGCACAAAGCGCAGCGCGATCTCCGGGCTCGATCTGCTGCCCCCAGGGATCAGGCCCTGCAGCTCCCGGGAGGGGGCGGCCAGGTGGCCGCCGCCCACCGGCCCCATGATCACCACCGCCAGGCCCCGCTCCTGCGCATGGGCGATGGCTTGCTCGTTGGCCCGGTCCAGCAGGTTATATTGCACGGTCATCGCCTCGAACTCGCCGGTTTCGATCAGCTTGACGATGTTCTCCGGCGTGTCGTGGCAGGAGAAGGCCAGGTGGCGGAAGAGCCCCTCTTGCTGGGCCTTGCGCACGGCCCCCAGGATGCCTCCCGGCGGCGCCGCAAACTTGATGAAGCTCTCCCAGAGCAGCCCGTGCAGGTGCCAGACATCCACGTAGCTCACCCCCATGCGGGCGAGCTGCTCCTCCATGCCCTGGCGGTATTGGTCCGGGGTCCTGGCCTCGGTCACGCTGTGCCAGGGCCCCAGGGGGCGCTTGGTGGAGAGGTACACCCGGTCCCGGCGGCCCTTGATCGCCTTACCCACCCGCCGCTCGCTCTCGCCATAGCCGTAGGCGGTGTCAATGTAGTTGATGCCCAGGTCCATGCCCCGCTGCAGCAGCTCGATCGCCTCGTCATCATCCTCGGGCAGGCGCATGGCGCCAAACCCCAATGCCGTCACCTTCATCCCGGTGCGGCCATAATCCCGCAGCTCCACCCTTTGCCTCCTCACCTCAAGCTCAGCTTGGCTATCTTCCCGCGCTTTGGCCGCCCTCCCTGGTCAGGGGGCGCCCTCGAGGAAACGGGCCACCTCGTCGCGCTCAAATGACGGCAGCGGCCGCTCCCCGCCGTCCGGCTCCACCAGCACCAGGCCGGCCTCCGGCGCCGTGACGGCGCCGATCACCTCGGCGGCGATGCCCAGGGCATGCAGGGCGGCCAGGGCGTGGTCCGCCTCCTGCAGCGCCACCGCCGCCAGCACGGAGCCAGAGGCGATCAGCCCCCAGGGGTCCAGCCCCAGGGCCTGGCATACCTCCTGGGTCTCGGGCAGCACCGGCACCCGGCACCGCTCCACTCGCAGCCCCACCCCGGAGGCGGCGGCCAGCTCGGCCAGGCCGGTGGCCAGCCCGCCCTCCGTGGGGTCGTGCATGGCGTGCACGCTCACCTGCTGGCACAGGGCCTGCGCCTCCCGGGCCACGCTGATCCCGGGCGCAAATAGCAGCTCCGCCGCCCGCTGCACGGCCGGCCGGGACACGCCCGCCCGCGCCAGGGCCTCCGCCGCCTCCCGCGCCAGCAGGGCAGTGCCCTCCACCGCGATGCCCTTGGTGAGCAGCAGGGCGTCGCCCGGCCGCGCCCCGGCGGAGGTCACTACCCGCCCCGGCTCCACCTCGCCCAGCATGCAGCCCACCACCACCGGCCGGTCCAGCCCCAGGGTGATCTCGGTATGACCCCCCACCAGGGCGATCCCCTGGTCGGCGCAGGCGGCGAGCAGCTGGGCGAAGATCTCCCGTGCCTGCTGCTCCCCTGCCCCCGGCGGCAGCAGCACCGTGGCCAGAAACCACAGCGGCCGGGCCCCGCTCACCGCCAGGTCGTTGCCGTTGACCGCCACCGCGTACCAGCCGATCACCTCGGTGGCGAAGGTGATGGGGTCGCACTTGGCTACCAGCAGCCGGTCGGGCCGCACTTCCAGCACCGCGGCGTCGGCGCCGTAGCGGGGGCCCACGATCACCCGCTCCCCGGGCGGCACCTGCGCCAGCAGCGACGCCAGCAGGTGCGGGGGCAGCTTGCCAGGCTTCATATCGCTGCCTTTCTCTCCCCGGGGCCGGCCATCCTGCCGGTTCCGGCCGGGCAGGGGAGCCCGCTGCCGCCGCCCGGCGGGCGATTTGACAGGGCAGCCGCTTTGGGGTAGCCTGTAGCCACCCCACGGCAGGAAGGAGAGGACGGTGAGCCTGCTTCACCCCCTGCCCGCCGGCTCCGGTTTCCGCCCCATTATTACCCGGGCCCAGTCGGGCCTGGCCTACCTGGAGTTTGGGCTGCTGGGCCTGGCCGCCGGTGACCGCCACCAGCTCCAATTCCCCCAGGTGGAGGCCGCCCTGGTGATCCTGGGGGGCCGCTGCCACCTTTCCGGCCCCGGCTTTGCCTGGCGGGACCTGGGGCAGCGCGCCGATGTCTTTGCGGGCAAGGCCACGGCCGCCTACCTGCCTGCCGGCTCCCAGGTGACGGTGGAGGCGGCCACCGCCCTGGAACTGGCGGTCTGCACCGCCCCCGCCGCCCCCGGCGGCAAGCCGCAGCTGGTCACCCCCGAGCAGGTGTCCAGCCGCACCGTGGGGGTGCGGGAGTGGCAGCGCCAGGTGCAGGACATTATCCTTACCGACGTCCCCGCCCAGTGCCTGCTGGTGGGGGAGACCTTCAACCAGCCCGGCTGCTGGTCCAGCTATCCGCCGCATAAGCACGACGTGGACAACCCGCCGGCGGAGGTGAAGCTGGAGGAGGTTTACCATTTCCGGCTAAACCCAGAGCAGGGGTTCGGCGTCCAGCGCATCTACAGCCCCGAGACCGGCCTGGAGGAGTGCTATGCAGTGCGGCAGGGCGACACGGTGGTGATCCCCCGGGGCTACCACCCGGTGGCCGCCGCCCCGGGCTATGCCCTCTACTACCTGTGGATGCTGGCCGGTGATAACCGGGTGATGAAGCCCAACGACGACCCCCAGCACGCCTGGGTGAAGACTCTGGAGCGTTAAGGAGGCCCTGATGGTACGCGGCATTGAAGGCTTGTGCCGGGTGGGCATCATCCACCCCATGATCTACCCGGAAGTGGCCAAGGGCGAGGGGCCCATCCTGGAGACCCTGGGCCGGCTGCTGGCCGACGACTACTTCGGGGCGGTGGAGGTCACCTGGATGCAGGATCCCCAGGTGCGCGCCCAGGCCCGCGCCATGGCCGAGCAGGCGGGCGTGGACCTGGTGTTCGCCGGCCAGCCGCCCCTGCTTTCGCAGCAGCTCAACCTGAACTCGCTGGAGGAGGCAGCGCGCAAGGCGGCCATCGCCCAGTGCCGGGACTCGGTCAACCAGGCCTATGAGCTCGGCGCCCGCATCCTGGTCGTGCTCTCCGGCCCCGACCCGGGCCAGGCGCAGCGCCCGGCCGCCAGCGCCGCCCTGGTGGACAGCCTGCAGCAGGTCTGCGCCTACGCCCAGGAGCGGGCCCAGGACTACATGCTGGCCGTTTCCCTGGAGACCTTCGACCGCACCATAGACAAGCGCTGCCTGATCGGCCCTACCAGCGAGGCGGCGGCGGTGGCAGCGGCGGTGAAGGAGCGGTACTCGAACTTCGGCCTCACCATTGACCTCTCCCACCAGCCCCTGCTCGACGAAACCGTGCATGACATGGTGATTGCCGCCATTGACCACCTGATTCACGCGCACGTGGGCAATGCTTTCCTGGCCGACCGGGCCAGCCCCGCTTACGGCGACCAGCACCCCCGCTTCGGCCTGCCCGGCAGCGCCAACGGTGCCGCCGAGCTGCGCCGCTTCATTGAGGTGCTGATCTATGCCGGCTATTTCAAGAAAAACACGCCCACCTCGCGCCCGGTCATGAGCTTCGAGGTGAAGCCGCTGCCCGGGGAGAACCCGGAGCTGGTGATCGCCTCCGCCAAGCGCACCCTCAACGAGGCCTGGGCCGAGCTGTAAGCAGCCCATCAGGAGGTCGGCATGGCTGATCGGGTATATGTGACCCGCCTCATCCCGGAGGCGGGCCTGGAGTTGGTGCGGCAGTGCTGCGACACCAGGGTGTGGGAAGGCGAGGTGCCGCCCCCGCGGGAGGTGATGATGCGGGAGGTGGCGGAGGTGGACGGCCTGCTCGCCCTGCTCACCGACCGCATTGATGCCGAGGTGATGGACGCCGGCAAGCGGCTCCGGGTCATCTCCAACTATGCCGTCGGCTATGACAACATTGACGTCCCGGCCGCCACCCAGCGGGGGATCGTGGTGGGCAATACCCCCGGCGTGCTCACCGAAACCACCGCCGACCTGGCCTTCTCCCTGCTCATGGCCGCCGCCCGCCGCATCGCGGAGGGCGACCGCTACACCCGCGCCGGCAAGTGGCAGACCTGGGGCCCCAAGCTCTTCCTGGGCTACGACCTCCACCATGCTACCCTGGGCCTGGTGGGCATGGGCCGCATCGGCTCCGAGATGGCCAAGCGCGCCAACGGCTTTGATATGCGCGTGCTCTACTATGACCCCGTGCGGCGCCAGGACCTGGAAGGGTCACTGGGCGTGATCTACGTGAGCTTTGACACCCTGCTCCGGGAGTCCGACTTTATCAGCCTGCACACCCCACTCACCGAGCAGACCCGCCACCTCATCGGCGCCCCGGAGCTGGCCAAGATGAAGCTCACCGCCATCCTGGTCAACAGCTCCCGGGGCCCCGTGGTGGACCAGCAGGCGCTCTATGAGGCCCTGCGCGACGGCGTGATCGCCGGCGCTGGCCTGGATGTCTTCGAGGTGGAGCCCATCCCCCAGGACGATCCGCTGCTCACCCTGGATAACGTCACCGTGGTGCCGCATGTCGGCAGTGCCAGCCATGCCACCCGCGACAAGATGGCGCGCATGGCGGCCGAGAACCTGATCGCCGGCCTGCAGGGCAAGCTGCCCCCCAACTGTGTCAACCCCGAGGCCTGGCAGCAGAAATAACCGGCCGGCGCCCGCCCGCGCCGCCTCGACAGAAAGGAAGAGCCAGATGAGCGAGTACAGCGTGGCCGGTTATCGGTTTGACCTGCCCAAGTTTTTCCCCCTTGCCATCTTCGACCGCATCACCGAGCTGCGGGTGGACAACCCCCGCGCCATCCTGGAGGAGGCCAACTCCCGCCAGCGCCGCCCCCGCCTCACCACCGACGGCAAGCTCACCATCCTGGCCGCCGACCACCCGGGGCGCATGGTCACCAACTTTGGCGACGATCCCATCGCCATGGGCGACCGCCAGCAGTACCTGGGCCGGGTGCTGCGGGTGGTAAGCCAGCCGGGGGTGGACGGGGTGATGGCCACCACCGACATTATCGAGGAGCTGCTGGCAGTGCAGCGCCTGGTCACGGCGGCGGGCGGCCCGGCCTTCCTGGATAACAAGGTGATCCTGGGCTCCATGAACCGCTCGGGCCTGGCGGGTGCCGCCTGGGAGATGGACGACGCCATGACCTGCTGGACCCCCGAGTCCATCCACGAGTACAACCTCGACGGCGCCAAGATCATGTTCCGCCTGGAGCTCTCCCAGGAGATCTGCAACCAGACGCTCATGTACTGCGCCGACGCCATCACCGCCCTCAATGCCTACGACCTGCCTACCTTCGTGGAGCCCCTCCCCGTGGCGTACGAGGAGGGCAAGTACAAGGTCAAAAGGAACGCCCCCGACCTGATCAAGGTGATGGGCGTGGCCAGCGCCCTGGGCGACGCCAGCCGCAACCTCTGGCTCAAGATCCCCTACTGCGATAACTACCAGCAAGTGGTGCGGGCCAGCACCTGCCCCCTGCTCATGCTGGGCGGCGAGAGCAAGGGCGACCCCACCGGCACCATTCGCGACTTTGCCGCCGGCATGCAGGCCGGCAGCAACGTGCGGGGCGCCCTGGTGGGGCGCAACGTCACCTTCTGCGGCGATGACGACCCCTACGCGGTGTCGGTCGCCATCAGCGAGGTGGTGCACAAGGGCATCTCCGCCGAGACCGCCCTCGGCGTGCTCATGAGCACCCGGGACAAGGGCATGGACGCCCTCGCCCGGTGGGTCAGGTAGCCCGGGGCGCATTCCGCCCTTGCCCCGGGCGAGGCCTCGGCACATCCTGCACCCAGGTGGGGATAAATGACGGCTTCCCGCGGCGCCCCGGCCGCTGACCAGCACCCTGCCGCCCGGGCGCCCCGCCTGCTGCCCTGGACGGTGCTGCTGGTCCTGCTGGCGGTGGCGGTGGCTGCCGCTGGGGTGGCCTGGGGCCGGATCAGGGACGACTGCTACTACCTCACCGCCGCCCACTTCATCCTGGGCGGCCACCTCCCCTACCGCGACTTCTTCTTCCCCCAGGCGCCGCTGGCTGCCTACTGGTACACCCTGGCCTGGCTGGCGCCGGGCGGACATCCCCTGCTGGCCGGGCGCCTGCTCAGCGCGCTCTGCGCCCTGGCCGCCCTCGCCCTGGCCGCCGCCCTGGCCCGCCGCTGGGCCGGGGGCCAGGCCGCCCTGCTCGCCCTGGCCAGCCTGGCCCTCAGCCTGGGCACCATGAAGACGCTCACCGAGATCCACGCCCTGCCCCCGGCCGCCCTGCTGGTGACCCTGGGCGCCTGCCTGCTCCTGCGGGGAGGACGGGCCCTCGCTTTCGGGGGCGGGCTGCTCCTGGGCGCGGCGGTGGCGGCCCGCCTCACCGCCCTGCCCGGCGTGGCCCTGGGCCTGCTGCTGGCCTGGCGCCTGCCCAGCTTGCGTCCCCGCGCCCCCTGGGCTCTGCTGGGGGCGCTGGCAGGGGGAGCAAGCCTCTTCCTGCCCCTGTGGCTGGCCGCCGGCGACCGCCTGACCTGGGCGGTGCTGGAGGTGGCCCCGGGCCGGGCCGCCGCCATGGGGCCGCTGGGCCTGCTGCTCGACCGCACCACGGCCCTGGCCGACCTGGCGCAGCTCCACTTTCCGGCGCTGCTGGCCCTCGCCTACCTGTGGCCCCGCCGCCGCCAGCTCCTGTCCGACCCGGCGCGGGAAGAGGTGACTTGTGCCCTGGGGCTGGTGGGCGGGGTGGTGCTGGCGCACCTGCTGATGGCCGGTTCCATGCTCACCTACCATGCCTTCGTGGCGCCGCTGGGCTATGCTGCCGCCGCCGCGCTTTTCATGCGGGCGGCGCCGGGCTTCCCCCACCGGGGCCTGGGCGTGTTCACCCGGCGGCGGGCGCTGGTGGCGCTTTATGCCCTGCTGCTGGCGGCGGCTTGCCTGCGCCTGGTCAACCGCTACCAGCCGGCAGCGCGCAGCCCCCTGGTGCAGTGGCAGCAGCTCGCCGCCTGGTGGCACACCCACCTGCCGGCGGGTGCCCGCCCCTTCACCCTGGAGGAGAGCGTGGTGGCCGCCCGCCTGCTGCCCGTGCCCAGCTGCGCCGCCGGCCATTTCTCCTACTTTCCGCGCTTGCCCGAGGCGGCAGCCCGGCACTACCGGGTCAACTCCTATGCCAGCGTGCGCCAGGACCTGTGGCAGCGGCGCTACCAGTGGCTGGTGCTGCCGGAGGACGGCCGCTGCTTCGTCTTTGACGCCAGCATCAACCACGACCGGGAGCAGCTCGCCCCCCAGGCCCGATCACTGCTGCGCCTGGCTGCCAGCCGCTACCTGCTGGTGGCCCGGGACCAGGGGCGCCTGGTGCTGCGCCGGCCCGAGCCCTAACCTGTTTCCGCCGGGGGCAGGTATCCTGGGCGCCCGGGGCGCATATAGCCGCCAATACCTGCAGCTTCAGGGAGGTTGACCTTGGCAATCAAGACCATGTTCCTCACCGGTGGGGAGATTCACGACTGGCAGGGCGTGGGCGAGGTGGTCGAGCCCATCCTGCGCCAGTCCGGGCATTTCGACCTCACCCGGGTCAAGAATGACCTGTCGGTGCTGGAGGGCGACGGCCTGGCTTCCTATGACCTGCTCGTCTTCTACTACACCGTGGGCCAGATCACCGACGCCCAGAAGAACGGCCTGCTGAACTGGGTGGCCGGCGGCAAGGGGTACGCCGGCTTCCACTCCGCCGCCGATTCCTTCCGGGACTGCCCGGAGTATCGGGCCCTGGTGGGCGGCTGGTTTGTCACCCATCCCCGCTACCGGGAGTACCAGGTGAGCGTGGTGGATCCCGAGCACCCCATCACCCAGGGGCTGGACGAGTTCACAGTTACCGACGAGCAGTACATCACCGACTATGATCCCCGCAACCAGGTGCTCGCCTCCGCCCTCTGGAAAGGGGGCGCCATGCCGGTGGCCTGGACCAAGAGCTGGGGCAAGGGGCGGGTGTTCTACCTGGCCCTGGGGCACGACTCCAACGCCTGCCGGCACGAGATGTTCAAGCTGCTGCTCACCCGCGGGGCGCTCTGGGCGGCCGGGCAGTAGCACCCGCCGCGGCAGCCCTGGCTGCGGGCGCATGGACATGGCAAGGAGCAAGGGCAGGGCCTCCTTGCCGCGGGCAGGATGCCGCCTTTGCCCCGCCGAACACGAAGCCAATCAGCCAACGGAGGAAAAACCAGCCATGTCTGCACCCCGGGGAGCCCTGATGATGGGGCAATCAGGTGGGCCCACCGCCGTCATCAACGCCAGCCTGGTGGGCGCCGTCCAGGCTGCCGGGCAGCACGACTGCATCACCGCCGTCATGGGCATGCTGCACGGCATCGAGGGCGTGCTTAAGGAGGAGCTGGTGGACCTGGGGCGCCAATCGGTCCAGACCTTGGAGGGCCTGCGCCGCACCCCCTCGGCGGCGCTGGGCTCCTGCCGGCGCAAGCTCAAAGATGCCGACTACCACCGCATCCTGCAGGTGCTGCAGGCGCACGACGTGCGCTACTTCTGCTATATCGGCGGCAACGACTCCGCCGACACCTCCTACCGGGTGGGCAAGCTGGCTGCCGAATCGGGGTATGAGCTGTACGTGGTGGGCATCCCCAAGACCGTGGACAATGACCTCGGCTTCACCGACCACTGTCCCGGCTATGGCAGCGTCGCCCGCTTCAACGCTATCGCCACCCGGGACGCCGGCCGGGATACCGAGGCGATCGGGATCGTGGACAACGTGAAGATCATCGAGACCATGGGCCGCAACGCAGGCTGGATCACCGCCTCCACCGTGCTGGGCAAGGAGTCGGAGACCGACCCCCCGCACGTGGTGCTGCTGCCGGAAGTGCCCTTCCGCCCGGAGCCTTTCCTGGCGGCGGTAAAGCGGACCTTCGACAAGCTGGGCTATTGCGTGGTCACCGTCTGCGAGGGCCTGCGCGCCGAGGACGGCCAGGAGGTGGTGGCCTCCCAGCGTGCCATTGACACCGACCAGTTCGGCCACAGGCAGCTGGGCGGGGTGGCCGACTACCTGGTGAACCTGGTGGCCTCCGAGCTGGGGATCAAGGCCCGCTTTGACAAGCCGGGCACCATCCAGCGCATGTTCATGCTCGCCGCCTCCCCGGTGGACCTGGACGAGGCCTACCTGGTGGGGGCCGCCGCCCTCAATCATGCCGTGGCCGGGGTCACCGGCCAGATGGTGACCCTGGTGCGGGAGTCCAACCAGCCCTACCGCTGCACCACCGGCCTGGCCCCGCTGCAGGAAGTGGCCAATGCGGAGCGGCCCGTGCCCTCCGAGTTCATCACCCCGGACGGCCTCTTCCTCAATGAGCGCTACCTGGAGTACGCCCGGCCCCTGATCGGCGGCCCGCTGCCGCCTTACGCGCGGCTGGAGCCCATCCGGGTGCCCCCGCGCACCTGAGCCGTTCTCGCTTTTTGGCACCCCCTGTCCGCGCGCGCTGCCTGCGCCGGGGTAACCTGCACGTGATACCGATTGCAGGGGGCGCACATGGCAACCACACAGACCATCAGGCCCGATATGCCTATCGGCGACGTGATTGGGCAGTTTCCGGAAACCCTGGAGCTCATCTACCACCTCTTCGGGGGAGGCTGCTTCACCTGCCCCATGTACCGGGTGGAGACCCTGGCCCAGGCGGCCGCCGCCCACGGCCTGGACCCGCAGGTGGTGGTGGCGCGGCTGCAGGAGGCGGTGCAGCAGGCTCGCCAGGAGCACTCGGCACCCAGCATCACGGCCGATATGACGGTAAATGACGTGCTCACCGCTTACCCCGCCACCTGGGAAGTGTTCAGCCGGCTGGAACTGGAACATGCCCAGGGAGACCTCACCATCAGCCAGGCGGCCCAGCTCAAGGGCCGCCACGTGGCTGCCCTGCTGGATGAGCTGCGGGCCATGGCGAGCGTCGCCGGCGGCTGACAGGGGCGTGCCGAGAGCGCCCCACTTGTGCCATATCCCCCACTTTGCCGGGGCCGGCCCGCCACTACAATGCCGCGCGCGTTCTCCCCTCAAGGAGGAGATTCATGCCCGGCTGGACGGACTGGCCGTTTGAGCGCTTTTCCCTGCTCTTTCTCTCCCTGGGATTCGCCATGGTCTGGCTGCAGGTGTTCCTGCTGCACGCCCGGGGGGCGTTTCACCGCCCCGCCATGTACCTCCCGGTGCTCCTCACCCCCGTGCTGGCGCTCACCGCCCTGGCCGCGGGCATCTGGCTGACCGAGGCGGTGGACCTGGTGTATGCCGTCATCTTCGGCCTGGGCGCCTTCGTGGGGGTGGTGGGCTCCCTGCTGCACCTGGTGGGGGTGGGCAGCATGATCGGGGGCGTGAACGTGCGCAACCTGATGGCAGGGCCGCCTGTGTTCCTCCCCCTTATGCTGGGGGCGCTGAGCGCGTTTGCCCTGGTGGCCGCGCTGTGGTGGAGGATCGCGTGATGGCTGATCCGGAGGATCGCATCACCCTGGAAGAGCTGCGAGCGCGCATGCAAAACTTCGAGCCCGAGATGCGGGCCCTGGTGCAGGAACGCCTGGACCACCACTTCCACCGCGACCTGCTGGTCTTCCTCTCCCAGCAGGAGGCCAGCCTGGTGTGGGCCATGGCGCGGCGGCTCATCCCCCAGGACCTGGAGCCGTCCCCGGACCTGGTGTCTTTCTTCGACTGGGCGGCTACCCAGCCCCTGGGGCAAGGCGACCGGCTGGCCGGGCAGCCGGACCTGGCTGCCATGTTCCACCAGGGCCTGCAGGGCGTGCACCAGACAGCACAGGCGCTATACGGCGACCGGGACTTCCTGCAGCTTACCGGCGAGGAGCAGGATGCCGTGCTGCGGGCCGTCCAGGAAGGCCAGCCCCCGGGAGAGGTGTGGCGCACCCTGGACAGCCGCCGCTTTTTCATCGAATTCTACCGCCGCCTGCTGGCGGGGTGGCTGGCCGACCCGGCCACCTGGTGCGAGATCGGCTTCCCCGGCCCGGCCTACCCGGAGGGGTATGTCTGGATCTCGTGCCACCATGTGCGCCGGCGCCACCAGCGCAAGGGCGGCTACCTATGGTTCTGAAGGGGCGATGGCGATGCCTTACCCACAGATGAAGCGTTACCAGGGCCCGGTGGACGTGTGCATTGTGGGGTCCGGTGCCGGGGGCTCGGTGCTGGCCAAGGAGCTGGCGGAGGCCGGCGCCAGCGTGGTGGTGCTGGAGGCCGGCGAGTGGGTGACCAGGGAGGACATGCGCAACGACGAGCTGGCCAGCTTCTCCCTCATGAACTGGGACGACTTGCGCATTGTGGACGGGCAGGACCCGCTCACCCTGGGCTGGCCCAACACGGGCCGGGGGGTGGGCGGCTCCACCCTGCATTTCACCGCCGTGGCGCTGCGCCTGCATGCCAGCGACTTCCGGGTGCGCTCCCAGGACGGGGTGGCGGTGGACTGGCCCATCAGCTACCAGGACCTGGACCAGTACTACCGCCAGGTGGAGCACGCGCTGGGGGTTTCCGGCCCGCTGCACTTCCCCTGGGGTGAGTTTCACGGCCCCTATCCCATGGGTGCCCTCCCTCCTGCCTGCCGGGACCAGAAGATCGGCCGGGGCATGGACCGGCTGGGCATCCGCTGGGTGATGGCCCCCCATGCCATCGTCACCGGTGACTGGGATGGCCGCTCTGCCTGCATGAACTATGGCTTCTGCATCCACGGCTGCAAGTCAGACGCCAAGTCCAGCATGCACGTCACCTACCTCCCCAAGGCCATCGCCGCCGGCGCCGAGGTGAGGACCGGCTGCATGGCCTTCCAGGTCAACCTCTCGCCCGGGGGCCTGGCCCGCAGTGTCAGCTACTACGACCGGGACGGCCGGGAGCACCAGCAGGAGGCGGCGCTGGTTTGCCTGTGCTGTTACTCCGTGGAGACCCCCCGCCTGCTGCTCAACTCCCGCTCCCCGCTCTTCCCCGACGGCCTCGCCAACAGCAGCGGCCTGGTGGGGCGCAACCTGATGGTGCACCTGGGCAACAACTCCTATGCCCGCTTCGACGACCCCGTTGACGCCTTCGTCACCCCGCCCGTGGGCCTGTGCAGCCAGGATTTCTATGAGACCAGCCCTGCCCACGACTACGTGCGGGGCTGGACCTTCGAGAGCTACTTCCTCTTCCCCATCAGCTTCGCCACCAGCCTTATCTACGACTACCCGGACCTGTGGGGCCAGCGCATGGTGGAGCTGATGAAGGATTACACCCACTTCGCCATGCTGGGCATCGTGGGCGAGGTGCTGCCCCACCCCGACCACCGGGTCACCCTGGCCCAGGAGCGGGATCGCTTTGGCATTCCGGTGGCGCGGGTCACCTTCTCGCGCGACGACAATGCCCGGCGCATGAGCCAGGCCGCTGACGCCAAGTCCCGGCAGATCTTGGAAGCGGCAGGGGCCAACCTCATCCTGCCCACGCACCCCTTCGACCACCTGCTGGGCACCTGCCGCATGGGAGCCGACCCCGCCCAGAGCGTGGTGAATCCCTGGTGCCGGGCGCATGACGTGGACAACCTCTATATCGTGGACGGCAGCGTCTTCCCCACCGCCGGCGCCGTCAACCCCAGCCTCACCATCATGGCCCTGGCTACCCGCACCGCCGCTCACCTCACCGAGCGCGCCCGGCGCGGGGAGCTGGGGCTGGCCCTGGTCGGCCGCCGCTCACCTTGATGCGGCGCCAGCGCTGTGCTATCATTCTTGCTTGCTGGCAGCCCAGATTCGCCCCTTGGGGGCAGGCGGAGGCGCACGGTGGCCCCTCTGTCTTATCTCTTGCCCGTCGCGATCTTTGTGGTGCTTACCTTCATGGTGCTGGAGGCGCTGCGGTGGCAGCGGGGGGCGCTCATCATCAGCCGCCGCCGCTTCCGTATCCGCATGCTGGCGGGGGTGCTGCTGGTGCTGCTGCTGGCAGCACTGTTTGTGGGGCGCTTTCTCCTGGTGCTCACCGACCCCAGCGGGCCCCGGGCCGAGCTCTTCTGGGCATGGTGGCTGGGCTGCCTGCTGGTGGCCCTGGGCCTGCTCTACCTGGCCGGCGTGGATATGAACGAGCTGGACAGCACCCGCCTGGAGCGGGAAAACGAGCTCTGGCGAGACTTCGCCCGCCTGGTCCTGGGCAAGGAGCGCCCCCCCGAGGGTGATTCCCCCAAGCAGGACGAATGAACAGCCACGAACGCTTCATGTCACAGGCGCTGCGCCTGGCCGCCCGGGGCAGTGGGCGTACCGCCTCCCCCGTCGGCGCCCTGGTGGTGCGGGCAGGCCGGGTGGTGGGCAAGGGCTTCCACCCTGCCACCGGCCAGCCTCATGCCGAAATCCATGCCCTGCGCCAGGCCGGTGAGCTGGCCCGGGGGGCCGACCTGTACCTGACCCTGGAACCTTGCTGCCATCACGGGCGCACCCCACCCTGCACCTCCGCCGTGATCGCCGCCCGCCCCGCCCGCGTCTTCGTGGGCTGCCTGGACCCCAACCCCCTGGTGGCCGGGCAAGGGGTGGCTGCCCTGCGTCAGGCCGGCCTCCAGGTGGAGGCCGGGGTGCTGGAGGCACGCTGCCGCCAGTCCCTGGAGGTGCATTTCAAGTTCATCCGCACCGGCCTGCCCTTTGTCACCCTGAAGCTGGCGCAAAGCCTGGACGGCCGGGTGGCCACCGCCGACGGCGAGTCCCGCTGGATCACTGGCGAGCGCGCCCGCGCCCTGGTGCAGCGCCTGCGCGCCGCTCACCATGCCCTGATGGTGGGCATCGGTACCGTGCTGGCCGATGACCCGGCCCTGAACGCCCGCTTTCCGGGCGCTCACCAGCCGGCCCGGGTGGTGCTGGACGCCGCCGGCCGTTTCCCCGGGCACGCCCGCATGCTCTCCGTGCCCGGCGGGCCGGTGCTGGTGGCCACCACCGCCGCCGGCGCCCAGCGGCTGCGGCCCCTGGCCGGCCAGGTGGAGCTGCTCACCGTGCCCGCCGCCGCCGCGGGGCTGGACCTGCCCGCGGTGCTGAAAGCCCTGGCCCAGCGGGAGCTGGCCAGCGTGCTGGTGGAAGGCGGGCCCACGCTGGCAGGCAGCCTGGTGCGGGAGGGGCTGGTGGACAAGTTTGCCTTTTTCGTGGCTCCCCTGGTGATGGGGGGTGCCCACTCCCGGGGGGCGGTGGCGGGGCCGGACCTGGGGCGGCTGGCACAGGCCACCCGCCTGCGGGATGTCAACGTGCGCCGGGTGGGGCCGGACTTGCTGATCACCGGCTACCCCCAGGCCGAGGAGTAGCATGTTCACAGGGATTATCGCCGAGCTGGGCAAGCTGCAGGCGGTGCGGCACGAGCGGGGGCTGCGCCTGGTGATCGAGGCCCCCCGCCTGGCGGGCGGCTTGCACCCGGGAGACAGCGTGGCGGTCAACGGCACCTGCCTCACCGTGGAGAGCGCCACCAGCGGCACCTTCCAGGCCACCGTGCAGCCCCAGACCGCCCGCACCACCACCCTGGGCCGCCTGGCTCCGGGCGCCCCGGTCAACCTGGAGCCCGCCCTGCGCTTGGGCGATCCCCTGGGCGGCCACCTGGTGGCCGGGCACGTGGACGGGGTGGCAGTGGTCTCCCAGGTGCGCCAGGAGGGGGAGAGCCTGCTTATCACCATCCGCCCTCCCGCCGACCTGCTGGCCTACCTGGCGCCCCGGGGGTCGGTGGCGGTGGACGGCGTGAGCCTGACCATTGCCCAGGCCGGCCCCGCAAAAGGGGGTCCAACCGCCTCGCAGCACTTTACCGTTTCCCTGGTTCGTTATACTCTGGAGAATACCACCCTGGCCGGGCTGCGGGCGGGTGACCGGGTCAACCTGGAGGTGGACCTGGTGGCCCGCTACCTGGAGCGGCTGCTGGCAGCCCGGCTGGCCGGCGGCCTGGACCTGTCGGCCCTGGGAGAGGAAGGGTATTCCTGAGCCATGGCGATCAACACCATCCCCGAGGCGCTGGCGGCGCTGCGCCAGGGGAAGTTCCTGGTGGTGGTGGACGACGAGCACCGGGAGAACGAGGGCGACCTGGTGCTGGGGGCCCAGTTTGCCACCCCGGAGGCCATCAACTTCATTGAGCAGCAGGCCCGGGGCATGCTCTGCGTGCCCATGGCGGCGGCCCGCCTGCAGGAGCTGGGCATTCCCCTCATGGTGACGGAGAACACGGAGGCCCACGGCACCGCCTTCACCGTCACCGTGGATGCCAAGGACCTCACCACCACCGGCATTTCCGTGGCAGACCAGGCGGCCACCATTGGCCGCCTGATTGACCCTGCGGCCAGGCCCGGCGATTTCCGCCGCCCCGGCCACGTGCAGCCTCTGCGCGCCCAGGAGGGGGGTGTGCTGCGGCGCACCGGGCACACGGAGGCGGTGGTGGACCTGTGCCGCCTGGCCAAGCTGTACCCCGCCGGCCTGCTCTGTGAGATCAAGCAGCCGGACGGCTCCATGGCCCGCTTGCCGGATCTGGAGCAGCTGGCGGCGCAGTGGGGCTTCCCCCTGATCACCATCGCCGACCTGGTGGAATACCGGCGGCAAAAGGAGCGGCTGGTGCGCCGGGCGGCCACCAGCACCCTCCCCCTGCCTGAGGGCATCTTCACCGCCCACGCCTACGAAAGCCTGGTGGATGACAAGCCCTACCTGGCGCTCACCCTGGGGGATGTCAGCGCCCAGGGGGTGCTGGTGCGGGTGCACTCAAGCTGCCTGACGGGCGATGTCTTCCGCTCCCGCCGCTGCGACTGCGGCGACCAGCTGCACCTGGCGCTGGCCGCTATCGCCCAGGAGGGCCGGGGGGTCCTGCTCTACATCCAGCAGGAGGGGCGGGGCATTGGCCTCATCAACAAGCTGCGGGCATATGAGCTGCAGGATGCGGGCAAGGACACGGTGGAGGCCAACGAGGCGCTGGGCTTTGCCCCCGACCTGCGGGACTACGGCATCGGCGCCCAGATCCTGGTGGACCTGGGGGTGCGCTCTTTGCGCCTGCTCACCAATAACCCCCGCAAGCTGGTGGGGCTGGCAGGATACGGCCTCACCGTCCTGGAACAGGTGCCCCTGCAAGCACCCGCCACCCCCGAGAACCGGCGCTACCTGGAAACTAAGCGGGATAAGATGGGCCACCTGATCCAGGTGCCTGCCCCCACCGCCAAAAGGAGCTGATGATGAAGAAATATGAAGGCAAACTGGTGGCCCAGGGGCTGCGCTTCGGCGTGGTGGCCAGCCGCTTCAACGACCTGGTCACCAACCGCCTGCTCTCCGGGGCCATGGATTGCCTGGCCCGCCACGGCGCCGCCGATGACGATATCGAGGTGGCCTGGGTGCCGGGGTCGTTTGAGATCCCCCTGGTCGCCCAGAAGCTGGCGCAGTCGGGCCGTTTCCAGGCTGTGATCTGCCTGGGCACCCTGATCCGGGGCGCCACCCCGCACTTTGAATACATCGCCTCCGAGGTGGCCAAGGGGGTGGCCAGCGTGGGGCTGGCTGCCGACCTGCCCGTGATCTTCGGGGTGATCACCGCCGACACCATCGAGCAGGCCATCGAGCGCGCCGGCACCAAGGCCGGTAACAAGGGCTGGGACGCCGCCCTGGCCGCCATCGAAATGGCTAACCTGAACCGGGAGCTCTCCTCCCGCTGACCTGGGGGCATCGCTATGGCAGTTCGCACCACCGGGATGATCGCGGTCCTGGCGACCGCCCTTATCTTTGGCTTTATCGGGGGGGTGCTGGGCCACCGCTGGGCCGACGGCGGCGCCCTCCAGGCGGCCCCACCGGCCAGGGTGGTGCCCGCGGCGGCGGGGCCCAGCTCCTTTGCCGCCGTCGCCGCCGCGGTGATCCCCACCGTGGTCAACATTGACACCGTCTCCTACCAGCGCGCGGTCAGCCCGTTCGATTCTATCTTCGGCCGGGGATTCCGGGAGGAGGCGCCGCTGTACCGCACCACCGGCGGCGGCTCGGGCTTCATCGTGCGCCAGGACGGCATCATCGTCACCAACCACCACGTGATTGACACTGCCGCCCAGATCACGGTCACCCTGGCCGACGGCCGCCAGCTCCCCGGCCGGGTGCTGGGGAGTGACCGGGTGGCGGACCTGGCCATCGTGAAGATTGACGCCGCCGGCCTGCCCGTGGCCGCCCTGGGCGACTCCTCCCGGCTGCATCCCGGCGACTGGAGCATCGCCATCGGCAACCCCTTCGGCTTTGACCACACGGTCACCGCCGGGGTGATCAGCGCCCTGGGCCGGCCCATCTACGTGGAGCGGGAGAACCGCCGCTACCCCAACCTGATCCAGACCGACGCCATGATCAACCAGGGCAACAGCGGCGGGCCCTTGATCAACTCCGCAGGGGAGGTGGTCGGCATCAACACCGCCATCTTTGCCGCCGGCCCCGCCGCCGCCCCCATCGGGTTCGCCATCCCCATCAACGACGCCAAGCACGTGATCCAGACCCTGGTCACCCGGGGCAAGGTCAGCCGCTCCTGGATCGGGGTGTCGGTGGTCAACGTCACCCCCGGTATCGCCCAGGCCTACCGCCTGCCCGTGCGCCAGGGGGTGATCGTGCGCCGCCCGGTGGAGGGCGGCCCCGCCTGGCGCGCCGGCCTGCAGCCGATGGACATCATCGAAACCATGAACGGCAAGCCGGTTACTGACCGCGGCCAGTTCCTCTATGACATCAACGTCGTCCCCGCCGGCTCCCAGCTCCACTTTGAGATCCGGCGCCTGGAAGGCGAGCGGTGGCAATCCCGCCGTATCAGCATCACCACCACGGAAATGCCGGAGAGCTGACGGTGAAGATCGGCATTATCAGCGATACCCACGGCGACCGCCGGGCCTGGCGGGAGGCGCTGGAGGGCCCCTTCCAGGGGGCGAGCTACATCCTGCATGCCGGCGACCTGCTCTACCACGGCCCCCGCAACCCCATGCCCGAAGAGTATGACCCGGCCGGGCTGGCGGACGACATGAACGCCTGCCCCTGCCCCCTGCTGGTGGCCAGGGGCAACTGTGATTCGGAGGTGGACCAGCTCGCCCTGGATTGGCCCATCCAGGCGCCCTACGCCCTGCTCGCCCTGCCTGTCATCACCATCCTGGTCGGTCACGGCCACGGCCTCACGGAAAAGGCCATGGTGCGCCTGGGCTCCCGGTACGGGGCCGCCCTCTTTGTGTGCGGCCATACCCATATCCCGCTCATCAAGCAGGAGGACCAGGTGATGCTGCTCAACCCGGGCAGCGCCGCCCTGCCCAAGGGCACCACCGGGGTGCCCCCCCGCCGCACCGTGGCCGTGATCGAGGACACCCGGCTGGTGATCGTGGACCTGGCAGAAGGGCAGGTGGTGGCCCGGGACGCCCTGCCCTGGCAGCCCGGCCAGCCATGAGGGCGGTGCTGCAGCGGGTGGCGGCGGCGGCAGTCAGCATCGCCGGGGAGCCGGTAGCCCGCATCGGCACCGGGCTGGTGGTGCTGCTGGGCGTGGCTGTCGGTGACAGCCCGCAGGACGCCGACTACCTGGCCGATAAGGTGGCCGGCCTGCGCGTCTTCCCGGACCAGGCGGGCAAGCTCAATCTCTCCCTGGGCGAGGTGGGCGGCCAGGCACTGGTGGTCAGCAACTTCACCCTGCTCGCCGACACCCGCCAGGGCCGCCGCCCCAGCTTCACCGAGGCGGCGCCCCCCGCCCTGGCGCAGCAGCTCTACCAGGTGTTCGTGGCCCGCCTGCGCAGCCGCGGCCTTCCGGTGGAAACCGGGCGCTTCCAGGAGCATATGCTGGTCGAGATCCAAAACGACGGCCCGGTCACCCTGCTCCTGGATTCCCGCCGGTAGGGCCGCACCGGCCCGGATCTTGTCGTCCCTATGAAACGGTGGGGCGGTTGTGGAACTATATGGTTGGTGCATACGTATTTAAGAGGACAGGGCGGCCGGGCGAGAGGGCGACCGCTGCGGAGGAACGGGATGAGCAGATGGCTGCTGGGGGTCATGCTGCTGGCGGCGCTGGCGCCGGCGGCGGCCCAAGACCTGGTGTTTGACCAGTCGGCGCAGGCCGTGGCACAAGCCTACATGAGGGCCTCTGCGGACGGGGACCGGCAGACCCTGCTCAAGCTGCGCCCCAGCCACCCGGCAGGGCGCTTTGGCCCGCCCCTGTTTTGCGCCCTGCCCACCTTTGCCAGCCCCCGGGTGGACGCCCACCGGGCGGTGATCACCTTTGACGGCAAGCCGGTGGACGCCAGTCTGCCTGTCAAGGGCATGATAGTGCTCACCAAGGTGGACGAGGAGCCTGCGGGCTGGCAGTGGAAGGTGAAGCAGATCTTCTGGCTGGACGGCCAGCCTCTGGGGGTGAGCGTGCCCAAGCGCAGCGTCACCAAGGCCGATACCGCCCAGGAGCCCTGGGTGACCAAGGCCGGCCAGGCTTACGTGCGGGCCTGGCTGAAGAAGGACTACGCCACCATGGACCGGCTCTGCTATGACACGCTTACTCGCCGCCAGAGTGCCAAGAGCTATTTCCGGCTGCGGGGCGCCGAGTTCGCCGCCTCCCCTACTACCTGGGGTGAGCTGAGGGTGAATTTCGTGGCCAGGGTGACGGTGCTGCGCATGCTGCCCAAGACGGTGGAGGGCACTTTCTTCATGCTCAAGGAAGCTGGGGAGTGGAAGGTGCGGGGGAACGCGCTCTCCCTGTGATTCAGTGGATCATGGTCTCGCCGCTGTCCACCACGAACACGCTCTTGTAGCGGGTGCCCTTGTCCGCCTCCGCCCCCACCTGGTGCTCAGCCTCGATGCGGGTCAGCAGGTCGTCGCTGATGGTGATGGGAATCTGCACCCGCAGGGCGATGGCGATGCCATCGCTGGGGCGGCAGTCTATCTCCTTGCTTTCCCCCCCGGTGCGGATCACCAGCCGGGCGTAGTAGGTCTGGTCCCGGGCATCGCTGATCTCTACCCGCTCCGCCTTCACCCCCACCTCGCTCAGCACGGTGCAGAGCAGGTCGTGGGTCATGGGGCGGGGTGGCTGCTGCCCCTCCAGGGCCAGGCTGATGGCCACCGCCTCCGCGGGGCCGATCCAGATGGGCAGGGAGCGCTTGCCGCTGGCATCTCGCAGCACCAGCACGGGCTGGTTGTTGGCATCCAGCGCTACCGTCTGCACCTTCAGCTCAATCATCCTCATGCGGCACCCCCGCCGCGGGCACGGTCCACGCGCTAAACATAATCCGATTGTACCCGCCTGTCAAACCGCGCTTCCGCAGGCCCCCCGGGCCGGGCGCCCGGCCCCCAGGCGGAACTTTGCCCCCGCCCCATTCGTCTTAGCTACTGGCGCCGGTGGGGTGTCGCCGCCGGGTTGCCTGCCGCTCGTTTGACAGTGGGCCGCAGCATGGTATAGAATTCCGAGTGGTGTTGCCACCCGCGCCATGCGGCAGCATGCACTCACAGCAACCAGGCGCAAGTGGTGACGGCATGAAGATCCGCCTGTTGGCGGCCATCGCCTTGCTGGCGGTGGCCTGCGGGGCCGGAGCGCAGCCAGCGCCCGGCCTGGACATCTTGCGGGGCGTGGGTAAGGTCGGCCCTTACCCCCTCTCCTGGTCCGGCCTCGAGCCGGCCAGCGAAACCGTCTGGGTCAACGGCCAGCTCCTCTTCCGCCTGCTCGATTACACCGTGGACTACCAGGCGGGAGCCATTACCTTTGCCCGGCCCCTGCGCAGCACCGACATGGCGCGCCTGAGCTACCGCCTGCTTCCCACCGGCAAGCCCCGCGCCAGCGGCTACCTGCTGCCCCTCAGCCTGCCCATGGGCAGCCTGCTGGGCGCCTCCCTGGCCATGGATTACCTGTTCCAGGGAGAGGGCGAGCGCCAATCCCTGGTGCTGGGCCTGCAAGCACAGGCCCAGGGGGAGGCCCGCCAGCTCTCGAGCAGCCTGCTTATCGGCCAGGGCCAGCTCCCCGGCCAGGAGGCCGCCCGCGCCCTGGGGCTGAAGCTGATCGGCCGCCAGCGGCTGGCCCGCACCCAGCTCACCGCCAGCCTGCTCCGGGCTGACGCCGCCTTCCCGGCCGGCCAGCAGTTCGGGCTTGCTCCCGGCCAGCAGGTGATGAGCCTGGCCGGCGAATACCAGGCAAGCGGCGCCCTGCGTGCCATCACCTCCTTCAGCCAGGCGGACGACATCAGCGGCAAGACTGATGCCAGCACCCGCACCCTCTCCCTGGGTGGGCGCTACCAGCCGGGCTCCGGCCTGGCCGCCGGGGCCACTCACACCCAGCTCAGCCAGTCCCGGGAGGGCGCGACCACCTCCACCACCACCCGGGTCTATGACCTGGCCTGGACCCCGCCCGCCAGCCCCCAAGTGCGAGCCAGCCGCACCACCAGCCTGGTGCAGCGAGAGGGCCAGGGGGCAGTGCGCACGGTCACCGATGACCTCTCCCTGGGAGCGGCCGTGGCCGGGCTGGCCCGCGCCCAGGCCAGCCAGCAGGTGATGCGCACCGATAACGGCTGCACCACCACCACCCGCTTCAACCTGGCCGCCACCGTGGTGCCCAGGCTGGCGGCGGTGAAGGCGGACTATGCCAGCATCACCGGCAGCAAGCAGGAGCTGCAGGCCAGCGCCGCCCTGGAGCTGTCGCCGGTCGCCGGCGCCCAGATGCAGGCCTCGGTGGCCCAGAGTAAGCGCCCCGGCCAGCAGATGGAGATGACCGGCCTGGCCGCCACCCTGAAGCCGGCCGCCGCGGTCAGCCTGGGCGGCAGCGTGAAGCGGCGGGACTACGGGGAGTCGGAAATCGCCACCAAGACGGCGAGCCTCACGCTCACCCCCGTGCGCCAGGTGGAGCTGGCTACCGAGTACAGCGAGAACCCGGAGGACGCCAGCGGCGTGCCCGTGCCCGCCACTGCCTCCCGCTTCCAGCTTGCCACCACCCTGGGCTCGCTGCGCATGGGCGGCAGCTATGGCGAGCGCAAGGAGCTCGCCGGCGCCGAAACGCGCCTGAGTGAGGTCAATGTTTCCGTGGCCCTGGGCAAGCAGCAGCGCATCTACAGCGGCTACCGGCTCTCGGATTCGCTGCGGCCGGAGCTGGAGGCTGATTCCACGCTCTACCGCCTGGGCTATAGCCATAACGCCGGCGCCAACTTCAGTCTCTCCCTGGAGGCGCAGCTGCTGCAGTACCGGGAGAACGAGGTGCTGCTCCCGGAGCGCAGTGAGCGCCGGGCCGAGGCCAAGCTTAACGCCCGCTTCTAACCCCCAAAGAAACGCTGGTAAACCTCTTCCAGGGCCAGGTCCAGGTCAATCTTTTTCAGCAGGGCCTCGCCCGGGCCGACCCGGCGGCTGCGGCCGAGCCGGCTCACGTGCGCGGGGTGCGCCAGCGCCCGGGCCGGCCGGCTGGCCGCCTCCTGCAGCTCCAGGTAGCGCATCACCAGCCGCCGCATGATGGGCTCGCTCACCAGAACCTCCTTTGGCGGTAGCCGCTCCTGGTGCGGATCACGTTGCTGGTGCGGGCGCGCAGCACGCCGTCCTCCCCGATCACCCCCTGCGCCAGGCGGGCGGCCATGTATGCCTCGTAATCGGCCACCCGCATGCGCAGCCAGTGCAGGGGATGGAATATGCGCTGGTAAAGGGCCACGCCGCCCTCCTGGTCAAGTAGGCGGTAGTACTGGCCGCGGTAGCTCACGGTCGCCTCCGCCTCCCGCAGCACCTCCAGCATGGCCCGGAAGGTGCCGGCATGGTACACGCTCACCCGCACGATGCGGCGCATTGCCCCCTCCTGTCAGCCCTCACGGCCCGGCCTCCTCCCGCTGCTCGTCTGCCCGGCACAGCTCCAGGCAGCGGCGGCGGTCCGCCGCCTCCCCCGCGCACTTGCCCAGGGGGAGCGCCTGGCAGCCCTGGCACCAGCAACCCGGCACCTGCTCCGGCGCCGCCAGCCCCTCCTGGATGGGGACCGCTTCCAGGTCCCATGAGAACAGTCGTTCCTCGGCCTCGTAGCCCGCAGCGGCCCCGGGCTTGGCACCGAAGAGAAACCGCGCCAGGTAGCTGTCCAGGCTCTCGCTTTGCGGGCAGACGGTCAGCTGCACGTGCCCGCTCTCGAACCAGGCGCAGCGCAGCCGCAGCACTCCGTTCAGCTTCATGGCTATCGCCCCCCTGTAGTAAGAACGTTTGTTTGCAGTATACAGAGACACCGCTACCATGTCAAGCGGTAGAAACAAACTATTCTAAAACGGGCGGCAAAGAAGTTTTTTCTCCACCCCTTTACTAACTATCGTGCTTCCGCTAAACTAAGCAGCATGGGCAGGGAGGCCCGCCTGGTGGAGATCGGCCGGCGCATCCGGGAAGCGAGGGAGTCCCTGGGCTTGAACCAGGAGGAGCTGGCCCTGCGCATAGGGCTGAGCCAGCGCGCCGTCTCCTATGCCGAGCGGCAGGCCTGGCTGAGCCGGCGCACCCTGGAGCGCTACAGCAGGGCGCTGCAGAAGCCCCTTTCCTGGTTCGTGCGGGAGGAGCACGAGGTGGAGCCAGAAGAGCAGGCCATCGAACGGGCGTTTGAGGTGGTGCGGCGCGACCCGGAGTTCGGTTTCGGCACCCGCAGCAGCGCCGATTTCGACCTCGCCGCCAAGCGGGAAATCGTCCGCCTCTACGAGCGAGCCAAGGCAGTGCGCCTGCTGCCGCCGGGGCTGGAGTGATGCAGGCCAGAATGGCGAGAGATGCCGGCGCCCTGGCCCGGCTGCTCGACGGCTTCCTGCGCCGCTTTGCCTACGTGAGCGAGCGCAACCTGGAGACCTTCACCGAGCGCCTGGCCGGCCTGCTGCGGGCCACCGAGGTCCCCCGCGACCCCTTCTACCTGCTGGACGGCCTGGGCATCGGCATCGAGCGCAGCCTGCTGGTGCCGCCCCGCCGCGCCCTGTGGATCCGGGAGGGCAACCGCTACCACATCTACTGCTCCCGGCACGAGTCGGTGGAGGCTGCCCGCTTCTCCCTCTGGCACGAGCTGTTTGAGATCCTGGCGGAGCGGCCCTGCTTTCCCACCGCCCTGGACCCGGCCACCGAGCGCCGCCTGGCCGACCGCTTTGCCGCCTGCATGCTCATGCCCGCCCTCCCCCTGCGCCAGCAGGCAGCCGGCCTGGTGCATAACCCCGCCGGCCAGGTGCCGGTGCTGGCCCGCCGCTTCGGGGTGAGCAGCGCTGCCATGCGCCGCCGCCTGCACGAGCTGGGGCTGGTCCGCCCCCGCCCTCTGCCCCGCTGCGCCTATCCCTGGGTATAGCGGCCGCAAATCAGCGTGCCTGCCCCATGCCGGCCAGGAAGGCCCGCCGCACCGCCCCGATGTCCGGGTACACCTCGGCGGCCCCAGCCTGGCGCAGGGTGGCCGCCGCAAAGCCCCCGGTCTGCACGCAGATCACCGCCCCCACTCCCGCCCCCAGCGCCGACTCCACGTCATAGATGCTGTCCCCCAGGGCCACCGTCAGCTCCGGGCTGGTGCGCAGCCGGCGCAGCGCCAGGGCATAGGTCTCGGGGTCGGGCTTGCCCCGCTTCACCTCGGTGTCATAGACCGTCACCTCGATGTAGGGGCGGGCGTCCAGGATGTCCAGGTGGATCTGCATCTCGTGCCACGTGGCCCCGGTGGCCAGGGCCAGTCGCTTGCCGGCGGCGTGCAGCTCCGCCAGCAGCTCCCGCGCCCCGGGAAAGGGTTGGACCCGGGGCAGGCGAGCGGAAAACAGCTCGTCCTTGCGCCGGATCAGCTCGTCGCCGATCTCGGCTGCTACCTCTGCTGGCAGCAGGGCGGCCGGCCAGCGGCTGGAGTGCTGGCCGAAGAGGGCCTCCAGCTGGGCGCGGGGGGGATGGCAGCCAAACCCGGCCAGCGCCTCTTCCCAGGACTGCAGGTGCGCTTCCCGGGTGTCAATCAGGGTGCCGTCAATGTCAAAGATGGCCCCCTCGGCGGGCACCAGGGAGCACGGCTGGTCATTCACGGTCAGAACTCGATTCCTTTGCGGGCGGGCATGCCGGCCCGGAAGGGGTGCTTGACCTCCCGCATCTCGGTCACCAGGTCGGCCGCCTCCAGCAGCGCCGCCGGTGCCCCCCGCCCCGTAATCACTACTTCCACGTGCGCCGGCCGCGCCGCCAGCATCTCCTGCACCTGCGCCCAGGCTACCAGCTCGGCCTCCAGGGCCACGTTCAGCTCGTCCAGCACCACCAGGTCATATTCGCCGGCCAGGATGATATCCTTCGCCAGGGCCAGCCCCTCCTGGGCGGCCGCCTGGTCGGCCGCCGTCCAGCCGGCCAGCCACCATTCCCGCATGCTGGCACCCCGGCGCCGGTCCACCCCGCAGGTCTCCCAGCGCATGGCCGGCAGCAGGCGGCTCGCCCCCTGCTGCTCCCCGGTGGCCGGGCCGCCCTTGAGGAACTGGAGGAAGCACACGCTCATCCCCCAGCCCAGCGCTCGCACCGCCAGGCCCAGGGCAGCCGTGGTCTTGCCCTTGCCCTCGCCCGTGTACACCTGCACCAGCCCCCGCTGCTCGCTCATGGCTGCGCTTCCCCTTCCAGGTGGCAGAGGTCATTCATGGTGAGCACCACCAGCCCCTGGCGGTCGTGCTTCACCCGGGTGATCGAGCAGTTCCCGGTCCACATCTGGCCGCTGCTGGCGATGGCCACCCCCAGCGCCTCGCATACCAGGGCCTTGATCGGCCCCCCGTGGCAGACCACCAGGATGCTCTCCCCGGCGTGCACCTGGGCCAGGGTGCGCAGGTAGCAGGTCGCCCGCTGCGCCATCTCCTCCAGCCGCTCTCCCCCCGGGGGCGCCGTGTTGCGGTCCTGCACCCACAGCTGGTATTGCTGGGGCCAGCGCTCTCGCACCTGGCTCAGGGTCAGCCCCTCCCAGTTGCCCAGGCCGCGCTCCCGCAGCAGGCGGCTGGTGTGCAGCACGCTGCCCCCGCGCTCGGCCAGGATCACCTCCGCCGTCTCCCGGGCCCGCCGCAGGTCGCTGGCATAGCAGGCGGCAAAGGGCAGCGCCGCCAGGCGGGCGGCCACCAGCGCCGCCTGGCGGCGGCCGGTGTCGTTGAGGGGCGGGTCGGCATGCCCCTGCAGCATGCCCTGCAGGTTCCAGTCGGTCTCGCCGTGGCGCACCAGGGTGAAGTGGGTCTCTACCACCGTACCGTGCCCAGCTCCCTCCCGCTGGGGTCGACGCGCATGAACCCCAGCTTCAGCGTGCGCACCTGCGCCACCGGGGCAGGCGTCACCACCTGGAAGCGCCCGCCCTCGGCCGGCCAGCCCCGCAGGATGCCCGCCCCCACCGTCACCCCGGCGCCGTCCACCAGCCCCACCAGTGCCCGGTCAAAATGCCGGGCCTCCACCACCCGCCATTCCCCGAGCTCATATCGGGGGGCCTCGGCGGCGATCGCCAGCGCTCCTGCCGGCCCCTGCTCGGCATGCAGCACCGGGCTGCCCAGGGCCTGCTCCAGCCGCTCGCGGTCCCCGGCTGGCAGGGTGCGCCCCACAAACAGGGGCAGCCCTTCCACGGCCACTTGCTGCCAAGGCAGGGCCTGCTCCCGGGCCTGCTGGAAGTAGCGGGCAAACATCTGCTCCCGCCGGGCGGTGCGCGCCAGGGCCGAGCGCGCCTGCGCCTGTGGGCTGGGGCGGAGCCGGATCACCTGGGGCAGCTCCCGGGTCCGGTAGGGCGCCAGCACGGGCTCCAGCTCCCACTGCTGCTGCAGCGCCACCACGGTCTGGGGCCGCAGGGCGCTTACCTTGGCCCACTTCAGCCCCAGGCCGGGGCCGCTCACCAGGCCGGTGGTATCGGCCACCACCAGCTCGGCCCCTTGCCGGTGTCCCTGGGCCACCAGGGTGGCCATCCCTGCCACCAGCTCCAGCAGGTGCCCCAGGGGCGAGGTGGCACCCACAAAGTAGAGCCCGGCCAGGGCCAGCGCCTCCAACCGGGAGGCCTGCGGGTCGGCCCAGGCCCAGCCTACGCAGGCAGGAGGGCCCAGGTCCTGCTGGCCGGTGTCCCCGTCCACCACCGCCGCTCGCACTCCCGCCCGGGCGGCCCGCTGCGCCAGCAGCCCGCAAAAGCTGCTCTTGCCCACGTCCACCGGCCCCAGCACCAGGCACACCCCCCGCCTGGCCAGAGCCGCCTCCAGGGCCGCCTCCCACTCGGAGGGCACTTGCATCGGCGCCACCCTCTCGCCTCCTTTGCCGCGGCCGGCCCGTTTCCTCCCGGCCCGGGGGCCCTGCCCCTTGTTGCTCTTGCCGGCCGGGGCGGGTATTATCTCCGTCTGATGCTCAAGCTGCGTTTGCTCCTGCGGGGGCCCTACCTGCTGATCGCCGCCGGCCTGCTGGGATTTGCCCTGTGGTGGGTGCTGCTACGGCCCCAGCCCCGCGATGAGCAGCGCCTGGCCGCCCTGGTGGGGCAGGTGGCCTCCGGCGTGGAGCGCCACCGCCTGCGCGCCATCATGTCCGCCCTCTCCCGGGACTACCAGGACAGCCGAGGCTACACCTACCGGGAGATCTGGCGCCAGGCCGCCCGCTACGTGGCCTCCGCGCCGCCCACCCGGGTGCGCATCAGCAACTTCCAGCCCGAGGTGGCTGGCGACCTGGCCATCGCCACCATGTGGGTGTGGGTGCACAGCGTGGGCGGGGCGGGAGAGGTGGTCACCTACGAGGGGCCGGTAAGCGCCCACTTCCACCGCGAGGGCCTGGCAGGCTGGAAGATTACCAACACCGAGGGCTGGCAGGCCACGGTGGAGCCCTACCAGTAGCCGGCCTGCCGCGGCAGCTTCGGGCAGCCCTGTAACCTCCGCCGCCCTTCCTGTTACCGCCGCCCCACATCCTTGTTCGCCTTCCCCACACCACTTCGTTGCCTGCCCGCGGCGGCGCCGGTACCTTGTGTTGTGTGCGTGGCACGCGGAAAGGAGTCGCTCCATGAGGTTAGCGGGAAGGCGCATTGCCATACTGGCGGAGGAGGGCTTTGAGGACAGCGAGCTGGCCGATCCCCTGCGCCGCATGCGGGAAGAGGGGGCACAGGTGACGGTGGTGGGGAGCGAGGCCGGCCGTACCTACCACGGCAAGAAGGGGATGGTAAGCGTGCGCTCGGACGTGAGCGCCGAGGACGTGAGCGCGGACGACTTTGACGCCGTGATCATCCCCGGCGGTCAGGCGCCGGAGAAGATGCGGCTCAATCCTGCCATGGTGAGCCTGGTGCAGCAGATGAACGAGCAGGGCAAGCTCATCGCCTCCATCTGCCACGGCGTCCAGCTCCTGATCAGCGCCGGGGTGGCCCGGGGCAAGACCGCCACCAGCTGGGTGGGCATCAAGGACGATGTGCTTAACGCCGGCATCAACTACGTGGACGAGGCCCTGGTCAAGGACGGCAACCTGATCACCTCCCGCATGCCGGCCGACCTGCCCATGTTCAACGACGCCATTGTGGCCGCCCTGGAGCCGGTAAAGGCGGCGGGGTGACAGGGTGCTCACCCTCGCCGCGCTCTCCGGAGGGCTGGTGGCCGTGGCCAAGGCTACGGCCGCGCTGCTGATCGTGGTGGACCCCGTCGGCCTGCTGCCTGTCGTGGCGGCCATCACCCGGGGGCAAACCCCGGCTGCCGGCCGCGCCCTGCTCACCAAGGCGGTGGGGGTGGGGCTGGTGCTGCTGTTGGCGTTTACGCTGCTCGGGGTGTACCTGCTGGACCTGTTCCGGATCACCCTGGATGACTTCAAGATCGCGGGCGGCATCCTGCTCCTGGTGGTGGCCCTCACCATCGTCACCCAGGGCCACTGGGGGCAGCGGGACGAGCAGGGCAGCATGCTGGTGCCCCTGGCCACCCCCCTGCTCACCGGGCCGGGGGCCATCACCACCAGCATCGTGTTCCTGGGGCGCTACGGGGTCGGGGTGACGGTGCTGGCCATCATTCTCACCTTCGGCCTCACCTGGCTGGTGATGCAGTATGGCACGCTTATCCTGCGCGCCTTGGGGGACACGGGCGCGGACGTGGTGGCCCGCATCATGGGGGTGCTGCTGGCCGCCATCGCCGTGCAGTTCATGCGGGAGGGCTTGCAGTCGGTATTCTTGCGTTAGCGGAGGTGGCACCATGGAGCGGGAAATGGAGCGCTTTTTGCGGCACGTGGCCGGGGCCAAGCCCCACCCCTGCTACCTGCGCAGCACGGTGTGGGAGCCGCCGGTCAACATTTACCTCACTGCCCAGGCGGTGGTGGTGCTGGCGGAGCTGGCAGGGGCGGACAAGGAGGCCCTGGATGTCAGCGTGCGCGAGGGCACCCTGATCATCCGCGGCCATCGCCCGGAACCGCCCTTGCCTGACCTGGTCAGCCACCACCAGGTGGAGGTGCATTTCGGCAAGTTCGAGCGCCAGGTGGCCCTGCCCGGCGCCCTGAACCCGGAGCATACCACCGCCGCCTTCGAGCAGGGGCTGCTGCGGGTGACCGTGCCCCTGGCCAAGCCCCGGCGGCTGCGGGTGGAAAGCGAGGCCAGGCCATGAATGCCTTCCCTGCCGTGCAAGATGACGAAAGCACCCAGGCCGAGCAGGAGCTGGAGCAGATCCAGCTGCCCCCGGTGCTGCCTGTGCTCCCCTTGCGGGATACGGTGATCTTCCCCTTCATCATCGCCCCCCTCTCCGTGGGCCAGGAGCGCTCCATCAAGCTGGTGGAGGCGGCCCTGGCCGCCGACAAGATGCTGGCCTTGGTGGCACAGCGGGAGTCCGAGGCCGGCGCCGGCCCCGAGCAGCTCTTTCCGGTGGGCACGGCGGCGGTGATCGGGCGCATGCTGCGCCTGCCCGACGGCACCCTGCGCCTGCTGGTGCAGGGCATCTCCCGGGTGCTCATCGGCGAGTTCGTGCAAACCGAGCCCTACCTGAAGGCGCAGGTGCAAAAGGTGCACGAGATCACCCCGCACGGCGTGGAGGTGGAGGGGCTGATCCGCAGCGTGCAGTCTCTCTTCCAGCGGGTGGGGGGCCTGGCCCCCTATGTCCCGGAGGAGCTGGTGGTGGCCGCCAACAACATCACCGCCCCGGGCCAGCTCGCCGATTTCGTCGCCTCCAACCTCAACCTCAAGGTGGAGGAGCGCCAGGAGCTGCTGGAGACCTTTGATGCCGGCGAGCGCCTGCGCAAGCTCTCCGGCATGCTCAACCGGGAGCTGGAGATCCTGGAGATCGGCAGCCGCATCCAGTCCGAGATTCGCTCGGAGATGGACAAAACCCAGCGCCAGTACCTGCTGCGGGAGCAGATCAAGGTCATCCAGAAGGAGCTGGGCGAGACGGGCGAGGGCGGGGAGATCGCCGAGCTGCGCCGCCGCCTGGACGAGGCCAACCTGCCCGAGCAGGCGCGCAAGGAGGCGGACCGGGAGCTGAACCGGCTCTCCACCATGAACCCGGCCGCCCCCGACTACGCGGTGGCCCGCACCTACCTGGACTGGATGTTTTCCCTGCCCTGGAGCGTGAGCAGCGAGGACCGCATCGAGATTGAGCACGCCCGCCAGGTGCTGGATGAGGACCACTTTGACCTGGAGAAGCCCAAGGAGCGCATCCTCGACTACCTGGCCGTGCGCAAGCTCAAGGGCGCGGAGATGAAGGGACCCATCCTCTGCTTCGTGGGGCCGCCGGGGGTGGGCAAAACCTCCCTGGGCCAGTCCATCGCCCGGGCCCTGGGGCGCAAGTTCATCCGCATGTCCCTGGGCGGCATCCGGGACGAGGCCGAGATCAGGGGGCACCGCCGCACCTACGTGGGTGCCCTCCCCGGCCGCATCATCCAGGGCCTGCGTACCGTGGGCACCAATAACCCCGTGTTCATGCTCGACGAGATCGACAAGGTGGGCATGGACTTCCGGGGCGACCCCTCCGCCGCCTTGCTGGAGGTGCTCGATCCCGCCCAGAACTACACCTTTGAAGACAACTACCTGGACGTGCCCTTTGACCTCTCCCGGGTGATGTTCATCACCACCGCCAACGTGCTCGATCCCGTGCCCCCGGCGCTGCGCGACCGCATGGAGGTGCTGGAGCTGGCCGGTTACACCGACCACGACAAGCTCTTTATCGCCGTCAAGTACCTGGTGCCCAAGGAGCTGGAGGCCAACGGCCTGCGCCCCGACCAGGTGCAGATGCCCGAGGAAGTGCTGCGCCGCATCATTGACAACTACACCCGGGAGGCGGGAGTGCGCAACCTGCAGCGGGAGATCGCCACCGTCTTTCGCAAGGTGGCCCGCCAGGTGGCGGAGGGGGCGCCTACCCCCATCCGGGTGGACCCGGAGCAGCTCGAGAGCTACCTGGGCCCCATTCGCTTCCGGCGCACCGTGGCCGAGGAGCGGGACGAGGTGGGGGTGGTGCCCGCCCTGGCCTGGACCGAGGTGGGCGGCGAAATCTTGCTGGTGGAGGCCAGCCTGGTGCCCGGACAGGGCAACCTGATCCTTACCGGCAAGCTGGGCGACGTGATGCAGGAGTCGGCCAAGGCCGCCCTTACCTACGTGCGGGCCCGCACCGAGCCGCTGCGGGTGCCCGCGGACTTCTACCAGCGCCACGATGTGCACGTGCACGTGCCCGGCGGGGCCATCCCCAAGGACGGCCCCTCGGCCGGCATCGCTATGGCCACCGCCCTGGCCAGCGCCCTCACTCGCCGTCCCGCCCACAAGGACGTGGGCATGACCGGGGAGATCACCCTGCGGGGGAAGGTGCTGCCCATCGGCGGGGTGAAGGAAAAGGTGCTGGCTGCCGCCCGGGCAGGCATGCGCACTGTGATCTTGCCCCGGGAGAACGAGCCTTTCCTGGCCGAGGTGCCCGAGCAGGTGCGCTCCAGCCTGCAGTTTGTGCTGGTGGACCACATGGACGAGGTGCTGGCGGTGGCGCTGGCGCCGGAGCCGGTGGAGGAGCCGACAGAGCTGGTGGCAGCATGAACGGGGGCACTATGGACAAGGTGTTTGACGCCGGAGAGCTGGCCCGCGGTGACGCCAAGGAAGGCCGGCCCTGCTACGTCGCCTACCAGGGCCTGGTTTATGACCTGACCGGGTCTGTCGCCTCCTGGACGGACGGGGAGCACTACCTGGAGCACGAGGCGGGCATGGACCTCACCGAGAGCATGGCCAACGCCCCCCACGGCCCCGAGGTGCTGGAGGCATTCCCGGTGGTGGGCAGGTACCAGGCTTAGCCGGCTACTCCGGGGCGGCTGGCCGGGGCAGCACCTCTTCTCCCTCGTAGTCCTCGGTGCGGTCCTCGGTTTCCTGCTTGGCCAGGCCCAGCTCGGGACCGCATTCCGGGCATTCCAGCAGATCCACCGACCACTCCAGGGCGCTGCCGCAGTAGGGGCATAGCCGCGGCACCACGCTGTAGGCCACCGCCTCCGCGCCCAGGGGGGCGGTAAGCTCCGGGGATTGCGGCCGCTGCGGCTCCCCCACGTCGCCTCCCACCGGCCCGCCGCTGGTTTCTCCCTCGATGCTGGTGGCCTCGTCCGCATCCACCCCGAAAGGCCCGATCCGCGTCTCCGGCAGCCCGCCCGGCACCAGCACCTCGGTGCTGGGGTCGGAGCGCATGCCCATGCCTTGGCGAGTGGCGCCCATGTCCACGGCCTGGCCCGTCACCACCAGCTCGTTCACCAGCGCGGTTACCCCCGCCACCCGGTCGGCGGCGTCCTCCGCGGCTGAGTATTGTTCCAGGTCGGGCACCTCCCCTTCCAGGAAGGCGGTGGTGCCGCGCATGGTCACCCGCACCCGCGTTTGATCCACCCGGTCGTCCAGGGCGATCGCTTCCTCCACCTTCTCCTTCAGGGTTTCCATCTCAGCTCATTCTGCTCCCCGCGGGCCCCCGCGCGGGTGGAATTGGACCAGCCGTGTGTTAGATACCCGCCGCCGGCGGGCCCCACTGCATCGGCTTTGGCTCCATCGCCGCACATGCCTGGCTTGCCTGTCCGCCGTGCCTCCCCTCGCCGGCCCGGGGCCTGCTGTATTAAATCGCATGCCAAGTATGGTAAGGATAAGTGGAGCAAACCAGTTACCAGGCGGGGCGGCGCTGCCGCCCTCCCCACAACTTAATAGCCGAGCGGCAAAGGAGGCAGCTGCGTGATGTGGAGGCGCGCAGGTGCGGTGCTCTTTGTAGCGCTGGTCGCCATCTTCCTGTTGGGCACGGCGGCCAGCTGGACCCAGGACCAGTCCCCCAGCGGCCTGGCCCCCGAGGAGCAGCGCTTTTGTGACCTGGTCAACCAGGAGCGGGCAAAGCGCGGGCTGAGCACCCTCAAGGTTGAGCCCAACCTGGTGAGCGTGGCCCGCTCCCACAGCCGGGAGATGGCCGCGCTCGATTACTTCTCCCACTATTCCCCTACTGCTGGCCAGCGTACCCCCATGGACCGCTACAAGGCGGCCACCCGCGGCCAGCGCCTCGTCTCCTACCTGTGCGTGGGTGAGAATCTCTACTACGGCAGCCTGCCCGAGGTGGACCACGGCCATGACCTGCTCATGGCCAGCCCCAAGCACAAGGAGAACATCCTGCGGTCGGAGTATCAGTACATCGGCGTGGGTGTGTACCTGTCCCCGGATGGCCAGCTCTGGGCTACCCAGATGTTCATGTGCCGCCGATAGTGACCCTGATCTCGTAGCTCCGGACCGCGGTTATGCCCAGCGTGGATATTACGCCCCTGCAGGGCGGCCTCTTGCTGCTGGAAGGGCTGCTGGTCTGCGGCCTGTTGTCCTTCCTGGGCTGGGGGTTGCTTGACCTGTGGCTGGCCCGCTTGGTCACCCCGGCGGAGGTGGTGCTCCTGCTGGGGCTGATCGCGGGCGCGGCCGCCCTGCTGGTTGGCACCATCACCACCCCCTATTACCTGCCTGCCCTGGCCTCGGTGCTGCTGGTGCTGGCCCTGCTGCGCGCCCTGCCCCGCCGCATCCAGGCCCACCGCCAGCAAGCCCTGCTCCAGGAAGACGAGGCCCGCTACCGGGAGGCCATCCGCCAGGACCCCAAGAACGCCGCCGCCCATTCCTACCTGGCCCGCACCCTGGAGCGGGTGGGGCGCTACGAGGAGGCCATCACCTCCTACCAGCACAGCATCGAGCTGGATGCGCAGGCCAACGAGGACCGCCGCCGCCTCGATATCCTGGTGCGCTTCCTGGCGGAGCAGCACTCCGACCTGGAGCGCTGCCCCCGCTGCCGAGGCATCCAGCGCCATCCCGCCGATGAATGCCCCTACTGCGGCTGCCCGCTCAGCCACTGGGGCGGCTGCTACGAAATCGTGGGCAAGACCGGGTGCAAGATCGGGGCCGCCTTGGTGCTCGTGGGCGGCTTCTTCGCCCTCATCTTCTCGGTCTCTCACCGCTCCCTGGCCCTGGGGGCAATGCTGGTGGCCGGCATCTGGCTGGCCGGCTGCCACCACCTGATGCGCTTTGCGAGGAGGCACAAGCAACCATGAAGCTCTCGTCTGCCGGGGCCCGAAAGGCGCTGCCCCTGCTCATCGCCTTCCTGGCCCTCACCTGCCTGCCCGCCTGGGGCGCCGCCCCGGCCGTGCGTACCGCCGCTCTCCCCAACGGCCTGCTGCTGCTGGTCAAGGAGGTGCATACCGCCCCCGTAGTGAGCGTCTACACCTGGTACCGGGTGGGCTCCCGCAACGAGTGCCCCGGGCGCCTCGGCATCTCCCACCTGCTGGAGCACATGGCCTTCAAGGGCAGCTCCCGCTTTGCCCAGGGCGAGATCAGCCGCCTGGTTACCAGCAAGGGGGGCTGGGATAATGGCTACACCTGGCAGGACTGGACCGCCTACGTGGAAACCGTGCCCAGCCGCTACCTGGACCTGGCCCTGGCCATCGAGGCCGACCGCATGGCCGCCCTCACCCTCGACCCCAAGGAGCTGGCCGCCGAGAAAACGGTGGTGATCTCCGAGCTGGAGGGCGATGAGAACTCGCCCTCCTTCTACCTGGACACCGCGGTGCGCGCCACCGCCTTCACTGCCCACCCCTACATGTTCCGCACCATCGGCTACCAGAGCGACCTGGCCAGCTGCGACCGGCCCACCCTGCACGCCTGGTACCGCACCTACTACGCCCCGGGCAACGCCACCCTGGTGGTGGTAGGCGACGTCCAGTTTGAGCGGGTGCTGGCCAAGGCGCGCTACTACTTCGGCCGCATCCCCGCCCGCGCTGCGCCGCCCCGGGTGGTCACCGTGGAGCCCCCCCAGGAGGGGGAGCGCCGGGTGGTGGTGCGCCGGCCCGGCGCCGCCGGCTACGTGGAGGTGGCCTACCACGTACCGCCGGTGGGCCATGCCGATCGCTATGCCCTGGACGTGGCCGAGAATGTGCTCAGCTCCGGCCGCACCGGCCGCCTCTACCAGGCCCTGGTGGACACCGCTCTGGCCAGCGAGGCCTCCGCCTACCAGTACGAGAATCGGGACCCCACCCTGTTTGAGTTCTTCCTCACCCTGCGCAAGGAGGTGGGCCACCAGCAGGCGGAGGACGCCCTGCTCGCCACCCTGAACAAGCTCAAGACCGAGCCGCCCAGTCCCCAGGAGCTGCAAAAGGCGGTTAACCAGGCCCGCGCCAGCTTTGTTTACGAGATGGACAGCGTGACTGACCAGGGCTTTCGCCTGGGCTTCTACCAGAGCATCGTCGGCCACCGCTACCTGGATACCTACCTGGCGCGTATCGCCCGCGTCACCGCCCAGGACGTGCAGCGGGTGATTCGCACCTACTTCACCGCCGATAATCTCACTGTGGGCTGGTTCATCCCCACCGGCCCGGCCCAGGAAGCTCCGGCCGGCGCCCCCGCGCCCCAGCCGGCAGGCTACCGGCCCGGCGTTCCCGCCCCTGCGGCTGCCGCGCCGGCTGCTGGGCCGGCACTGGCGCCGGCGGTGAGCGTGCCCAGGAGCTCGCGGTTTGTGCTCCCCAACGGGGTGGTGCTGGTGGTGCAGGAAAACCACGCGGTGGGCGCCGTGGCCGTGGGGGGCATGCTGCGGGCTGGCGCCATCTACGACCCGCCGGGTCAGGCCGGCCTGGCCAACCTGGTGGCGGCCGGACTCTCCCGGGGCACCGCCACCCGCACCTGGCAGCAGATCGCCGGCCAGCTTGAGTTTGTGGCCGCCAGCACCAGCTTCTCCGGGGGCGTCCAGGTGGCCAATATCTCCGGGCGCTGCCTCTCCGGCGACCTGGCGCTGCTGGTGGAGCTGCTGGCCGACCAGCTCCGCCAGCCCAGCTTCCCCGAGCCGGAGGTGGCCAAGTTGCGGGGCCAGGCGGAGACCGCCCTGGAGGAGGCCAACGCCGACACCGGGGAGGTGGCCGAGCGCGCCTTCCTGGCGGCCCTCTACCCGGAGGGCCATCCCCTGCGCCACGTGCCCCAGGGCGAGCTGGAGCAGGTGCGCACCATCACCCGCCAGGACCTGGTGGACTTTCACCGCCGCTACTACCGGCCGGATACCCTGATTCTCACCGTGGTGGGCGACGTGCAGCCGGCCCGGGTGCGGGAGCTGGCGGACAAGTACCTGGGCAATTGGCAGGCGCCGGGCCCGCCCCCGGCCATCAATATCCCGCCCGCGCCCCAGCCTGCCCGGCCGGTCACCATCATCCGCTCCTTGCCCGGCAAGACGCAGACCGACATCGCCCTGGGGGCGGTCGGCATTTCCCGGCGCAGCCCCGACTACCACGCCGCCTTGCTGCTCAACTACATCCTGGGGGGCGGGGGCTTCTCCAGCCGCCTTACTGAGGCCATCCGCGACCAGCAGGGCCTGGCCTACTACGTTTACAGCCAGTACCGGGCCTACTATGGCGACGGCCCCTGGCTGCTGCGCATGGGGGTGAACCCGGCGAACGTGAGCAAGGCCGTCGCCGCCGCCCTGGCCCAGATGCGCAAGGTGCAGCAGCAGGGGGTGACCGACCGGGAAATGGCCCTCTGGCAGGATTATGCCGCCGGCTCCCTGGCCCTGCGCATGGAAACCAACGAGGGGGTGGCCAACACCCTGGCCGATGCCGAGTTCTACGGCCTGGGCCTCGACTACCCCTACCGGCTGCCCGCGCTGCTGGCCGCCCTGAGCCGCCAGCAGGTGCAGGCGGCCGCCCGCAAGTACCTGCACCCGGAGGCCTACGTGCTGGTCACCGCCGGGCCGCCCGCCCAGCCCTGAGCGGCTCAGAACCCAGCCGCGCAGCCGTCCTTGCGCACCTCGCTGGCGCCGATAAGCACGCCCCCGGGGCCAAACTGGATGCCCTGGTAGCCGCCAAAGAAGCCGCCCGCCCCCAGCACGTGCCCCAGGGCTTGGAGCTGCTCCCGCACCTGGGTGCCATAGCCCGATTCCAGGCTCACCTTGCCCGTGCCCTCGGTGGCGCCGCCCGCGGGATCGGAGATGCCGTCGTGCCGCACTCGGGCGGCGTCGCCCGCCTGCTGGGGGTCCATGCCGAAGTCAATCATGTTGATCAGCACCTGCACGTGCCCCTGCGGCTGCATCGCCCCGCCCATCACCCCGAAGCAGAACCAGGGCTGGCCCTCCTTGAGCACAAAGGCGGGGATGATGGTGTGAAAGGGGCGCATGTGCGGCCGCAGGCAGGTGGGCCGGGCCGGGTCGAAGGAGAAGGCGGCCCCCCGGTTCTGGATCACAAAGCCCAGGTGGTCCGGCACCTGGTAGGACCCCCAGCCCCCGGCGTTCGACTGGATCAGGGAGATGGCATTGCCCTCCCCGTCGGCCGCGCACAGGTACACGGTGTCGTCCAGTCCCTCCGCCCAGGGATCCCCCGGCTCCACCACCGCCGCTGCCTTCTCCAGGCTGATGCGCGCCCGCTGGCGGGCGGCGTAGGAGTCGGAGAGCAGCCCCCGGATGGGAATCCGGGCGAAGTCGGGGTCGGCGTAGTAGCGTGCCCGGTCCGCCCAGGCCAGCTTTTTCGCCTCCACCAGCAGGTGCACGAACTGGGCGCTCTCCCGCCCCAGGGCCTTCAGGTCATAGCCCCGGAGGATGGCCAGCATCTCCAGAGCCGCCATGCCCTGGCCATTGGGCGGCAGCTCGTAAACCTCGTAGCCCCGGTAGTTGACGCTCACCGGCTCCACCCAGGTGGAGCTGTGGTCCCGGAAGTCACGCAGGGAGAAGAGCCCGCCCACCTGCTGCGAGCAGCGCACCATGCGGCGGGCGATCTCGCCCCGGTAGAAGGCGGCCCGGCCCCCCCGGGCGATCATGCGGTAGGTGGCGGCCAGCTGCGGGTTGCGGAAGACCTCCCCCCAGCGGGGCGCCCGCCCCCCGGGGAGGTAGACCGCGCAGGAGGGGTGCTGGGCCAGCTCTGCCTCATCGCCGGCCCAATCGGCGGCCACAATCTCGGGCAGGGGTACCCCCTGCTCGCAGTAGGCGATGGCCGGCGCCAGCACTCGGGCCAGGCTCCAGGTGCCAAAGCGCTCCCGCAGGCACGCCCAGCCGTCCACGCACCCGGGCACCGACCAGCACAGCGGCCCCTTGCCGGGAATGCGCTCCAACCCCCGCGACTTGAAGTACTCGACCGAGGTGGCATAGGGCGAGCGGCCGCTGGCGTTCAGGCCGTGCAGGCGGCGCGTCTTGGCCTCCCAGACGATGGCGAACAGGTCCCCCCCTACCCCGCAGTTCATGGGCTCCACCAGCCCCAGCACGGCATTGGCGGCGATGGCGGCATCTATGGCATTCCCCCCCTGCCGCAGCACCTCCAGCCCGGCCTGCGTGGCCAGGGGCTGGCTGGTGGCCACCATGCCCCGGCTGGCCAGCACCGCCGAGCGGCTGCTGTGGGGGTAGTTGGTCTCCCGGTCGTAGCCCCCGGATGCAAACGCGGCCATTGTGCTACCTCCCAAGACCAATATCAGCAGCAAGCGGACGGCCATTGCAACAGCCCTCCTGTGCCGTTATCTTCCTCCCCGTGCCCCGATCTCCTGCGGCCGGGCGCCAAAGGAGAACCCGGCCAGGCAGAGAAAGATGCTGGCAAACACCAGGGAGGTAGGCCGTGAGCGAGCAAGTGGCATTGGGCTTTGTGGGCTGCGGCAGCATGGCAGGGGCCCACCTGCGGGGGCTGCGCCGGCTGTGGGAGGCGGGGCTGCGCGACTTCCGGGTAGTGGCCACCTGCGACCTGGACCGGGAGCGGGCGGCCAAGTTTGCCCAGGACGTGGCCGAGATCCAGGGCGCGGCGCCCACCGTCTATACCGACTACGAGAAGATGCTCGCCCAGGAGCAGGGGCTGGAGGCGGTGGACATCATCGTCGTGCACCGCGACCACCACGCCCTGGCCCTCCCCTGCCTGGAGGCGGGCAAGCACGTTACCATCGAAAAGCCCCTGGCCTTCACCATGCGCGCCGGCCGGCTGATGCTGGAGGCGGCGCAGCGCAGCGACAGGGTGCTGCAGGTGGCCGAGAACTACCGCCGCAGCCCGGAGCACCGGGCCATCAACTGGGCCCTGCGCCAGGGGCGCATCGGGCGCCCCCGCATGATCTACTGGATTGACGTGGGCGAGCGCCTCTGGTACTGGGCCTGGCGCGACCACAAGGAGCAGGCGGGCGGGGGCTGGATGCTGGACGGCGGGGTGCATTTCGCCGACCTCTTCCGCTACCACCTGGGGCCGGTGCGCCAGGTGCAGGCCATCAGCGCCACCTTCAACCCCTTCCGCTACGAAAAGCCCGACCTCATGGAGGGGCCTATCCCGGCGAGCGTGGAGGACGCGGTGATCGCCCTCTTGTGGTTCGACGGCGGGGTGGTGGGCCAGTGGACCTCCACCATGGCCGCCCCCGGTGAGTCCTGGAGCAGGCGCATCATCTACGGCGAGGAGGGCTCCCTGGACTTTGGCAAAGGCATCACCATGCGCGGCGGCCGCAAGACCTCCCTGCAGGCCCTGGTGCGGGAGTATATGAAGCGGGCGGGCGCCCAGGAAAAGGCCCGCAACTTTCCCGGCGGGGTCACCGACACCGTGGCCACCGAGCTGCAGGAGTTTTTCCAGGCGGTGCGGGGCCGCTGCAAGGTGGAGATTGACGGCCGGGAGGGCTACCGGGCGGAGGCGGTGTGCTTTGCCGTCTATGAGTCGGCCCTGGCGGGCAAGCCGACCAAGACCAGCGCCATCGAGAGCCTCAAGGTGGAGGCCTACCAGAAGGAGCTGAACGCGCTGATCGGGCTGTAGGCCCGGGCCGGGCCTGCGCCCGGCAGGAGGGCTGCCGCATGACCCCCAGGGAGAGGGTGGTCGCCACCCTGCAGCACCAGGTGCCCGACCGCATCCCCATAGACTTCGGGGGCACCGCCGAGACGGGTATCACGGGCGTCGCCTACGGCCACCTGCGGCGCTACCTGGGCCTGGAGGGCGAGGACTGGCGCCTGTTTGACCTCAACCAGCAGCTCGCCCTGGTGGAGCCGCCGGCCCGCCAATTTGCGGGCGGCGACGTGCTGCTGCTGGCCTACGGAGCGCAGCAGTACCGCCCCTGGCGGCTGCCTGACGGCACCCCCTGCCAGGTGCCGGCGCAGTGGCAGCCGGTGCGGGATGAGCAGGGGGGCGACGTGCTCATGGGCCCCCACGGCCAGCCCCTGCTGCGCCGGCCCGCCAGCAGCTATTGGTTCGACCCCGCCGGCCCGCTTTGCCCCGGCCTGGACAGCATCGGCGACATTCCCCGCTTCCTGCCCATGATCAAGATCATGGACCGCGCCCCCTACCACGACGAGCCCCTGGCCCAGTTGGCAGCGCGCGCCCGCCGCCTCTACCAGGAGACCGATTATGCTCTCGTGGGCCTGTTTGGCGGGCACATCTTTGCCGCCGCCCAACTGCTGCGGGGGATGGAGAACTTCATGTGCGACCTGGTGGCCGATCCCACCTTCGCCCAGGCCCTCATGGACACCCTGGCCGAGGCCCACATGGCGGAGTTCGAGCACTACCTGGAGGCGGTCGGCCCTTACCTGCAGGTGATCCATGTCGCCGACGACCTGGGCGCCCAGAACGGCCCCCAGATCAGCCCGGAGCTCTTTCGCAGGCTGGTGCGGCCGCCCATGGCGCGGCTCTACCGGTTCATCAAGCAGCGCACCCAGGCCAAGCTCTTCCTGCATTCCTGCGGGTCGGTGTACCGGCTGATTCCCGACCTGATCGAGATGGGGGTGGACATCCTGAACCCGGTGCAGGTGTCGGCAGCCGACATGGACACCGCCCGCCTGAAGCGCGAGTTTGGCCGGGACCTGGTATTCTGGGGCGGGGGCTGCGACACGCAGCGGGTGCTGCCCTTTGGCACCCCGGCCCAGGTGCGGGCAGAGGTCAAGCGCCGCCTCGCCGACCTGGGACCGGAGGGGCTGGTGTTCGCCCAGGTGCACAATATCCAGCCCGGCGTGCCCCCGCAGAACCTGGACGCCCTGTGGGCGGCGGCCCGGGAGTTCGGCGCCCTCTGATCTGGCACTGGCGCATCCTTTCGGCTTGGGCGTGGCCTTTCTGCTGGTTTCCCTGCAGGTATGGAAGCTGGGGGTGCGCCACTACTGCTCCACCGGGAGCTGAGGGCGCCGCCGTCCGCCGCGGCCCGCGGCCGGCGAGTATAATGCCGCCATGAGGTCCCGCTTTCCCCTGCTGGTGATACTGGTCAACGTTTTCCTGGACCTGCTCAGCTTCGGCATCATCATCCCCCTGCTTCCCTTCTATGCCCTCTTCCTGGGGGCCACCCCCTTCCTGATCGGGCTCATGCTCACCTCGTTCTCGGCGGCGCAGTTTGTCTTCTCCCCGCTCTGGGGGCGCCTCTCTGACCGGGTGGGGCGGCGGCCGGTGATCCTGGGCAGCCTGCTGGGGTCCACCATCTCCTTCCTCATCCTGGCCAATGCCGCCAACCTTTACCTGCTCTTCGCCTCCCGCATCATGGCCGGGGTGGCGGCCGCCAACATCTCCACCTCCCAGGCCTACATTGCCGACCTCACCAGCCCCGAGCAGCGGGCGCGGGGCATGGGCCTGGTGGGGGCCGCCCTGGGGCTGGGGTTCATCTTCGGGCCGGCCCTGGGCGGCCTGCTGGCGCCCTTCGGCTATGCCGCCCCCTCCTACGCGGGGGCGGCCCTGTGCTTTGGCGATTTTCTGCTGGGGCTGTTCCTGCTGCCGGAGTCCGTGCCGGGGGGCCGGCCGGCGGCCGGCCGCCGCCTGGGGTGGCAGCAAATGGGGGCGGTGGCCCGGCGGCCGGAGATGGCCCTGCTCTGGGCCCTGGCCTTCATGCTCAGCTTCGCCTTCGCCAACATGGAGGCTACCCTGGCTATCTTCACCCAGCATCGCTTTGGCTTCGGCGCCCGGGAGAACGGCTACCTGTTCACCTACATCGGCGTGCTCACCGTGGTGAATCAGGCGCTGCTGGTGGGGCCGCTGGTGGCCCGGCTGGGCGAGCGGCGGCTGGTGGTCGCCGGCCTGGCCGCCATGGCCCTGGGCATGGGGCTGCTGCCGCTTTCCTGGGTGCTGCGCACCCTGCTGCTGGGGATGGCGACCCTCTCCCTGGGCAGCGGGCTGGCCAACCCCTCGCTCTCCAGCCTGGTTTCCCGCTGCAGCCCGCCCCAGTTCCAGGGCGGGGTGCTGGGCATCATGCAATCCCTGGGCAGCCTGGCCCGCATCCTGGGGCCGCTGTGGGGAGGCTTCGCCTTCGGCCGCTACGGCCCCCAGTACCCCTTCCTATCGGCGGCCAGCCTGCTGGCGCTTACCGCTCTGGTGGCCACCCGGCTGCTCGTCAGCCCAGCCCGCCCCTGCGAGCTGGTTGAGGAGTAGCCGTTCCTGCCCCGGGGGTCACCGGCGCCGGCCGGCCAGCTCTGCCGGGGGCAGCAGGTCCTGCGGCCGCAGCCCCAACCGGTACAAGCTGCCCAGGCTGGCGCAACCCTCGTCATAGGCCAGGGCAGCAAGACGGTGGGCGTCCGTGCCCACGGTAAACCTTACCCCTGCCTGCTGGGCCAGGGTGATGAACTCGGCAAAGAAGTCGGGGCACTGGCGCACCAGGCGGGGGTTAAGCTCCATGGCCACCTGGCGCGCGCCGGCCTGCTCCAGCAGGCGGCGCAGGGCGGCCCGATCATAGGCCTGGGCCAGCTCCTGCATGGCCTCGGGCATCAGCTTGCAGAGCAGGGGGTGGGCGATCACGTCGCAGTAGCCGCAGTTGATGGCAGCCTCGGTCATGACCAGGCAATGGGCGGCCAGGGCGCCGGCGGCGGGGGTGGGGGGCTGCTGGACGCAATCCAGGTGGTAGTGGTTGGCCGCCACCATCACGAAGTCCAGCTCCCGCGCCCACTCGGCGGGCAGGCTGAGGTGGTCGGGGGCGTGCATCATGGCCTCCACCCCCACCAGCACCTGCAGGGGGGGTGGGGCCAGGGCCACCTCCGCCACGTTCAGCCGCAGCAGCTCTCGCTCCACGGCCGTGCCCAGGTCCACGTGGTCGGTGAGGGCCAGGGCGGCAAAGCCCAGGTCCAGGGCTTCCGGGATGATGGCCTCCAGGGTCATCTCCGGCTGGCCGCAGGAGGAGCGATAGGTATGGACGTGCAGGTTCCAGCGGTAGCGCGGCTCGCTCATGACGGGTAGCTCCCGGGGCGGACTATTCCCTACATACGCCGCGGGCGGGGCGGCGCCTGCCCGCTTTTCCCCCCGGCAGGGGGTGGAGGGCAGCCCGTCGAATAGCTATTGGTTACTTGGGCGCGGGGGGCGGCCGGCGGCCCCAGAAAGGGGCAAGGCGATGGTGAGGACGGGCCTTCTGGTTTCGCTGCTGGCAGTCCTGGCACTGGCGGCGCCGGGGCAGGCGGCGGTGATGGAGCGCGCCGACGTGAGCTCCCAGGGCACGGAGGCCCAGGAGGTCTCCTGGTACAGCTATGATTTCTGGCGCACCGGCCTCAGCGGCGACGGCCGCTATGTCACCTTCCAGTCGCCGGCGCCCAACCTGGTGCCGGACGACACCAACCTGTGGGCCTGGGATGTCTTTGTGCGGGACCGGCTCTCCGGGATCACGGAACGGGTGAGCGTGGCCTCCGACGGCAGCCAGGTGGACGCCATCTCCTGGCACCCGGCGATCAGCGCCGACGGCCGCTATGTGGCCTTCCAGTCCAGCCTCGACCTGGCGCCCGGCTGCCTGCCGGGCGCGGTCTTCATGCATGACCGCGCCGCCGGCACCACGGAGTGCGTGAGCGTAAGCTCAGCAGGACAGCCGGCAGAGCTTTTCTCCGACTGGCCGGCCATCAGCGCCGACGGCAGGTATGTGGCCTTTGAGTCCTCGGCCACCAACCTGGTGGCCGGCGACGGCAACTGCGCCAGCGACATCTTTGTGCGCGACTGCTTGGCCGGCACCACCCAGCGGGTGAGCTGGCTGCCTTTCGGCGGTGAGCGCCTGGATGACTCCCACTTTCCCGCCATCAGCGCCGACGGCCGCTACCTTGCCTACTGCGCGGCCCCCCGGGACGGCGATCCGGCAGGCTCGGGCATCTACCTGTATGACCAGCGCACCGGCACCACGGAGGTGATCGCCCAGGGGGCGACCTTCCCCGGCTACCTCTTGTGCTGGCCGGCGATCAGCGCCGACGGGGGGTCGGTGGCCTTTGCGGTGGTGCCCTATAACGGGGGCGGACCCCTGGCGGGAATCTACCTGTACGACCGGGCCCGCCAGGTGACCGAGTGCGTCAGCGTTGCCACCGACGGCACCCAGGGCGATGGCATCGCCGAGTTCCCCGCCCTGAGCGCAGATGGGCAGCGGGTGGCCTTCCAGTCCACCGCCTCCAACCTGATGCCCGAAGCCAGCAACGGCTTCCCCCAGGTCTACCTGCGCGACCGGGTGAGCCAACGCACGGAGCGGGTAAGCGTCTCCCGCGCCGGCACCCTCGGCAACGGCGCCTCTTTCCAGCCGGTCGTTACCGACAACGGGCGGCTGGTCGCCTTCACCTCCGGCGCCGGCAACCTGGTGCCCGATGACAGCAACTGCATGGAGGACACCTTTGTCGCCGCCAGCGCCCTGGGGGCGCCCTTCGTGGTCTCCACCTCCCCCCGGGCCGATGCCACCGGAGTGGCCCCGGCGGAGCCGGTGGCGGTGAGCTTCAACGAGCCCCTGGCACCGGCCAGCGTCGCTGCGGGCAGCCTGCTGGTGGTGGGGGAACGCCTGGGGCAGGTGACGGGCAAGCTCTTCTACCAGGCCGACAGCTACCGGGTGGTGTTCTGTCCCGACCGGCCGCTGGGAGCGGATACCTACACCGCCACCGTGGTGGCCGGCGCCGCCGGGGTGAAGGACCTGGCTGGCAATGCCCTGGGCGAGGACTACATCTGGTCCTTTACGGTGGTCCCCGCCGCCCCCTGGGTGACCGTTGTCAGCCCGGTCAACGGGTCCACGGTGCGGGGCCTGGTGTTGGTGCAGGTGAGCGCCGGGGGCGCCGACAAGGTCGAGGTATTCATGGACGAGACCTTGATCGGCACCGACTACAGCGTCCCCTACCAGGTGGCCTGGGATACCCTGTCCCCGACGGTGAGCGAGGGCTTCCACGTGATCCAGGCGATCGCCACCGACGCCCTGGGCCGGAAGGCGGCGGCGGTGTCGGGGGTGACGGTGGACAATGCCACCTTTGACGACGTGCCCCGGGGCAGCCTGCTCTGGCCCTACGCGGAGGCGGTGGCCCGGGAGGGGATCATGGCTGGCTGCTCCACCCAGCCGCCGCTATTTTGCCCCTCGCAGCTGGTCGCCCGGGCCCAGTTGGCGCAGTACCTGTGCCGGGCCCTGGGGCTGGCTCCCTACTACAAATCGGTGCCCACCTTTGCCGACGTGGCCCGCACCCACCCCTATTACGGCTGGATCGAGGCTATCGCCCGCCGGGGGGTGATGCAGGGCTGCGCCCTGCGCCCGCTGCGCTTCTGCCCCTCCGGCACCGTCAGCCGGGCGGTGCTGGCGGTCCTGCTGTGCCGGGCCGCGGGCTGGGTACCGGGGGCCTACAGCTCTTCCAGCTTTGCCGACGTGCCGGCCGGCAGCTACTACCTGCGCTCTGTGGAGGAGCTCTACCGGCGGCACATCACCACCGGCTGTGCCACCAAGCCGCTGCGCTACTGCCCTGACGGCCTGGTGACCAAGGGGCTGCTGGCAGCTTTCATCTGCCGCACCTTCCAGATCCAGGCCCCCTGAACGGCCAGATTGGCAAAAGGGGCGCCCGCGGGCGCCCCTTTTTCGTGCGCTGGGAGTCACACCCGCTGGAAGTAGCCCTGCGGGTGGTCGCAGACTGGGCAGACCTGGGGCGCGGTGTCCGCTTGGGTGACCCAGCCGCAGTTGGTGCAGCGCCAGGTCACCGGCCGGTCGGATGCAAACAGGCCCCCCTCTTCCAGGGCCTTGAGCAGGGCCTGGTAGCGCCCGGCATGGGCCTTCTCGGCGGCGATCACGTGCTCGAAGTAGCGCAGGGCGTCGCTGGCCCCCTCTTCCCGGGCCTGGGCGGCGAAGGCGGGGTACATCTCCTGCCACTCGTAGTTCTCGCCCTCCAGGGCGGCCCGCAGGTTGGCGGCGGTGTCGCCCAGGGCGCCCAGCAGCTTCAGGATCTTCTTGGCGTGCTCAAACTCGTTCTCGGCGGTCTCCTCCAGGATGGCGGCGATGGTGGGCAGGCCCGCCTTGCGGGCGATGCCCGCGTAGGCCTTGTACTTGGCCCGGGCCTGGGCCTCCCCGGCCAGGGCGGCTTTCAGGTTCTCCGTGGTCTTGCTCATGGTCTCCTCCTCGCAGGGGGTAAGGGGCGCCGAGGCCCCGCACCGCTCTATCATACCAGATGCGAACGCCTGCCTGGGAACAGGGACTGCACGAAGTGGGCGCCGAAATAGACACCAGCCCAGCGCCAGGAGGAGTGATGAGCGCACCTGATCTGGTCCTGCTGCACCCGCCCGCCCTGTTTGACTTCCGGGAGCGGCCTCGCCAGCACTGGCTGATCAGCAAGCACGTGGACGTCACCCCGGCCTATGACTACTACCCGCTGGGCTTTGTCACCATCATGGACTACCTGGAGCGGCACGGCCTGCAGGTGCGCATCGCCAACCTGGCGGTGAAGATGACCAAGCGGCGCCACTTCGACCCCCGGCGCTTCGTGCGCGGGCTGCAGCCGGCTGCCTTCGGGGTGGACCTGCACTGGATGGTGCACGTGGACGGCGCCCTGGCCCTGGCCCAGCTGGTCAAGGAGGAGCACCCGCAGACGCCGGTGCTGCTGGGCGGGCTGTCGGCCTCCTTCTTTCACCGGGAGCTGATTGCCCTGCCCTACGTCGACTACGTGGTGCGGGGGGACAGCACGGAGCCGGTGGTGCTGGAGCTGGTGCGGGCCATCGAGGCGGGGCGGGAGCCGGCGGACATTCCCAACCTCACCTGGAAGCGGGGCGGGGAGGTGGTGGTCAACCCGCTAAGCTACCAGCCGACCCTGCTCGACGTGCGCTTCAACTGGCGGCGGGTGCTCAGCCACCTGCTGCGCTACCGGGACCTCTACGGCCACCTGCTTACCGGGCAGAAGTGGTTCAACTATTGCGTGAACGTCTTCACCACCTGCCGGGGGTGCCGCTACCGGTGTGTCTTCTGCGGCGGCAGCAACTGGGCCCTGGGCCGGCGGGAGCTGGCGCTTTTCGACCTGGAGGCGCTGGCCGAGGACCTGGCGGTGGCCCGCAACTCCAGCCCCTTCCCCATCCGCCTGGAGGGTGACATTCGCCAGCAGGACTGGCGGGCGGTGCTGGAGGCGCTGCGGCGGCACGGGGTGAACCGCAAGCTGCACTTTGACCTGTTCTCCACCGCTTCCAAGGAGTTCGTGCAGGCCATCGCCGAGGTGGTGGCGCCGCCGGCAGGCACCCTGAACGTGCTCAGCCACGATCCGGCGGTGCGGGCAGCCTCGGGGGTGTGCATGTCCCCGGAGGGCATCGAGCAGACGGTCGAGCACTTCCTGGGCGCCGGCGGCACCATGTCCCTGTTCTTCTACGTGGGGCTGCCCACGCAGACTGCCGAATCGGCGCGCCAGACCACTCGCTATGCCCTGGAGCTGATGGAGCGCTTCCACCAGCGCTATCCCCGCAAGCTGGACGTGTGCGTGGCCCCGCTGGCCCCCTTCCTGGACCCCGGCAGCCCCGCCTTTTGCTATCCCCATGCCTATGACTACCGGCTGCGCGCCCGCACCGCGGCCGAGCACCGGGAGCTGATGCGCAGCCAGCACTGGGTGGACACGCTCAACTACGAGTCGGAGCATATCAGCCGGCAGGAGATCGCCGAGGTGTCCGTCTGGGCCGATGAGCAGGTGGTCGCCGCCATGAAGGCCGATGGCCGCCTCCCCGCCCGCCAGGCCGCCGACCAGCTCCGCCGCCTGGCCCAGGACCGGGCCGCCTTACCCCGCCCCTCGGCCCCGTAGCCTAAGGGGGCGGGCATCAGCGCAGCACGAGGAAGTACCACAGCCAGGCCGCGGCGAGCAGCCAGGGCAGGTAGGTGAGCAGGCCGGACCAGCGCTCCTGCCGCTGGCGGAGCCCGGCCAGCAGCTCCTCCCGGGAGCGACGGGTGATCTCCCCGGCCAGCCGCAGCCCGCCCGGGGCGGTGGGGCTGGCCTCCACCTGTCCCCAGGCAGCCAGGCGAGCTCCCACCGGGATGCCCCGCTCCACGAGGCGGCGGGTACGGGCGGTGGTGAAGAGGGCGGTGACCGGCGTCTCCTCCTGGTAGAGCTGCTCCAGGTCAGCCTCCTGGGGCGGGCGGAAGGCCACCTGCACCTGGTGCTCCTCCTGCCGCAGCAAGAGGGCGGGGGAGCTGGCGTCGTCCTCGTGCACCTGCAGGATCTGTCCCCGATCTCCCAGGTCCACTACCGCATACTCGTAATAGGCCACCGGCCGGCGGGCATGGGGGGAGAGCAGCGCTTGGAGTGCCTCCACCTCTCCCTCCACCCAGGCCCACTCGCCGGGCGTGAGCGAACGGATCAGCCCCGGGCGGGCGCGCTGCAGGCGGGAGATGGAGGCGGCCAGCCGTGCCCGCGCCCAGCCGGCGCCGGCCACCAGCAGCACCGGCGGCAGCAGTGCCCACCACAGGTCTCCGGGTGTCATGGTTCCTCCTTCCCTGCCAGGTTCCTTGCAGGGTTCCGGCCCCCTTGTGAATAACACAAGGAGCGGATCAATACCAGCAGGCGAGAGAGGGCCAAGATGGATTGGAGCGGCTTGTTGTTGTGTATCTGTGCGCTGGCGGCCTGCGGCTGCGCGGCCGGCGCCTTGAGCGAGGTGGACCGGGGCGGGCTGCTCTGGAAGGCGGCCAACTACGAGCGGGCCATGCAGGCCCGGCACCTGCGCGACGGCGGCATGGTGCTGGGGGGCGCCCGCTTCCCCACCCCCCTGGGGCACGAAGGGGAGGACGATGAGAACTCCGCCTATCTCACCGGCGCCTACCTGGCCTCCCTGTCCTTCCGCTACGCGGTGACCGGCGAAGCGGAGGCGCGGGACCAGGCCCGCCGCTGCGCCGCCTCGCTGCGCAAGCTGGTGGATGTCACCGGCTGCCCGGGGTACCTGGCCCGCTGGTGGCGGCCGGTGGCCGAGGCCAAGCCCAAGGAGGTGGGCTGGCTGGCCAAGGCCTGGCGCACCCGGGGCAAGTACCGCTGGCTGGGGAACCCCAGCACCGACCAATACACCGGGGTGATGTTCGGCTACAGCGTCTATTATGACCTGGCGGCCGATGCCCGGGAGCGGCGGCTGGTGGGCAAGTACGTGGGCGAGATGATCGGGCGGGTGGTGGAGGCGGGCATGAAGATCCTGGACCCCGAGGGCAAGCCCACCACCTGGTACGACATGAGCCCGGAGAGCCTGCAGGAGCCACTGTACTCGATAGTGGCCCTGCACCTGCTGAAGGTGGCCTACCAGACCACCGGCCAGCAGCGGTTTGAGGACAAGTACCGGGAGCTGGCGCTCCAGCGCCACTACCTGCAGCGGGCGATCAAGCAGAAGGCAGACGAGCACTGGAACCGCTCGGACGACGTAATGAGCTTCGAGTCGTTCTACACCACGCTGCAGCACGAGCAGGACCCGGCGCTGCGGGAGGGATTGGCGCGGGCGCTGCAGGCGAACTGGGAGAACGTGCGGGCCGATGGCCGCCACCTGTTTGGCATCTGGTATGACGCCCTGTGCCCTGGCGCTGGGCAATCTGCGGCGGCCATCCAGGAGCTGGTGGACTTCCCCTCCCAGAAGCTCTGGGTAACCGGCCGCGAGCACTCCGGCCAGCCGGTGCCGAGCTGGCAGCGGGTGCCCGGCTGGTTTGACTTCATGAGCGACCCCCACCAGCGGGCGGTGGGCATGGAGGAGTCGGGGGTGGACTACCTGCTGGCCTACTGGATGGCCCGCTACCACGGGCTGATCAAGTAACGGCGGGGGCAGGGGTGGCCTCAGGAATCGTCCTCGGGCGGCGCGGGATTGCTGCAGGCTGCCTCCAGATAGTTGGCCAGTTGTCGCGCACCGGCGCGGTCCAGGTCGCGAAACAGCGCGGCAAAAGCCTCTTCGTCCGGCGCTTGCGCAGGTGGGCTGGGATCGGGGAGCTGGAGGCGGTCGAGGCGCTCCAGCAGGCGGATAGCCAGGGAGAGGGCGCGGATGTCGCCGTCCCGGGCGCGCTGGAGCAGGACGCGCATGATGGATTCGGCGTCCACCTCCAGCATCTGGGCCAGCCGCCCCAAGAGGCCGCTCTCATACGTCTGGCGAGCAGCCGCCAGGGCCTGGGCAAAGTCGGGCCGGCGGGACCAATGCCAGACTGCCGACCGGGTCACCCCCAGCAGGCAGGCCACCTGGGCCAGGGAGTGGCCCTGGGCCAGCAGCGCGATGGCGCGGTGGTGCATGTGGGTGAGGGGCCGGATACGCACGGTGCTTGCCTCCCGGCGGGAATCTGGGGGGCGGAAAGCAAAGGCGCCGGCACGGCCGGCGCCCGAGGCTTCCCCTGGTATTGTAGCATGGGCTGTCAAGGGGACGGCGGCCGGGCCTACCGGCCCGGGGGGGTGGGGCGGGGCTGAGGGGAGCGGGATTTCTCGGTCGGCGGGCGCCTTCCTCGAAATGACAGAGGAGGAGGAGGAGCGGGGCAGGAGACAAGCTCCTGCCCTACGGGGCGCGACCCTCACCCCGACCCTCTCCCAGGGGGAGAGGGAGCGGGAGGCGGGCGCATACCATGCGCCCCTACAGAGTGACCCTTACCCCCACCCTGCCGCGGAAAAAGGGG
>Ga0315294_10000029_pt1 | contig 149486 bp, 127 predicted proteins | sample YL17G13_40_MG_FD_203626 | JGI IMG/M metagenome (GOLD analysis project Ga0315294, IMG submission 203626) | Sediment microbial communities from Yellowstone Lake, YNP, Wyoming, USA - YL17G13_40 | ecosystem: Environmental > Aquatic > Freshwater > Lake > Sediment | place: USA: Wyoming | collected...
TGATCCTACTCCTCACCACCTGCTCACCTCCCAAGAGTGCTTGTACTTGCCCACCTGTTCAGTTTTGCGGTTACAACTTCGTTCACTCTTGGGAGTTACGGCACAGGCCAGCCCTTAGCAGGGGAAGCAGCCGCCCTCACCGAATCAGCAACCGGCCCCGGGCCCATCCACCAATCTGGAGAGAGATCATGCGCAAGAAGAAGCTGCAGGCAGGCGTAGTGGGTACCGGCATGGGCCGCTACCACATGGAGGCCTATGCCAACCATCCCGACGTGGAGCTGGTGGCAGTCTGCGACCTGAACGCCGCCGAGGCCAAGCAAATGGCCGACCGCTACGGGGCACGCCACCTCTTCACCGACTACCGCAAGCTGTGCGAGGCCGACCTGGACCTGGTAAGCATCGCCACCCCCAACCACCTGCACGCCCCCATGACCATCGCCGCCCTGCAGGCCGGCAAGCACGTGCTCTGCGAAAAGCCTCTGGCCACCAGCGTGGCCGACGCCGCCGCCATGGTGGAGGCCGCCCGCCGCGCCAAGAAGCGGCTGATGGTGGACATGTCGCTGCGTTTCGTCCCCGTGCACGTGGCCATGCACCACTATGCCCGCTCCGGCAAGCTGGGGGAGCTCTACTACGGCCGGGCAGGCATGATCAGGCGCAAGAGCGTGCCCGTGCTCGATTTCCCCGCCGACACCGCCACCATGGGCCGGGGGCGCTGGTTCGTGGACCACAAGCAGGCAGGCGGCGGCGCCTTGATGGACATCGGGGTGCATACCTTCGACCTGGCCTGGTGGCTGCTGGGCCAGCCCCGGCTGCTGGCCGCCTCCGCGGTCACCTTCGCCAAGCTGGCGCCCGAGCGCTGGGCCGCCGCCGGCGTCCCTGCCGACGTGGACGAGCTGGCCGCCGCCCTGGTGCGCTGCGAGGGCGGCGCTACCATCATCTTCGAGGTGAGCTGGGCCGCCCACCAGCCGGGCGACTGGTACGTCAAGATCTACGGCACCGCCGCCGGCCTCAGCCTGAACGAGCGCCTGGGCATCTACACCGAGCAGGACGGCTTCCAGTCCCTGATCCTGCCCGACATCCCCCAGGAGGTGGAGTCCGCCTACCAGCATTTCGTGCGCTGTATCCAGCATCCCGACCAGCCCATGCTCGCCAGCGGAGAAGATGGGCTGGAGGTGATCCGGGTGCTGGAGGCCATTTCCGCCTCCGCGGCCAAGGGCGCAGAAGTCAAGATCAGCCGCTGACAGGTCCGGTCCGGCGCCCCTACGGGCGGCGCCGCCTGGGCGCCGGGTCGCCGTACTTCATGAAGGCCCGGCAGGCGACCTCCTGGTACTTGGGGTCCAGGCCGATCGCCTCGTTTGACCCGTAGTAGCCGGCCACAAAGCCGCCGCCGAAGCAGCCGAGCTTCTCCACGTACTCCCGGGCCGCCTGCTCGATGCGGGCCAAGTCCCGGGTCTGCAGCGTGCCCTGGATGTCCACCGGGCAGTAGAAATGCAGACGGCCGCCATAGCGCTGGGCCAGGTAGTCAATGCCGTGCAGCTCCGGCTGGTCAAACTGGCAGACGTCTATGCCGTACTCCACCCAGTCGTCCAGCACCTCGCTCACATGCCCGCACGAGTGGAACCAGACCGACAGCCCCTGGCTGTGCGCCGCCCCGCACAGCCGCCGGAAGCACGGCCCAAACAGCCGCCGGAAGGCACCCGGGCTCACCAGCAGCCGGTCCTGGGTGCCCCAGTCCTCGCCGCTGGAGATGCCGTCCACCCCTGCCTCGGCCATCCGGTAGATCTCCACCTCCAACAGGTCGGTCACCTTCTCCAGCAGCCGGGCCACCAGCTCCGGCTCCCCCGCCACGTCCGCCAGGAAGTTCTCCATCCGTCGCAGGTAGCGCGCCACCGCAAATGGCCATCCCACGCCGCCCAGTACGTAGTACCCCTGCTCGTGGTATTCCTGGCAGTGCTGCTTCGCCCGTTCGTAAAGCTGGGGCTCGCCGGTACGGGGCCAGTCGTAGCTCTCCAGCAGCTCCCAGCCGTCCTCCAGAGCCCCGTGGTGCACCTCGCCCTTGGTAATGCTCTCCAGCCGCCGCCACTCGTTGCCCCACTCGTCCACCATCTCCCAGTAGCCCTGGCGCTGCTGCCACGGCTGGGCGCGGCTGTTGGGCGCCGCCTCCCGGCCCACGCGCCGCAGGTCGCTGGGGAATCCCCCGCCCATGCCGTAGGCGATCCGGGGCGGCCCGGCAAAGGCCAGGCTGGCCTGCACGATCTCGCGGCTGGTCATGCCCTCCTCCGTCTCGGCGCCGGATCGCCGTACTTCATGAAGGCCCGGCAGGCGATGGCCTGGATCTCGGGGTCCATGCCGATCCCCTCATTAGAGCCATAATACCCGGCGATAAAGCCCCCGCCAAAGCAGCCCAGCTTCTCCACGTACTCCCGGGCCGCCCGCTCGATGCGCGTCCCATCCCGGGTCTGCAGCGTCTTCTGAATGTCCACCGGGCACCAGAAGTGCAGCCGCCCGCCCCAGCGCTGGGCCAGGTAATCAATCCCGTGCAGCTCCGGCTGGTCGAATTGGCACACGGCAACGCCATATCCCACCCAGTCCTCGATCACCTCGGTGACGTGCCCGCAGGAATGCAGCCACACCGTCAACCCCCGGCTCCGCGCCGCCCCGCAGAGCCGCTGGAAGCAGGGGCCAAACAGGGTGCGGAAGGTGCGGGGATGCACCAGCAGCCGGTCCTGCGTGCCCCAATCCTCGCAGGTCATCACCCCATCCACTCCCGCCTCTGCCAGCCGGTAGATCTCCACCTCCAGCAGGGCGGTCACCTTCCCCAGCAGCCGACCCACCATCTCCGGCTCCCCGGCCACGTCCGCCAGGAAGTTTTCCATCCGCCGCAGGTAGCGGGAGATCGCAAACGACCACCCCATGCCGCCCAGGACGTAATACCCCTGCTCGTGGTATTCCCGGCACTGGTGCCTCGCCCGCTCGTAAAGCTGCGGCTCGCCGGTGCGGGGCCAGTCGTAGCTCTCCAGCAGCTCCCAGCTATCCTCCAGCGCTCCGTGCGACACCTCGCCTTGCGCCGTCTTCTCCGACACCCGGCGCCACTCGTTGCCCCACTCGTCCACCATGTCCCAGTAGCCTTCCCGGCGCTCCCAGCCCCGGGCCCGGCTGTTGGGCGCGCCCTCCCGGCTCACGTGGCGCAGGTCGCTCGGGAATCCACCCCCCATGCCATAGGGGATGCGGGGGGGCCCGGCAAAGGCCAGGCTGGCCTGCACCATCTCTCGGCTGGTCATGGGCTTGCTCCTTACCATCAAACTACTGGCTGCCCCCCGCTCTCCCCTGCCAGCAGGAACCCGCCGGGGGCCAGGGAAATGAGGCCTGGTTCTCTCCCGGGCTGGAGTCCCCGCACGGCTGCCATGCATCGTTGCTGGATATGCCTCCTGGTGCTGCTTACCGCGGCCTCGCCCCTGTGGGCGCCGGCCCCCCCGGCGCCCACCATCACCTTCGTGGGCGACCTGATGGTGGCAGGCAAGGTGGGCCGCCTTGCCCGCCAGCAGGGGTCCCAGTGCCTGCTCGCGCGGGTGGCTCCCCTGCTGCGTGCCGATGCCCTCACCGTGGGCAACCTGGAGTGCGCGGTGGCGGCCGGCGGCCGCCGCCAGGATAAGCGATACACGTTCCGGGCCCGCCCCGACCTCCTGCCGGGCTTGCGCCGGGCCGGCCTGGAGGCGGTCTCCCTGGCCAACAACCACACCCTGGACTATGGCACCGCTGGCCTGCTCGCCACCCTGCGCCACCTGCAGGAGGCTGGCCTGGGGGCAGTGGGGGCGGGCGCGAACCAGGCCCAGGCCTTCCGCCCCTTGCTGGTGAATGCAGGCGGGTGCCGCCTCGCCCTGCTGGCGGCCAGCCGGGTGCTCCCCACCACCCGCTGGCGGGCGGGCCCTCGCCGCCCCGGCCTGGCCCAGGCCTACGAGCCGGCCCTGCTCTTGGCCGCCATCAAGGCCGCCCGCCCGCAGGCCGACCTGGTGGCCGTCTACCTGCACTGGGGGCAGGAGGGCGCCCTCAGCCCCACCGCCGGCCAGCGCCGCCTGGCCCGCCAGTGCATCGAGGCCGGCGCCGACCTGGTGGTGGGCTGCCATCCCCACGTGCTGCAGGGCTTTGAGTACTACCGGGGCAAGCTGGTGGCCTACAGCCTGGGCAACTTCCTCTTCTCCAGCACCGACCGCACCAGCGTCCTGCTGCAGTGCACCCTGCAGGACGGCCGCCTGCAGGCCCGGCTGGTGCCCTGCCTGCTGCGCAGCTTTCGGCCCCGGCCCCTGGTCCAGGAGGCGGCTCGCCGCCACCTCCTGGCGGCCCTGGAGCAGCGCTCCTTTGGGGTGCGCATCAGCCCCGAGGGCAGCATTTCCCCCTGCCCGTAACCTGGCCGAGAGCGATTTCCTACAGGAAACGGCGCCCCCGCAGGGAACCATTCTCCCTATGCAGCACGCCACCATCGAGGTCGCCGGGCTCACCCTCCCTTGCCACCAGGTGTCCACCCTGCTGGTGGGCAGCGGGGCGGCGGCGCTCAACTGCGCCGTGCACCTGGGGGGGCTGCTGGCGGCCCGGGGGGCGCCCCCCGGCGAGCACATCGCTCTCGTCACCGCCGCCCTGGGCGGGGGCGCCTCCTTCCGTGCCGGGTCGGACAAGCAGACCTACTACCGACCCGGCCTGATCGGCGACACCGCGGTCAGCCCCCTGGCCATGGCGCAGGCGCTCACCGCCGGCGGCTGCTGTCACGGTGACCTGGCTCTGGTAGAGGCGGAATGCTCCCTGCGCGAGTTCCACCACCTGGTGGAGCTGGGCGTGCCCTTTCCCCACAATGCCTACGGCGCCTTCGTGGGCTACCGAACCGACCATGATCCCTTCCAGTGCGCCACCTCCGCCGGGCCCTGGACCAGCCGCCTCATGTGCCAGGCGCTGCTGGGCGAGGTGCGCCGCCTGGGGGTGCCCATCTTCAACGGGCACCAGGTGGTGGCCCTGCTGGTCGCCGCAGGCGAGCGGCGGGTCTGCGGAGTGCTGGCGGTGGACCTGCGCCGGGCGGCCAGTGCCGACCGGGGCCTGGTGGTCTTTGCCGCCGCCCAGGTGGTGATGGCTACCGGCGGGCCGGGCGGGCTCTACGCCGAGAGCGCCTATCCCCACTCGCAGGCCGGCAGCCCCGGCCTGCTCTTTGCCGCCGGCGCCGCCGCCCAGAACTTGGCCGAAAGCCAGTTTGGCCTGGCCTCCCTCCGCCCCCGCTGGAACCTGTCGGGCACCTACCAGCAGGTGGTGCCCCGCTACCTGAGCACCGACCCCCAGGGCGGCGACCCTCGGGAGTTCCTGCAGGAATACTTCCCCTCGCCCCGGGAGCTGGGCACCGCCATCTTCCTCAAGGGCTACCAGTGGCCCTTCGACGCCGCCCGCACCGCCGGCTCCTCGCTGATTGACCTGGCAGTGGATCACGAGCGGCGCCAGCGCGGCCGCCGGGTGTGGCTCGACTACACGGCCAACCCCGCCGGCCTGGATCCCTTCTCCCCCTCGCTCTTGGACGAGGAGGCCCGCTACTACCTGGAGCGCTCGGGCGCCACCCAGGGAACGCCCTACCAGCGCCTGCTCGCCGCCAACCCCGAGAGCGCCGCCCTCTATGCCGGCCGCGGCGTGGACTTGAGCCGGGCGCCGCTGGAGGTGGCCGTCTGTGCCCAGCACAACAACGGCGGCTTCGCCGTCAACACCTGGTGGGAGTCCAGCCTGCCCGGGCTCTTCATCATCGGCGAGCTGGCCGCCACCCACGGCGTCAAGCGCCCGGGCGGCGCCGCCCTCAATGCCGGCCAGGTGGGAGGCCTGCGCGCCGCCCAGCGCCTCGCGCACCACTACGATCCCCTGGCGCCTGCCTCCCTGCCCACCGCGGCCCGGGAGCAGCTTGCCCGGGTGATCGGTTCCCTGCCCCGGGGCGGGCACGGCCCCACGCCGGCGGCGGTGGTACGCCAGGTGAGGGAGACCATGAGCGGCGCCGCCGCCTTTTTGCGCTCGGCGCCGGCGGTCAGCCAGGCGGCCGGCCAGATGGCCGAGCTGTGGCAGGCGGTGGGCGAGGGGCTGCGTGGTGACGCTCCCGGCCAGTGGCTGCGGGCGCTGGCGGCCCAGGACCTGGTGCTGGCGGCCAGGGGGTATCTCGCCGCCCTGCAGGCCTACCTGGACCGCGGGGGCGGCAGCCGGGGGTCCTACCTGGTGCTGGAGGAGGCGGGAACGCCGCTGCATCCTGCTCTCCCCCTGCGGGCGCGCGCCGAGCAGCCCGAGCACCGGCAGGAAGTGATCGAGGTGACATGGGAAGGTGAGAACTTCTGGTGCCGGGTGGTGCCGGTGCGGCCCCTGCCCCGGCCCCAGGACTGGTTTGAAACCATCTGGCAGGCCTTCTCCCGGGGGGAGGTCTTCCGCTGAGCACAAAGGAGGTGGCAGTGCAGGCAGGCAAGCGGTCAGCCGCCGAGGTGACCCAGGGCATCGCCCACTGCGGCGTAGTGGCTGTGGTGCGGGCCGACACCGCCCAGCAGGCGCTGGGCGCGGTGCAGGCAGTGCTGGCGGGCGGCGTGCGGGCGGTGGAGATCACTTTCACCGTCCCCGGCGCCGAGCAGATCATCGCCCGCCTGGCCGGAGAGCTGGGGAACGGAATCTACCTGGGAGCAGGCACGGTCATCACCCTCGAGCAGGCCCGCCAGGCCCTGGCCGCCGGCGCCGAGTTCCTGGTCAGCCCTGCCTGCGACCCGGAAGTGGTGAGCTACGGCCTGGCCCAGGGGCGGCCCTTCTACCCGGGTGTGCTCACCCCGACCGAGATCCTGGCCGCCCGCAAGCTGGGGGTGGAGGTGTTCAAGATCTTCCCCGCCTCCCGCCTCGGGCCCGCCTACCTGGAGGACTTGCAGGGGCCCTTCCCCGGCATCAAGCTGCTCCCCACCGGCGGTATTGACGCCGCCAACGCCGCCGACTACCTGCGCGCGGGCGCCATGGCCCTGGGCGTGGGAGGCAAGCTGGTGGACCGGGCGGCGATCCAGGCCGGCGATTGGGCCGCCCTCACCCGCACCGCCCGCGAGCTGATGGCAGTGGTGGCCCAGGTGCGGGGCTGAGCCCGCATCCATTCCGCAAGGAGGAGGTTGGAGATGGCCTATGACCTGGTGACCCTGGGGGAGGCCATGGTGCGCCTTTCGCCCCCGCATTTCGCCCGCCTGGAGCAGGCCGCCTCCCTGGAGGTGCAGGTGGGCGGCGGCGAGCTGAACGTGGCGGTGACCGCCGCCCGCCTGGGGCTTTCCACAGCCTGGGTCTCCCGGCTCACCAACAACGCCCTGGGCCGCATGATCGCCGGCCACGCCCGCCTGCACGGCGTGGACACCAGCCGCATGATCTGGACCGACCAGGACCGGGTCGGCCTCTATTTCGCCGAGCTGGGCGCCGCCCCCCGGGCCAGCGCCGTGCTCTATGACCGGGCCAGCTCCGCAGTGAGCAAGCTGCAGCCGGGCGAAGTGGACTGGGCGGCGCTGCTGGCCGGCGCCCGCTGGTTCCACACCAGCGGCATCACCCCTGCCCTCAGCCCCTCCTGCGCCCAGGTCACCCGGGAGGCCATGCAGGCGGCCAAGCAGGCAGGGGCGATCACCAGCTTCGACGTGAACTACCGCAAGAAGCTCTGGTCGCCCCAGGAGGCGGGCCAGGTCTGCTCCGACCTGATGCAGTTCACCGACGTCCTGATCAGCACCGAGGAGGACATAGACCTCGTCTTCTCGCTCAAGAGCGACAACCCCAAGCATGCCGCCCGCCAGCTCGCCGCCCGGTTCGACTTCCGCGCCCTGGCGGTCACCGTGCGGGAGAACCCCCTGGTCTGGAACAACACCTGGACCGCCGTGGTCTATGCCGCCGGCAAGATGTATGACACCAGAACCTACACCGTGGAAATTGTGGACCGGGTGGGGGCCGGCGACTCCTTCAGCGGCGGCTTCATCTACGGCTGGCTCACCAGCGACGGCGACCTCCAGCGCGCCCTGGACTTCGGCGCCGCCACCTCGGCCCTCAAGCACTCCGTCCCCGGCGACCTGAGCTGGGCCACCCGGGAGGAAGTCGAAAGCCTGCTCCAGGGCGCAGGCATGCGCATTGTGCGGTAGGGCAGCCATTGGCAGCACACGGCACATTCAACTATCGCTCCCTGGACGAGCTGCAAGCAGCCGCCGCCCGCCTGGGGCTGGCCGATTTGGCCTTCGATGAGGACGTAAGCATCCTGGCCCAGCCGGTCGCCCTGGGCCGCCGCACTGCCCCCAACGCCCTGGTCAGCCAGCCCATGGAGGGCTGCGACGGCACCCCGGACGGCAGCCCCGGCCCCCTCAGCCTGCGCCGCTACCAGCGCTTCGCCGGCGGCGGGGCGGGGATCGTCTGGTTTGAGGCCTGCGCCGTGGTCCCGGAAGGCCGGAACCACCCCCGCCAGCTCTGGCTGCACCTGCAGAACCAGGCGGCCTTCGCCCACCTGCTGCGGGAAACCCTCGCCGCCGCCCGCGACCAGCACGGCCAGGCGCACCGGCCCCTGGCCCTGCTCCAGCTCACCCATTCCGGCCGCTACAGCCAGCCCGCGCCCGCCCTTGCCCACCACAGCCCCTTTCTGGATCCCCAACGCGGCATTGGCCCCGACTACCCCCTGGTCAGCGACGACTACCTGGACTCCCTGCAGGAGGCCTTCCTGGCGGCCGCCCGCCTGGCGGCCGAGGCTGGCTTTGACGGCGTGGATGTGAAGGCTTGCCACGGCTACCTGGTGGGCGAGCTGCTGGCCGCCCATACCCGCCCCGGGCGCTATGGAGGCAGCTACCAGGGCCGCCGCCGCTTCCTGCTGGAGACGGTCGAGCGCATCCACGCCGAGCTGCCCGACCTGCTGCTGGCCAGCCGCCTGGGGGTGTATGATGCCATCGCCTATCCTTACGGCTGGGGGGTGGACCGGAAGCAGGCCGCCCAGCCCGACCTGGCGGAGCCCGTCCGCCTGGTGGGGGAGCTGGCGGCCCGCGGCGTCTCCCTGGTGAACTTGACCATCGGCAATCCCTACTATAACCCGCACTACGGCCGGCCCTACGACCGGCCCGCGCCGGGCGGCTACCTGCCCGACGAGCACCCGCTGCAGGGCGTGGCCCGCATCGTGGCCATCACCCGGCAGATCGCCCAGGCGGCGCCGGGGGTGGCCGTGGTCGCCTTCGGATATAGCTGGCTGCGCCAGTTCGCCGGCTGCGCGGCGGCGGCCAATGTGCGGCGGGGCTGGGCCCGCCTGCTGGGGCTGGGGCGCATGTCCCTGGCCTACCCGGATTACCCTCGGGACCTGCTGGCCCAGGGCGCGGTCAACCCCCGGCGCACCTGCCGGGCTTGCTCTCGCTGCACCCAGATTATGCGGGACGGCGGCGAGGTGGGCTGCCCGGTGATGGACCCGGAGGTCTACCTGCCCATCTACCGCCGCGGCCGCCGCACAAGCCGCAGCCCGTAGGGCAGGAGCTTGCTCCTGCCCGGCCTCCCGTCATTCCGAGCCAGGCCACGCAGTGGCCGACGAGGAATCCCGCTCCCCTCCCTGCCCTCGTCGGGGCGCATGGCATGCGCCCGCTTGCCCGTTACCCCGAGCAGAGGGTCAGGGTGGAGGTGCACCCTTCCCCGCCAGCACCACCGAGGTCTCCACCTGCCGCTCCGGGATGCGCCAGTAGCGGCGCAGCAGCCGGTCCTTCTCCGCGGGGGTGACCAGCCGGAAGCCGTGCTTCTGGTAGAAGCGCACCGCCCAGGTGGCATCCGCCCACGTCCCAACCAGCACCTGGGTGGTCGCGACACCCAGCAGGTGCCGGAGCAGCATGCCGCCGATGCCCTGCTTCTGGTGGCTCGGCAGCACATAAGCATGGCGGATGAGGGTGACCTCCGCCAGCCGCTGGATGCCCATCACGCCGACAATGCCGGCTTTCCCCTCCCTGCCTGCACGGAGGGATAGAGGTGGGGTGGCTGCCGACTCCGCATCCTCATACCCCCAGAACTCCACCCCGGCTGCGATCTCGGACTGCAGCTCGGAGGCGGGCATGTAGGGGTCGTGCCAGCAGTCGGAGGGGATCACCCCCCGGTAAGCCTGGGCTGCCTGGTTGATAACGGAAAGCATCTGCTCCCGGTCACGCTCGGTGCAGCGCCGGATCATGGAACCTCCCTCTGCATCGGCGCCTGATTTCACCAGCCGGCCCGGGTACTCCTACCACCGCACTGCCGTGCGCCCCTACAAACCCCGACTTCGGCCGCGGCGCAGGACCTGGCCCCCTGTTGCCGAACTCCCTGGCATGGGCGGCCTGCCACCACCCGCGAAGGAGCAGCCCTTGCTGAGGGATGCCGGTTGGGTCTGGGAGGGGATCGGGCTCGACCCGGGGGTGGAGCCCTCCATCTTCGGGGTGGGGGAGGGCGCCGCCTACTTTGGCCTGGCCCGCGCCTGCTACCTCTTTCACCCCAACACCGAGCTGGCCCTGGGCAAGCTGTCCCACCTGGCGGAGGTGGTGTGCGATATCACGAAGTGGACCTTCCTGGAGGTGCCCCAGCCTGAGGGCGGCGCCGCCTTCAAAAGCCACCTGGACGGCCGGCCGGAGCGGGTGCTGGCGGAGGCGCAGCAGGTGGCCCGCCTGGCAGGCCGTTTCCCCCACCTCACGGGCGCCATCCTGGACGACATGAGCGCCCTCATCAACCACCAGGCCTACACCCCCGAGCGCCACCAGCAGGTGTACGCCGCCCTGAAGCAGGGCCGGCCCGACCTGCGCCTGTGGGCGGTGGTCTATTCCCACGAGCTGGCGGCCGACTACTGGCGCCCCTACCTGCCCGGCATTGACGTGGTCAATCTCTGGGTCTGGGATTCGGGCCACCTGCCGGCCCTGGTTGAGCACCTGGAGCGCTGCCGGGCCGCCCTCCCCGGCAAGCCCGTGGTGGTGGGAGTGTACCTGCGCGATTACGGCCACCAGATGCCGGTCCCCCTGCCCCGCCTGCAGGCGCAGTTTGCCGCCATCACCCAGCTCCTGGAGCAGGGGTTGATCGAGGGCTTCAGCATCCTGGGCGCCTGCCTGATTGATCGCCATCCCGAGCAGGCGGCCTGGATCCGGGATTACCTGGCCGGCCGGTAGCTGAAAGGAGTGCCCCATGCCCAAACCCTTGGCCCTGGTCACCGGCTCCAGCCGCGGCATCGGCCGAGGCATCGCCCTGGAGCTGGGACGGGCCGGCATGAACGTGGCGGTTCATTACGCCACCCGGGAAGACGCCGCCCTGGAGGTGGCTGCCGAGCTGCAGGCCCTGGGGGTGGAGGCGGCCATCTTCCGCGCCGACCTGGCGGCGGCCGCCCCCCGGCAGGCCCTGGTGGAGGGGGTGCTGGCGCGCTTCGGGCGCATTGACCTGCTGGTCAACAATGCCGGCATGGCCCCCCGGGTGCGCGAGGACATCCTGGCGGCGACCGAGGAGAGCTTCCACGAGGTGCTGGCCACCAACCTGGCGGGCCCCTACTTCCTCACCCAGCGGGTGGCCAGGGAGATGATCCGCCTGCGCGCCGCCGGCGTCACCCCTCGCCCCCGCATCGTCTTCATCAGCTCGGTGTCGGCGCAGTTGGCCTCCACCAACCGGGGCGAATACTGCGTCTCCAAGGCCGGCCTGCACATGGCGGCGCGCCTGTTTGCCGTCCGCCTGGCCGCCGAGGGCATCCCCGTGCTGGAGGTGCAGCCGGGCATCATCGCTACCGACATGACCGCCGGCGTCAAGGAGCACTACGACGCCCTCATCGCCCAGGGCCTGGTGCCGCAGGGGCGCTGGGGCACGCCGGAGGATGTGGCGGGGGTGGTGCGGGCCATCGCCGAGGGGCATTTCGACTTCTCCACCGGCCAGGTGATCCAGGTCGGCGGCGGCCTGGGCTTGCCCCGGCTCTAACCCAGGTAGCGGGTGGCGTAAGCCTCGGCCAGCCGCTGGGTGACCGGGCCGGGTGCAGGCATCTCCTGCCCGTTCAGGGCCGCCACCGGCCGCACCCCGGCAATGGCCGACGAACAGAACATCTCGCTTGCCCCCTCCAGCTCCTGGCGGGCTACCCGCCGCTGCTCGACTGCCAACCCCAGCTCCCCCGCCAGCGCGATCAGCGCGGCCCGGGTCACCCCCGGCAGCAGGGGCCCCTCCAGGCCGGGGGTGATCAGCCGCCCCGCCACCACCGCGAAGACGTTGGCACTGCTGGCCTCCGTCACCGCCCCCGAGGCCTCCGCCAGCAGCGCCTCCTGCGCGCCCTGGCCCTGGGCATGGGCGCGCGCCAGCAGGTAGGGCATGCGGTTGATCGTCTTGTGCCTGGCCAGGGCCTGGGGCGGGCTGAGCTCTGCGGGCACGGTAGCCATGGTGACCCGATCCGCCCGCGGCACCTCGGCCGCCGCCTCCACCACCAGCCGCCAGCTCTCCCCCAGCGGCCGCAGCAGCGCCACTCGCAGCCGGCCGGTGCCCGCCACCTCGGCGGCCCGCTGCCGCGCCTGCTGCTCCAGCAGCTCCCGCTCGGGCGCCCACATCCCCAGCGCCTGGGCGCTGGCCAGCAGCCGCCCCAGGTGCGCCTCCAGCAGCACCGGCCGCCCGTGCCAGATCAGGATGGCCTCATACAGCCCCTCTCCCAGCAAGGGGGAGAGGGCGATCGCCGGCTCGCTCATATGTTCCCAGCGCCTCCAGTAAGGCCCGCGCCTTGTGGCAGGTTTCCTCCCACTCGGCTGCCGGGTCGGAATCGGCCACCATGCCGCCGCCCACGCCTACATAAACCTGCTCCCCGGTCACCACCGCGGTGCGAATGGCCACGCTGAGATCGGCGTTCCCCCGCCAGTCCAGGTAACCGATAGCCCCGGTATAGACCCCCCGCACGTGCCGCTCCAGCTCGTCAATGATTTGCATGGCCCTGATCTTGGGCGCCCCGGTGATGCTGCCGCCCGGAAAGCAGGCCGCCAGCAGCTCCACCGGCCCCGCCCCGGCCGCCAATCGCCCCTGCACCCGGCCCACCATCTGGTGCACCCGGGCATAGCGCTCTAACGCCCACAGGCTGCGGGTGCGCACGCTCCCGTACTCGCACACCCGGCCCAGGTCATTGCGCTCCAGGTCCACGATCATGGCCAGCTCCGCCCGGTCTTTCTCGCTGGTCGCCAGCTCCCTGGCCAGCCGCCGGTCCTCGGCTGCCGTTCGCCCCCGGGGCCGGGTGCCCTTCATGGGCCGGGTCTCCACCCGCCGCCCGCGCAGGCGCAGAAAGCGCTCGGGTGACGAGCTGGCCACCTGGTGATCCCCCCACTGCATAAAGGCCGCATAGGGCGCCGGGTTGCTCAGCCGCAGCCGCCGGTAGAGCTGCCAGGGGTCGGCGCCGGGCACCGACACCGCCAGCCGCCGGGTCAGGTTCACCTGGTACACGTCCCCCTGCGCAATGTACTCCTGGATGCGCCTCACCCGCTGCTCAAACTCCTCCCGCCCCAGGTCGCTCTCCATGCCCCGGCACCGCCACTCGCTCGCCCGCGGCGCCCCCGCCTCCAGGCAGGAGAGGTCCACCTGGCCCAGCTGCTGCCAGCGCCCGCTGCCGTGGTGATAGCACAGGGCGCCGGGGTAGATCCCGAGCACGCAGTCGGGCAGCCCCAGGTCGTCCTCGGTGCTGGCGGGCAGCCGCTCCAGGTGGCGCCCCAGCTCATAGCCGAAGTAGCCGAGCAGCCCCCCGGCAAAGGGGCCCCGGCCTCCCGGCCGCCAGCCCGCCGGCGCCCGCTGCAGGCGCCGGATCTCCTCCCAGGGGTTGCCCTCGCCGCAGCGCACCTCCCCGCCTGCCTCCCAGGTAAGTCGCCGCCCCTTGGCCGAGAAGATCAGCGTGGGCGCCCAGGCCAGAATGGACCACTGGCCCATGCCGTAGCGCAGCGGCAGGCTGCTTTCCAGCAGCACGCTCCCCCGCCTCCCCGCCAGGGGGGCAAACAGCTCGCTCGGCGACATCTCGTGCGCCAACGCACCGCCCCCAAACGAAAAAACCCAGTCTGCGCTTGCAGGCTGGGTGGCTTGCGCCTGGTCATGCTTGCACCCCTCATTATGGCGGGGGCCGCCGCCCTGTCAAGGCCGCCGCTCAGTCCTGCGCCCCCCTCCTCCCCAGCGCCCACCAGGCAAGGGCGCTCAGGCCCAGGGCGGCCACCATGAAGGCGCTCTGGGTCACCAGTTGCGAGCGACTGGAGCGGGGGCACTTGTCACTGGCACTGCGCGCCACCACCTGCCGCACCACCTCCACCGGGGCCAGCGCCTTGGGCGCCTCGTCGTCCCGGCCCAGGGTGTGGGTATCGGTCAGCATCTTCACGTCGGTAAGCAGGGTCTGCGACCAGCCGATGGCCTGCAGGGCGATGGCTGCCGGTGCTCCCTGCGTGCCCTCCATTTCGTCGAGCACCGCCCCCAGCGCCCCCATGGCGGCGGTGATGGGGCCGCTGGCCCGGTTTACCCCCGCCGCCGCGTCGGGCAGCCCGGCCTCGTCCCGGAAATACTCGACCGTGTTCTTGCTGGTATAGGCGTAGGTCAGGGGCAGGGTCTGCATCCAGGCCAGGGCGTCGGAGGCATGCGCCCCGGCGATGGCCGCGCCGCCGATGATCATGTCGTCCATGGCCAGGTCGGTCCACTCCTGGTCGGCCAGGTGCGCGCCCAGGCCCCAGGCCCCGGCCAGGGCGGCGATCGCGTTCTGCCAAGCGGGGAAGCGCCGCCTGGGCGCCAGCTCCCGCCCCCGGCTGGCTGCCCGCAGCCCCAGGCCCAGGGCCGCCCCCGCCACCATGCCAAAGGTGGTCTCCATGATCTTCCAGTAGTCTACGGTGCGGTTCACCGGCTCCGGCAGGTTGGCGTTGCGGGCCCAGGCGTGGATAGCCTGGCCCCCGGCGAACCCCAGGGCGCCGCCCGCGATGCCGGCCGCTCCCACCTTCAGGGCGGTGCGGTCGCCCTTGAGCGCCGCAAACCCCAGCAGGGCGATCAAGGCGCAGAGCTGCCCGCCCCAGATCTCCGGGCGCGGGGGGCTGGGCCGGTCGCCGTACTTGCCCGTGCGGCAGGAAAAGTAGATAGCGGGCAGGCGGTCGGGCGGCTGGTGCGGCCGGTTGAGCAGCTCCACCCCCAGGTGCCAGACTCCCGCCTCCACGCCGGTGAGCGCGAGCAAGGCCAGCGGGCTGTAGGAGACCTCGCCGGCCGCCATCCCCAGGTGGGTGCCCCCCAGGCCAAACCACAACGCCCCCTTGAGCGCGGTGCCCAGCATCCCCCACCAGTAGGTCTGCTCCCGCCCCGGGCCGTGGCTCAGGCCCAGGGTCTGCGCGTAGGTCTCCGTGCCCCCAAAGGAGATGCCCATCGCCCCCACCGCCCCCAGCAGCCCTGCCCGCCGCCGCAGCTCCGGGTCCTCCGAGAGCAGGGCCAGGGAGAGGCCGATCATGGCCCCGGGCACCATCGCCCCCGTCTCGTGCCCCACTTGCCCCCTGATGCCCCAACCCAGCCAGCCCGCCAGCCCCGGTAGCACCGCGTGCGCCCAGGCGGGCAGAGGCCGCTCGGATTCCGTCCGCGCCGGCAGCATCCGGCGCTCCTCCGCTTCCTCGCTCTCACAGTCAGTGCGATCTGCTCCCATGGGCCGACATTACTCCTTATTTGGACTGATAGGCTTGCTCTGCTTAGCGGGCGGCTTGCCTCGCCGGTAAAAGACCTTGTCAAGCACGCGCAGGAGTGAATTAGTGCGCCGGAACTGGGGCCACGGCGATTCCTGGTCCGCCGCCAGCAACCGCTTGCGCTCGTCCGGGGTAAGCGCGCCGATCAGGACGCTGTAGAAGCTGATCCACCGGCCGTAGTTGTGGACCCGATCCTCCTCTCGGTCCACTCTCTCCCCCGGAGCCAAACCCCATTGCTTCTGTAGATCGGCCACTGCCCTGCGGGCGCGGCCATCCACCATGGGCAGATGCTGGGGAGCATGGCAGTGGAGGAATTTGCTGGCAAAGGAATAGGGCTTGCGGCGTTCCAGCCCGGGAGTCTCGAGCAGCAGGGACAACAGCTCGGCACCCAGGGACTGCACCCGTTGCGGGTCGCACTCCAGGCTGGTCCCCCGCAGCTCCCGCAGCCACGAGTCTACCAGGGGCCTGTTTGCCTCGTAGCGCTCCGACAGCTTCTCATCTGCTCCCTTGCCCCAGAAAAGCTGCGTCGCCCACTCCTTGTCAACAAGCCGGATAGCGCAGATAGCCTGCCCCTCGGCCAGGACCCGATACTCGCGGAAGGCCTGCGCTACCAGGTACTCACTGGCCACCAGGCTGCGGGAGGCGTTGAACTCTTTCGTGATGTCACCGCAAGCCCGCTCCACGTCAAACCTGGCGACGAGCTCCCGTCCGTCCACCATTACCCCCCCTTTCATCACACCGGCCGCTTCACCGTCACCCGGATGATGCGCACCGCGTAGTGGCAGTCAAAGCGCTGGTTGCGGTAGTCCAACTCCGAGACGTCATTCTGGCTGCCGGCCATGATGGTGACCTTGCGGGATTCCGGCAGCTCGAAGTGGGCGCAGCTCAGGCCCGCGTCCCGCCAGCTCTCGTCCATCCCCTTGTCCCAGGGCTCGGCCCGCAGGTGCTGGCCCCACAGGCCGTCCTTGCGCATCTTCACCCCGGTGCGCGGGTATTTCCACACCAGCGGCTCCGCCTGGATCAGCACAAAGCCGGGCGGGATGCAGGCGCTGCCAATCACCGTCACCGCCACTATGGGGTCCTCCTCCACCACCGTGATCGCCCCATAGGGCGGGATGTCCAGCTCTACGCCGTCCGGGTTGTACTCGGCCCCGGTATAAGGCTTGGTAGCCAGGCCGTCGGGCTCCCCCCGCCCCAGCTCCACCCGCAGGTTCGGGTAGTTGAACGGCGCCTCGTACTCATAGACCACCGGCAGGTAGGTCACCCGCTGCTGCGGCGTCTTGCTCTCCGCCAGGCGCTCCACCTCCCGCTCCTCGGCGGTCAGCCGCTCCCAGGGGTCGGCAATCGAGTAGTCACGATGAGGATTGCGAAACTGCGCCCTGGTAATCTCTGCCACTCCTCTATCCTCCTTGTGCTGCATCTGCAAATACGGTCGCCGCCGCCCCCTCAAACCCCAGGAGAACGGCCGCCCCGGGCTTGATGTCCCCTGCCGCCTCCCCGTGCACCTCCACCACCAGGGGCCCGGCCGCGGTCCCCACCCGCATTCGGGTCACCGCCCCCAGGAAGACTACCTCTTCCACCTCCCCGGGCAGGCTGTTGGCCGCCCCGGGCGCACCCAGGCTCAGCCGCTCCGGGCGCAGGGCGATGGTGACCGCCACCCCGATCGCCAGCTCCCGAGCCGGCACCCACACCTGGCAGGCGCCTTCCTGTCCCCTTTCCTGGCCTTGCGGCGCCGTTCCTGCCACCTGCAGGGATACGGTAGCCTGGCCGCCTGCCACCGCCGTCACCACCCCCCGCAGGAAGTTGGTGTGGCCGATAAACCCGGCCACGAAGGGCGTGGCCGGCTCCCGGTAGATGTCCAGGGGAGCGCCCACCTGCTCCAGGCGGCCGGCGTTCATCACCGCGATGCGGTCGGAGAGCGCCAGCGCCTCCTCCTGGTCATGGGTGACATAGAGCGTGGTGATGCCCAGGGCGCGCTGCATGCGCCGGATCTCCTCCCGCATCTCCACCCGCAGCTTGGCGTCCAGGTTGGACAGCGGCTCGTCCATCAGCAGCAGCCGGGGCTCGATGGCCAGAGCCCGGGCGGTGGCCACCCGCTGCTGCTCGCCGCCGCTGAGCATGCCGGGGAAGTGATGGGCCCGGTGCGCCAGGTGCACCATCTCCAGGGCCCGGCCTACCCGCTCCCGCACCAGCGCCGGCGCCTGGCGCCGGGCGCGCAGCCCGTAGGCGACGTTCTCCCGCACCGAAAGGTGGGGGAAGAGGGCGTAGTTCTGGAAAACCATGCCCAGGTTGCGCCGGTGCGCGGGCAGGGGGTCCAGCCGCTCGCCGTCCCAGGCGATCTCGCCGGCGTCCTGCCGGCAGAAGCCGGCCACGCAGCGCAGCAGCGTGGTTTTGCCGCAGCCGCTCGGCCCCACCAGGCTGAAGAACTCCCCCGGCCGGATTTCCAGGTCCACGCCCGCCAGCGCCTGCTGCCGGCCAAACCGCTTTTCCACCCCCCGGATGGTCAGTCCCATGCCCATTACACCAGCTCCGCCGTGCGCTCTCCCTGCCACAGGTTCAGCAGCAGCAGGGGCAGGAACACCGCCGCCAGCAGCAGGCTGGAGGCCGCTGCCGCGGTGCCGAAGTTGTCGCTCATCACCTGCTCGTAGATCACCACCGACATGGTCTTCCAGGGCCCGAAGTAGAGCAGGATGGTGGAGCTGATCTCGCTCACCACCTGCACCCAGGTCATCACCGCCCCGGAGATAATGCCCGGCATCATCAGGGGCAGGGTTACCCGCCGGAAGGTGCCCCAGGGCGAGGCCCCCAGGCTGACGGAAGCCTCCTCCACCGCCGGCTCCATGTGGTGCAGCACCGCCGTCACCCCCCGCACCGCATAGGGCAGCCGCCGCACCACGTAGGAGACCAGCAGGATGGTCACCGTGCCCGTGAGCAGCAAGGGCCGTCCCCCGAAGGCGCTGATCAGCGCCACCGCCAGCACCGTGCCCGGCACCGCATAGGGCATCATCAGCAGGGCGTCCAGCCCCGCCGTCCAGCGGCTGGACCGCCGCACCAGCAGGTAGCCGATCACCACCGCCAGCACCACGCACAGCAGCGTGGAGATCCCCGAGAGGTACAGGCTGTTGAACAGGGCCCGGGGCACGCTGTAGAAGACCGTGGCGTAGTTGCCCAGGCTGAACCCCGGCCACATCACCGGCCCCGAACTGGGGAAGAAGGAGGTCACCACCACCACCGCCGCCGGCACCAGGGAAATGCCCACCACCCCGTAGGTGAAAGCCGACGCCAACAGGCGCAGCGGCGGGGATACCTCCCGCTCCCCCGTCCGCCGCAGCGCCGACATGCCATAGGAGCGGCGCCCCAGGTACCAGCGCTCCACCAGCAGCACCGCGGTCTCGCACACCAGGAGCACCACGCTGGCCGCGGCCGCCATCGCCAGCTGCCCGCCCATCTCGTTGAAGAACAAACTGTAAATCAGCGTCGGCAGCACCAGGTAGTCCTCGCCGATGATCATGGCGGAACCGAAATCCGCCATCGCGGTGAGACATACCAGCAGCGCCCCGCCCAGGATGGCCGGCATCAGCAGGGGCACCGTCACCCGGCGGAAGGTCCGCCCGGGCGTCGCCCCCAGGTTTGCCGAGGCCTCCTCCAGGGAGGCGTCAATGGAGGAAAGCGAGGCGGCCACCAGCAGGAATACGAAGGGATAGAGGTTCAGGGTGAGCGCCAGGATGATGCCCTGGGGGCCGTAGATGCTGCCCAGCCAGGGCAGGCCGTGGGCCTTCAGCAGGTTGGTAATCCAGCCGTTGCGCCCCAGCAGCAAGATCCAGGAATAGGCGCCGATGAAAGGCGGGCTCACCAGCGGCAGCACCACCAGCGCCCGCAGCAGCGCCCGCCCCCGCACCCCCCAGCGCGCCACCGCCACCGCCAGGGGCACCCCCAGCAGGGTGGAAAACACGGTCACCATCAGCCCCACGTAAAGGCTGTGTTCCAGGGCCGCGCGGTAGTAGCGCAGGGCAAAGAAGTCCCGGAAGTGGGCCAGGGTCCAGCTGCCCGTGCCGGTGCGCAGGCTGCCCAGCAAGAGCTGGGAAAGCGGGTAGATGATGAGCAGCGCCAGCAGCAGGTAGCACCCCGCCAGCGCCACCTGCCAGGGGTCCCGCCCCCCCACCGCCCGCTTGCGGGCCGCCGGGGCCAGGGGCGCATTCATGCGGCCCTTCCTTTTGCCCTGCATCGGTTCATGCCGCTGCTCCGCCCGCGGGCGCATGTCCATGCGCCCCTACTCCCTCTCCCCCTGCGCCCATACTCCCTCTCCCCCCGGGAGAGGGTGGGGGTGAGGGCTGCATCTTCCCCCGTAGGGCAGGAGCTCGCCTCCTGCCCAATCTCCCTCTCCCCCTGCGCCCACACTCCCTCTCCCACCGGGAGAGGGTGGGGGTGAGGGCTGCTCCTCCACCGCGCCCTCCCCAAAAGCAAGGGCCGCCCCGCGAGGCGGCCCCGCTGCCTGCCCGGGTGCTACAGCTTCCCCCACTGCTTCAGGTGTTCCAGGCTGATGCGTGCGCTCTCCAGGCAGGGGCGGGCGCACACGTCCTGCTCCACGATGTAGCACTGGGTGCCGCCCACCTCTTCGGCGGCGGCAAAAATGGCTGCAAAGTCCACGATCCCCTCGCCCACCTCGGTGAAGGCCCGCTCTGGCCCCGGCGCCATGTCCTTGATATGCAGCAGGGGGAAGCGCCCGGGGTACTTGCGGATGTAGGCCGTCGGGTCCACCCCCGCATACTGCGCCCAGAAGACGTCCAGCTCGGCGCCGAAGTGCTCCGGCGCCGTGTTCTCGATCAGGATGTCCATGCCCGCCTTGCCGCCGGGGGTGCGAAACTCGCTGTCGTGATTGTGGTGGCCGATCACCATCCCCTGCCCGCGCGCCCGGGCCCCGATCTCGTCATACAGGGCCGCGGTCTGCGCATAAGCGGCCGCATCCCGCCGCCGCTCCTCGGGCAGGCCGGGGCAGATCAGGAAGCGGTTGCCCAGCGCCTGGTTGAAGTCAATCTGCTCCTGCAGGTTGTTCAGCATCTGGTCAAACCCCAGGTGGGTGCCGTACACCTCCAGCCCCAGGTCATCCAGCAGCTTGCGCAGCTCCCCGGCAGACAGCCCGCCGGTGCCCGCCAGCTCCACCGCCGGGTAGCCCATCTCCGCCACTCGCTTCACGGTGCCGATGAAGTCCTTCGCCAGCTCCTCCCGCACCGTGTATAGCTGCAATGCCACTTGCACCTTTGCCAATGCCTATCCCCTTCTGCCCCGCAGGGCGTGGATTTGCTGCCCTGTTCTCCCGCCGCCTTCCCCGTTCCTGCCTCCTCGCACGTGCACCTCAGCCCGCCCGGCTGAACCTGGCCTTGGCCACCTGGCCCCAGTTGAGGTAAAAGACGCTCTCGCCCCCTTCGCGGCGGGGCTTGGCCTGCCCCAGGCGCTTGCCTTCCCCGTCCCACAGGGCGGCGCTCCAGCGCCCCTCGGGCAAGCCGATGCAGGCCAGGCGGTCCCGGCGCTCCCGGGTGGTGACGCTTACCTGCCGAGGGGTAACCTTCACGTCAAAGACCAGGTCATGCCAGTAAATGCCCGCCACCCCGAGCGAGGGCCAATCCCTGGGCAGGCGCGGTGCCAGGCTGATGCCGTCCACCCGCGCCCGCAGGCCCAGGAAGCCCTCGCTGATGATCTGCGGCACCAGGATGGACTCAAAGAACTCCATGTCAATGCCCAGCCCACCCGCGGTGCCCCCGCCCTGCAGGGTGCCCCGGCTGCCGTCCTGGTAGTATGCCCGGGGACCGCCCGCCTCCTGCACCTCCCGATACCAGTCCACCACCTCCCGCAGCCGCTGCCAGCAGGAGTCCGGACCCAGGCCGCGCAGCCGGGCCAGCAGGTCGTGGTAGGAAAATCCCAGCACCGCCCCGCCGTCCTGCACCTGCCCGCCCCAGGGGATGCTCTCCGGCGCCGACCAGGCCCACAGGTAGTACTCCACGTTGCGCCGGGTGGTGCTGCGGGGGCCAAAGCGCCAGTGGTAGATGTCCTTGCCCTGGGAGGTGTCGCCGGCCACCAGGCGCTCCCCCGTGATCCAGCTCAGGATATCCCGCGCCTGCTCGGGGGTGGCAAAGTCGTAGCAGATGGCCTCCAGGTTCAGGAAAACGAAGCCGTAGTCGTAGCTGCGGCCGTCAATATCGGGCCCGGTGGTAAAGCGCCGGGTTTTCGCGTTCCAGAAGATCTTGCCGCCCTGCTCCTTCACCTCCCGGGCGTGCCGGGCCAGGGCCTCCGGGTCCGGGTGCAGGGGCCCGCCCGGCAGGTTCCACTCGGCGTGCTGCGCGATCTCCCGCTCCAGGCCGGCCATGGCCAGCAGGGCGCTGTAGTAGTGGATAGTGGCATAGGCATCCCGGTAGCCCATCGGCAGCAGGTCCCAGTAGTTGTTGCCGATGCCCCGGCCGCTGTGCATCTCCTTCTCGCCGTTCGCCTTCACGGTGAAGCCGGGCCGCCCGTCGTGGCCCACCCAGGGCACCACGATGCACCTCTGCTCCAGGCCCCCCAGCTCCGTCATCAGCCAGCTCAGGGCCAGGCGCATGCGCCCCAGGTTGCGGCGCAGGAAGTCCACGTCCCCGCTCCAGCGGAAGTAGTTGATGCTGCCCCGGATGAAGTTCTGGTTGTTGATGGTGTGGCGGGTGTCGTAGTTGGTGAAGACCGCCTGCAGCACCACCCGGCCGCCTGGTTCCGGGTTGCCGAAGCACAGCCGCAGCCGGGTGATGGTGCCCCGCCAGGCCGAGTGCCGGTACAGGGGCGCCATGGTGTAGGTGAACTTGGGCCCTGGCCCCGCCGGCGCCAGGTACATGGTGCGCTCGGGCGCGAACTCCGGCTCCTGCTCCGTCGTCCACTGCAGGTAGGGCTGAGCCAGGCCCAGCCCCTCTGCCCGCCAGCGCACCTGCACGAAGGGGGCCTCCTCGGGGCTGACCGCCAGCTCCGGGGTGGTCACCGCCGCCTGCCGCTCCACCAGCTCCAGCTGCCAGCCGCCCTCGCCCTTGCCCCCGTCCCGCACGCCCCGGGTGCCCCAGCCCGCCTGGTCTCGCTCCTCGCTGCCATGCCAGCCGGGCGGCACGTCCTGCAAGGAGAAGTGCCAGCCCCAGCCCCGGCCCTGCTTCCAAAAGGGGAAGGGCCAGCCCTCCTGGTGGGCGATGGAGCCGTGCTGGTGGGTGAATACATAGCCCTCGGCGTCCATGCCCCGCCCCAGCAGCGTCTCCCGCCACCTCTCCCGGATGGTGTTCATGCGGTTATCGCTGCTCACCGCCGGCCACAGCGTGGGCGTGGACATCCACTCGTCCCAGAGGGTGGCCAGGGGCCCGCCCCGCTCGTAGTGCACCCAGAACAGCTCCCGCAGCTCCGCCATCGCCCCCTCCTGGCCGGGCACAGCAAAGGTGGGGAAGTCCTGGGGAATGGCAATCTGCGGCCGCGCTGCCCGCAGCGGCCCCGCGCAGGCCAGGGCCAGCAGCGCCAATGCCAACACGGTCGTCATCTCTTTGGGCATTTCGTCCCCCCGATCGGGTTAGTCGGTGCTCCGGGCCAGGTCGCCGTAGATCTCCGGCCGCCGCACCAGGAGCGGGAAGCAGCTCCGGCTGCGCCGGTCCAGCAGCTTCTCGGCGGCCAGGTCGCAGACCACCATCTCCTCCTGCACCGTCTTGCTCTGCGACTCGGCGATCACCTCGCCGCTGGGGTCAAAGATGATGGTGCCCCCGGCGTGGCTGGTCTCCCCGCCCGCGTGCCCCGCCTGGTTGGTGACCGCCAGGAAGCAGCCGTTGTCCAGCGCCCGGGAGGGGTACAGCTTGCGCCACTGGCGCTTGATGTCCCGCACGATGCGCTGCTGTCCCCGCTCCCGCCACTTGCCCATGCGAGCGGCGTGCGGCGCCAGCAGCACCTCCGCCCCGTGCAGGGCCAGGATGCGGGCCACCTCCGGAAACATGATGTCAAAGCAAATGATGGTGCCCACCCGGCAGCAGCCCAGGTCGTGCACGGGGAGCTGGGTCCCCGGCCGGTAGTAGAAGTACTCGTCCGCCGACAGGTGGGTCTTGCGCTGCTTGCCCACGTACCCCCCGGGCGCCGCCAGCACCTGCGTATTGTAGGCCACACCCCGCTCCAGCTCGCCCAGCCCGGCCGAGATCACCAGGTCAAACTCCCGGGCCATGGCCTCCAGGCGCCGGGTGCTGGGCCCCTCGGGCACCGGCTCTGCATGGCGGTAGGCCTCCCGGGCGCACCAGTGGCCGGTGATCACCAGCTCCGGGAAAAGCACCAGGCGCGCCCCTGCCTCCGCCGCCCCGCGGCACCAGCGCTCCATCTCCTTCAGGTTGCGCTCCGCCTGGCCAAACGGCCCGTTCATCTGCACGGCGGCAATGCGAAAGGACTCCATGCTCGACCTCCTGCTACCGGTTGCCCGCGCCGTAATGCAGCTCCAGGGCGCGCAGGCCCACCTCACCCTGGGCCTCTCACACCAAGCCGCACCTTGCTGGCGCTGGTGGTGGGCGCCGACAGCGCCAGGCCGCACTATAGCCAAGAAGCCGCCCTTTGTCCACCGCCCCGGCGCCGCTTGACAGGCCTGCTGGCCCTGGGCTAACCTGCAGCCACCTGCACGCGTGACTGTGGGGGCCATCACTTTACAGGAGGAGCACCGTGCCTGCTGTTGACCTGCATCCCGAGCCCTTCCGCACCCTGGTAGCGCTGGGGGAAAGCCACGTGGCCGGCATGTGCGCCACCCAGGAGCGCCGCCGCTGGGTGAACATCGTCGCCAACCTGATCAGCCACTGCCAGGGCGTCCCCGTCATCCTGCACAACCAGGGCATCAGCGCCAACGCCATCTCCCCGCGCAGCCCCGGCTACCCCTGCTCCGCCCAGCCCAGCGCCCTGGAGCGCTACCGGGAGCACGTGATCGCCCTGCAGCCGGACCTGTTCATCCTGGCTTACGGCCTGAACGACATGCGGGCAGGCATGCCCCCGGAGCACTTCCGGGAGGACATGAGCCAGATCATCCGGGAGGTGCAGGCGGCCTGCCGCCCGGTCACCGTGCTCACCACCGTCTATCACATGAGCGCCTACGACTGGTATCCCCCCTATCACGTGGGCAGCGTCGCCGCCACCGAGGTCTATAACCTGGTGATCCGCCAGCTCGCCCAGCAGCACGGCTGCCTGCTGGCCGACATCTGGGAGGCGGAAGGCCAGGCCGACTGGGTGATTCACCCCGACACCGTGCATGCTAACGACCTGGGGCACCTGCTCATCGCCCACCGGGTGTTTGAAACCATCGCCACCCACTGCCGCGGCGTCGCCGCCCGCATCACCGCCGAGCTGGAGGCCGACCGGGCGGAGGTGATGCGCACCCTGGCCCAGCGCCAGGGCCGGGGCACCTGACCCGGAGGCCGCCTGCACCGGCAAGCGGGGGGCACGGCTGCGCCTGCGCCTGCACTGCGCCCGCCTGTTCGCCCTCTACTTGCGGTGATGGCGGCAGGAATCAGCAGCCGGAGCAGGGAATAGCGGCAGGGCCTACCGGTAGGCATTACCAGCAAGGGAGGATGAGCGGTGAAGATAGGCATGCCCCTGGCGGCATTGATGCTCTTCGTGTCCTGCGCCCAGGCGGCCGGCACCTGGCGGCTGGACCACCTCATGACCACGTTTTGGTGCCCGCCCCCGGCCACCGACGAGGCCTTGGCCGCGGTGGCGGCGGAGCACTACACCATGACCTGGGTGCCGGAGAGCGGCCTGGACGGGGCGGCCCGGCACGGCCTGCGCGCCATGCTGCAGGACGGCCTGCTCAGCCCCGCCACCCTGGACGATGCCGCCAAGCGCGCCCAGCTCGACGCCCTCATTGACCGGGTGAAGGGCCACCCCGCGCTCTATGCCTACTTCATCACCGACGAGCCCAGTGCCACCGCCTTCCCCGGCCTGGGGCGGCTGGTGGCCTACCTGCGGGAGCGGGACCCCGCCCACCTGGCCTATATCAACCTCTTCCCCACCTACGCCAGCAACGAGCAGCTCGGCACCACGGGCGACGTGGTCACCGCCTACCGGGAGCACCTGCGGCAGTATATCGAGGTGGTCAAGCCTGGCCTGATCAGCTATGACCACTACCACTTTTTCAAGTCCGGCGACGGCGACCAGTACTTCCTCAACCTGGGCATGATCCGCCAGGCGGCCCTGGACGCCGGCCTGCCCTTCCTCAACATCATCCAGGCCGACACCATCATCGAGTCCTGGCGCCTGCCCAATGCCCAGGAGCTGCGCTGGCTGATCTATACCACCCTGGCTTACGGCGGGCGGGGCATCAGCTACTTCACCTACTGGGGACCTGCCGCTTACGGCGGGCTCTACCAGGACGGCAAGCGCACCCCCCTCGCCCTGGAGGTCGCCCGGTTGAACGGGGAGGTGGCCGCCCTCAGCCCCGCCCTGATGCAGCTCGATTCCCTGGGTGCCTACCATACCCCGCCCCTGCCCTTGGGGGCAGAGGCCATCCCCGCCCACTCGCCGGTGCAAGTGGCAGCGGAGGGCCAGTTCGTGCTGGGGCTGTTCGGCCCAGGCAAGCCCACGGCCTTCATGCTGGTGAACCGTGACTATCGCCAGGGGGCCGTGGCCCGGCTGCGCCTGGCGAAGGGCATCCGGGGGGTGCAGGAGTATGACCGGCGCACCCGGGCCTGGCGCGGCTATGCCGCCCCCGCCGGCCAGGGCCTCACCGTGCACCTGGAGCCCGGCGACGGCCGGCTCTTCCGGCTGCGGTGAGCTACTGCGGCCGCCGCTGCAGGCGGAAATAGTCCACCGCCACCCGGCTCTCGGGGTCGGAGTTGGGGTCCAGGCGCAGGCGGATCACCTCGCCCTGCCAGGTAGGCACCGACGCCAGGTCGAGTGTGTACTCGTGATACTGGTTGTCGGCGATGGTGGGGAAGCGCAGGCTGTTAGGCTCGCTTTCCGGGCTGGTGCGCGTGGTCCAGAAAAGCTGCGCCATCTCTCCCCGATCCAGCCTCATCCGCAGCACCGCCCGGGGGTAGTCCTCGGCGTCGAAATCCACCGGCACCCACAGCGCCGGGTCGCTGGTCTTCACCGCCGCCTGCAAGGCACCGCCCCGCACCAGGAAGTCCGTCAGGCCCATGCCCGGCACCCACCCCTCGGCCTCGCCCTCTCGGTCAAACTCCCACTCAGTCAGCCATTTCCAGGCATGCAGGGAGGGCCACTGGGGAGCTGCCAGCCCCACGTCACCAGGGGCCAGGTCCTGGTGGGGCCGGGGAGCATCGGTGAAGACCTCCCGGATGGCGTCCAGGTAGCCAAAGCCCGCCTGCCGGTGCGGCTCGATGAAATCGCCTTCCCCCACCTCGTTCCAGGCCTCCACCAGCACCAGCTTCTGCCGCTGCTGCCCCACCGGGTGGCGGTCGGCAAACTGCCTTGCCAGCTCCAGCATGCGCTTGAACTTGCCCGGGCTCTTGCCGGTGCGAGCCAGGGCCGATTCCCCGTGCCAGGGGCGACTGTCCCAGCCGGGGTCGGTCACCGCGATGTAGTCCAGCAGCCCGTAACCGCTGATCTCCTCCCAGATATCCCGGTAGCCGGCAATCGCCGAGTCGTAGGGGGCGCGGTTGCCCTGGCCGGGGCGCATCCCGGCATAGGCGTAGTTGTAACCCGTGGCGGCGTCATACCCCTGCGTTTGCATGGCGGCAATGCGCTCCCGGGGCGGGTAGGCGCACCCTACCAGGTAGAGCCCGCCCAGCCCCTCCGCCCGGCACAACGCCCGCATCTTGGCAAACGCCGCCTGCGCCGCCGGGGTGCCCATATCCTCGGTGATGCGGTCCACAGCAAAGATGATCACCACCGGCTTATTGTCAATCCTCAGGTATTCCGGCCGCTTGAAGTAGTGGTCCAGCCAGTAGCGGGTCACCGCCAGCAGGTCGGCCTCGGAGGCGCTGCCCCGGGGGTTGTGGTTGGCCCACAGCAGGCAGAACTTCAGGTACTTGCGGTAGCGGGCGCCGAAGTAGCCATCATGCAGGGCGTGGTCGAGCTGGCGGGCCCCCCGGTCCCAGTACCAGTCATAGGCGAAGAAGCTGATGCCGTGCTCCACCGCCCACTTGATGTGCCAGTCGGCTACCTCCGGCGTCCCCTCCTGGTACCAGCCCAGCACCGGCTTGCGCTCCGGGTAGTCCATGATGGGCTGCCAGCCGCCATGCACCCCCTGCTTCCAGCCGGGAAAGTAGTAGGCGCCCACCAGGTAGTTGGACCGCGCCGGCCGGGGCTCGGGCACGTAGGGCCGGCCCCCCACCAGGGCCGGCGCCGCCGACACCGGGACGGTGAAAAGCAGCTTCGCCTCCTGCTCCAGGGGCGCAAAGTTGGCCCCGGTGAGGCGCAGCTTGGCGGTGTACCGCCCCGGCCGTAGGCCGCGCACCAGCCAGGCCAGCTCCTCCCGCCGCTCCAGCGCCGGGCGCCGGATGGCCAGGGCGCTGGTCAGCGCCACCCCAGAGGGCAGCTCTACCGCCGCCACCAGGCGCCGTGCCGGCTCTCCCCGCCTTACCTCCAGGTCGCAGACCAGGCGCACCTCTCGGCCCGCCCGGTTCAGGGCCTCGTCCAGCCCGAAGTACTTGACCGTGAGCTGTGCCTCCCCAGCCGCTGCCATGCCGCCGCCTCCCGGCACCAGGCAGAGCGCCGCCGCGGCCCCCGCCAGCGCCAACATGATCAGTATGCGCACCGCCCATCCTTTCCCCGGCCGGGCTGGTCCCGGCCGCCCCAGACTGCCGCCAGCCATAACTTCGCCCGGCAGGCGCCCCATCCCTCCCGGCGGCCGGCAGGTGATCCTCTGCCGGCAGGCGAATGCAGGCCCGGCTGCTCCTGCACCCTTGGGAGGCGGGCATGAACGCCCAGAAGCTGGAGCTGAAGGCCGACTGGCCCCAGGCCCGCCGGCGCCTGGCCGCCTGGTGGCGGGGGGAGCTGGTGGACCGGGTGTGCCTGGGAGTGGTGGCCCCCCGGGAGGGCGCGGCCCTGCCCCCGGCGCCCGACCGCACCGGCCTGGATCCCGCCCACTACTACCTGGATGCCGACCTGCGCCTGCGGGAGATCGAGCGGGCGATGGCAGCTGCAGCCTGGCTGGGGGAGGCCTTCCCCAACGCCTCCCTGGACCTGGGACCGGGCAGCATGGCCCTTTACCTGGGCTCGGCGCCCGGGTTTGCCTGGGACACCGTCTGGTACCACCCCTGGCCGCCTGCCGCCCAGGGCGCCCTGCCGGAGTACGACGAGCACCACCCGCTCTGGGTGCGCCACCAGGAGCTGATCGCCGCCCTGGCCCAGGCCGCCCGGGGGCGCTACCTGCCCAACCTCCCGGACCTCATCGAGGGCCTGGACATCCTGGCCTCCCTGCGGGGCACCAGCGAGCTGCTCTACGACCTGGTGGATCGTCCTGCGTGGGTACATGCGGCCCAGGAGCGGCTGCTCGACCTCTATTTCCGCTACTACGGCCGCTGCTACCAGCTCTGCCGGGCGGAGGACGGCGGCGTCTCTTTCACCGCCTTCCAGGTGTGGGCGCCGGGGCGGCTGGCCAAGCTGCAGTGCGACTTCTCGGCCATGATCTCGCCCGCCCACTTTGCCGAGTTTGTCGCCCCCTACCTGCGCCGCCAGTGCCAGCGGCTGGACTACACCGTGTACCACCTGGACGGCCCGGCCGCCATCCCTCACCTGGAGCACCTGCTGGCCATCCCGGAGCTGCACGCCATCCAGTGGACCCCCGGCGCCGGTGCCCCCGACGTTTGGCACCCGGACTGGCACCCCCTCTACCGGCGCACCCGGCAGGCGGGCAAGTGCCTGCTGCTGATCGGCGGTTACGACCCGGCGGCTATGGACCAGGTGGTGCGCACGCTGGGGCCGCAGGGGCTCTACCTCTTCACCCATGCCCCCTCCGGGCAGGCGGCCCGGGAGCTGCTGACCCACGCCCACCGGCACTGGTGCTGAGGCCCCCGGCAGGGGAGCAGGGCCGCCTCCCGAAATAGCTGCCCGGAGGGCAAGGTGATCCCCGATTCTCCGCCGGCCCGGCTGGCCCTGGACACCATCTACCGGCGCCCCACCCGGGGCCTCCCCACCTGGTGCCTGTTCCTGATGGAGCACGCCCACATCGAGCGGCTGGCCGGCGAGCCGCCGGGCAGCTACCGGCAGCAGCCCGAGCGCGTCTACCTGGCCTGCCAGCACGCCCTGGGCGCCTGCCTGGTGGACCAGTATATCCCCACCAACCCCCTCACTATGGGCGACCGGGGCTTTGAGCAGGCGCAGCCAGGAGCCACCACCGGCGCCGGCACCGTTACCCTGGATGGGCTGCACATTGACTCCCCGGAGGCGGTGGTGGAGCACCTGGAGACCCGGGTATTCCCCAGCCTGCGCCAGGCGCGGGAGAGCTTTGACGAGGACGGCTGCACCGCCCAGATCATCCAGCAGGAGGCCGACCGGCAGCAGCTGCTGGCGCCCATGCTCAAGACCGGGCACGGCTTTGTCGCCTTCCCGGCGCTGCGCTACGGCAGCTATGGCTACGAGCACTACTTTGCCGCCTATGCCCTCTACCCGGAGGTGATGGAGCAGGATTTCGCCCTGCAGGCCGACTTGGCCCTGGCCAACAACCGGGCGGCCGCCCGGGCCTATGCAGAGGCCGGGCTGCCCCCGCTCTACCGGTTGGACCACGACATGGCGGGTTCCCGGGGGCTGCTGGTGAACGTGCGCACCCTGGACCGGCTGTGGCTGCCCCATTTCGCCCGCTGCCTGCAGCCGCTGCTGACGGCGGGGGTGCGCCTGCTCTGGCACTGCGACGGCAACCTGATGGAGCTGGTGCCCAGGCTGCTGGAGGTGGGGCTGGCGGGGTTCCAGGGCTTCCAGTACGAGGCGGGCATGGATTATGCACGCATCTGCCGGATGAAGACCCGGCAGGGGGAGTCGCCCCTCATCATGGCCGGGGTCTCGGTAAGCAGCACCCTGCCCCACGGCAGCCCCGACCAGGTGCGCCGGGAGCTGCGCTGGCTGGTGGAGTGCGGGCCCCCCACGGGGCTATTCCTGGGCGGCTCCAGCTCCATCACCCCCGGCGTGCCCTGGGAGAATATCCGCACCCTGGTGGAGGGGCTCCGCCACTACCGGGAGCATGGCCGCTAAACTGGGCCGCGGCGGGATCAGCGGTCCCGCTCCAGCCGCCACAGGCAGTAGCCGGCGACCGCCAGGATCACTCCCCAGGAAATCAGCATCATCACCAGGGCCTCAGCCGACATTGGCCGCCTCCTCCATCTCGGTGGCGGCCGCCCGCCCGGCCGTGCCCCGCCGCCAGGCGTACCAGACCAATAGCGACATGGCCACCAGCACCGCCAGCATCGCCAGCCGGGCCGCCAGGATGAAGGGCCGGGCCTCGGCCGACACCCCCACCAGGGCCAGCTTGGGCAGCGCCTGCTGCCAGATCCAGCTTCCCAGCATCACCACCAGGTACACGGGGGTGACGTAGGTGAGGATGTAGCGGAAGACCCGGGGCAGCCGGATCTTGGCGCCGGTATTGATCTCCTGCCAGCCCTTGCGAATGCCCAGCACCACCACGAACATCAGCACTTCGATCAGGGCCCCCACCGCCAGCAGGATGTTGGCAGCCCAGAAATCCATCTCGTCCACAAAGAACTGCTGCAGCGCCACCACCGGCACCAGGTAGGCGGCGGTCACCGCCAGCAGGGCCAGGGTGGCCCGGTGCCGGGTCCAGCCCAGCTCGTCCTGCAGGAAGGCCACGATGGGCTGGATCAGGGACACGGTGGAGGTGAGCCCGGCAAAGAACAGCAGCAGAAACCACAGGGCGCCAAAGAAAGCCCCCAGGGGCATCTGCTGCAGAATCAGGGGCATGGCCATGAACCCCAGGGAGAAGGAGCCGCCCTGGGCGATGCGCACCGTCTCCACCGTCCCAAAGAAGACTACCGCCGCCGGGATGGCGATGCTCGCCCCCAGCACCACCTCCGCCAGCTCGTTTAGGGAGGCGGCGCTGAGCCCCGCCAGGGCCACGTCGTCCTGGCGGCGCAGGTAGCTGCTGTAGGTGATGATCGCCCCCAGCCCCAGGCTCAGGGTGAAGAAGATCTGCCCCGCCGCCGCCAGCCACACCCGGGCGTCCCGCAGCTTGCCAAAGTCGGGCTGCCACAGGAAGTTCAGGCCTTCTCCCGCCCCGGGCAGGGTAAGCACCCGCACCACCAGGACCACCGCCATCACGAAGAGCAGGGGCATGGCCACCAGGTTCAGCTTCTCGATGCCCCCGGACACCCCGCGGTAGATGACGCAGAAGTTCAGGGCCAAGGTGATCAGCAAGAAGCCCAGTGCTGCCGTGGGCAGGCACCACAGGCCCTGGCCATAGCCCAGGTAGGCATCCAGGAAGGCGCCCATCCCCTCTCGGCTGCCAATGCCGGTAAAACCACCCAGGGCCGAGAAGGCGCTGTAGCCCAGGGTCCAGGATTCAACATAGGTGTAGTAGACCAGGATGATGAAGGGGACGTAGATCCCCAGCACCCCCAGGTACTTGGCCCAGCGGCGGCGGGAGACCACGTCATAGATGCCGGGCAGGTTATGCCGCCCCCACAGGCCGCCGTAGCGCCCCAAGGCCCATTCCAGCCACATCAGGGGCAAGCCCAGGAAAATGAGGGCGCAAAAATAGGGGATCATGAAGGCGCCGCCGCCGTGCAGCGCCGCCTGCGTGGGGAAGCGCAGGAAGTTGCCCAGGCCGATGGCGCTGCCCGCCACCGCCAGGATCACTCCCAGCCTGCTCGTCCACTGTTCCCGGCCGCCGTTGCCTGCCATGCCGTTCCCTGCCGGGCCCTCGGAGGGCCGGTTTCTTTTAGCCGGTTAGGCCCCCTTCTGCGGGGCACGAGCGCTCGCCTGCTGTCAACGCGCCGCCGGTCGGCCCACCTTCAGCAGCAGGGTGCCGTGCCCGGCCACCGGGGCCCAGTAGCCGTCCGGGAAGGTGCCCAGGTCCCGCCGCTGCCACAGGTCTCGCACTGGCTGCGGCCCCCCCAATCCCAGCTTCGCCCAGCGCACCGCCACCTCTGCCGGCAGCGGCCCGCGGTTGAACAGGCCCACGGCCAGCGTGCCGTCCCACAGGGGGCGGGCCCACACCTCGGTCAGCCCCCGCCGGCCGCGGCGGCTGGCGGCCTGGCCTAGAGGGTCCTGGTTCACCTCGATCACCTCGTCATTGGTGAGTAGGTCCAGGGTCAACTGGTCAAGCTGGGCCAGGTCGCAGCCCAGGAGCAGGGGTGCCGCCAGCAGCGACCAGAGACTGATATGGGTCACCTGCTCCTGCGGGCCCAGGTTGGTGGGGCGAGGGTTGGGTCCCCAGCCCAGCTTGCCCACCACCAGCATGTCCGGGTCGTTCCAGTGTCCCGGCCCGGCGTAGGGGGCCAGCTCGCCCTGGGAGAAGCCGATGCCCGCCATGCTGCCCCACGAGTCGCCGATATCGCCGCTGGTGCGCCACAGGTTGCCCCCCACCTGGGCCCCCCACTTCCAGACCTCGGCCATGCCGTACTGGCAGAAGCTAAAGACGATGTCCCGGCCGCAGCCGTCCAGGGCTCGGCGCATCAGCCGGTAGGGGGCCTGGGGATCGGGGCTCTGGCAGGAGCACCAGTCGTACTTCAGGTAGTCAATCCCCCAGCGGGCATAGCTGCGGGCGTCCTGGAACTCGTGGCCCAAGCTGCCCACAAAGCCGGCGCAGGTCTTGGGACCGGGGGAGGAGTAAATCCCCAGCTTCAGGCCCTTGCTGTGCACGTAGTCGGCCAGGATCTTCATGTCCGGGAACTTGGCGTTGGTGCCGACCTCGCCCGCCGCCTCCCGCCCCCCTTCCCAGGTGTCGTCAATGTTCAGGTATTGGTAGCCGTGGGCCGCCAGGCCGCTGCTCACCAGGTAATCGGCGGCTTCCCGCACCTTGCCGTCGTCCACCGCCCCTGCCCACACGTTCCAGGAATTCCAGCCCATAGGGGGAGTGAGCGCCAGCTTGTGCGTGCCGCTCACGATGGTAAGAGCGCGGGTGGCCCTGCTCCGGGGGCCAGTCACCACCAGCTCCACCTGGGTGGTGCCGGCCTTGTGCAGGGCACCGGAGATGATGCCGGTCTTGGCATCCAGGGCCAGGCCAGGGGGCAGGTTGCGGGCGGCATAGCGCAGCGGCCCTTGCCCGGTGGCCGGCACCAGGAAGAGGAAGGGCCGGCCAGGGGTGGCTCCCACCACCCGGGGGCCATTGATGCGGGGCTCGGGGGGATCCCCGGAGGCGATCAGGGGCGGCGGCCCCGCCGGGAAGGCAATGGCCTGGGGGCCGGCCTGGGCCCCCAGGGCCAGCACAAACTGGGCGTCGGCCCAGTCGGCATGGTCATGGCCGATGCCGTCCCCGGCATCGGTCACCATCACGCCCGAGCCGTGCTCCATGTGGGAGAGGTCCAGGCTCTCCAGCCAGACCACGCCCTGCGTGGGGGCGGGCGGGCAGGCGCAAAACAGGGCCAGCAGGGGCAGGGCAAGCCAGCAGCGGCGCATGCGGCACCTCGTCGGCTGGGGTAGGAGCGGCTACTTGATAGCACAGCGCCCCCCCGCCTGTCAACGCGGGGCCGCGCTCCCTCAGTCGCCCCGGCGATACCTGCCCATCAGGGAGCCCTGGGCCAGCAGGTGACCCTGCATGGCGCGCAGCAGCTCCGCCTTGCTCGCCTGGGGAGGGAGCGAGAGCGTGACGTCCAGGGCGTACAGCCGGAAGAAGTAGCGGTGGGTGCTGCGGGGCGGGGCCGGGCCCCAGTAGCCCACCTTGCCAAAGTCGTTGTACCCCTGGCGGGCGCCAGAGGCCAACCTGGCTTGGCGGGGCACCGCCGCCGGCAGCGCGGGCTGGCCGGCGGGCAGATTCCACACCACCCAGTGCACGAAGGTGCCCCGGGGGGCATCCGGGTCCTCCATCACCAGCGCCAGGCTCTTGGCTCCCCTGGGCACGCCTTTCCAGGCCAGCGGGGGCGAGATGTCCTTGCCGTCGGCGGTGTACAGGCTGGGGATCAGGGCGCCTTCCCTGAAGGCGGGGCTGGTGACCTGCAGGTTGGCCGGCTTAGGGGCCGGCGGGCGGTCGAGCGCTCCCCGGCACAGGCCGCCGGCCGCCAGCAGCAATAGCGCGGCCAGGGCCAGGGGGAGCTTGCGGGCGAGGGGTGAGGTGCACATGCGGTTTGCCTCCCTGGCGCCTCGGGGCAGTCTTGATAGTGCGCGCAAATGTCGCGGCAGCGCCCCGTTTTGCCTCCCGCCGGCTGTCTGCAGGGCCGGGACCGGGAGGACGGCCCCTGCCACCTCCATACTAACACGCGTGTCAAGAGCCCGCCCCGGCGGTGGCGCTCAGGGCTGCAAGCGGCCGGCAAGCCGCACCAGCTTGCCGGCCGCCAGGTACACCTGGGCGCAGGCAGGGCCCGGTGCGCCCTGCAGGGCGGCGGGCGGATCGGCCTCCAGGGCCGCCAGGGAGGCGGGAAAGTGCACCAGCAGGGCCTGGTCGCGGCCCGAGCGCAAGGCAGCCTGCAGCTTCGGCAGGTCCCAGGCCAGGTCAAGCTGCACACCGCCCCGGCAGAGCAGCCCTTCCAGGCGCCCAGCCGGCCACCGGGAGGGCAGCGCCGGCAGCAACTTGATCACCCCCGGGGCCGAGAAGGCCAGCATCTCCAGCACGGCGGCAGCCAGGCCCAGGTTGGCGTCAATCTGGAAGGGGGGCCGCCGCTCGTGGCCCCAGAACATGGTCAAGCCCTGGCTGCGCCAGTCGTTGTGGTAGGTGAAGAGATTGGAGCCCACGCAGGAGCGGGCCAGCAGCTCCAGGCACTCCAGGGCCCGGTCGCCCTCCCCCAGGCGGGCGTAAATGTTGGCCATGTGGGCCAGGGACCAGCCGGTCTGGGAGTTGAGGCCGATCACCAGCCGCCGCTCCACCGCGATGCGGGCGGCGGCAAAGAGGGCGGGCTCTCGTTCGGGGGTGATCTCCCAGCCGGGGAAGAGCGGGTACAGGTGGGACTGGTGGCGGTGGTGGTAGTTGTCGGGCAGGGCAGGGTGCAGCCACTCCGCCAGGGCGCCGTCCTGGTTGACCTGGTAGGCGGGGAGCCGCTCCCGCAGCGCCTCCCAGCGGGCCACCTCTTCCGCTTCCCCGCCCAACTCCCGGCAGGCGGCGCAGAGGTTGGCAAGCACCTCCCGGGCGATAGCCACGTCCATGGTGGCGTTCACCCCCACCAGCGAGGCGCCCGGCGCCGCGGGCACGTTCTCCGGCGACAGCGAGGGTGAGAAGACCAGGCGGCCATCCTCCCCCGCAAACAGGAAGTCCTGGTAGTACAGGGCCACCTCCCGCAGGAAGGGCACCGCCTGCCGGGCCAGGAAGTCCCGGTCGCCGGTGAAGAGCCAGTAGTCATAGAAAAGCTGCGCCAGCCAGCCGGCGCCGGCGGTCCAGTTGACCCAGGGGCCGGGGTGGGCCAGGCCGTGCGTGCTCTGGGAGATGGGAGCGTAGATGCCGCGGCAGCCAAACAGCCGCTGGGCATTGGTGCGGTAATCGGGGAGCGAGGCCTGGTAGTAGTCAAAGTAGGGCAGGGTCACTTCCGGCAGGTTCCCGGGCAGGGCCTGCCAGTAGTTCATCTGGATGTTCTCGTCGTTGTGGAAGTCGCTGGCCCAGGGAGGGTCATAATCGCCGTTCCAGACTCCCTGCAGGTTGGCAGGCAAGCCGCCGGGGCGGGAGCTGGAGATAAGCAGATAGCGGCCGTAGGCAAAGAGCCTCTGCACCAGGGCGGCAGGCACCTGGCCGTCGTAGGCCGCGAGCAGCAGCTCCTCGTTTGACCGGTGGTCCTCGCCTGCCAGGTCCAGGCGCAGCCGGGCAAACAGCTCCCCATGCCCGGCGGCATGGCGGGCGAGCAAGGCGGGGTAGTCGGGGGGCAGGGCCGCGAGCTGCCCGCGCAGGCGGGCCAGGGCGGGATCGGCGGGTTCGTTGGCAAAGAGGCCCAGCAGCACCACCACCTCCCGGGCGCCGGCCACCGTCACCGCCTCCTGGTCACCGGCCAGCTCACCCCCCGGGCTGGTTACCAGGGCCAGGGCACCGAACTCGCCGCCGTCCTGGTAGCGGCCCACCAGGGAGAGCCAGGGGCCCTGCACCGCGGTCTCAAACTGCAGGGTGCGCGGGCCCTGCTCCGGATAGCCGGGATGAGGCTGCAGGCGCAGGCGGCAGCGCAGGGCCCCCGGCCCGCTGGCCTCCAGGCGCAGCACCACCACGCCGTCCGCCCCAGACACGAACAGCCGGCGGGCGAAGCTGCTCTCCCCCTCCTGCCAGGTGACCGCCACCTCGCCGGTCGCAAAGTCCAGGCTGCGCCGGTAATGGGTGAAGGCGCCGGTGGTGTCTGTGTCCACCAGCAGGTCGCAGGCCGGGTGGTAGGGATCCACCCGCCGGTACTTGTAGCCGGCCTCCTGCAGCTTGTGGTCCAGGAAGCCCTCCGCCTCCCGGTACTGGCCCTCGGCCAGCAGGCGGCGCAGGGCAGGCAGGTGGGCCGAGATGTCGGGCAAGGCAGGCCGGGGACTGCGAAACCAGAGGGCCTCGTGGTTGAGCAGGATCAGCTCGTGGCGAATGTGGCCGTAAACCAGGGCCCCCACGGTGCCGTTGCCGCTGGGCAGGGCGTCCTGCCAGCGGGCGGCAGGCTGGTGCGAGAACATGCCGGTGTGCATGGGCAGCCTCCTGGGCGCAAGTGGCGTCATATTGGCCGGCCGGGCGGCGGCAACCTGCCGCCGGGAAAGGGAAGGGCGCGGCAGGCGAAGAAGGTGGCGGCAGGTGATGCCGCATGGCCATGCGGTGCGGGTGCGAAGGCGCAAGGCAGGAGGGCGGATGAAGTTCGTGCCGATGGGGGAGCTGCTGGAGGGGGCGAGGGCAGGCGGATATGCCGTGCCCTCGTTTTGCGTGTGGTCGGCGGAGGCGATGGAGACGGCGCTGCGGGTGGCGGAGCGGCTGCGGGCGCCGGTGATCCTGATGAACGGCCCGGGGGAGTTCCCGGTGCTGAGCCCGGCCACGGTGGGGGCGGTGGCCTATGCCATTGCCAAGCGCTTCAGCGTGCCCGCGGCCCTGCACTGCGACCACGGCAGCACCCTGGAGGAGGTGGCCGCCTGCCTGGAGGCAGGCTACAGTTCGGTGATGCTGGACTATTCGGCCCGGCCCTATGAGGAAAACGCGGCCGCCATGCGCCAGGTGGTGGCCCTGGCCCGCCCCCGGGGGGCGAGCGTGGAGGGGGAGCTGGGGCAGGTGGGCAAGGTGGACGAGACCACCGTCGAGGGAACAGGCGAGGCCGCGCTCACCGACCCTGACCAGGCCGCGGCCTACGCAGAGGAGACGGGCGTGGATGCCCTGGCGGTGGCCATCGGCAATGCCCATGGCCGCTACCAGCGGCTGCCCCGGCTGGATTTCGAGCGATTGGCGGCCCTGGGGGAGCGGGTGCGGGTGCCCCTGGTGCTGCACGGGGGGACGGGGACCCCCGAGGCTGACCTGCGGCGGGCCATCGCCCTGGGCATCTGCAAGGTGAATGTGGCGACGGAGCAGGTGACGGCGGTGCGGGAAAGCCTGCAGGCGCAGTGGCAGGCCGGGCGCAACCTGTGGACTCCCCTGGCGCAGGCGGAGGCGATGGGGGCCCTGGGCGCGGTGGTCGAGAAGTGGATCAGGGTCACGGGAGCGCAGGGGAGGGCCTGAGGCGGCCTCGCCCGGAAGGGCAGAGCCGGTAGGCGGCCCTCACCCCGACCCTCTCCCAGGGGGAGAGGGAGTAGAGGCTCAGGGGGAGAGGGAGTAGGAGCACAGGGAGAGGGAGTGGGGGCGCGGGGATGCGCTTAGGCCAGGGCGCGGCGCAGGCGGGCGAGGGTGCGGGCGCGGCCCAGCACCGCCATCATTTCGAAGAGCCCCGGCCCGGTGGTGCGGCCGGAGAGGGCCACCCGGGTAGGATGGATGAGCGCGGAGGCCTTCAGCCCCAGCTCCTCGGCCAGGGAACGCAGGGCCTGCTCGAGCTCGGGGGCGGTCCAGTCGGGCAGGGATTCCAGGCGCGCTGCGAGCTGGCCCAGGGCGGCGGGGACGTAGTCCTGGGCCAGCCACTTTCTGGCTGCCTGCGGGTCCATCTGGGGCTCCTGGAAGAAGAAGTCCACCAGCTCGGGCAGCTCACCCAAGGTCTTCAGGCGCTCCTGCTCCAGGGCCACCACCCGGCTGATATACTCCATTTCCTCCGGGCTGGGGGAGGCGCCTACCAGCTGAGCCTGCTGCAAGAAGGGCAGCCCCAGGTCCACGATGCGCGCCAGCGGGCTCTGGCGGATATACCAGCCGTTCATCCAGTCCAGCTTGTCGGGGTCAAAGACGGCCGGCGCCTTGCCCACGCCCTCGATGGTGAAGCGGCCGATCAGCTCCTCGATGGTGAAAAGCTCCCGGTCATCACTGGTGGCCCAGCCCAGCAAGGCCAGGAAGTTGACCAGGGCGTCCGGCAGGTAGCCCTGGTCGCGGTAGGTGGTAACGGCGGTGGCGCCGTGGCGCTTGGAGAGCTTGGCCCGGTCCCGGCCCAGGATCAGGGGCAGGTGGGCAAACTGGGGCGGCTGCCAGCCCAGGGCGGCATAGAGCAGGATGTGCTTGGGGGTGCTGGAGATCCACTCTTCGGCCCGGATAACGTGGCTGATGCGCATCAGGTGGTCGTCCACCACGTTGGCCAGGTGGTAGGTGGGGTAGCCGTCGGACTTGAGCATCACGAAGTCGTCCAGGGTGCGGTTCTCAAAGCAGATGGTGCCCCGCACCAGGTCCGGGAACTCGGTGGTGCCCCCCTCGGGGATGGCAAAGCGGACCACCGGAACCACGTCCTGGGCCCGGTGCGCCTGCACCTGCTGGGGGGTGAGGCAGCGGCAGGTGCGGTCATAGCCGGGGGGCTGCTTGCGGGCTTCCTGGGCCTGGCGCATCTCGGCCAGCCGCTGGGGGCTGCAGAAGCAGTGGTAAGCGGCGCCGGCCGCCACCAGCGCTTCGGCGTACTGGCGGTAGAGGTGCAGCCGCTGCGATTGCACGTAGGGCCCGTAAGGCCCGTCCCGCTCCGGGCCCTCGTCCCAGGTGAGCCCCAGCCAGCGCAGGGCCTCCAGGATATTGGCCATGGCCTCTTCGCTGCGGCGGGCGAGGTCGGTGTCTTCGATGCGCAGGATGAACTTGCCCCCGGTGTGGCGGGCGAAGAGCCACTCATAGAGGGCGGTGCGGGCGTTGCCCACGTGCAAGATGCCAGTGGGGGAGGGGGCAAAGCGGGTTCTGATCTGGTGGTCTGACATGGCCTTTCCCAGGTCCCCGGTAATAAGCCGGCCCGCCGCGGGGGCGGGCCGGCGCTGCTGGCGGTTACCGGCGCACGAACTTGCGCTTGGCCTTCTTGCGGCCCTGGGGGACCTTGCGCTCGTCATAGACCCAGGTGTCGCTGCCGGCCGGGCGGGTGTAGAAGGCGTGGTAGGCGCTCAGGTTGCTGGCGACCCCGCGGCGGCTGGTGCGGCGCACCACGTTCACCTCCGCCCACAGGGTGAGGAAATGGATGCCCTTGCCCTGGTCTGCCATGACCTTTTGCATGATTTCAAAGACGCTCCACTGCTCGGCCTGGGCGGGCTCGCGCAGGGCCTCGAGCTGGGCCAGGCGGGCGGGCTCGATGGCGATCAGGGGGTCCACTTCGCCGGTGTAGGAGAGCACATAGTGATCCGGCAGCTCCCCGTGGCGCAGGGAGAATATGCTCCCCGGCGCCAGGCCGGCCCGCTGGTACCACTCCCGCAGGTCATAGACCAGGGCATTGAACTGGTTGACCCAGGCCGGGAACTCGCCGCCGTCCTCCTTGAAGAGGCCGTAGATGAGCTGGCTCTCCATGGGGAAGAAGTGGGTGTCCGACTCCCGGATCTTGAGGGTGCCGACCCGCCAGTGGTCATAGAGCAGCGGGTAGCGGATCTCCTCCACCACCAGCCCCTCCGCCGGCATCTCACCCGCCAGCTCGATCTCCTGCTCTTCGCCGAAGTTCTCGTACCGGGGGTCGTGGACCCACATGGCCAGGTTGCTCTCCAGGCCGTCGTCATCCATCTCGGCGTCGGTGTCCTCCTCCAGGTGTTCCCGCAGCACAGCGCTGATCAGCAGGTCGGCGGGGATGTCCTGGATGTGCTCGGGGAGGTAGGAGGGCAAGGCCCAGGTCTGCACGCCCACCCGCTCCACCCGGGAATCGGCCTCCAGGGCGGAGTTTACCGGCCGCAGGGCCAGCTCCAGCACCTTGGCGGGCACCAGCTCGAAGACGGTGCCCGCCAGCTCGATGACCTGGGTGGGGCGGCCGTGCTCGGTGATCAGGGAGACCAGCTCCTCCACGTCGGAGGGGCTGACGGTGACCGGCATTTCCTCGGCGCCCTCGGGCATCACTTCCTCTTCCTCTTCCGCCTGGGCGGAGAGGGCCTCCAGGGTGGAGAGCAGGGCGGGCAGCAGGTCGCGAGGGGCCCAGAGGGGCCCGGACAGCATGAGCAGGCGCTCGTCGTGCGCCAGCGTGGTGAAGAGGGCAAGGGGGTCCAGGTCGGGGCGATGGCGCCAGAGGGCATAGGCGAGCAGCTTGGCATTGAGCGGCTGCCCGGCAGCTGAGAGCAGGCGCAGGGCAGCATCCGCCAGCTCGGTAGAGGCGGGGAGCTTGGCCGCGGCCAGCTTTTCGGCCTGGTCCTGGGTTTGGGCGCTGGCTCCGAAGAAGTTGCGCAGGAAGGTGGTTTCCCCGTCCTCGCTCTCCCGCAGGTCAAGCAGCCATTCCGCCAGGCCCCAGCGGTCGTCCAGGGAGAAGAACTTGGGACGGCTGGCCAGGAAGGAGGGGAGGAAGGCCTGGTATTCCGTGGGGGGCATGGGGCTCTTGTCCACCAGGGCCATCTCGTTGGCCAGCATGCCCACCGACATGGGCTTGCCATAGGCCCGCAGGTGGTACTCCAGGGCGCCGGCCAGGGGCCGATCGCTCATGCGGCGGATAGCCAGGTTCCAGCGGCGGTCCTCCTGGGCGAAGCGATCGCTGTTGACCAGCTCTTTTTTCACCATCTTGGCGCCGACGGGCAGGCCGGTGAGCTCCGCTGCCAGCTCGCTGACCTTGGCGGCATGGCCGCGGTTGAGCAGCACCTCAAAAAGGGCATCATCGAGATAGTGCACGGCAAAGCTCGGCAGCCTCTCGTCGGGCTTCTTGGTAGCAGTGGCCAAGTACAGTACCCCCGTTAAGCGCGTGAGCGGACCCGGTGCGGCCCGCCCTGTTGGACCCACTATGTTAGCGCATTCGAGGCACGGCGTCAACGCTGGCGGCGCCCCCGCACCAGGGCTGGGCAAGCGCTGCCGGGTGCCGGGAGGGCAGCAGCGGGCCGGTTGCCGGGGGGCAGAGCCTGTGCTATAATCCCCCGGCAGTCCCCTGCCCGGCTGATCAACCCACCTCCGCTGGGAGCCAGCAGATGCCATCCAGAAGGACCCTGGCAAAGCCGTTTTCGCTCGCCGGCACCGGGCTGCATTCGGGTGAGCCCTGCGCCATCGAGGCCAAGCCGGCGCCCAGCGGCACCGGGGTGACCTTCCTGGTGGGCAACACCACCATCCCGGCGCGGGCAGAGCACGTGGTGGACACCGCCCGCTGCACGGCCATCGGCAAGAGCGGGGTGTGGATCGGCACCGTGGAGCACCTGATGGCCGCCCTGATGTGGATGGGGGTGGACGACTGCCTGGTGGAGGCCAGCGGCCCCGAGGTGCCGGTGCTGGACGGCAGCGCTCTGCCCTTTGTCAAGGAGATTGCCCGGGTGGGCACGAAAGAACAGGAGGGGGAGGCGGAGGTGCTGACCATCGCCCAACCGCTGTGGGTGCACGAGGAGCAGACCTACGTGATGGCGCTGCCGGGGCCGGGATTCTTGGTGACCTGCCTTACTGACTTCGATTACCGGGGCCTAGCCAGCCGGCTGGTGCAGGCGCAGCCGGATGCCCAGGTGTTTGCGGACGAGCTGGCGCCGGCGCGCACCTTTGGCTTTGAATATGAGGCGGAAATGGTGCTGCGCATGGGCATGGCCAAGGGGGCAACCCTGGACAACTGCCTGCTCATCGGGGAGCGGGGGCCTTCCCGGCCCTACCGGCTGGAGGATGAGCCCACCCGGCACAAGATGGTGGACCTCCTGGGCGACCTGGCACTGCTGGGGGCGCGGCTGGAGGGCGCCATCGTGGCAGTGCGCCCCTCGCACCGGGCAAACGTGCGCCTGGCGCAGAAGCTGGCCCAGGTGGGCAAGCGCAAGAGATGAGCACAGACGCAAGGGATCAGCAAGTGATGGACAGCCGCGCCATCCAGGCGCTCATTCCGCACCGGTACCCGCTGCTGCTGGTGGACCGCATCCTGGAGCTGGAGCCGGGAAGGCGGGCGGTGGGCGTGAAGAACGTGAGCATGAATGAGGAGTTTTTCCAGGGGCATTTCCCGGGGCGGCCCATCATGCCGGGGGTGCTGATCCTGGAGGCGATGGCGCAGGTAGGGGCGGTGCTGTTTGCGCAGGGGGAGGGCTTCGCGGGCAAGATCCCGGTATTGGGCGCCATCGAGCGGGCGCGGTTTCGCCGGCCGGTGGTGCCGGGGGACCAACTGGTGAGCGAGCTGACCATCCTGCGGGTGCGCGGTTCGGTGGCCAAGGTGCAGGCGGTGGCCCGGGTGCAGGGGCAAGTGGTGGCAGAGGCAGAGTACATGTTTGCGCTGGTGGCCGAGCAGGCGCCGGCAGAAGAGGCATAGCAGATGGCGATTCATCCCACGGCGATCATCGCCCCCGGCGCCCAAATCGGCAAGGAAGTGGAGATCGGGCCCTACTGCATGATCGGGCCGGAGGTGACGATCGGCGACAGCTGCCGGCTGCTCGGGCACGTGGTGATTGAGCGCAACGTGCGGCTGGGCGAGGGATGCGTGGTGCATTTCGGGGCGGTGCTGGGAGGCGCTCCCCAGGATGCCAAGTACAAGGGCGAGCCCACCTTTGTGGAGATCGGCGCCCGCAACATCATTCGCGAATACGTCACCGTCCACCGGGCCACCGGCGAGGGGCAGCAGACGGTGGTGGGCGACGACAATATGCTCATGGCCTACTGCCACCTGGGGCACAACGTGCGCGTGGGCAGCAAGGTGTTCATGGCCAACAGCGCGGGCGTCTCCGGCCACGTGGTGATCGAGGACCGGGTGGTGATCGGGGGCATGGTGGGCTTCCACCAGTATGTGCGGGTGGGGACGCTGGTCATGGTGGGCGGCTACTCCAAAGTGACCCAGGACGTGCCCCCCTTCATGCTGGTGGACGGCCAGCCGGCGCGGGTGGTGGGCATCAACTTCCGGGGGCTGCAGCGGGCGGGCCTGAGCCTGCAGGCGCGCAGCGCCCTCAAGGATGCCCACCGCGTCCTCTACCGCAGCAACCTCAACCGCAGCCAGGCCATGCAGGTGCTGGTGGACAAGCACGGCGACCTGGCCGAGGTCAAGTACCTGCTGGATTTCCTGGCCAAGCGCTCCTATGCCGGGCGGCAGCTCGACCCCATCGCCGCCCAGGAGGTGGAAGGCAGCGGATAGGGCGGGCCCCGGCCAGCGGCGCCGGGCACACTTTGCCTGCAGGCGAACGTGGAGAATCCCCTCACGATTTTCATACTGGCAGGCGAGGCATCGGGCGAGCGGCAAGGCGCCGCCCTGGCCCGGGAGCTGGCCGCCCGCCGGCCGGGGATCAGGCTGTGCGGCATCGGCGGCCGGCGAATGCGGGAGGCGGGGGTGGAGCTGGAGGAAGACAGCTCCGCCTGGTCTGCCATCGGGGTGGGCGACTCCCTGCGCAAGGTGCCCCGGCTGTGGCGGCGCATCCACCAGCTCAATGGGCGGCTGCGCGCCCAGCCCCCCGACTGCCTGGTGCTGATTGACTTCGGGGCGTTCAACGTGCGCCTGGCGGTAGCGCTGCAGGGCAGCGGCATCCCGGTGCTTTACTACTTCCCGCCCCGCTCTTGGTCCAAGCGGCGCTGGGGCGGTCCACTCAACCAGTCGGCAGACGTGATCGCCGCCCCCTTCCCCTGGTGCGAACAGACCATGGCGGGAGGGAAGGCGCGGGTGGTCTGGGTGGGCCATCCCCTGGTGGAGCAGGTGCGGCCTACGCTGGGGCGGGAGCAGGCAGCCGCCAAGTATGGCCTGGACCTGGCGCGGCCCATCGTGGCGCTGACCCCGGGCAGCCGGGCCTCGGAGATCGCCAGCATCTTCCCGGCCATGGCCGGCGCCGCCGCGCTGCTGGCCCAGCGGTTCCCCGGCCTCCAATTCGTGCTGCCGGCGGCGCCCTCTATTGACGGCGAGCGGCTGCGCGCCGGCCTGCGCCGGCAGGGGGTGGAGGCCCTGCTGCTGCAGGGGATGCAGTACGACGCCCTGCAGCTGGCGACGGCGGCGGCGGCCACCTCGGGCAGTGTCACCCTGGAGCTGGCACTGCTGGGGGTGCCCGCCGTGGTGCTCTACCGGGTCTCCTACTTCACCCTGCTCCAATTCCACCTGGCGCAGCTTATCTTCGGCCCCATTCCCCATATTGCGATGCCCAACATTGTGGCCGACCGGCGGGTGTACCCCGAGTTCCTGCAAAGCCGGGTGAACGCGCGGCTGATCAGCCAGGAGGTGGGGCGGCTGCTCAGTGAGCCGGAGCTGCGGGAGCGCACCATTGCCGGGCTGGGGCTGGTAAGGGAACGGCTGGGGGCGGCGGGCGCCACCGGGCGCACCGCGGCCCTGGTGCTGGAGCTGGCGGGGCGAGGGCGGCAGCCATGATAGAGAAGCTGAGCGAGAAGCTGCGGGAGCTGCGGCTGGTGATGACGGGCATGTTTCCGGTGGTGACGCTGGCGGCCGCCTGGGTGCTGGCGCCGCCGCCCCGGCTGCTCTCCCTGCTGCTGGGCTCGCTGCTGGTGGCGGCGGGGATGGGGCTGCGGCTGTGGGCGGCGGGGCACCTGGTCAAGCTGAAGACCCTGACCACCGGAGGGCCCTTCGCCTATACCCGCAACCCCTTGTATGCGGGCAGCACCCTGGCCGCGGCCGGGTTTTGCGTAGCCAGCCAATGGGTGTGGTCGGCAGCTTTGCTGGTGGTGGTATATCTGCTATGCTACCTTCCGACCGTGCTTCATGAGGAAAGGCTGCTGCGCACGGTGTATGGAGAGCAGTACGACCGTTACCGGGAGGCAGTGCCCCGCTTCCTGGTGCGGCTGCGCCCGTACTCGGAGCGGGGAGAGCGGGGGTTTGACTGGCGGCAGATGGTGCGCAACCGGGAGCTGCAAGCGATGGTGAGCACCCTGGTGCCGCTGCTCTTGATGTGGCTGCGGCTGAAGATCCCCGGGGGGCTGGGAGCACTCCCTTGAGAGTACTCAAGCTGATCTGGCGTACGGCACGTCCTTACCGCTGCCAGGTGGCAGCGGCCGTGCTCCTGCTCACCCTGGCCACCCTGCTGGAGGTGGTGGCGTTCCCGGTGATGGTGGGGGGCACCTTCATCGCCCTCGATCCCTCCTCGGTGGTGTCCTCCGGGGGGCCCGCCCGGGGCGGCGGGGTAGAGGGGGCCTTCATCCAGCGCCAGCTTGACCGGGTGCCCCGGCTGCGCTCGCTTACCACCCGCCTGAGCAGCGACCTGAAGACCAAGGCCGGGCGGGGCAAGTGGCTGTTCATCTTTGCCTTCGGCGGCCTGCTCATCTATGCCATCAAGTGCCTATGCACCTGGGGCTACCTGTACCTGAACCAGTACGTGAGCCAGCACGTGATGAAAGACCTGCGGGCGGCGCTGTATGGGAGGATGCTGCAGCTGCCCCTGTCGTTTTACGAGTCCCGGCAGACCGGCGAGCTGATGAGCCGCATGACCAATGACGTCGCCCTGGTGCAAAACCTGGTAAGCGTGCAGCTGGCGGATGCCATCGTGGCGGCGGTGACCATCGGGGCTGGCCTGAGCGTGCTCCTGCTGATTAAGTGGCAGCTTACCGTGCTGGCGCTGATGATGGTGCCCCTGGTGAGCTGGGTGATCGGCAGCGCCGGGCAAAAAACGGGCCGCATCACGCGGCGCATCCAGCAGCGGGTGGCCGCCATGAACGCCCGGCTGCAGGAGCGCATCAGCACCATCAACATCGTGCAGTGCTTCACCCGGGAGCAGTACGAGCAGGAAAAGTTCGACGAGATCAACCGGGAGACGGTAGCGGCCAACCTGCAGGCAGCCCGGGTGGCGGCTCCCCTGCAGCCGATGGTGGAGTTCATCGGGGTGCTGGGGATGATTTTCGGCATCGGCTTTGCCGGCTGGTACGTGATTTACAGCCACCTCAGCATCCCCCGGCTGGTGGTCTACTTCACCATCGTGCAGAAGGTGGGTACGCAATTCAGCAAGATCGGGCGCATCTACCTGGCCATTCAGCAGGGCATCGCCGCCGGCAGCCGGGTGACTGAAGTGCTGGACCGCGAGCCCGAGGTGCGCGACCTACCGGGAGCCTCTGAGCTGCCCGCGGTGCAGGGGCGGCTGGCCCTGCACGGCGTTTCCTTCCGCTATGCGGAAAGTGAGCACGTGCTGCGGGACATCAACCTGGTGGTGGAGCCAGGGGAGATCATGGCGCTGGTGGGCCCCAGCGGGGCCGGCAAGACCAGCATGACCAAGCTCATCCCCCGCTTTTACGACCCCAGCGAGGGCTGGATCGAGATTGACGGGCACAACATCCGGGAGGTAACCCTGCTCTCCCTGCGCAGCCAGATCGGGCTGGTGCCCCAGGAGACGGTGCTTTTTTCCGGCAACATCCGGGACAACATCGCCTACGGCAAGCTCGACGCCACGCAAAGCGAGATCGAGCAGGCAGCCAAGGCGGCGAACGCGCACGACTTTATCCTCTCCCTGCCCAAGGGCTATGAGACGGCGGTAGGGGAGCGGGGGATGAAGCTCTCCGGCGGCCAGCGGCAGCGCATTGCCATCGCCCGCACCGTGCTCAAGAACCCGCGGCTGCTCATCCTGGACGAGGCGACCAGCAGCCTGGACACGGAGTCCGAAATGCAGGTACAGGAGGCGCTGGACCGGCTGATGGCGGGGCGCACCACGGTGGTGATCGCGCACCGCCTCTCCACCGTGCGCAACGCCACCCGCATCGTGGTGCTCAGCGACGGCCGCATCACCGAGATGGGCAGCCATGCCGAGCTGATGCAGCAGGGAGGGCTCTACCGGCGCCTGTACGAGATGCAATTCCGGGAGGACGAGCGCCCAGCCGCCAGAGGACTATCAGCATGACCGCGCCCCGGCCCCCTGGCCCGGGCAGGCGAGCGCGGCGCTCGCCTGATCTGGGCTTTCTCGTCTACAATCTCCTGCTGGTGCTCGCCCTGCCCGAGCTCGGCGCCTGGCTGCTGGCGCACCAGCTTTCCCGGCGCAAGTGGCGGCAGGGCTGGGCACAGCGGCTGGGCCTGCTGCCGCGCAGCCCGGCAGGCCGGCGCGTGGTGTGGGCCCACGCGGTGAGCGTGGGCGAAACCATGGCCCTGGCCTCTATCGTGCGCGCCCTGCGCGCCCGGGCGCCCGAGGCCTGGATCCTGGTGACCACGGTCACCGACACCGGGCAGGAGATCGCCCGCCGGGAGTGCCAGGGGGTGGCCGATGAGGTGGGCTACCTGCCTTTTGACCTGCTGCCGTGCGTGTGGCTGGCGCTGCGGCGGGTGCGGCCGGCGGTGTGCATGCTCACCGAAACCGAGCTCTGGCCCAACCTGCTCTACCTGGCGGGCTGGGCGGGGGTGCGCCTGGTGGTGGTAAACGGGCGCTTTTCCGACCGCAACCTGCGGCGCCTGCGCTGGCCGCTGGCCGCCTTCTACCGGCGGCTGGTGGGGCGGGTGGACCGGTTTGGCATGCAGTCGGCAGCCTATGCGGAGCGGGTGATCAGCCTGGGCGCCGACCCGCGGCAGGTGCAGGTGCTGGGCAACGCCAAGCTGGACAGCGCCCTGGCGCAGGCCGGCCCGGACAAGGTAAAGCGGCTGGCGGCCGAGCTGCAGGTGCAGGAGGGGGACCGGGTGCTGGTGGCGGGCAGCACGCACGCCAGCGAGGAAGAGATCGTGCTGGAGGCCTTTGCCGCGGTGCTCAAGCGCGAGCCTGATTGCCGCCTGGTGCTGGCTCCCCGGCACCCGGCCCGGGCGGAGCAGGTGGGGGCGGTGATAGAGGCGGCGGGGCTGCGCTGGGTGCGCCGGAGCAGCTTGCCCGGGCCGGGTGCCCGGCAGGTGCAGGTGATCCTGCTCGACACCATGGGGGAGCTGGGGGCCTGCTATGCCCTGGGGGCGGCGGCCTTCATCGGGGGCAGCTTCATCGCCCTGGGTGGGCACAATGTGCTGGAGCCGGTGGCGGTGGGCAAGCCGGTGGTTTACGGCCCCCGCATGCACGGGCAGCGGGAGCTGGAGCGGGTGGCCCGGGAGGCGGGAGTGGGCTTTGCGGTGAGCGGGGCAGGCGAGATCGCCGAGCGCTGGCTCGGCTTCCTGGAGGCCCCCGAGCTGCGGGAGGAAATGGCGAGGCGGGCGGCGGCCGTGATGCGCGAGCACCGGGGAGCCGCCGAGCGCTATGCCCAGGTGGTGGCAGAGGAATTGGTGCCTTGAGCGAGCCCAGTCGCCTGCCGGCGGCACCGGCGTGGCAGCAATACCTGCTGGCAGTGGTGCGGGGGGAGCGGCGAGGGCTGGCGGCGGCGCTCACCCGGGGCGCGCTCTCGGTGGGCGCGGGCCTGTACCGGGGCGGCCTGGAGGGCTACCTGCTGGGCTGCCGCAGCGGCCTGCTGGCAGTGACCAGGGCGGGAGTGCCGGTGGTGTCGGTGGGCAACATCACGGTGGGGGGCACGGGCAAGACCAGCGCGGTGATGGCTATCGCCCGCCAGCTCATGGCGGAGGGGATGCGGCCGGCGGTACTGAGCCGGGGATACGGGGGCTGCCGGGCGGGGGTGATCTCTGACGGCGAATCACTGCTGATGCCGCCCCAGGAAAGCGGGGATGAGCCTCGCCTGCTGGCAGAGCGCCTGCCCGACGTCCCCGTGCTGGTGGGCAAGGACCGGCGCCAGGGGGCCCGCACCGCGGTGGGCGACCTGGGGGCAGGCTCCCTGGTGCTGGACGACGGATTCCAGTATTGGCGCCTGCGCAAGGACCTGGAGATCGTGCTGGTGGACGCGCTCAACCCCTTCGATAACGGCCGGGTGCTGCCGGCCGGGCTGCTGCGGGAGCCGGTGGGGCACCTGCAGCGGGCGGATGCGGTGTGGGTGACCCACGCCGACCTGACAGCGCCCGAGCAGCGGCAGGCGGTAGCCGACCGGGTGCGCACAGTGGGGGCCGAGATCGAGGTCAGCTTCGCTCGCCACCTGCCCGCCCGCCTGCGGGCCTGGCAGGATAAGGGCGCGCTGGAAATGGCGGACTTGGCCGAGCGGCGGGTGGTGGCGCTGTCCAGCATTGGGAACCCGGGGGCGTTTGAAAGGACATTGCAACGGCTCGGGGCAATAGTGGTGCCGGTACGGTTCCCCGACCACCATCCCTACCGCCAGCAAGACCTGGAGGCCGTGCAATCGCTGGCGCGGCAGGAGGGAGCGGCGGCGGTGGTCACCACCGAGAAGGACGAGATCCGGCTGCCCAACTGGGCGGGTGAGCCGCCGCTGTGGGTGCTGGGGGTGGAGATGACGGGCCTGGAGGGGGAGCCACTGGTGCTTTCCCCCCGGCTGCTGGAGAAATTGCGGACATGTGGCTGAGGCAGCGACGGCGGGCACTGGGCAAGCGGGTGGGCAGGTGGGCCCTCTTCGGGCTGGCCGCCGTGGTGAGGCGCTTGCCTGAGCAGCGGGCGCTGCGCCTGGCCGACCGAGTGGGCGAGGCGATGCGGGTGCTCTCTCCCCGCCACCGGCGGCTGGTGCTGATCAACATGACCATCGCCTTTGGCAAGGAGCGGTCCCGGCAGGAGCTGGAGGCGCTGGCCCGCCGCTACTACCGCTATGCCGTCCGCTCCCTGGTCGAATTCCTCACCATGTCCCAGTTGAGCGTGGAGCAGATCAAGGCCAAGGTGAAGCTGGTGGGCTGCCACCACCTGAGCGACGCCCTGAGCAAGGGCAAGGGCTGCATCCTGCTCACGGGCCACTACGGCAACTGGGAGCTGGTTGGCGCCCGCCTGGCGGCCGAGGGCTTTCCCATCAACGTGATTGCCCGCAGCCAGGCCGACCCCAAGGTCACCGACCTGCTGGTAGGCGTGCGCGAGGTGGTGGGGATGACGGTGATTGACCGCGACCGGGGCGGCGCCGCCGGGGCCCTGCGCGCCCTGCGCAACAACGGCATCGTGGCCATCTTGCTGGACCAGAACGCGGGCGACCAGGGCATTTTCGTAGATTTCTTTGGCAAGCAGGCCTCCACCGCGGCCGGGCCGGCGGCCCTGGCGCGCAGGACGGGGGCGGCGGTGGTGCCCGTATTTGCCATCCGCAACGATGACAACAGCCACCAGGGACTTTGCCTGCCGCCGCTCGAGCTCACATACGGCGACGACAAGCAAGCGGACATCCACCGCAACACCCAGATCATGGTGAAGGTGATCGAGGAGCGGATCCGCCAGTGCCCGGAGCAGTGGTTCTGGATGCACCGGCGGTGGAAGAAGCGCCCGCCCGGGGATAGGGAAGGCAACCTGTATGAGTGAGAGCGCCCGGCCCCGCATCCTGATCGTGAAGCTGAGCTCACTGGGGGATGTGGTGCATTCGCTGCCGGTGGTAAGCGCCCTGCGGCGGCGCTACCCGCAGGCGCACCTGGGCTGGTGCGTGGGCCGCAAGGCGGCCGCCCTGGTGGCTGGGCATCCCTTGCTGGATGTTACTTTTGTGCTCGATGCGCAGGCGCCAGGGGAGGAGGGCCCGGTGGTGCGAGGGGGGTGGCGGGAGCTGGGCCGCAGCATGCGCGCTCACCGCTTCGAGGTGGCCCTGGACCTGCAGGGGCTGCTCAAGAGCGCCTGGCTGGCCTACCTGAGCGGGGCACGCCGGCGGGTGAGCTACCAGACGTGGCAGGAGGGAGCCTTCCTGCTCAACCGCGTCCGGGCCGTACCCCCCGCCCGCAGCAAGCACGCGGTAGAGGGTTACCTGGATTTCGCCCGCTACCTGGATGCGCCCGGCGAGCCGGTGGAGTTCGTGGTGCCCACCTGTCCGGAGCGGGAGCGGCGAGCGGAGGCGCTGCTGGCGCAGGTGGGGGCCGGGAAAGAGGCGGCCATGATCCTGCCCTCCACCCTGTGGGAGAGCAAGCAGTGGCCGGCGGTGCGCCTGGGGGAGACCGCTGGCCAGCTGGCGGCCTGGGGGCTGCGGCCCCTGGTGCTGGGGGGCCCTGTGGACCGGGAGCGCTGTGAGACGGTGGTGGCGGCGGCAGGCGGGGCGGCGGTGAGCCTGGCCGGGAAGACGGAGGTGGCCGACCTGGCGCCCCTGCTGGCCCGGGCCCGCCTGGTGGTGGGCAATGACTCCGGACCGGTGCACCTGGCGGCGGCGCTGGGAGTGCCGGTGGTGGCGGTGTTTGGCCCCACCAACCCCACCCTGACCCGACCTTACGGCGAGCGGGTGGCGGTGGTGCGGGCGGAAGTGGCTTGCAGCCCCTGCCGGCGGCGGCGCTGCCCCTCCCTGATCTGCCAGGACCGCGTGCAGGTGGCGGATGTTACCGCGGCCGCGGGGAGGCTGCTGGGCCTGGCGGCATGAAGAGGATACTGGTCATCGAGCAATACGGCATGGGGGACGCCGTGCTCGCCCTGCCCGCGCTGGAGGCGATGCGGCGGGAGCTGCCCCAGGCGCGCCTGGCCGGCGTGGCCACCGGCAGTGCCCTGGCGGCCAGGCAGGCTTTCGGCCTCTATGACGATCTGCTGGAGCCGGCGCAGGTGGGCCCTGGCGGCTGGGAGGCGGTGGTGGACCTGACGGGTGGGCACCAGAGCGCCCGCCTGGCCTACTGCACCCGGGCCCCCATCCGGCTGGGCACGCCCTGGTGGGTGCTGGGGCTGGGGGCCAGCCGCTACTACAGCGCCGCCTGCCGGCCTACCGCCGGAGCCCACGTGGTGGAGCACCAGCTAAGCCTGGTGCGGCGGCTGGGCATTGCCGCCCCCCTGGTGAGGCCGGCGGTGAAGATCGCGGCCCAGGACCGGGAGGCGGCGGAGAAATGGCTGGGGGGGGTGGGGGTGGAGCCCGCGCAGCCGCTGGTAGCGCTGCACCCGGGAGGCAGGTCGCGGTGGCGCAACTGGGGCGCAGGCAAGTACCGCGACCTGGCGGCCGTGCTGGCCGAGCAGGGCATCCGCTGCTTGGCCGTGGGCAATGAGGCAGAGCGGCCCCTGCTGGAGGCGATCGCCCGCGGCTGCCCGCCCGCCCGGCTGGCCCTGGCCGTGCAGGTGCCGCTGGGCAGGCTGGCGGCGCTGCTGGCGCGGTGCCAGGTTTTCGTGGGCGGCGACAGCGGGCCCCTGCACCTGGCGGGGGCGGCCGGGGCGCCGGTGGTAGCCCTGTTTGGCCGCAGCGATGCCAGCTGGTCCGGGCCCTTTGGCCGGCAAGCCCAGGTGCTGAGCCTGGGCTGGCCCTGCAGCCCCTGCCGCAGCCGGCCCCGCGAGCGGTGGCGGCCGTGCTGGCGGCGGCATGGCTGCCTGCGGCACATTCCGGTAGAGATGGTGTTGGAGGCCGTGCTACGGGCACTGAAGCGACCGGGACAAAGCTGAGCCCCGCGCAGGGCTGCCTGGGGCGGCTGGTGGTGCTGCACGTGCTGCCGTGGCTGAACTATGGCGGCGTGGAGACCTACGTAGTAAAGCTTGCCACCGCCCTGGCGCGCCGGGGGCACCGGGTGGCGGTCGCCAGCAGCGGCGGCCTGCTGGAGGGCGAGCTGGCCCGGGAGGGCATTCCCCACCATCGGCTGCACCTGGCCCGCTGGCACGCGCCGGCAGCGGTGGTGCGCCTGGTGCGCCTGATCGAGCGCGAGCACGTGGGCCTGGTCTGTGCCCACAACTGGACCTCGGGCGCGGTCGGCTACCTGGCGGCGCGCTGGACGGGGGTGCCCTTTGTCTTCACCGTGCACGGCCTGCGCGGGCCGCTGCAGCGCTACCTGGTATTCTACTGGGGACGGCGGGTGATCGCGGTGAGCCCGCAAAGCCGGGACCACCTGATCCAGCGCTTCGGCCTGCCGCCCGAGCGGGTGCGCCTGGGAGTGATCGGAGTGGATGTGGACCGTTTCTGTCCCGGGCCGGCGGAGCCAGACCTGCTGGCCGGGCTGGGGCTCGACCCCCAGGCGCCCACGGTGGTGCACGTGAGCCGCTTCAGCCACAGCAAGGCCGGGGTGGCGATGGCGCTGGCCGCGGCGGCCCGAGAGCTGGAGCGGGAGGCGCCGGGCACCCAGGTAGTGCTGGTAGGCAGCGGGCCCCGGCTGGACCAGGTGCGGGTGCGGGCGGAGCAGGCCAACCGGGAGCTGGGCCGGCAGGCCGTGATCTGCACCGGCGGCCGGGGCAACGTGGAGGCGGTGCTGCGGGCCGCCACCGCGGTGGTGGGCACCGCCACCGTGGCCCTGGAGGGGATGGCCACCGGCAAACCGGTGGTGGCGGCGGGCAAGGCGGGCATGGTGGGGCTGCTGACCCCCGAGAATCTCACCCAGGCGGCGCAGGTCAACTTCGGGGACCACGGGGCGCTGCCGCCCGTGACCAGCAGCGGCCTGGCGGCAGCCCTGCAGCCGGTGCTGGTGGACGCCGCCGAGCGAGAACGGCTGGCCCGCTTTGGGAGGGAGGTGGTGCTGAAGCACTACACCACAGAGCGGATGGCAGAGCTGGCGGAGGAGGTGTGCCAGGAGGCGACGGGGGTGGCAGATAGCGCCCGGGTGCTGGTGTTCCACCTGAACCAGGTGGGCGACCTGGTGTTCAGCCTGCCGGCGCTGCGCGCCCTGCGCCAGGGCCTGCCCCAGGGCCGGATCATCAGCGTAGTGCCGCCCCACCTGGCACCGCTGCTGGAGTGCAGTCCCTATGTGGACAAGGTGGTCTGCGCCGATCGGCGCTGGCAGAAAATGGGGCCGGCGGTAAGGGCGCTGCGCGCCGAGCAGCCGGAGGTGGCCCTGGGGTTTTCCCAGTCTCCGGGCACCTCCCTGCTCATGTTCCGGTCGGGGGCGCGGCGCCGGGTGGGCTATGTGGATTCCCACCTTCCCTCGATGCTCACGCAGCGGGTGCCCTGGCGAGGCATACCCACCACCCGCAAGCTGGCGGCCATGGTGGAGGCGCTGGCGATCCCGGTGCCCAGCCTCAGCTACCAGGGTTTGCTGACGGTGGCGGCGGAGCGCTATCAGCGGGCGCAGCGGCTGCTGGAGCAGGAGGGAGCGGCCGGTGAGGGCCCGCTGGTGGTGTTGGGACCGGGGGCTTCCGGGCGCCGGGGGTACAAGACCTGGGATGAGGACAAATTTGCCCAGGTGGGGCGGGCGCTGGCGGCCGACGGGACCCGGGTAGTGGTGGTGGGCACCCAGTCGGAGCAGCCGGTGGCGGAGGCGATCGCCCGGGGAGTGGGCGAGCGGGGGCGCAGCCTGGCCGGGAAGACGGACGTGGGCACCCTGGCGGCCCTGCTGGCGGGAGCGGCCCTGTTCGTCGGGGTGGATTCCGGCCCCATGCACGTAGCGGCGGCCATGCAGGTGCCGGTGGTGGCGCTCTTTGGCCCCACCGACCCGGAGCTCACCGGGCCGCAGGGCGAGCAGCACCAGGTAATCAGGCGGGGGCTGACCTGCTCGCCCTGCAAGGGCGGCTGCGAGGAGCGGCCCTGCCTGGCCCAGATCACGGTGGAGGAGGTGCTGGCATCGAGCAGGAAGGCGCTGGAGAGATAGCGAGGCGGCCCCTGCACACCGTGCACGTGGATGCCATGGGCGGCTGGAGCGGCGGCCAGACGCAGGTGCTGGGCCTAGCCCGGGGCCTGGCCCAGCGCGGCCACCGGGTGGTGGTGGTAGCCAGGCCGGGGGGGCCGCTGGCGCAGCGGGCGGGGGAGACCCTGACCGTGGTAGAAGTGCCCATGCGGGGGGAGTGGGACCTGCCCTCCGCCCTGCGGCTGGGCACGCTGCTGCGGCGGCTGGCGCCGGACGTGGTGCACCTGCATTCCCCGGTAGCGCACACCCTGGGGGGAGTGGGGGCGCGCCTGGCGGGGGTGCCGGTGGTGGTGGCCCACAAGCGCACTGATTTCGTGCCCCGGGCGGGATGGCTGAAGAGGTGGCGGTTCGAGCGCCTGGTGGACCGCATGATCGCCATCTCCCAGGCCAGCCGGCAGGCCCTGGAGCAGGCGGGGGTGAGGCCTGAACAGATCCGGGTCATCTACTCCTCGGTGAACACGGAGCGCTACCGCCCCGGGGCAGTGCCACCGGCATGCCCGGGGGTGCCGGCGGGGGCGCAGCTGGTGGCCGCGGTGGGCACTTTGCACGCGCGCAAGGGGCACGATGTGCTGCTGCGGGCGGTGGCCCTGCTGGCCGGGCGTTATCCCGACCTGCGGGTGGCCCTGGTGGGGGAGGGGCCGGAGCGCGACCACCTGGGCCAGCTGGCCGCCTGCCTGGGTATCGGTGAGCGGGTGGTGCTCACCGGCAACCTGGCGGACGTGCGGCCGGTGCTGGAGGCATGCCAGGTGGTGGCCATGCCCTCCCGGCTGGAGGGGTTGGGGGTTTCGGCGCTGGAGACCATGGCCATGGGCAAGCCGCTGGTGGCCAGCAGCGCGGGCGGCCTGACCGAGGTGGTGGAGCCGGAGCAAACCGGCCTGCTGGTACCGCGGGACGACCCGCAGGCGCTGGCGGCGGCGCTGGACCGGCTGCTGGGCGATGCCGAGCTGCGCGCCCGGCTCAGCACGGCGGCCCGGCAGCGGGCGGTGGACACCTTCTCCGTGGAGCGCATGGTGGAGTGCACCGAGCAGCTCTACCACGAGCTGCTGGCCGCCAAGGGTCGCGCCTGAGCCGGCGGCGTCACACCGGCGCAAGGTCCTGCCTGCTGCAGCGGCGCCTGGGAGAGCAGGCGGCGCAGGGCCGAGGCATCGCCCCGGCATTCCCAGCGGTCGGGGTCCAGGGCCAGCTCGGCGGGTAGGGCGAAGCCGATGCCCTCCATGCCGCTCTCCACCAGCTTGGCGGTGTTCACGCCGGCCAGCAAGCCCTGGCGGGTGAGAAAGAGCGGCCCGCCGCGGTTGCCAGGGCTGATGGGGCAGGAGGTCTGGATCAGCCCCCGCCGCTGTCCTTGAGCGCCCCGCGGCAGCTCTTGCAGATAAGAGCTTCCATGCCCAATCCTCCTGCTCACGCATGCCAAAGGGCTGGCATGCGGGTACTCAGCAACAAGCGCTCATTTCTCTGCTGCTGCTACTCCTGTTTGCGGGCGAGTTTTTGCTGTCGCCGCGGCCCAGCGACGACCGCCGGGGGGAGGTAGGGGAAAGCGCGTCAGCGAATCAGGCGTTAGCCAGGGAGGTGAGCCATGAGAGCTGCTTGCTTGCTGCTCGGGGTACTGACCGCCGGCGGGCCGGCGCTGGCGGCGGCCGACCGGGCATCCATCACGCTGGGTGAGCGCAACGTGGAGGAGGGCCTGCGCCAGGTGGGCGATGCCCCGGGCGGCGACGGCCTCAGCGAGGCCGCCGTTGCGGCGGGGCGGGCCTGCCGCCGCAACGCCACCCGGGAGGCCGGGGGCAGGATGCTCTACTTTCAGGTGGACGACGCTTTCCTGGCCCCGGGCAACCACGAGGTGTGGGTGCGGGTGGAATACCTGGACGCGGGCGAGGACGATTGGTACCTGGAGTATGACTCCAATGACCCGAACGTGCTCAAGGTAGCAGGGCAGCCCGGCGCGTTCAAGACGGCCGGCCGAGTGCTCAAGGGCGACAGCGGCCGCTGGCGATACGTGGACTTTCACTTGCCGGGGGCGCGCTTTGCCGGCCGCTGCAACGGGGGCGACTTCCGGCTGAACGTGGGCGACCCCGAGGAGGCAAGCGATTGCTTCGCCTCGATAACGGTGTTTCGGTCCCGGCCGGCGGACTGCCAGCCGGTGGAGGAGATCAGGATGAGACCAGTGAAGGCTGGGGCGGGGGTGGAGGTGATCTTTGGCGCCAGCAACTTCGAGCCCGGCACCAGCCGGGAGGCAATCGCCGCCTTTTTTGACGAGGCCCGCCTGGACTGGATGAAGGCGCTGGGGGTGACCAGTTGGGAATCGTACGTGCGCTGGAGCGCCCTGGAGCCGGAGCCCGGGAAGTGGGATTTCTCGGTTTATGACGCGGAGGTGGAGCTGCTGCACCGGGCGGGCCTGCGCTGGGTGCCGTTTTTCATCATGGGGCCCAACTATGCCACCCCGGAATGGTTCAAGCAGGGGCCGCAGGCGGGGCCGGCCCGCTGCCTGGAGCACGGGCAGGAGAGTGCGGTGCAATCCATCTGGAACCCCGCCTTGCCAGCGCACGTGGAACGGGTGATGGCGGCCTTTGCCGAGCACTACCGGGGCTGCGGGATGATCGAGTCGGTGCTGCTGGGGATTTCCGGGGATTTCGGGGAGGCGATTTACCCGGTCAGCGGGGGCGGCTGGACGGGCGACTACCACCAGCACGGCGGCTACTGGTGCGGGGACGAGCAGGCGCGGGCCTCCTTTGCCCGCTGGCTGGAGGCCAAGTATGGGAATGCGGGAGAGCTCAACCGCTCCTGGGGCACTGATTACCCCTCCTTCGCGGCGGCCCAATATCCGCCGGTGGGGGAGCACGGCCGGCCGGGCCCGGCGCTCAACCTGCGCCAGGCGGCGCACCGGCGGCGGTGGCTGGACTTCATCGAGTGGTACCGGGAAAGCATGAACGACTGGGTGGCCTTCTGGATGGCCGCCGCCCGCAAGCACTTCCCCCGGGCCGAGATCTACCTGTGCACGGGCGGGGACGGCCACCCCACTCACGGCAGCGACTTCACCTTCCAGTGCCAGGCAGCAGCGGCGGTGGGCGGGGGGGTGCGCATCACCAACGAGGGGAGCGACTACACCGCCAACCTGATGCTGACCCGCTGGGTGGGGACGGCGGGGCGGCACTTTGGGGGGTACTTCACGTATGAGCCTGCCAGCGGGGTGGACCAGTACGGCCTGGCGGCCCGCATCTACAACGTGGCAGCGAGCGGGGCCCGGGGCCTCTTCGAGTACTCAAACAATGTGACCGGGAGCGCCCCCCGGCGCCGGCACTTCCGGGCCAATCTGCCCCTGCTGCAGCGCGGGACGCCCCAGGTGGACGTGGCCTTTTTCGTGCCCACCAGCTACCTGGCGCTGCATCCCGAGGAGTACTGGAGCACGTTTTTCGACCGGCCCCGGCGCTTCCGCGACTACTTTGACTACGACCTGGTAGATGAGGGCCTGGTGCGGGCGGGAGCCCTGGGCCGCTACCGGGTGCTGGTGGCAGTGGGGGGGAACGTGATCCCGGGCGAGGTCTCCCGCGCCATCGCGGCCTGGGTGCGTGCGGGCGGGGTGCTGGTAAGCTGCGGGCTGGGGCGCATGATGACCGTGAACGGCAACCTGGTCACCGCCTGGCCCTACCGGGTCTCCGGCAAGGAGCTGCAGAAGTGCGCACGGCTGCACGGCAAGGGGGCGCTGGTGTTCTTCCCCGGCAGCTATGACGATGAGCGCTTCGCCAGCCTGCTGTGCGAGGTGGTCTACCACGGGGAGCGGGTGGCGCCGGGGGTGCGCTCGGCGCCGGAGGTGGACGGGATCAAGGACGGCGTTTTCACCACCCTGCGCCAGCATGACCTGCTCTTCCTCAACAGCACCGACCAGGAGGCGGTGGTGCAGCCCCCGGCACTGCCGGGGCCGGTGACCGTGCCTGCGCACGGCATCGCCTGCGTGCCCAGGCCCCGGGGGCTGTGATGCCGGAATGGGTGGAGCTGTCGGTGCGGGTGGGCGGCGAGCTGGCCGAGGGGGTAGCGGAAGCCCTGGCCCGGGAGGGAGGGGGCCTGGTGGAAGAGCTGGTGGGGCGCAAGCGGTGCTACCGGGCCTACCTGGCGGTGGATGATACCACCGATGCCCGGCTGGGGCGGGTGCGGGAGCGCATCGCCCGCCTGCGCCAGCAGGGGCTGCGGGGGGAGGCTGCCCTGAGCCTGCGCCCGGCCCCGGCGGGCGACTGGGAGCAGGCCTGGAAGGCGCATTTTGGCGTGCAGCGCATTGCGCCCAACCTGGTGATCGTCCCCTCCTGGGAATCGTACCAGCCGGCGCCGCCAGAGGCGGTGGTGGTGCTCGACCCGGGGATGGCCTTCGGCACCGGCGAGCACCCGACCACCCGGGCCTGCCTGGCAGCCATGGCGCGGCGGCTGGTGCCTGGCTGGCGGGTGATAGACGTGGGCACCGGCAGCGGCATCCTGGCTATCGCTGCCGCCAAGCTGGGGGCGAGCCGGGTGCTGGCACTGGAGATTGACCCCTCGGCGGCGGCGGTGGCGCGGGGGAACGTGCGGCGCAACGGGGTCTCGGGAGTGGTGCAGGTGCAGGAGGGCGACCTGCCGGCAGCCCGGGAGGAGGCGGCAGACCTGGTGGTGGCCAATATCGTGGCGGAGGCGCTGGTAGCCCTGGCGCCGCACCTGCCTGCCCGCCTGCGCCCGGGCGGCTGCTTCATCGGGGCCGGGATCACCGCGGGCAAGCAGGAGCAGGTGGCAGGAGCCCTGGCGGCGGTGGGGCTGGGGGTGCAGGAAGCGATCTGCGAGGGAGAATGGGTGAGCCTGGTGACAACTCGGTAGGGTGGGAGGAGGCCAATGCTGCCCCGGTTCCTGATTGACGAGTCGGCTGTGGAAGACGAAGGCGCGGTGCTGGTGGGGGAGCAGTACCACCACGCGGTGCGAGTGCTGCGCCTGCGCGAGGGCGACCGGATCCGCCTGTTCACTACCGCCGGGCAGGAGTGGGAGGGCACTATCGCCCAGGTGGGTGCCGACCGGGTGCGGGTAGCCCTCAGCCAGGAGCTGGGCCCGGAGCTGGCGCACCCGTTCTCGCTCACCCTGGCCCAGGGGCTGGGCAAGGGCCAGAAGATGGACCTGGTGGTGCAGAAGTGCTGCGAGCTGGGCCTGGCGGCGCTGGTGCCGCTGGTGACGGGGCACAGCGTGGTGCGGCTGGAGGGCCGGGGTGCGGCCGCCCGCCGGGAGCGGTGGCGGCGCATCGCCCGCAGCGCTGCCGAGCAGAGCGGCAGGCGGCGGCCGGTGGCGGTGGAGCCGCCGGCCACGGTGGAGCAGGTAGCGGCGATGGTGAGCGACTACGACGCCTGCTTGCTTGCCTGGGAGGGGGAGGCGCCCAGCCTGCGGGGGGTGCTGGCGGAGCTGGGGAGCCCGAGGCGGCTGCTGGCCCTGGTGGGGCCAGAAGGGGGCTGGCTGGCGGGGGAAGTGGAGCAGCTAACGCGCTCAGGGGCCACCCCGGTGCGGCTGGGCCCGCGCCTGCTGCGCACGGAAACCGCCGGGATAGCCCTCTGCGCCATCCTCATGTACCAGTTTGGGGACCTGGGTTAGCTACCAGTCGGCATACGGGATGCCGCCCAGCGAGCTAAGGGTGGAGCTGCTGCGCACCTCGCCGGTGGCACTGTTGTAGTTCCAGTCCGCGGCCTTGGTGAAGGGGTCCTCAGGCAGGTTGCGGTCCTCTGTCACCAGGTAGGGCCCGTTGTAGCCGCGGCGGTCCACACTTAACCCCCGGCCGTCGGTATCAGCGCTGATGTCGTTTCCGTTGGCGACCATCAGATCGGAAAGCGCAGGCGGGAAGGCGGCGCAGGCGCCCTCAAAGCGCTCGATGCCATCGCGCAGCGACTTGAGGTCGGCACGCAGTGACGCCTCCCTGGCCTTGCGTCCCGTGCCCATGATCCGGGGGATAACGATTACCGCCAAAATGGCGATCAACAGGACGAGGATCATGAGCTCCAGCACGGTGAATCCGCGACGTTGCTTGAAGAGTCGAGTCATGGCACCTTGAACCACCCGAAGTAAGATGTCGGTCAGACTGCCATCCCTTTATTCCATAATCGGCGCTAACCCCTCGACTAACGCCTGCTATCCCACCAGCCGGGGGCGGCACTGCTGCCAAGGGGGTGCTGGTGCCAGGCGGCGGCAGGACTGGGGGGCCTGGCGGCGAAAAGATAAACCATCACCTGGTTCCGGGGAGGGGAAGATGGAGCTCATGTCTGCCATCGCCAACCGCCGCAGTGTGCGTTCGTATTCGCCCCGGCCGGTGCCGCCCGAGCTGCTGGAGCAGGTATTGGGGGCGGCGGTGTGTGCGCCCTCGGCCAACAACTGCCGGCCCTGGCAGATCGTGGTGGTGCAGGACGCCGCCCGCCGGGAACGCCTGGCCCAGACGCACCAGTGGAGCCGCTTTGCTTCCCAGGCGCCGGTAATCCTGGTGGCCTGCGGCGACCGCCGGGCCTCGCCCACCTACTGGGTGGAAGACGTATCGGCGGCGGTGGAGAACATGCTGCTGGCGGCACACGGCCTGGGGCTGGCGAGCTGCTGGATCGGCATCAGGGACGACACGGACGAGCACGAGCGGGCGGTGCGGGCGGCGCTGGGCATACCGGAGCAGATCGGGGTGCTGGCCCTGCTGCCGCTGGGCTACCCGGCGGAGCCGGTGGGCGAGCGGCAGCCCCGCGATCCCGCCCCGCACGTGCACCGGGAGAGCTGGTAGCCGGCTGCCCAGGCGGCGCAACTGCCGCTTTGCGGAGCCGGCCAGGCGGGTAGAATAGGGTGGGACCCCAACTGCGGAGACGATGCTCCCATTGAGCTATATTACAGACGTGGCCAGCCTGTCGGCCTTTTGCGACCGAGCGCGTGAATACCCCAGCCTTGCCCTGGACACCGAGTTTAGCACCCGCACCAACTACTTCCCCCGGCTGCGCCTGGTGCAGATGGCGGCGGGCCCGGAGGAGGTGGGGGTCATTGACTGCTACCGGGTGCCTGCCCTGGGGCCCGTGCTGGAACTGCTGTTTGACCACAACATAGAGAAGGTGGTGCACGCGGGCCGGCAGGACGTGGGCATTTTCGTGCGCATGGTGGGCAAGGTGCCGGCCCCCCTGTTTGACACCATGGTGGCCGCCTCTCTGGTGGGCTATGGCCCCCAGCCGGCGTACCAGGTGCTGGTGGAGCGCATTACCGGCCGGCGCCTGGCGAAGGGGCATACCCGCTCCGACTGGGACCGCCCGCAGCTAACCTCAGACCAGCTGCATTACGCCCAGGAGGACGTGGCCTGGCTGCCGGCGGTGGCCGCCCACCTCAAGCAGGAGCTGGCGGCCCTGGGGCGCACCGCCTGGGCGCAGGAGGAGTTTGCGCGGCTGGCCGAGCCCTCGCACTACCTGCCTCCGGACCCGGCCCAGCAGTACCTGCGAGTGCGGGAGCGCTACTCGCTCGCCGGGGTGGCGCTGGGGGTGCTGCGAGAGCTGGCTGCCTGGCGGGAGCAGGCAGCCCAGGCGGCCGACCTGCCCCGGCCCCGCATCATTCCCGACGATGCCCTGGTGCAGCTTGCCAGGCGCGCCGGTGGGGGCAAGGAGCTGGCCGAGGCGGACTGCCCGCAAAGCTGCCGGCAGTACCTGCCCGAGCTGCGCCAGGCCGTGGCCCGGGCGTGGCAGAGCGCGGGCGAGGCGACAGCGGCCTGCCCGCCGGCGGAGGAGAACGGCTTTGTCGAGCTGCTGCAGGCCTTTGTGCGTTCTCGCTGCCTGGAGCAGCGGGTGGCGCCCACGGTAGTGGCAAACCGGGAGGAGCTGCAGGCACTCTGTGCAGCGGCGGGGAACGGGCACGAGCCGCCGGCGCTGCCGGTATTGGGGGGCTGGCGGCGGAGCTTCATTGGCGAGGACTTGCTGGCCTTGCTGCGGGGGGAGCTGAGCCTGACCGTGGACCGGGCCTGCGGGCACATCAGAGCCCAGCGCACCCAGGCCCGCCGGCAGCCCCGCGCTTGACGAGGCGGAGGCACTCTGGTATATTGGCGGTGGCGGGGTGTAGCTCAGCTTGGCTAGAGCGCGCGGTTCGGGTCCGCGAGGTCGGGCGTTCAAATCGCCCCACCCCGACCATCCTCCAGGAGCCCAGCAAGGGCTTTTTTTATGTGTAGTGGCAGCGCTTTTGTGGAATACTAACGCCAGAGGGGCACCCACTACCTTCAGCAGTTCGGTTTCGGAGAAACCGACGGTAGGCGGCGCCCCAACTTTATTTGTGCGGCAGGTAATCGCGCTGGCGGTCTGGAACCCCCCTTTCTGATTGTCGGCTCGCGCATTGCTGGGCAATGCTGGAGGGTGCGATGCAGCTTGGCTACAGCGCGGAAGAGATCACCCAGTTGCTGCGCCGGGACTACCTGCGCGTCACGGGCAAGGAGCTGTCGCTGTCCCGGGAGGATCGGGAGATCCTGGTGCGGTTGGTGGAGAGGACAGCTCTGCAGGTAGTGGCCAGGGCACTCGAGCTGAATAACCAGCGCCTGAGCGAGCAGCTCAAGGGCGGTTAGCCAGGGCTACCAGCGGATCTTTTGCCGGCGCATACCCACATTCAGCGCCAGGGCCACCGCGCCCAGGTTGGTGAGGAGGCTGCTGCCGCCGTAGCTGAGAAACGGCAGGGGGATGCCGGTGACCGGCATGATGCCCATGGTCATCCCCATGTTGACCACGCACTGCATCACCAGCATGGCAGCGCCCCCCGCCGCCAGCAGCGCCCCAAAAGCATCGTCTGCGGCCTCCGCCAGCCTGCCCATGCGCCAGATCAGGAGCAGGTAGAGCGCGATCACCCCCAACCCGCCCAGCAGCCCCCACTCCTCGCCGATCACGGCAAAGACGAAGTCGGTATGCTGCTCGGGGATAAAGCGGAGCTGGCTTTGCGTGCCCCGCAGGTAGCCTTTGCCCACCAGGCGGCCGGAGCCGATGGCAATGCGGGACTGGGTGACGTGGTAGCCGGCGCCCAGGGGGTCGGCGCCGGGGTCCACGAAGACGCGCAGGCGGTCCTTCTGGTAGTCCTTGAGCATACCCATTTGCCAGGCGGCGCTGAAAGCCAGCACGCCGGCCAGGGCCAGGGCCAGCAGGTGCCAGCGGTGGGCCCCGGCCAGGAACACCATGGTGGCCCACAGCGCTGCCAGCACCAGGGCGGTACCCAGGTCCGGCTGCTTGAAGACCAGCAGGAAGGGCACGGCCACATAGAGCCCCGACCGGAGCAGGGCGCCGCCAGAGAGAGGAGCGGCGGGGTCTCGACGCAGCAGCGCGGCCAGCCCGATGAGCACCGCCAGCTTGGACAGTTCAGAGGGCTGCAAGCTGAGCGGCCCTACGCCCAGCCAGCGCATGGCACCGCCCGAGCTGTGGCCGAGTTTGATCACCAGGAGCAGCAGCACCACCGCTACCAGGTAGATGGCCCGGCGCCAGCGCAGCAGCACCATGTAGTCCAGGTAGAGCAGCCCTCCCAGCAGCACCAGGCCCAGGCCAAACCACAGCAGCTGGCGGGACAGCAAGTAGGCGGGCGGCTGGCCCTGCAGCAGCAGGCCGGGGCGGGAGGCGCTGTAGATGGCCAGCATGCCCACCCCACACAGGGCCAGGGCAGCCGCCAGCAGCAGCCAATCAAGCTTGCGGAGCAGGCGCCATTCGAACACAACCTCCTCTTCGCCAGGGGAGGAAGCGTTCCTATGGGCGGTGATGCAGGAGCGGCGGCCCCGGGGCACGGCGGGCCTGCGGCGGGGTTGATTGACGCCCGCGGCGGCGGCTGGGTACAATGCAGGGGTGAAACCTATCCCTGGGCAGGCCCTGGTCGCCCTGCTCCTGGCATTCGCCGCCAGCCCGGGCGCGGCCGCGGTGCGCTGCCATGTCCTCCCCAACGGCTTGCGGGTGGTACTGAGAGAGGACCACGCGTTCCCCACGGTGGCGGTCAACCTGGTGGTGAAGGCGGGCCTGCGCAGCGAGCGGCCGGAGGAGAACGGCATCTCCCACTTCCTCGAGCACATGATCTTCAAGGGCACCAAGAGCAGGGGCAAGGGGCAGCTGCAGCTCGAGATCGAGGGGCTGGGGGGCACCCTGAACGGCGGCACGGGCCGGGACTTCACCCGCTTCTACGCCTCGGTGGGCAGCCGGTTCCTGCCGCAGGCCCTGTGCGTGCTCTACGATGCGGTGGCCAACCCATCCCTGGAGCGGGGAGAGATAGTGCTGGAGCGGCTGGTGGTGATGGACGAGACCCGCGCGCGGCGCGACGACCCGGCCGCCAGCCTCTGGGAGCTCGCCTACCAGGAGGCCTACCGGGAGCACCCCTACCGGCGGCCCATATCCGGCACCCAGCAGACCCTGGCCTGCCTCACCCAGGAGGCGCTGCAGGCGTACCACCGCGAGCACTACGCGGCCAGGAACATGAGCCTGGTGCTGGTAGGCGATTTCGATACGGAGCGCACGCTGCGCCTGGTGGGGCAGATCTTCGGGGGCCTGGCGCCGGGCGGTGCCAGCAAGGAGCGGGTGGGGTCGGAGGCGCTTTCGGGCATCCACCGCGTGGACACGGTGGGCCGCGCCTCCAGCGAGCACCTGCTGCTGGCGTTTGGGGCACCTGGCGCCGACAACTGGCCGGAGGTGGCACCCGCCGACCTGCTGCTTACCATCCTGGGCACGGGCTACTCCAGCCGGCTGCACCGGGACCTGCAGACCCGCCAGGGCGTCCTGCGCAGCGTGGAGGTGGAATACCTGACGCAGCGGAACCGGGGGCTCTTCGGCATCATTGCCAGCTATCCCCCGGGAGCGGCAGACGAGGTAATGGCGCTGCTGCTGGCGCGGGCGGCGGAGCTGCGGGAGCAGCCGGTGCCCGAGGCAGAGCTGGCACGGGCCAAGCGGGTGCTGGCAGCCGGGTATTCCTTTGCCAATGAGTCTTTCGCCGACCAGGCCGACACCCTGGGGTTCTACGAGGCGGTAGGGGACTACCAGATGGCCATCCAGTACCCGCGGGCCATCGCCGCCGCCACCGCTGCCGACCTGCAGGCGGTGGCCCGGCGTTACCTGGACCCCCAGCACTACGTGCTGGTGAGATTGCACCCAGAGCGATGAAGCACTACCTTTGCCTGCTGCTGTGCCTCACCCTGTCCTGGCCGCTGGCGGCGGCGCAGCGCCAGGTGCTGCCCAACGGGTTGACGGTGCTGGTGGAAAGCAATGGGGCGGCGGACGTGGTCTCGGCCCGCCTGGCCCTGCGCGTCTCCAGCCTGGACGAGCCGCCGGAGCTGGCGGGAGTGCGCTATCTCACCCAGCAGCTGCTGGTGCGGGGGTCCACCCGGCGGCCGGGCGACACCATGGCGGAGCAGATAGACGACATGGGTGCTACCGTGGAGGTGGGGGTGGACCCGGACCTGGTGTACGTGGAGATCAACGCCCCGGGAGACTGGGGAACGGAGGCGCTGGCCACGCTGGCGGAGATCGCCACCCAGCCGGCCTTTCCGGCACAGGAGTTCGAGGCGGCCCGGCAGCAGGCGCTGGCGCAGCTGGAGGAGAGCGCCCAGGAGCCGGGGGCGCGGTGCCAGCAGCTCTTCCAGGCGGGGATGTATGGCAGCTACCCATACGGGCGCAGCCTGATCGGCCTGCCGCAGGGACTGGGGGCCCTCACCCGGGAGCAGGTGATGGACTTCTACGCCCGCCACTACCTGCCCAACCTGGCGGTGCTGGCCATCTGCGGCCGCATTGACCCCGCCCAGGCCCTGGCGGCGGTGCAGCAGCACTTTGGCGGCTGGCGGCCGGCGCCGCCCCCGCCGACGGTAGGATATGCATACCGGCCTCTGGCCAATACCGGGTTCAAGCTGGAGGAGCGGCCGGCGGCCGCCTGCTACCTGATGCTGGGGTTTGGGGCGCCGGGGTTGGGGAGCAGCGATTACCCGGCGCTGGCGGTGCTGGCTGGCTTGCTGGGGCAGGGGATGGGCTGCCGGCTGTACCGCAACGTGCGAGACACCGCCGGCATCGCCTACCGGGTGGAAAGCATGTACGGGCGGTCCCGGCAGCACAACTACTTCGCGATGCTGATGGTGACGGCTCCCAATGCCCTGACTCGGGCCAAAGAAGCGATGGTGGGGGAGATCCGCCGCCTGCAGTCACAGCCGCCAACGGAGCAGGAGCTGGGGCGGGCGCGCCGCTACGTGATCGGCAGCTATCTGCTCGACCACGCGAGAAACCGGGACATTGCCCGCTACCTGGCAGGATACGAAATGCTGGGAGTTGGGTACACTTACGATGAGCAGTTCCCAGGGCTGGTAGAGAAGGTGACCGCGGAGGACCTGAGCCGGGTCGCCCGCAGCTACTTCCAGCGCTACTTCCTTGGCATCGTGATGCCGAGCTCCGAGGGCGATGGCGAAAATCCATGAGCGATTCGCGCGACCAAGTGAGCGCTGGCGTGTCTAAATCCAAGGATAGTGGTCACACCTCGGACGGAAGAGGCACCATGAGCTTCAACAAGCCTGTAATTCCTGCCGAACACCCGATGTACATCTTCGAAAGCCCCGTCAGCACCGACACCGAAGTCGCTATCAAGACGGAGATTGACGCCTACCTGATCAGCGAGGTGGACCACCGGCAGTGCATCAGGATGGGCGAGCGCACCCTGGATATCAGCGAGAGCATTGACCTGCCGGACGCCATTTGCGGGGGCTTCACCTTCAAGCAGCGCGTGATCAACTGCGAGGCGCACTGCTTCCTGCTGGCGCGCTGGAAGCCGGACCGCTACATGCGGAGGGCGGCCGCCGGCACCTCGCAGAAGTGGTTCTTGGACAAGGAGTTCTTCCCCGAAGACCCCCAGTGCTTCATGAGAGGGCTGGCCAGCGCCAGCTAAGCGCGCTGCCGGCCGGGCGTATCCCCGCGCGGCCCTGCCCCGGGGCCAAATGTGGAATAGACAACTGCAGGGGAAGCCCTTTGTTCGGTCAGAGCGCTGGGAGCACACTGCACGGCAGCCTGATGGAACGCCGCACGGAGCTATTGCGTGTGGCGCTGGTGCTGCTCGTTTACCTGGTGTTGCTGGTGGGCAGCGGCTGGCGGGTCAGCCCCCAGATAGTGGCCACCCTCCCCGTTGCCACCCTCTACCTGGCCGTTTCCTATCTGGGCTACAGCAACCGTGACGGCCGGCCGCTGCTGGTTTTCCTGCTCTGCCTGCTGGAGGGGATGCTGGCCAGCGCCGCTTACCTGGAAAGCCCAGCCTTTGGCGTGCTGCTGTTCCTGACCGCGGCCAGTTCCGGGGCGCGCCTGCCTCTGCTGCGGGGGACGGCAGTGGTCACCGCTACCTGGCTGGGCTACTCCCTGGACCGCCTGCTCGCTCCGGAACCCACATCCTACCTGCTGATGAGCCTGGGCGCGAGCTGGGTGCTGCTGTTTGCCATCGCCCTGGTGGCGCATTCGCTGGTGGAGGGGGAGCGCCACCAGCACCGGCAGGCGGTGCAGGCCACGGTGCTGCACACCATCGGCCGGGAAACCAGCCGCTCCCTGGTGCTGGGCGATATTCTGCGCAGCCTGGTGGGCGGCCTTACCAACGTGTACCAGGATGCCTGCTGCTGCGTTTACCTGCTGGAGCAGGGCGAGCTGGTGCCCAAGGAATGGGCCGGGCCTTACCAGGAGCAGCCGACGGCGCTGCCAGCCGAGAGCCCCAGCCTGGTGACCAGGGCCGTGCGGGAGGCCAAGACCCTGCACCAGGCGGACGTCCGGCTGGATGCCGCCCTGGGCGCCGCCAGGCCGGTGGGTGACCGCCCGCTGCGGGCCGTGGTGAGCCCGCTTTTGGGCCAGCACCGGGTGCTGGGAGCCATTGCCGTGGCCTTGGGCAGCCACCGCGACTTCAGCCAGGACGACCGGCAGCTGCTGGAAACCATCGCCGCCCAGGCGGCGGCAGCCCTGGCCAACTGCATGCTGTACCAGGAGGCGCTCAACCGCACCCGCACCCTGGAGCGCTTCTACTCCTTCAGCCAGGCCCTGGACCAGGTGCACAGCGCCAAGGGGGTGGTGGCGGTGACCACGGATCATGCTCTGAAGATGGTTTCCGGCCACACCTGCCTGGGGCTGCTGCCCGACCTGGATGGCGACCACTTTTACTGTGCCGGCGGGGTGGGCAAGCTGGCGCAGGCTCACCAGGGGCTGGTGCTGCGGGCCGAGCACCGGGTGCTGGCGGAAGCCCTGCGCACCGGCAATCCCATCGAGGGGGAGGCAGAGGAGCTGGAGCTGGGGCTGGATACCCCTTGCCACTGCTGCCTGATGCCGCTGGTAAATGAGCGAATGCCGGTCGGCATCCTGCTGCTGCTGCGGGAGAGCAGCCTGGCCTGCAGCGAGTCCGAATGCCACCTGCTCTTTACCCTGGGGCGGCAAGCGGCGGTCAGCCTGCAGAGCGCGCAGCTCTACGAGGAGGCGCGGGCCCGCGCCATCACGGACGGCCTGACCGGGCTCTACAACCACCGCCACTTTCACGAGCGCCTGCGGGAGGAGTTGGTACGGGCCGCCCGCTACCAACTGTGCCTCTCGGTGATCATGCTGGACGTGGACGACTTCAAGGCGCTGAACGACACGGAGGGGCACCCCCGGGGCGATGCGGTGCTGCAGGCGGTGGCACGGTTGCTGCGCAGCTTCGCCCGCAGCACGGACGTGGTGGCCCGCTACGGCGGCGACGAGTTTACCATCGTGGTGCTGGAGGCGGGCCAGGAGCAGGCGGCAGCGTTGGCGGAGCGCATCCGCAGCGCGGTGCGGCGCGTGACCATCGTGGACGAGCGCTCGCTCAGCCGGCGGCTCACCGTCAGCCAGGGCATTGCCACCTACCCGGACCACGCGGAATCCCCGCCGCGGCTGATTGAGCTGGCCGACCAGGCGCTGGCCAAGGCCAAGCGGCTGGGCAAGGACACCGTGGTGGTGGCGCGGGCGCGCCGGGGCGTCCCGGTGTGATCAACCCACGGCCTGGTCCATCACCACCCCGGCCACATTGCTCATGGGGATGAGCACGGGGTTGGCGGGGCGGTCGGCCACCGTGACCACCAGAAAACTGCCGTCAACGGCCACCTGGCCGTAGAGCACCGTCTCCTGCACCGAGCTGATGCTGACGGGGTGGCAGAGGCTGACGTGCCCGGTGCCGAGGGGTCGCGTTTTCTCCATGGCTGCTCCCTGGTTGTGCTGGCTTTCTTGTTCGGCCGCCGGGCAGCCGGCTCCTTTCCCTGCTGCTATCGCTGCTTGCGCCTGGGCACGGCAGGGCCGGTGCCAGGACTTACCTGGGCGTGACCCGCGGGGTGCTATCCCTTGATCACCCACAGCTCCGGCACCAGCGGCCCCCGGCCCTGGCCGCCGCTGCGGAAGCTCAGGCGGAGCCGGCCGTCGGCATAGGCAGCAGGGGGCAGGGGAAACTCGAACTGCTGTGGGGTGTGGCGGGGCATGTCCAGGGGGCCGTGCACCTGGTATTGCCCCTGGTCGCCGGCCACCAGCTCCACGTTGCCCGCCATGCGCCCGGTGGTAAGGTAGGTCACCCGCACCCGGTAGGCGGCCTGGGGGTCCAGGCCCTGATACTCGAAGATCACCCCCGGGGTGTCCGCGAAGTTGTAGGCAAAGCGGGTCTGGGAGTGGCGGATGGTGGGGTCCATCGCCTCCATGGTGTAGTCCTCACCCAGCACCAGGTGCGGCTCCCGGGCCGGGTTGCCGCCGTCGTCATAATACCCGCCGGGCCCCGGGTGCTCCCAGCCCAGCACCGCTGCCACCTCCCGGGGGAGGTCAGAATCGGGCAGCTCCAGGGCGCGCTGCAGGCGATTGCTCAGCCAGGCGAGGTCATTCATGGGAAAATCGAGCCGGCGGGCGGCGTCAATACGCAAGCTGGGCACCTGGGCCAGGCGGCCGGCCACCTGCATGATGCGGTCGCGCCAGGGCAGGTGAGGCGGCTGGGCCATGCCCGAGCGCAGCTCCTGCAGGGCGGAGGGGATGAGGGCGCGCAGGCGGTCGGGGGGCGCCTCCCGCAGTTGCCGGCAGCAGTCGGCCTCCAGGGCCTGGTCCTGGGCCAGCTTGGCCTGTGCATACTGCTCGATGAGCGCCCGCACCAGGAACATGTGACAGCGCCAGTCCGCGCCTGGCCCCAGGCTGTCCACCAGCGCCTGCAGGCGCTCGGCCACCGCCGGCACCTGCTCGTTGCCGGCCAGGGGGCGGCTCCAGTTGGCCTCCAGGTCGTACATCAGGTCGGCAGCCTGCTTGGCCTGAGCGGTGCCGAACCAGCGGCGGCAGTAGCGCTCGACCACGGTGCGCACTGGCCGCTCCTGGTCCCAGCCGAGCTGCAGCCAGATCACCTTGTTCAGATCATCATGCACCCCCTCGGTGTAGGGGACAGAGCCGGCGGCATAAGGGCTGATGGCCCGGTAGATGCGCTCCATGTCTCGGGGGCGGGAGGTGGGGCCGTCGCGCTCGAACACCTTGGAGGTGAAGTAATCCAGGCCCCGGATGGGATTCTGGCAGCGCAGGGCATGGGTGAGGTCCGGGTAGTTGATGATGGGCAAGTGCTCGGGCACGCCCGCCCGGATCTCACTTACCGGCACCGACCAGGGCCCAAAGGCCACCCCGTTCACCCAGGAACCCTGGTCGCGGCGCAGGTAGGCGAACAGCACCTCGTTCTCGGCCCGCGAGAGGTGCTGGGTGGAGAGCCAGACCTGGGCCTGGGGGTGGTAGCGGCGGCAGATCTCGGCCTGGTCACGCACCAGGGGAAGATAGACGTCCACCCAGGGTGTGCATTGGGGGCAGGGGCAGCCGCCGTTGTCGTGCGAGGGCACGAAAAGCACGTCCACGCGGGGCAGGCGCCGGAAAAGCTCCTCCCGGTCCTGCAGGATAAGCTGCCGCCCCAGGGGGGTGGAGGGGCAGGCATTGTCGCCGCCGCGGAAGATCTCCGGGGTGAGCTGGCCCGGCCAGATGTCATTGGGCGGCACCCAGATGTAATAGCGCAGGCCCAGGCGCCCGGCGAGCTGGCACACGTCGAGCTGCGTCTGCCAGAAGGACTCCCACTCCGCCTGCCGGGCGGGGGACTCAAAGCCGGCGTTGGGCCCCCAGGGGACCACCCCCGGCCAGGTAGCCATGTGGGCGGGGTAGGCGCCGAGGCAGTTGAGGCCCCAGAGCATAAGGGAACGCACGTAGCGCTCCCAGTCCTCGGCCAGCCAGGAGTAGTAGGAGTTGCTTTGCCGGTGGTTGGCGAACCACATGCCCCGCAGCGGCGACTGGGGGGAGCTGGTTTCGCTCAGGGTGGGAAGCTGCAGGCAGCCCGCCTCCAGGCCGGCGGCGAGCAGCGCCCCGGCGCCATAGGCGAAGCCGAGAGCGTCCGCGGCCCAGATGCGGGCCCGGCGGCGATCGGCCTGCAGGCGGTAGCCCTCTGGCGGCAGGTCGGCCTGGTGCTGGAAGCATACTTGCGCCTGCGGTCCCGCGGGCTGGGGGCGGATCCTGCTCAAGCGCGCCACCTCGTCGCAATACAGCTCGGCCCCCAGCGCGGCGAGGGGGGTGGCGGCATGGAAAGTGGGCATGGTGCGCACAGCGGCCCTCCCAAAGCAGGTTGGCTACCTGTTCCACGCGGTGAGCGGCCGTTCCTACGCCAGCAGAACACCCGGCCGGAAGGAGGGCCGGCGGGCAGGGGAGAATGGACCAGAAGAAGCCGGCCGCGGGGCCGGAGCTGGAGGTTACCTGATGGCGGATGTGAGCAAGCTGGCGGGCGTGATCTCGCCCCTGGCCACCCCGTTGCAGGCGGATGAGAGCCTGGATGTGCCCGCCTTGGAGCGGCTGGTGGCGCACGTGCTGGGCGCGGGCGTGCAGGCAGTGTTTGTGGCAGGGAGCACAGGCGAGTTTGCGGCCCTGCGGGAGGAGACCAGGCGGCAGGCGATCGAGGTGGTGATCGGGCAGGCGGCAGGGGCAGTGCCGGTGCTGGTGGGAGTGGGGGAGGCAGGCAGCGAGCGCGCCGCGGGCTGGGCCAGGATCGCCCAGGTGGCAGGGGCGGATGCGGTGGTAGGCATGCTGCCGTATTACTACTCCACGGCGACGGTGGGAGAGGTGGTGGCCCACTTTGAGCACATCGCGGCGGCCACCTCGCTGCCGGTGCTGCTCTACAACATCCCCAGCCGCACCAAGGACGTGATCCCCCTGGAGGCGGTGGCGCGCCTGCGCAGGCACGACCAGGTGGTAGGCATCAAGGACAGCGCGGAGGAGATGAACCACTTCTACCGGCTGCTGCAGATGGCAGGGCCGGGGTTCCGGGTGTTCCAGGGGAGCGAGATGCAGGCGGGGATCAGCCTGCTCCTGGGGGCGGACGGGGTGGTGCTGGGCATGTCCAACATCGCGCCCGGGCTCTGCGTGCGCCTCTACCAGGCGGCGGCCCAGGGAGATATTGCCGGCACCAAGCGCTACCAGGACATTCTCGCCGACCTGAACCGGCTCTACTGGCTGGGGGACGGCAGCGTATATGGCAACCTGAAGTGCGCCCTGCACCACTTGGGCATCTGCGCCCCCCATGTCAGCCGGCCCCTGGCCCGGCCCAGTGCGGCGGGCAGGGCACAGGTGGAGGCGCTGCTGGAAAAGCACCGGGCGGAGCTGTAGCCTCACAGTCCGGTGTGGCCGAAGCCGCCGCCGGCGCGGGTGGTGTCGGGCAGGCGGTCCACCTGGCGCAGGCAGGCGCGCACCACGGGGGCGATCACGAGCTGGGCAATACGGTCGCCCCGCTGCACGGTAAAGGGCTGCTCGCCCGCATTGAGCAGGATCACCGCCACCTCTCCTCGATAGTCGGCGTCAATGGTGCCCGGGCTATTGGCCACGGTGATGGCGTGCTTGAGGGCCAGGCCGCTGCGCGGGCGCACCTGGGCCTCGTAGCCGGCAGGCACCGCGATCTTGAGGCCGGTGGGGATGAGGGCCACCGTGCCGGGGGCGATGGTTGCCGCCTCGCTCAGGGCAGCATGCAGGTCCATGCCGGAGGCGGCATCGCTCTGGTAGGTGGGCAGAGGCAGTCCCTCGCCGTGCGGCAGCACCTGCACCTCCACGATCAAGCTCATGCCTGCTCCTTTGCCCTTAGATTTCGCTTTCGGCGGCAGGCACCCCTCCCGGAGGAACGCAGGGAACTGGCGGCTGCGCTATAATAGGGAGGTCGGCCGCGGGGCGGACGGAGGTCAGGATGCGGGTAATGCGGGCGGCACTGGTAGCGGTGATGCTGCTGGCCTTTGCCGGTGGCGTGAAGCTGGCAGGATGGGTGAGGCTGCCGTTCGGGGTGCGCCCGGCACCGGAACGGGTGTGGGTGGAGCACCTGGAGCAGGGGTTTGACACGCTGGCGGCGCTGGCCAGGCCGGCTGTGGTGCACCTGGAGGCGCAGGCGGCGGTTGCCCTGCGGCCGGGCGCCGAGGTTTTCGGGCCGTGGCGGCGGTTTGAGAGCAGGAGCGGCTCCGGCTTCCTGGTGCGGCGGGACGGCTGCATCGTCACCAGTGCCCAGGCGGTGGAGGCGGCCGAGCACATCCGGGTATGGCTGGCGGACGGCAGCGAGCTGCCGGCGCGGGTGGTGGCGCGCGATGAGGAACGAGACCTGGCCTTGCTCAAGGTGAATGCGGCCAGGCCCCTGCCCACCCTGCCCCTGGGCGAGGCGAGCGGGGTCAAGCCCGGCTCCCTGGTGGTGGCGGTAGGCAGCCCCTTTGGCTTCGAGTTCTCCTTCACGCAGGGCGTGGTGAGCGCGGTGGGCCGGGAGGTGGAGGCCGGGCGCCGCCACTACCGCCGGCTGATCCAGACCGACGCCGCCCTGAACCGGGGCAACAGCGGGGGACCGCTGATTGACGTGCACGGCAAGGTGGTAGGGATCAACTCGGCGCTTTATTCGCCCTCGGGAACGGACAGCGGCATCGGATTCGCTATACCTGTTGACAGCGAGACGCGGGGCGTGATCGCCGGAATGCTGCGGCGGGTGTAGCCAGGCAGGCAAGGGCCCATGGCACTGCTGAGCAGGCGCAAGGAGCAGGATGATCGGGAGGCCTTCGAGCTGCTGGTGGCCAAGCATCACCTGCAGCTTTACCGGGCGGCCTACCGCCTCACCGGGTCCGGGGAGGATGCCGAGGACCTGCTGCAGGAGGCGCTGCTGGAGGCCTTTGCCGACTTTGCCAAGTTCCGGCCGGGCACCCGGTTCGACCGCTGGGTGCTGCGCATGATGACCCACACCTACATTGACAGCCGGCGCAAGCGGCGGGTGCAGGCGATCTGGTCCCTGGACAGCCCGCCGGAGGGGATGGACACCGAGTACCTGGCAGCCGACGGCTCGGGCGATCCGCAACAGCTGATCGAGAAGCACGGCCTGGCGGAGCGGGTGCAGATGGCCCTGGACACGCTTTCCAGCGAGCACCGGGCGGTGGTGGTGCTCTCGGATATCGAAGGCATGAGCTACGAGGAGATGGCAAAGGTGCTGGGGGTGCCCATGGGAACGGTGCGCTCACGGCTGCACCGAGCGCGAGAGCGCATGCGGCAAATGCTCTCGCCCACGCTGGCACACCCGGGGCTGCGATCGGGAAGAGCGAGATGAGGGTGGATCAAGACAAGGTTTGCGAACGGCTGCGCACCGAGCTGCAGGACTACCTGGACGGGCGGCTGCACGGGGCGCGGGAACGGCGGGTGCAAGAGCACCTGGAGGGCTGCCCGCTGTGCCGGCGGGAGCTGGAGGACCTGAGCTGCCTGGTGGCGGCCATGCAAGAGCTGCCCACGCCCCGGCCCTCGGCTGATTTCTGGCCTCGGCTGCAGGCCCGACTGGCGGCAGCCCCCAGGCCATCCAGCGCCTGGAAGCTGAGGGTGTGGCTGCCGGCGGCGGTGGTGGCGGCAGCCCTGGTATTGCTGGCCTTGCTGCTGCCCCGGCCGCAGCAGCCTGTGCTGCCCCCGGTGCCCCTGGAATCCTACGTATCGGAGCACTTCTTTGTGGCCGGCAATCACGCCATGAGCGGCCGGGTGTTCCTGCCCCCGGGGCTGCAGCAGGCACCGCGGCGGGTGGACCTGGGAGACGACGGACCATGAGCAGGCTGGCCCTGGGGGTGCTGCTGCTGTCGGCGGGCATGGCTTGGGCGCAGGATCCGGTCCAGCTGCTGAGGCGCACGGCAGATGTGCGCCAGCAGCCGACCTATTGCGCCACTCGGGTGGTCCTGTTTGCCAACCAGAAGGTGGTGACGCACATCTTCTATGCCGGCCCGGGCAGCGAGCGCCAGGAGGCAGGCACACGGCGGCAGGTGCTGTACGTGCGAAACGGGAATACCGCCTGGTACACGGGCAGCCGGGTGACGGTAGCTGACCCCCGCCGCTACCACCTGCTCTCCGAGCAGCTCAGCATCCCCCTGGTCACCCGCAACTACCACCTGAAGCTGGTGGGGCGAGGGGTGGTGGCGGGACGCCCGGCTTACTGCCTGCTCTGCACCCCGCTGCTGGGAGACCGGCCGACCACGCGGCTGTGGCTGGACCAGGAGACGGGGCTGATGCTGCGCAAGGAGACCTTGAGCCCCGCGGGCCGGCTGCAGTGCGTGGAATACCTGGCGGAGATCAAGTTCCAGCCGCAGCTGCCCCAGTCGCTTTTCCAGCCCCCGGCGGCCGAGCAGCCCAAGCATGCGGCCAGCCTCTCCCTGGCGGATATCGAGAAGAAGCTGGGGCGCAAGCTGGCACTGCCCCACCGCATGCCGGGCGGATTCGTGCTGGGCGAGAGCCGGCTGGTGCAGTGGGCGGGCCACACCTTCGCCCATCTCTGCTACAGCGACGGCCTGAGCACGCTTTCCCTGTTCGAGCTGCCGGCGGCAGATGCGGAGGCAGGCAGCCAGGGCATCGCCTGGCTGACCGCCGGCCCCCTGATCAACCTGCTCACCTGGACGGGCCAGGGCATGCACCTCACCCTGGCGGCCAATCTTCCTGAGCGGCAATTGTGCGATATCGCCGCCTCTGTGCGCTGATTCGACACAGCTGTGCAAGCGGCTGACAGGAAGCCGGCGCAGCGGTGGGAATCGGCGCGGGCGTGGATTACCAGCGCTATAATCGGCTGCGCATCCGCGCCAACCATGCCTACTTTGTGGCGATGCTGCTGGCCGCGCACCCGCCGCTATGGCTGGGCGGGCTGGCCCTGGTGGCAGCGGGAGAGTCGCTGCGCATCTGGGCGGCGGGCACGCTGCGCAAGGGGCAGGCCCTGGTGACGCACGGCCCCTACCGCTTCACCCGCAATCCGCTCTACCTGGGCTCGCTGCTCACCGCGCTGGGCGCCGGGCTGATGGTGGGCAACTGGTGGCTGCTGGGGGGCATGCTGGCGCTGCTGCTGCCCCTGTACCACGGCCTGATCAAGCGGGAGGAGGCCTGCCTGGCCGAGCGCTTTAGCGAGCCTTACCAGCGTTACCGGCAGGCGGTGGCCCGCTACCTGCCCGGCCGGGCGGTGGTGGCGGGGGTAGGGGGCGACTTCTCCTGGCGGCGGGTGGTAGCCAATCACGAGCACCTCACCTGGCTGGCGCTGGCGGGCTTTTTGGTGCTGCTTTTTGCCCGCGTCAACGTGTTTCCTTAGCCCATGGCAGACCGGAATATGTGGAATAGACAGTGGGAAGCTTTCCCACTGCGGTTAAGACCATGGGCGAGATCGAGGGCTTTTACGCGCTGCCCAAGATGCCGGAGGAGTACCAGCAACTGCTGGACAAGCTCTTCTCGGCACGGCGCGCGGCATCGCTTTACCAGCCGGATCATCCCATCGCGATCCAAGCCCGCGAGGGCGCCTTTGTGCAGCTCTCTGCGGTGCTGCGGCGGCAAAGCAAGCTGACGCTGAGCCCGGTGGACGAGGGGCTGCTGGTGGATCGCAAGCTGTACCGGCAGACCGCGGACTCACTGGCCTTCCGCAAGCGCTTCCAGCAGCGAGGCATCCGCCGCGTCATCCTCAAGGCGGGGGTGGATGAAAGCGAGCTTGCCGCCGTGCTCAACCTGCTGGACACCGACCCCACCCGGATCCGTGCCAAGGGGGGGCCTGCCCTTGCTTTGCGGGACATGGGGGTGGCGAACGTTCTGATCAGCGACGAGCGGCCGGAGCAGGAGGAGCTGCCGGAGCAGGAGGCGGCGCCGGCTAGCTACGAGCTGCCCCTGGACCGGTTGGAGGCCATCATCTCCCAGCTTGCCGACTACCTGGTGGGCAAGAGCGAGGACCTGGAAGAGGAGCAGTACACCCACCTGATCGCCATCCTCAAGGACCCCAGCACCACCACCCGGCTGCTGGCGGAGGCGGTGGCCAGAGCCGATCCCAGCCAGCTGCAGAAAGGCAAGAGCAACTTCACCGGCCACCTGGTGCAAAAGCTGGAAAGCACGGTGCTGGCGCGCTCGGCCGCCGACTGGGAGGAGATCAAGCACAAGCTGCGGATGGCGGTGGCGGAGCTGCCGCCGGGCATCCGGCCCCGCATTTTCACCCTGCAGGCGCCCACCTGGAAGGAGGAGGGGGCGCGTTCCGCTCGCCGTGCCGATGACGCGCCCACCCCCGAGCGCATCGCGGGCATGCTCAACGAGCTGGGGAAGCTGCTGGCCGAGCTGCGAGGCGTGCCCTCGGACTTGGCCGGGGCCACCGCCGGCGAGGGGGCCGGTTACGCGCGTGCCGGCATCGCCACTGACAAGCCGGGCAGGAAAAGCAAGCTGTCCATCCTGCTGGACGGCATGGCCAACATGCACATTGCCCCCACACCAGCCAAGGAGGAGTTAGCAGACCTGTTTCAGACCGTGGACCGCGCCAACGACTGCGTCAACCTGGGTTGGGTGCTGCTGGAGCTGCTGGAGCGAGAGCACAAGCTGGACACCTATTCCAAGATCGCCACTGAGCTGGAGCGCCTGGCCAAACTGCTGATCGAGAACGGGCAGGATATGCCCGCGCTGCACCTGCTTTCGACACTGACTCTGCATTCCCAGGAGGCGAGCGGACATCCTGCCTGGCAGCGGCTGCGCTCTTCGGGGGCGCTGCAGGCCATCGGCAACTCGCTGATCGTTGACTTCGTCTGCCGCGTGTTGCGCGCCGGCCATGCGGACCAGGTGAAGATTGCCGCAGAGACCGTGCGGGGGCAGGGGAAGTCGGCGGTGCCGCCGCTGATCGGCCTGCTCGCCGAGCCGCTCAGCGCCGCCGCCGAGAACGCGGTGATGGAGGTGCTGGTGAAGCTGAGCAACGAGGCGGTGCCCGAGCTGGCGCGCTCCCTGCAGTCCGGCTACTCGCAGGCCGGCATCTGCGTGGTGAAAGCCCTGTCCGAGATCGGCACCGAGGAGGCCCTGCGCGCCCTGGGCAAGGGGCTGCAGTCCAAGGATGTGCTGGTGCGGCTGGCCGTGGTGCAGGCCCTGGGCAAGAGGAGCGGCGACTTTTCGGTCAGCTTGCTGGTGCTCGCCCTGGAGGACGGGAACGCCTCGGTGCGGCGGGCGGCGGCGAACGCGTTGGGTGAGCTGCGCAGCTCCCTGGCCGTGGCCGCCCTGGCCAAGCTGGCCACGGCCTTTTCCTGGTGGGGCGCCGACCTGGCAGAGCGCATGGAGGTGATAACGGCCCTGGGCAAGGTGGCCGATGACGCCGCCATCGCCGCCCTGGGCAAGGTACTGCGCGGCCGGCGGCTGCTGGGGGGCAGCCGGCAGCGGCAGCTGCGGGAGTGTGCCCGCCTGGTCCTGCAGCAGATCGGGACCCCGAGCGCCCTGCAGGTGCTGGAGAGCAAGGGCTCCTGCGAAGCATTGATCCAGCCCCAGGTACGAACGGAGAGCAATGATGGTTGAGGTGGCACGAGACGTCAGTGCCCGCGTGGAAGAGGCAATTATGCTGCTGACCACGGCCATGCGCAATGCCACCTTTTACGGCCTGGGGCACAAGGTCACCCGCGAGTGCCTGGAGCGCTGCAGCGCCACCCTGAATACGGTGCTGGGCGAGGTGGGGGAGATCACCGTAGCGATCAAGCCCGATCACCTGGTCTTTGAGGGGATGCCCCTGCGGGACCTGGTGGGGTCGCTGGTGCCCCTGGCGGAGGAGATGCACGCCCGGGACGTGGGCAAGTTCACGCTGCTGCCCGGCCTGGAGCAGGAGGAGCTGGAGGCGCTGATTGACGCTCTCATTACTGACGAGAAGGCGCTGGAGTTCCAGGGCGGCGTCAAGCACAGCCTGGCCCGGCAGCGGGTGACGCACGTGCTCACCGAGCCCAGCAAGCCGGAGGAGCAGGACGAGGAGGAAAGGCGCAAGCAGGCCCTGCAGATTCACCGGGAGGCGGTGCAGACCATCCAGAAGGCCATGTCGGCGGTGGAGCATGGTGAGCAGATTGACACCTACTCGGTGCGCACCTCAGTGGAGGACATGCTGCACATGCTGCTTGATGACGGCCATGCCCTGATGAGCCTGGCGGCCATCAAGAGCTATGACGAGTACTTGTATGAGCACTCCGTGAACGTCGCCATTGTCTGCATGGTCTTCGGCCACACCCTGGGCCTGAGCGAGCCGCAGCTCGCCGACCTGGGCATGGCGGGGATGCTGCATGACCTGGGCAAGGTGTTCGTGCCGCTGGAGATCGTACGCAAGCCTGGGCCTCTCACCGAGGAGGAATGGCTGGTGATGCACAGCCATCCCCTGATCGGGGCCCGGGTGCTGGGCACCACCAAGGGCGTGCCCGAGGTCTGTGCCGTCACCGCCTTCGAGCACCACGTGCGTCACGACCGGTCGGGCTATCCCAAGCTTTCCCGCAATCGGCCCCTGCACTTGTTCACTTCCATGATGAGCATCGTGGACACCTATGACAGCTTGACCACCGTCCGCCCCTACCGGGCGCCGGTGCGGCCCGACCAGGCGCTGGGGTGGATGCTCTACTGCGGCGCCAACCAGTTCGAGCCCCGGCTGCTCGCCCGCTTTGCCTCCCTGCTGTGCATGTATCCCGTGGGGTCGCTAGTGCGGCTTGATAGCGCCGAATGGGGCCTGGTCACCGGGGGCAGCCCCAGCGACCTGGCGCGGCCGGTGGTGCGCCTGCTGGTGGATGAGACCGGGCAACTGGTGAGGGGCAATCGGCAGGTGGACCTGGCCAACCGGGATAGCACCGGGAACTACACGCACGGTATCACCAACATCCTGCAGCCGCTGTGCCGGATCGCGGAGATCACCTCTACCCTCAATCGCTGATGGGTCCCCCGGCAGGCAGGCTCGAGGCGCGAAAATGGCGCGCTTGACAGGAATCGAACCTGCGACCTCTGGGTCCGCAACCCAACGCTCTATCCCCTGAGCTACAAGCGCACCGTCAAGACATATGGAGCGGCCAGGGGGATTTGAACCCCCGATCTCCTGCATGGCAAGCAGGCATTCTACCGCTGAACTATGGCCGCTCATTTGGAGCCGCAGGGGGGACTCGAACCCAACCAACCTACTGATTACAAATCAGTTGCTCTGCCAATTGAGCTACTGCGGCGAGCCCCACACGCTGGCTACCGCATCATTATAAGCGCGGACGAGGACGGCGTCAAGGGCAGGCCGCATATGCCGTGGCGCCGGGGTCCGCCGCCTTGACATGCCGCAGTTGCTCCTGGTAACCTCTGATTGCGCCCTCGTAGCTCAGGGGATAGAGCGCCGCCGTCCTAAGGCGGGCGTCGCCTGTTCGAATCAGGCCGAGGGCGCCAACTGCCACATGCACCCAGGATACCGACTCCCGCTGCCCATATTCGCGACGGCCATCGCCCCTGGCATTTGCCGGAAAGGAGCCCCGGTGATCAAGTTCCTGCTTTACGCCCTGCGCTGGCAGCTTTCCACGCCTATCCTTTGGCCGGTGGTGCATTTCTGGCCCGGGCGGCAGGAGATGTCAGCGGGGCCGATGGCAGACTTGGTACCCGTAGCGGTGGCCAACCTGGTGGGGGCATGCATCTTCTTCTGGGTGGACCGCTTCATCTTCCGGAGCAAGGCGGTGGAATCCTGGGAGTTCCTGGCCCGGGGCACCTGCCACGACTGCGGCCGCGCCGACTATGTGCGCCGGCTGGTGTTGGCTCCCGGCTACGACCGGGAGCACGATCCCCAGCCCCAGTACCGGTGCCAGGCCTGCAGCGAGCGCAAGCTGGAGGAACTCGAGCGCAAGGGGATCCGCACCCTGCGGCGCTGATCGCCGTTAGGCGGAAAGCTCGCTCCAGCGCTGGTAGAGCGCATCCAGCAGCCTGCGCAGCCGGGCATGCTCCCTCGCCAGCTCTCGCACCAAGGCGCCGTCGTGGTAGGTAGCAGGGTCGGCCAGCCGCTGCTCCACCCCGGCGAAGTCCTGCTCGGCCTGCGCGATCTCGGTCTCCAATGCCGGCAGGGGGTCAGGGGCGGTGGCGGGGCGCTCCTTCCTCTTGCGAGGGCGGGGGAGGGGAGGGGCGGGCCGTCGCATCCAGTCCAGGTCCTCTGCGGGCTCCGGCGCCTCGGGTGCAGGGGCAGCCGCCGGCTCCAGGGACTGCGCGTAATAGCCCCCATAGCGCACCGCCACCCGCTCGCCGCCGAATACCAACACCCGCTGCGCCAACTGGTCCACAAAGCGGCGGTCGTGGGTGGTGAAGATCAGGGTGCCCTGGAATCCCACCAGTGCCTGCTCCAGCGCCTCCCGGCCGAAGAGGTCCAGGTGATTGGTAGGCTCGTCCAGCAGCAGCACGCTGGGCCGGAAGGCCACCAGCCGGGCCAGCATGAGCCGGCTGCGCTCCCCGCCCGAGAGCACCGCTACCGGCTTGAACACGTCCTCTCCGTGGAACAGGAACTGCCCCAGCAGGTCTCGCGCTCGGGGCACGGGCAGATCGGCCACCGCCAGCAGCTGCTCCAGCACGGTGGAGGCTTCCTCCAGATCGGCCAGCCGCTGGTCGAAGCAGGCGACCGCCAGCTCTCGGGCCACAGCCACCTGCCCCTGGTCGGGGCTTTCCTCCCCGGTGAGGAGGCGCATGAAGGTGGTCTTGCCGGAGCCGTTGGGGCCTACCAGGCCGATGCGCTCGCCCCGCTCCACCTCCAGGGTGAGGCCGGAGAACAAGGTGCGACCGCCGTAGCCCTTGGCCACCTCCTGCAGGGAGAAGACGGTGCGCGGGGTGCGGGCGGCGGCAGCAAACCCCACCTGCGGCCGCACCTGGCGCGCCCACGGCCGCTCCAGGAGCGCCATGCGGTCCATGGCCTTCTGCCGGCTGGCGGCCTGGCGGGCGCGGGTGCCGGCCCGCCAGCGGTCCACGAACTGGCGCATCTTGGCCAGCAGCTCCTGCTGGCGCTGGTAGTCCTGCTGCTGGCGCTCCTGCAGGCGGCGCTTTTCGGCGGCGTAGGCGTGGTAGCTGCCGGCATAGCTCACCACCCGGCCGGCCTCCACCTCCACCGTCTTGTTGGTGATGCGGTCCAGCAGGAAGCGGTCGTGGGAGACCACCACAAAAGGCTTGCCGCAGCCCAGCAAGAAGCTCTCCAGCCATTCTGTGGCCTGGATATCCAGGTGGTTGGTGGGCTCGTCCAAGAGCAGCAGGTCGTAGTCGCCCAGGAGCACCGTAGCCAGGCGCACCCGCGTGTACTCGCCCCCGCTCAGGGAGGAGGCAGGCTGCTCAAGCTGCTCCTGGGCCAGGCCCAGCGAGCGCAGCACGGAGGCCACCTGGCCCTGGTAACCGGCGAGCCCCAGCTCCTGTGCCTGCCGCTGCAGGTCGGCATAATGATCGAGCAGGGCCTCGTCCGCCTGCCCCTGGGCCAGCAGCGCCTCCACCTCCTCCAGGCGGGCAGAGAGCCTGGCCGCCGCGGGCCGGGCGCCGTAGGCCACCTGGAAGACACTGAGGTCGGGGGGCGTGCCCACCTCCTGGGAAAGCAGGCCGATGGCGAGGTGGCTCTTGCGCACCACGCTGCCGTGGTGGGGCTTGATGCTGCCGGTGATCAGGCCCAGCAGGGTGGTCTTGCCGGAGCCGTTGGCGCCAATGAGGCCGATGCGGTCGGCGCCGCCGAGGGCCAGGTTGGCGTCCCGCACGATTTCCCGGGTGCCGTAGGCAAAGGTCACGCCAGCGAGGGTGATGAGTGACATCTCAGTGGTGAGGACGACAGAGCAGGCGGCCAGGGCGCGGCGAGCGGCAAGACCAACTGGCGGCGACGGTGGCGGAGGGGGAGGGATTCGAACCCCCGGGCCGTTGCCGGCCAACGGTTTTCAAGACCGCCTCCTTAGACCACTCGGACACCCCTCCGGGCCACACGGATTCTACCATGCACTGCCTGCGGGGTCAACCGAGAGCAGGCCCGGCCAGCCGCCCGGAAGCAGGCGGGGCAGGAAGAGCGCGTGCCTAGGACGAAGGAGGCGGGGTGGCCGGAGCCAAGCTGCGAACCAGTTGGGCAAGCGCTGCCGGCAGGAAAGGGAGGAAGGGCATGGCGGTACGAGTGGCATTTCTGGGGTGCGGAGGCATCGCCAGGGCACATATGAACTGCCTGCGCAAGGTAGAGGAGGCGCAGCTGGTGGCCTTCTGCGACGCGGATGAGCCGCGGGCGGCCAGCGCCGCGGGGGAGCACGGCGGCAAGGCCTACCGCGATTTTGACGCCATGCTGAAGCAGGAGGCCTTTGAGGCGCTCTGGGTGTGCCTGCCTCCCTTTGCCCACGAGGGGCAAGAGGTGGCGGCAGCGGCCAAGGGCATCCACCTCTTTGTGGAGAAGCCGGTGACCCTCGCCAGGGAGCTGGCCAACCAGGTGGCGGCGGCCATCGCCGAGGCGGGGGTGCTCTCCTGCGTCGGCTACCAGATTCGTTACTGCACCCATGTCACGGAGGCGCGGCGGGTGCTGGCGGGCCACCGGGTGGACATGGTGGCCGGGCGCTACCTGTGCTCGATGAAGGGCATGAAGGGCTGGTGGCCGAGCATGGCGCTCTCGGGCGGGCAGGTGGTGGAGCAAAGCACCCATACCGTGGACCTGATGCGCTACCTGGCCGGCGACATCGAGAGGGTTTACGCCCGCTATGCACGGCGGGAGGTGACCGACACCCCGGGCTGGGATGTGCCCGACTACGGCGTGCTGGCGGTGGAGTTTGCCAACGGTGCGGTGGGCACTCTGCACAGCAGTGCCGCTTACCCGGTAGGCGGCGACAGCGGGGTGCTGGTGGTGTGCGACGAGCTGGCCCTGGACTGCTCCTTTTCCACGCTCAAGGTGATGCAGCGGACGGAGACCCGGGAGCTGCGCAGCAGCGAGGACCCCATGCTCACCCAGGACCGCACCTTCATCCAGGCCGTGCGCACCGGCCAGGGAGGGGAGATCCGCTCCAGCTATGCCGACGCGGCCAAGACCCTGGCCGTCACCCTGGCCGCCAACGAGTCGGCAGCAAAGGGCCAGGCTGTGGCCTGCTGACGAGGAGCATGCGCCTCACCGGCCGTTCCTTGACAGGCGGGGAGGCGCAGGTTTATATTCAAAGAGCGAGTTGAGCCGGACCACCAGGTTGGTGGTCCGGCCTTTTAACCCAACTGGGGACCGAAAGGGGTGGTTACACGTGCCGAAGACCTACCAGGAAATCAGTGAGAAGATCCGGCAGGGCAAGGTAGTCGTAGTGACTGCAGAGGAGATCACGGGTATGGTCCGCGAGCAGGGCGTAAAACGCACTGCCGCCCAAGTGGACGTGGTGACAACGGGGACCTTCGGCGCGATGTGCTCCTCCGGGGCGTTCCTCAATGTCGGCCACTCCAAGCCCAGGATCAAGCTGGGCGGCGGCGCCGTCACCCTGAACGGGGTGCCTGCCTACAACGGGCTGGCCGCGGTGGACCTCTACCTGGGGGCCACTGCCATCCCGGGCGACGACCCCAAGAATGCCATCCACCCGGGCCAATTCCGCTACGGGGGAGGGCACGTGATCGAGGACCTGGTGGCCGGGCGGGAGGTGGAGCTGGCAGCCACCGCCTATGGGACCGACTGCTACCCGCGCAAGCAGGTGCATACCATGCTGCGCCTGGCCGACCTGAACGAGGCCTTCCTGTTCAACCCGCGCAACTGCTACCAGAACTACAACGTGGCCATCAACCTTTCGGAGCGCACGCTCTACACGTACATGGGCGTGCTGCGGCCGCAGATGGGCAATGCCAACTACTCGACAGCGGGGCAGATTTCGCCGCTGCTGTGTGACCCCTACTATCGGACTATCGGCGTGGGCACCCGGCTGCTGCTGGGCGGTGGCATCGGCTACGTAGCCTGCCAGGGCACCCAGCACAACCCGGGGGTGGAGCGAGGTGAGAACGGCGTGCCCCGGGGCGGGGCGGGCACCCTGGCCCTGACCGGCGACATGAAGGGCATGAGCCACCGCTGGGTGCGGGGCGGCTCCTTCATCGGTTATGGGGCCACCCTGTTCCTGGGCATCGCCATTCCCATCCCGGTGCTGGACGAGGAGGTATGCGCGCAGGCAGCCGTCAGCGACGAGGAGCTGTTGGCGCCGGTGGTGGACTACAGCGGCGCCTACCCCAACCGGGAGCCGGAGGTGCTGGGGCACGTCAGCTATGCCCAGCTCAAATCCGGCACGGTGAAGGTGGCCGGCAAGGAAATCCCTTCCTTCCCGGTGGCCAGTTACCCGCGGGCCCTGGAGATTGCCACCCTGCTCAAGGAGCTGATCCAGGCCGGGGAGTTCGAGCTGTCCCAGTCCGTGGCCTCCCTGCCCGGGCCGGATTCGGGCTACCGGCTGCGGCCCATGGTGGAGAGGGGAGCATAGGAGAGAGCCATGAGCGAATACTCAACCCGAGTGGTGCTGCACTTCCCCGCCCACCTGGTGGATCAGCCCATCATCACCCGGCTGGTGCGGGATTTCGACCTTTCCGTGAACATCCTGCGGGCTACCATCAGCCCCCAGGAGCAGGGCCTGCTGGTGCTCGAGATCTCGGGACAGCAGGACTCCGCGCAGCAGGCACGCCAGTTCCTGGCCGAACTGGGCGTGCGCATCCAGGCTCTCACCCAGGACATCCGGCGGGATGACGAGCGCTGCGTGCAGTGCGGCCAGTGCGTTTCCATCTGCCCCTCCGGGGCACAGAACCTGGAGCGGCCGGCCATGGCCGTGAGCCTGGACGGCGAGAAGTGTGTCGCCTGTGAGGCGTGCGTAGCGGTCTGCCCCATGCACGCCCTGAGCATGAACTACTGATGCCTGACCAGTACCACGAGAGAACCTACCGCCGCCAGATCGCAAGCGATCTGGCGGTTTTCTTGGTAAGCGTGGGAGAGACCGACCTGCAGATCAGCGCCGAGCGCCCGCTCGCCGACCAGGCGCGCTCCCTGGTGCTGGAGTGCCGCCGGCCCCTGGAGGACTACATCGCCTCTCACCCCCATTTCCAGGAGGCACTGGTGCCCTGGCCGGCCGATCCGCAGGCACCCGAAATAGTGCGGCGCATGTGCCAGGCGGGGGTGCTGGCGGGAGTGGGGCCGATGGCGGCGGTAGCCGGGGCGGTGGCCGAGTGTGTGGGGTGGGGGCTGGCGCCGCAGAGCTACGAGGTGATCGTGGAGAACGGCGGCGACATCTTCCTGCGCAGCCGGCAGCGGCGCCTGGTGCGAGTATTCGCCGGCCCCTCGCCCTTGAGCGACCGGCTGGCGGTGGCGGTGGGGCCCACGCAAGGGATCGGGGTTTGCACCAGCTCGGGCACGGTCGGCCCCTCGCTCAGCTTCGGCCGGGCTGATGCGGCCACCGTGATCAGCGCGGATGCCGCCCTGGCCGACGCCACGGCCACCGCCCTGGGCAACCTGGTGCGATCCCCCGGCGACCTGCAGCCGGCGCTGCAGGCGATGGGCCGGATCCCCGGCGTGCTGGGGGCGCTGGTGGTGATAGGCGACCGCCTGGGGGCCTGGGGCGAAATCGAGCTCGAGCCCCTGCAGGCCTGACTTCCCAGCAGCGCGCCCTTTCCCCCCTCTCCCTGGCCCATGGGGGCTTTTGCCCCAAATGTGGTAAGAGTAGTTGGACACCGGCGCCAACGCGCCACTCATGGGCCGGGCGAGGGAAGACGATGCTGCAATTTGTGCACACGCTGGCGCAGGGCGGACTGGTGATGGTGCCCCTGTTCGCTTGCTCCCTGACGGCGCTGGCGGTCATCATCGAGCGCGCCTGGGTGCTGCGGCGGGCCGCGGTGCAGGCGGAGGGCCTGTTTGGTGAGATCCGCCGCCTTTACTGCGAGGGCATGCCCACCGGCGCCCTGCAGGCGGCCCGGCGGGGGCGGGGGCCAGTGGCAGCCGTGCTGGCGGCCGGGCTGGAGGCCCACCTGGCAGGCAAGGAACCGGAGACGGCCATGGAAGAGCAGGCCCTGGCCGAGCTGCCGGGGCTGAACCACCGGCTGGTGGTGCTGGATACCATCGTCACCATTTCCCCCCTGCTGGGCCTGCTGGGCACGGTCACCGGCATGATTCGCTCCTTCGGCATCATCGCCCGCCAGGGCACCAACCACCCGGCCGGCATCACCGCCGGCATCGCCGAGGCCCTGATCGCCACTGCCACCGGCCTGGTGATCGCCATCATCAGCCTGGTAGGCTATAACTACTTTCTGGACCGGGTGAAGGGCATCACCGGCGAGATCGAGCTGCGCTCGACCCAGCTTACCAACTTCCTGGAGGCCGTGCGCAAGGAGCGCGAAGCCGTTGCGCTTGAGACCACAGGAGTATAAGCGGGCACGCATCGAGATCGTGCCCATGATTGACACCATCTTCTTCCTGCTGGTGTTCTTCATGATCGCCTCGCTGGCGATGACGCGCCAGAACGGCATGCCCGTCAATCTCCCCAGGGCCCAGGCGGGCCGGCCCAAGATGGAATCCCGCACCGTGATCACCCTCGACCGCCAGGGGCGGCTGTTTCTGGAGAAGAGGCCGGTCAGCTTGGCGCAGCTCGGCTCTGCCCTGGCGCAGCGGCACCGGCGCCAGCCCGACCTGGTGGCGGTGATCAACGCCGACCAGGACATCTTGTGGGGCAAGGGCATCGCGGTGATGGACGTGGTGAAGAAGGCAGGGATCGCGCGAGTGGCGATCGCAGTCAAGCCGCAGGAGGGAATCAGCCCATGACCAGCGCCATGGCCCAGGCCTGCCGGCCGCAGGTGACCCGGGCGGCCCTGGTGGCCTCCCTGGCGGTGCACGTGGCGGTGATCGGCGCTCTTTCCTTTGCGGCGGTGCAGTCCCGGCCGGCGGCGGGCCAGTACCTGCAGATTCTTGACTTGCGCACTGTTACCTTCCAGCGGCAGGCCGCCCCCCTGGCCCCGTCGGCGCCTGTCCGGCCGGTGATCAAGCCAGCGGCGAAGCCCCTCCCCCCGCCGGACCAGCACAGGCCTGCCCCGCGCCTGGTGGCAGCGGCTCCTGCCCCCGCGGCGCCCGTTTCCCGGCCCCGACCGCGGCCGGCAGCTGCGGGCGCGGTGGCCCGCCCGGCACCGGGGGCCAGGCACAGCTCCGCGCCCTCGCCCGTGCCTGGAGGCGGCGCGGGCGGGGGCGGCGGCCCGGTGAACCTGGGGCCCGGAGTACCGGGCGGTGAGGTAGCTGCTGGTGGCGGTGGCACCGCCCCCGGGGCGCTGCCTGGCAGTGGGAGTGGCAGCGGGTCGGGGACCGGCCCTGGCAGCGGCCAGGGCACGGGAGGCGGGCACGGTACGGTGCCGGCACCTCCGCCTCCGCCACCTCCGCCCCCGCCCCAGCCCGAGCGGCCGCCGGAGCCGGCCTCCCCGCCGGTAAAGCTAGCTGACCGCGCTACCCCGGAAGTGGTGCGCAAGGTGGCCCCCGAGTATCCCCAGGAATGCCAGGAGGAAGGCGTGCAGGGGACCGTGAGCCTGCTGGTGGAGGTGTTGGCCTCCGGGCAGGTGGGGAAGGTGAGCGTTGCTCGCTCCTCGGGAGACCGCCGGCTGGACGCGGCGGCCATGGCGGCAGTGCGGCGCTGGCACTATCGGCCTGCGGTGCAGGGGGGTATTCCTCGTACCGTGATGACCCGCGCCAGCGTGACCTACAGCCTGGAATAGGCACGTAGCAGGCACCGCAGCCACCAGCCGACCGGGGACGCTGTTGGGTGAGGGCTGCCTCCTCTCCCGTAGGGCAGGAGCTTGCTCCTGCCCGGCCCCCTCCCTGCTGTCATTCCGAGCGAGGCCACGCAGTGGCCGACGAGGAATCCCGCTCCCCTCTTGCCCTCGCTCTCTGGTAGGGGCGCACCGCCGTGCGCCCGCCTCCTACTCCCTCTCCCCGCGCCCCGACTCCCTCTCCCCCTGGGAGAGGGCGGGGGTGAGGGCTGCCTCCTCTCCCGCAGGGCAGGAGCTCGCTCCTGCCTTTCCTCCGTCCCTCTCTTTCCCTCGTAGTGCAGGGGATTTCCTCCTTCCCCCCCCTCTTGACAGGCCCTGCTATAATGCAAACAGAGGTTCTCTAAGCCTCCCGCACCTTGACAAAATGCGCTGCCTCAGCTAGCCGCTCGCACCCAAGACAGCCAGCCTGGCCTCAGCGAGGCAAAACCGCGCCAAACCGCTACCAACCCGAGGCATCTCGCGACACCACCGCGACAAAACGCGACCCCCCGTCTCCTCGGCCCCGGGGCGACCGCGTTCGAAATGACAGACAGCAGGGCCCCGGGGTGGCCGTCGCGGAATGGCGACCAGGCAGGCGGGGGCACGCAGGTAGAGGGAGCGGGCGCGGGGAACTGATGGGCAAAATCGGTACCGAGGTGGGAGGCGGCCATGAGTGGCAGAGAGGGACAGATCAACCTGCTGAGCACACTGCAGGGCTCCCTGTTGGAGGGGTTCTTCCCGGCGGGGTGGGACCTGGGGAAGATTGATGCCTGCTGCAGCCAGCCCCCGGAGAGCGTGCTGGAGCGCCAGCCCTGGTGGCACCAGGAGTTTGAGCCCATCTCCTGCCAGACGCTGACCGATTTTGACGCCAAGCTGGGGCACGAGATCGCCCTGCAGATCCGCAAGGCCCGGGAGGCCGGGCGCAAGCTGGCCTTGATCCTGCCGGTGGGGCCCATGGGCATGTACCGGTGGGCGGTTTACTTCCTGCGGGAGTGGGGGATGCGGTGTGACCACGTTTTTGGCTTCAACATGGACGAATGGAGCGACGCGGCGGGCAACACCCTGCCCCCCGACGACCCCGGGGCCTTCCGCCGGGCCATGGAGGACGCCTTTTACGGGCCCCTGGGCGAGCTCACGGTGCCGGAGGGGCAGCGCCACTTCGCGACGCGGGAGATGCTGCCCACCTACCCGGAGCGCATCGGCCGGCTGCGGGCGCAAGGGGCGCAGTTGCAGGTGGTATTTGGCATCGGGCGGGTGTTCCACATCGCCTTTTGGGAACCGCACTTTGCGGCCGAGTTTGCGAGCGAGGAGGAATGGAGGGGGCAGACGCACCGCCTGGGCGCCAAGCTCCACCCGCTCACCATCGAGCAGAATGCGGTGACCAGCTTCAAGAGCCGCACCACCCTGGTGAGCACCCGGGCCAACACCATCGGGCCGGGGCTGTTTCTGCAGGCCGACCGCATCATGGGCGGGGCAGACGGCATTCTGGGCCGGGGCATGCAGTGGCAGGGAATGAGCCTGTGGGTGACCCTGCGCTACGGGCCTGACCGCTGGGTGCCCAGCAGCTTCATGCCCACCCTGCCCGGGCGGCTGTTCTTCCTGCAGGAGCTGGCGGGGCCGCTGGTGCCGGAGTGCAATTAGGCGAAAGAGGGAGACGATGAACCGCAACCGCATCCTTACCATTTGCGCCCACCCGGACGACACGGAGTTCCGCTGTGGGGGCATCCTGCTGCTGCTGGCCCGCCAGGGGTGGAAGGTGGACATCGCCACCCTCACCAGCGGAGATTGCGGGAGCATGCAGGAATCGCCCAATGCCATCGCCGCCCGCCGCGCCGCAGAGGCGCAGGCGGCAGCCAAGCGCCTGGGCGGCCGCTACCACTGCCTGGGCGGCCAGGACCTGCAGGTGTACGACCACAACGAGATGCGCGCCGCGGCCATCGCCCTGGTGCGGGAGGTGGACCCCGCCTGCGTGGTTACGCACTATCCCTGGGACTACATGCCCGACCACGACGTGGCCAGTGCGGTGGCCCGCACCGCCGTCTTTTGCGCCACCATGCCCAACTACGTGGTGGGACCGGCGGCCTACCACCGACCCACGCAGGAGCTGGTGCCGCTCTATTACTTCGGCACACCCATGGGGGGCAGCGACTACTTCGGCAATCCCGTCCAGCAGGCACACTTCTTCGTGGACATTTCCGCCGTGATCGAGGAGAAGGCAGAGCTCCTGGCCTGCCACGCCTCGCAGCGGGAATGGCTGCGGGAGCAGCACGGCATGGACCAGTACCTGGAGGCCATGCGCGCCTTTGACGCCCGGGTAGGGGCGATGGTGGGGGTGAAGTATGCCGAGGTGTTTGCCATGCACAAAGGTGAGCCCTATCCGCACCCGCCCCTGCTGCAGGAGGCGCTGGCGGAGCACGTACGTCAGGGGGGATGATGGAGACGCTGGCCGTTGGCATCCTGGGGCTGGCCCATCTGCACGCGCGGGGCTACCTGCCCCACTTTGCCGCCCTGGAGGGGATGGGGGTGGTGGCGGTAGCGGAAGCCAACCCGGCGGTGCGGGAGGCCTTCCTGGCCGATTACCCGGTACGGGGCTATGCCGACTGGCGGCAGATGCTGCGGCGGGAGCGGCTGGACCTGGCCCTGCTCCTGCTTCCCCATGCCGATTGCCCGCAGGCGGCGGCGGCCTGCGCCCGGCGGAGCATCCACCTGCTGGTGGAGAAGCCCATGGCGGCACGCAGCGCCGGCATCCGGCGCATCGAGCGGGCGGCCGCCCAGGCGGGGGTGGTGTTGGCCACGCCTTACCTGTGGCGCTACCATCCCGTGGCCCGGCAGATCAAGGCCCTGGTGCAGCAGGGGGCGCTGGGGGAGATCGTGGGGGGAGATGCCCGCTACGGGGCAGGCCGCACCCACCGCTACCCGGAGGCAGGCGCGGGCTGGATGCTGGAGAAAGCACGCAGCGGCGGCGGGCCCATGCACAACCTGGGCGTGCACTGGATTGACCTCTACCGGTGGCTGCTGGAGGACGAAGTGGTGGAGGCGATGGGCAAGTGCCTGCGGGTGGGCGAGGGGTATGACGTGGAGGACAACTGCTTCGCCCTGCTCACCTTCTCTCGGGGGGCGGTGCTGGGGCTGGACGTGAGCTACTCGGTGCCGGACGGCTACCCGGCCGGGCGGGACTTGTACATATCATTGCGGGGGACCAGGGGCGTGGTTTCCTGGAGCCCGGCCTTTGAGGGGGTGGAGGAGGAGCTGCTGATCTGCGCCGATGGCACAGGCGGCAGCTGCCAGCGGATCAGGTTTGAGCTGCCCCCGGTAGCCGGCTACTCGGGGGCCGCCGGGCTGGAGTTTCTGGGAGACCTGGAGCAGGCCATCCGCCGGGGGAGGCCCCCCACCATCACGGGCGAAGACGGCCGGAGGGCGCTGCAGGTGGTGGAGGCGATCTACCGGTCGGCTGCAACCGGGCGGGCGGTGAAGGTGGCAGTTTAGGGGCGCAGGAGGCACCATGCCGACGGAGTATGGGCGATTTGTGAACCTGCAGACGGGGGAGATCGCGGCCGGGCAGGTGGACCGGGGCGAGGGGATAGTCCGCCTGGCCAAGAGCGCCCTGTTTGAGGACGAGGTGACACTTTCCGGCCTGGTGCGGCCGCTGGCGGGGCTGCGAGCGCTGCCGCCGGTAGCGGCGCCGCTGGTGTTTGCCGCCTGCATCAACTACCGCGAGCACGCGGCGGAGAGCGAGCTGGCGGTGCCGGAGACGCCGGTGCTATTCGAGGCCTCGCCTCACTCGCTGATCGGGGACGGGGGGACGGTGCTGGTGCCGGCGCGGGAGGCGCTGCAGTTTGGCATCCAGGAGCCCTACGTGGACCCGGAGCCGGAGCTGGTGGCGGTGCTGGGCTACGGCAACCGGGTGGTCGGCTATGCAGCCGGCAACGACCTCTCCGAGCGCTGGGCCAACAAGCACATCATCGAGCACCAGATCCCCTGGACCCTGCCCGGCTCCCTGGGGAGCGAGCACCAGATCACCCTATTCAAGAGCTACCCCACCTTCAAGCCGGTGGGGAGCCTGTACCGGGGCGAGGATATCAACCCCTATGACCTGCGATTCGGCTGTGAGGTAAATGGGGCGGCGGTGCAGTCGTGCTACACGGGGGACATGATCTTCAGCATCGCCGAGCAGATCGCGACCCTGTGCCAGCACCTGGGGCTGGCCGAGCTGCCGCCGGGGACCTTGATCTTCACCGGCACCTCCTCTGGCATCGGCTTCCGGCTGACCCATCCCGAGGATTCCCGGCCCTCGCTGGCGCCGGGAGACGTGGTTAAGGTAATCTTCCCCTTTGGCGCGGTGACCAACCCGGTAGGGGGGCCGGCATAAGGCGGAACACGATGGGGCAAGCAGAGTCATTACCGAGTCGCATCCGGAATGAGCAGGAGCTCGACGAACTGCTGAGCCGGCCCTGGCCGGCCCTGGTGGAGCTGATGGGCCGGCTTTCCGGCGACATCATGGTGCTGGGGGCCGGCGGCAAGATGGGCCCCAGCCTGGCGCGCATGGCGCAGCGGGCGATGGGGGCGGCCGGCGGCCGCCAGCAGGTGATCGCGGTGGGGCGGGGGCCGCTGCCGGAGCTGGCGGCGGCCGGGGTGAGCACGCTGCGCTGCGACCTCCTGGACCTGGAGGCGGTGGAGCGACTGCCCCAGGCCGAGAACGTGATCTTCATGGCGGGGCGCAAGTTCGGCACCCAGGGCAGCGAGACCGCTACCTGGGCCAGCAATGTGCTGGTGCCCTACCACGTAGCCCGCACCTTCCAGAGGTCGCGCATCGTGGCGTTTTCCACGGGCTGCGTCTACCCGCTGGTGCGGGAAAGCGCCCCCGCCACCGAGGAGACGCCGCCGGAGCCGGTGGGCGAGTATGCCCAGTCCTGCCTGGGGCGGGAACGGATCTTCCAGTACCTATCGGAGCGGGCGGGGGAGCGGGTGAGCATCATCCGCCTCAACTATGCCATCGGCCTGCGCTATGGGGTGCTGCAGGACCTGGCTGCCCGCATCTGGAGCGGCCGCCCGGTGGACGTCACCACCGGGCACGTGAACGTGATTTGGCAGGGCGACGCCTGCAACATGGCCCTGCTCAGCCTGCGGCTGGCCAGCAGCCCGCCCCGGGTGCTCAATGTCACCGGTCCGGAGACCATTTCCGTGCGGGAGACGGCACAAGCACTGGGGCAGCTGCTGGGCAAGCAAGTCGAGTTCGTGGGCGAGGAGAGCGGCTACAGCTACCTGAGCGACGCCTCCCAGGCCATCGCGGTGCTGGGCAGCCCCCGGGTGAGCCTGCAGCAAATGTTGGCCTGGAGCGCCGAGTGGGTAATGCGAGGCGGTACCAGCCTGGGCAAGCCCACCCATTTTGAGGTCCAGGACGGCAAGTATTGATGACGGGCAGTGAGCTGTGTTCGGCCCTGGTGCGCATCCCCACCGCGCAAGGGGAAAGCACGGCACCGGTGATCGCGCTGTGTGCCCAGGTGCTGGCGCCGGCGGGCTTTCGCCTGGTGCACCAGGTAGAGACGGCGCCGGGGGCCTGGCATGGGCTGCTGGAGCGGGCCGGAGAGGACCCGGCCTTGCTGCTGGACGCCCACACCGACACCGTGCCGGTGGGCGAGCGGGGTAATTGGCAGCGGGAGCCGCTGGGGGGCGAGGTGGCGGCCGGTGCGGTGTGGGGACGGGGCGCGGCCGACAACAAGGGGCCGCTGGCGGCGGCGCTGGTGGCCCTGCTGGCGGCGCCGGGCAGGCGGCGCACGCTGCTCAGCCTCACTGGCGACGAGGAGGTGCAGATGCGGGGCATGCCCGCCATCTGTGAGCACCCGGCGGTGCGCCAGGTGAGCCAGGCCCTGGTGCTGGAGCCCACGGGCAGCGTGCCGCTGCGAGCACACAAGGGCAATGCCCGGATTCGGGTAGAGGTGCAGGGCCACGCCGCCCATGCCTCCCGTCCCTGGGAGGGGCGCAGCGCCATAGACGACAAGATACGGCTGGTGCGGGCCCTGGCCGCCTGGTTCGCCCAAGGGGAGGGGCGGCGACGGCGGGTTGCCTGCTTTGGCCAGGAGCCACCCACGCTGGTGGTAACCCGGGAAAGCACGCCCAACCCCGCCTACAACGTCATCCCCGACCGGGCCAGCTTCTGGTACAACTACCGGCCGCTGCCGGGGCGGGGAGAGCCGTTTGGGCGGCTGGTAGGGGCCATTCAGGAGCAGGCGGCCCGGCTGGGTATCCAGGCACAGGTGGAGGTGGAGTTTGCGGTGCCGCCGCTCTGCTGCCCGGCGGAGACGCCCCTGGTGCGCACCCTGGAGCGGGCCAGCGGCCAGGCCGCGGGGTGGGCGGCCTATGGCACGCACGCCGGGTTCCTGGCGGGGCGGGTGCGGGAAGCGGCGGTGATGGGTCCCGGGCACGTAGCAGTGGCGCACCGGGAGAACGAGCACATCCTGGTGGCCGACCTGGAAGAAGGGGTACGGGTGCTCACCGCCGCCCTGAAGGAGCTGCTGGGTTAGCCGGCCTGGGCAGAAGGCAAGCTCCCACCCCCCGCCCTCATCTCCTTAACCGTCTCCCGGACACTGGGCTACTGCGCCGGGCGGGCGACAAATACCTCATCCCACTTCACGTGGGCGGTAATGTGCATGAGCAGAGCCAGGGTGAGCACGGCGCCGATGGTGATGGTGAGCCCCGTGTAGCCCTGGTAGAAGAATGCGTAGGAGAAGAGCACCAGAAACACGAGCTGGGCGGGGGCGGCGGTACGCAGGGCAAACCGCCAGTTCACCACCAGGCGTAGGTAGCTGATCACCAGGGCCATGGAGACCAGCGCCGAGATGAGGAACGAGAGGTTGATGTCCAGGTGGTCTGCCAGGTAGGCAAAGAGCAGGTGAAACGCGAAGAAGGCAGCGCCCAGGAGGAAGTAGTGCATGGGGTGCAGGTAGACACCCCGCGCCATGCCCACCGTGAGCAGCACGGTGAAGAAGAAGAGCAGGGAGACGGGGGCAAAGAAGGAGATACGGGAGGCGATGGGCCCGGGGTTCAGGCGCTCGGGCATCCTCAGCCCGATGGCGGCACCGGACACCAGGCTCTTGAAGCGCCACTGCAGCTCCCAGCCCCCGGCCAGCTGGCGCTTGGTGCTGGGGGAGAGGGTATCAGGCATGAAGTCCACGTTGGCGAAGTCGGTGATGGCGGTGCAGGTAAAGTTGCGTACGTTGGTCACCTCGTCGCCAAAGCGGTAGAGCCAATGGGACAGGCCCCTGGTCTTATAGCCCACGCGGATGTCCAGCGGGGCGCGGGGGGCCACCGGGAGCTGGGCAGTGCGGCCAGCGGGGCTGGCAGCGGCGGCAAAGTCGCCGCCATTGACCGTGAACAGGAAGGAGTCATACACCCCCTTTTGCGCCGGGAAGGGGAAATGCACCCGCATCACCGCGGGCTGGTCAGTGGGATTGGCCGCGGTGTAGTGGGCCTGGAAGCCCACCAGGTAGGTGCTGAACCAAAGCAGGCCCTTCCTGCGGTAGTCGAGGCGGAAGTCTGCTTTGACCTGGCCGCTGGCGAGCTGCAGCGGCACCCACTGCGAGGTCTCCCGCGTCAGCACCTTCTTGGCGCGGCTGTCATAGTAGGTCTCTTGGCCTTTGACCAGGTAGCTGACGGTGGGGGCGGACTGGACCTGGCTGGTTCCCCATAGACCCGTCACGGCATCCCCGAGCTCACTGGAGGCCTGCTGGGTGCGCAGGGTGGTGCCGCCCCCCAGGATCATCCAGCCGATAGAAACGCCAAGGAAGATCAGCACTACCGCGCCCAGCTTGCCTGGTGTCATAACCCTTCCTCCTGCAGCGTGACCTTACAGCCGGCAGGCCGCCCGCCGGAGGAGCAGGCGCATGAGGGCACTGCCACCCCCGCGGTGGTAATAGGATTCGCCGGCGCGCGGGGCGAGTCCTTGCCGTCAGTCGGGCGCCAGGTAGTAGCCATGAATGACGGCGGTGCTGTCGGCAGCCCAGCGGGTGTTGCCGTGCACGCGGGCGGAGGACTCCACGCCCACCGCCAGGTCAATGCGCTGGCCGGGGGCGATGATGAGCTTGCCCGCCCGGTCGCGCAGGAAGCCGGTGAGCTCCACCCCCATCTCGCACTCGCTGCCGTCCGGGGAAAGGGCGATGGCGATGTCCTGGGAGCTGCCCTCGGTGTAATCCTCGGTGGGGTAGAGCTTGCCGCCCCGGCGCACGTACTCGACCTTGTAGCGGGTGCGGGGACGCCCCCGCTCGTCGTGCCTGGAGTACCAGGAAGGGCCGAGCTGCACCTGGCCGGAGAGCACCTGCCGGTGCCCGCCGGCGCCGGTGAAGCCGAAGAAGCTCTTGACGAAGCGTCCGCCCACGAATTCGAACTGGGCCTCGCAGTCGTCGCCCAGGTCCACGCCATAGTAGCAGTCGTCATCCCGGGTAGGCGGGTAGCCAGTGGCGGGGTTGCGGTCGGCGTCAATGTAGACGTAATAATAGTAACGGTCGTCGCCGGGGGCGGTGTTGCCATGGCGGCCAGCCACCCGGGTGTAGAAGTACAGGCGGCGGCCGTCATGGGCCACCTTGAACTCCAGCAGGTCGGTATCCGGGCTGTACTGCAGGTGGCCGGTGATGTCGCCTTGCGGGTCCGCGATACCGGGAAGACTGCGCCAGTCGGCAAAGTCGCCGTCAATGCACACCCGGGGGCGAGGGGCGGCCGTCTGCGCATACTCGCCGGCCAGCACCAGGCAGCCGCCCTGGGGGGTGAGCGCATCGGTGAGCCGGCCGCGCACCTGCAGCACCTCCATCGGGCCGGCGGCCATGATGCACCCCGGGCCCAGGCCGGGGGCATAGCCCGGGGCGCGGCTAATGATGGTTGCGGGCGCCACCTGGCAGGTGGCCAGGTCCACCGCCATCTCCCCCAGCCGGGCCTGCAGGGCATACTCGCCGCCCGCCCGCTTGATCACCTGGAAGGTGGCGCTCAACCGCGAGCCCGCCGGGGAAAGCAGGGGCCAGGGTAGATAGAACCGCTGTTGCTCGGTGACCTCACCCCCGGGCGCCCGGCGCCAGAGCTGGCCGGTGAAGGGGTTATAGCGGAGGTGGGGGTGGGCCAGCAGGGGCGCCTGCAGGCCGGGGCGGAAGACGAGGCCGGCCTCCGTCACCTTGCCTACCACCTGCTCGCAGCGGGAGGTATAAGCCGCCACCACCAGGCTGCCCCCTTGCTGGTAGACGCGGCCGTCCCAGACCGGCAGCGCCCGGTAGGGGGCGCGAAAGCGGCGGGTGCGCACCAGCCAGCAGTCGGTGGCCACCGGCTGCGCCTGGTCGAGACGGGCCAGGTCCTGGCTGCGGTAGGTGAGCTTGAAGATGGGCTGCCACTGGCAGCTTTCGCTGCCTGGTGCGGGGGCAATGCCTTGGGCCTGCTGGTAGGCGGCCTCGCTGGGGAGGCCGTCAGGGCCCAGGTAGCGCTCGCGCAGAGTGCGGCCGGGGTCAGCGTGCAAGGCAGGGGCAGCCAGGAGCAGGCAGAGGGCAAGCCAGCCGATCTTGGACCTCACGGGCATACCTCCAGGCAGGGTGGTCCGCTACCAGTTCGTTGCCCGCCCAGCCAGGTCCTTGCCTCGGCCCGACATGGCAGGGCACGCGTCGGGGTATGCTTGCGCTATAGTGGAGGGGCGCGGGAAGGAGGTGCAGATGCGCACAGAGGGCCGGGCTGTCAGCAAGCCCTGCTTTTGCGTGCTGGGGGCAGGGAACGGGGGGATGGCGATGGCTGGGCACCTGGCGCTGAAGGGGTTCACGGTGCACCTTTACAACCGCAGCCCGGAGCGCCTGCGGCCCATCCAGCAGGCGGGAGGGATCCAGGTGATCTCCCGGGACGGTGAGCAGTTGCCGCGGGGGATGGGGGAGCTGGCGGTGATGACCTCGGATATCCAGGAGGCGCTGGAGGGGGTAGATATCCTGATGGTGGCGGTGCCGGCCACCGGGCATGCCTTCATGGCCCAGCAGTGTGCGCCGCACCTGCGGGACGGCCAGCTGGTGGTGCTGCACCCGGGGCGGACCGGGGGCGCCCTGGAGTTCCACCACATCCTGCGGCAGCAGGGGGTGCGGGCGGAGGTGACGGTGGCGGAGGCGCAGACCTTCCTCTATGCCAGCCGGGCCACCAACCCCGGGCAGGTGCAGGTTTTCCGCATCAAGAACAGCGTGCCCGTGGCCGCCATCCCGGCGCACCGCACACCGGCGGTGATCCGGGCGCTGTCGGTGGCCTACCGGGAGTTTGTGCCCGGCGACAACGTGATGAAGACCAGCATGGACAACATTGGGGCCGTCTTTCACCCGGCGGTGACCGTGCTCAACTGCGCTCGCATTGAGAGCACGCACGGGGAGTTCGAGTACTACGTGGACGGGATCACCCCGGGGGCGGCGCTGGTGTTGGAGGCGCTGGACGCGGAGCGGGTGGCGGTGGGAGCGGCCATGGGCTTCCACTGCATGAGCGCCCGGGAATGGCTATACATCGCCTACGACGCCGCGGGCAAGCGGCTGCATGATGCCATCCGGGCCAACGCTGGCTACTGGGGGATCAAGGCGCCCAACCGGCTCGACCACCGCTACCTGTGGGAGGACGTGCCCATGAGCCTGGTACCCATCGCCTCCCTGGGCGACCTGCTGGGCGTGCCCTGCCCCACCATCAAGGCGATCATCCACTTGGCCAACCTCCTGCACGGCTGCGACTACTGGCAGACGGGGCGGACCGCCGAGAAACTGGGGCTGCTGGGGCTCAATCTGCGGCAGATCAGGCAGCTGGTGCTGGAGGGGCGGCTGCCGGAGCGCCGACGGCGGCAGGCGCAGGGGTGAGGGCGGCCCGGCGAGAGAGGGACGTCTTCGGCCTGGTCAAGCCAGCGCTGGATGTCCACACCCTGGGGATGATGGCGGTGGCGCAGCTGCTCCAGGAGTGCGGCCTGCGAGTGGTGGTGGCCGGCGACCAGGTGAACGAGGCGGTGGGCCGCCCGGAGGGCGACCTGGAGGTGCTGGAGCAGTGGGTGCGGGAGCAGGGGATCACCCGGCTGGGCTTCAGCTACCGCCTGGATCCCCAGCAGGGGGCGGCGCTCTTTGGGCGGCTGGTGCACAAGCTGGAGCGGCGGCGGCTGCTGGCGGAGGGGGGCGGGCCGGTGCTGGGCCTTTGCTTTGCCGGGCTGCCGGAGGCGTGCGCCCTGGTCGAGGCCGAGCACGGCGAGCGGGTGGAAACCTTCCGGGGCGATGAGAGCGCGGGCGAGACCCTGCACAAGCTGGGGGTAGAGTGGGCGCTGCGGCCGGCCGAGATGAGCGCCGGGATCGCTTATGATGAGGCGCGGCTGGCCTTTGCCGGGGAGCTGCTGCGGGCGGGACAGCACCTGGCAGTGCGGCCCGTGGACCGCAGCGACTGCCCGGGATATGGCACTCGGCAGGACGGGGTGGTGGCGCGGCTGCGCCACGGCAGGGAGCGCAGGCTGCCGCCGCTGATGAGAGCGCACATGGGCCCCTACCTGCCGGACCGGGAAGAGGCGGTGCGCCTGTTCCTGGCATGGACCCGGCAACTGGCGGCAGGGGGCCTGGTGGACGTGCTCTCCATCGGCAGCTCGCAGCTCACCCAGTCGCACTTTGGCGAGCCCTGGGGCGACCGGCCCAATGGCGGTGGAGTGCCCCTGAACTCGGCCCAGGAGCTGCAGGCGGCATGGGAAGCGGCCCGCCCCATGCTGGTGCGCATCTATGCGGGGACGCGCCACCTGCCTCAGCTGGCCCGCCTGTACGAGCGGACCATCAACATCGCCTGGCACACCCTGTCCCTGTGGTGGTTTTGCCAGCTTGACGGCCGGGGGCCCTACTCGGTACGGGAAAACCTGGCCCAGCACCTGGCGACGCTGCGGGTGGCGGCGGCCTGTGGGAAGCCCTGCGAGCCTAACGTCTCCCACCACTTTGCCTTCCGGGGTGCGGACGACGTCACCTACGTGGTGTCGGCGGTACTCGCGGCCCGGGTGATAAAGGCGGCCGGGGTGCGCCACCTGGTGCTGCAGAACATGCTGAACACGCCCAAGGGCACCTGGGGGGTGCAGGACCTGGCCAAGTCCCGGGCCATGCTGGCCCTGGTGCGGGAGCTGGAGGACGAGCGATTCGAGGTGATGCTGCAGCCGCGGGCGGGGCTGGACTACCTCTCGCCGGACCTGGAGAAGGCCAAGGTGCAGTTGGCGGCGGTGAGCGCCCTGATGGACGACATCGAGCCCCAGGATGAGACCAGCCCACCCCTGGTGCACGTGGTCAGCTACAGCGAGGGCCAGCGCCTGGCGGACCCGCCCACCATCAATGAAAGCGTGCAGATCACGAGGGCGGCTATCGCCTGCTATCGGAGGCTGCGCCGGCGAGGCGAGGTGGACGACATGAGCCGGCATCCGGAGACGGAGCGGCGCACCGGCGAGCTGCTGGCGCAAGCGCGGCAGGTGCTGGCAGCCATCGCGGCCAGCATCCCCCAGCCCTACACCGCGGAAGGGCTCTGCCAGGTGCTGGCGGGCGGCTTCCTGCCGGTCCCCTACCTGTGGGCGTGCCGGGAGGAATTCTCGCAGGCGGTGCGGTGGCGCACGCAGCTCGTGCAGGGGAGCGTCAAGCTGGTGGGCCCCGCATAAGCCGGCCCCGTGCCTCGGGCGACCGCCACCCTCATCGCCCCGCGCGGCACGAGCCTAACGGGGCAGGCCGCGAGGTTGTGCCGGCAGGAAGGAGGCAGCGTCTGCCTGGTGCAATCTATGGCAGGCGATACTCTTGCACACAGGAGGGGAGACCTTGCGGCTGGATGCAGGTTCGGCGATTTACCAACTGGTGCCCGCGATGGCGGTGCTGCTGCTATGCACGGTGGGGGCCTGGGGCAACGAGCTGGCACGGACGGTGGTGTGGAGCGCCAAGCTGGGGACCGGAGTGTCCTCCCCGGTGCCCTACCCCAATGCCCAGGCTGCCGACAGCGTGGTGGCAGCCAGCGGCAGCCAGGTGGTGCGGGTGGACGGCAAGGGCCGGGTGGTCTTCAAGCACGACCTGGGGGAGGGCATCGGGGGGCTGCCCGCCTGCGGGGACGTGGACGGCGATGGCAAGGTGGAGGTGGTAGCGGCCACGGCACGGGGGCGCGTGGTGGCGCTCACCGGGGGTGGCAAGCGCAAGTGGGTCTACCAGGTGGGCCACCCCTTCCAGGATTTTGCCAATGTGGTGCTCTCGCCCCGGGCGGGCGGCTGCGAGGTGCTGATCGGCTGCCAGGACGGCTGGCTGGTGTGCCTGGACGGGGGCGGGCGGCACCAGTGGACCTTCCGGGTGGCGGCGGCGGGGCATATCTCCTCTCCGGCGGCGGCCGACCTGAATGGGGACGGCCAGGCGGAGTATGTCTGTGGGGTTGATGCCGGGCGGGTGATTGCGCTCACCCATGACGGCCGGCTGTGGTGGGAGTTCATCGTGCCCGAGGAGGAGTTCGGCCGGGAGGTGGCGGTGATCGCCGACGCCGACGGCAACGGCAAGCCGGAAGTCTACATCCTCAAGGCGGGGGCGACCAGCGCCCTCTTCTGCCTGGACGGCGCCACTGGCAAGCAGCGCTGGGTTTCCCCCATCGGCAGCAAGTGCTATTGCTCGATCAGCGTGGCCGACATCAACCGCGACGGCCAGGGCGAGGTGCTGGTGGGGACCAAGTACAACCAGATCATCGCCTACTCGCCTGCTGGCAAGACCCTCTGGCAGGCGCAGCTGGGCGGCAACGGCATCTTCGTGGGGCCCGGGGTGGGCGACGTGAACGGCGACGGCCGCCTGGAGATCATCACCGGCGTCCGGCAGGTTGACATAGACGGCAACTCGCTATACGTGCTGGACACCGAGGGCAAGCTGCTCGGCAGCTACCCGCAGGAGGGGGAGGCGAACGCGGCGGTGGTAATCGCCGACGTGAACGGCGACGGCCGGCTGGAGGTAGCCAGCAGCTCCCGCGACACCCTGTTTGCCTACCAGTTCGGCAGCCCCCAGCGGTCGGGGGCGGTGCTCTGGCCGTGCTACCGGGGGAATGCCGCCCTGAACGGCTGCCAGCTCCCCCTGCGGCCGGCCAAGGGCCCGGTGCCCAAGGCGGCGGCGGCGCCTCAGGGCACGCTGCTGCCCAAGACCTTTTCCGCCATCTTGGGAGACACCACGGTGACCGCCGCCTGGAAGGTGGCGACTCCCCAGCAGGGGTACGTGGAAGTGATCCTGGTGGACCCGCAGGGCAAGCGGCTCACCCAGGCCTTCCCCACCCAGGCGGGCAAGCAGGCAGTGGAGCTGGCTCTGCCCTTTGACCAGGGCGGCCGCTACCAGCTCACGGCTCGCCTGCTGGACACGGCGCGCCGGCGCGTGCTGCTGCAGGAAAACCGCCAGTTCACGTACACTGCGCTTGCCGCCGAGCGCAAGCTGGTGGCGGCGGCACTGGCGGGTTCCCGGGCGGTGTCGGCGACGGTGCCGGCCGCCTCGACACTGGCGGCGGAGCTGGAGCGGCGGCGCGCCAGCCTGAGCGCCACGCTGGCGTCCCTGCAGGCGCAGGTGGACAGCGTGCCTGCCAGCCAGCCCATGCCGACCCCGGTGCTGCAGGCGGCGGCCGCTCTACGAGCCCAGGCCAGCCGGGAGCAAGGGTTCACCCGGTTTGCGCGCAAGGTGGCCGACCCCGGGCTGTGCTTCGTCGCCTGGCAGGACGCCAACCCCTGGGATATCGCCGATCCCCGCGACGAACTGCCCGCGGCGGCCGCCGAGCAGGTAGCGCTGGCAGCCTGGGCCTATGGCAGCCAGCGGGAGGATTTCTGCCTCAACCTGATGAGCCTGGGCCCCGAGCCGCTGGCAGTGCGGGTGGAGCCGGCGGACCTGGAGGGACCGGGCGGGGCCAAGGCGCCCTGGGAGGAGCACCTGGCGCTGCACGAGGTGATGTGGATGCCCACCCGGCTCAACCCCACGCCGGTGCCCGACATGCTGCCGGCCATGAACAGCGGCCGCACCATTGAGGTAGCGCCCGGCAGCTTCGGCCAGGTGTGGCTGGTGGTGGACACGAAGGGGCTGGCGCCCGGCCCATGGGGGCTGAAGCTGCGCCTGCAGGCGCTGACCATGGCGGCGGGGACGGTGGACGTCACCATGCGCCTGGAGGTGCTGCCGGTGGCCCTGCCCTTCCCCTACCCCTGGAAGATGTGCAACTGGGCCTGGCCATCGGGATATCCGGAGCCGGTGCGGGGCAAGGTGATTGACAACCTGATCTCCCACGGCTCGAACGTGCTCTACGCGCCGGCGCCCACCCGGGCCTGCGACGAGCAAGGCCGGCTAGTGGGCGAGGTGGACTGGAAGCCGCTGGAGGAGCTGGTGGCCCGGGCCAAACCCGGCGACCCCTTCTTCTTCTTCACTTCGCTGCCGCTTTCTGCACCTCAGGGGATGCAGCAGGACGCGCCGGAATGGAAGGCGGCGTTTGGGGAGTGGATGCGGGAGTTTGTGGCGCACCTGGCCTCCATCGGCATTGACCGCCGCCACTATGCCTTCTACCCGGTGGACGAACCGGGGAACTCCGGGCACACCGGCATCGAGCAGCTCATCGCGGCCGCCCGGGTGCTGCGGGAGGCCGACCCACAGGCGCCTATCTACGCCGACCCGGCCGGGGGCGCCTACACCGCGGCATGGATCCGGGAGCTGGACCCCTGGGTGGACGTATGGGCGCCGGCCAGCGGGCTTTCCAGCCGCCCGGAACTCCACGAGATCATCTCGACGCGGGACCGGCAGGTCTGGATGTACGATGCGCCGGGGAATGTGCGCATGCTCAGCCCGCTGGGGTTCTACCGGCGGCAGCCCTGGTCAGCGCTGCGAGATGGGGCCCGGGGCAGCGGCTTCTGGGTGTACACCTACAGCGATCTGTGGGGTGCGGGTATCGCCCGGGAGCCCGACTACGGCACGGTGGCGATTGACCGCACGGAGGTGGTGATCTCCCGCCGCTGGCGGGCCGCCCACGACGGGGTGCAGGATGTGACCGCGGTGCTGCTGCTGGACGAGGCCATCAGCCGGGCGGAGCAGGCGGGCGTGCCCTGCCGGCAGGCCAAGGCGGTGCGGGCGGCGGCCGTCGCCGCGGTGACCGCCGGAGAGAACGAGCTGAGGCTCGACTGGGCCACCCTGCAGAAGCAGCGGCGCCTGATCGCGGAAGCCACGGTAGCCCTGCGCCAGGCGCTCAAGGCCAGGTAGGGCGCGGGCCGGGCTGGGCGGGCAGCGCCACTCCCTGGGACCTTTTCCCTGCGCCCCAGCCGCGGCCAGGAGGAAGTGTGAGAGAAGCCTATGTGCTGACCCTGCTGGCGGTGCTGGCCTGGACCACGGGGCCGGTGGGAAGCAAGGCGGCGCTGCTGGCCAGTGGGCGCGGCCCGGCGCTGACGCCGCTGCAGGTGGCCTTCTGGGCGATCGGGATAGGATGGCTGGCACTGCTGGGGTACCTGGCGGTGAGGCGGCGGCTGGGGCTGCTGGCGGGGGTGACGGGCCGGGGCTGGCTGGTGCTGGTGGGGATGGGGCTGTTCGGCTGGGTGGGCTACCCGGTGGCCATCAACCATGCCTACACCCGCCTGCCCTTGTCGGACGCCCTGATCATCAGCTACGTTAACCCGGTGCTGGTGACCGTGCTGCAGGCGGGCTGGTTTGGCCGCCTGGTGCGATTGGTCTCGGGCTGGGAGCAGGAGCCGGACAAGCAGCCGCAGGTGCAGCCAGCCCTGGTGGCGGCAGGGCTGGCGCTCTGCCTGCTGGGGGTGGCAGTGACGGCCACGCAGGGGCACCTGGGGGCACTGGGCCGGCTGCACCTGGGGGCGGGGGCGCTGGCGGCGTTGTTTGCCGCCCTGTCCTGGGCGGTATACTCGAACCTGGGGCGGTTCGTCCCCATGCGGCCGGGGTACGGGGCCCGGAGGCTGGGGGATGTGCAGAACTTTGCGGCCATGAGCTGCGGCTTGCTGGCCATGGGGGCGATGCTGGGGGCCAGCGGGCAGTGGCACTTCCCCGGGGGCTACCAGGTCGTGCTCCACCTGGGGAGCTGGGGGGCGGCGCGAGTAGAGGTATGGGCGGTGATCCTGGTGATGGGCGTGATCAACTATTGTGTCGGCTACCCGCTGTGGCTGCAGGCGCTGGAGCTGGGGGCGCACGCGGGAGGGGCGCACAAGCTACCGCCTCTCAATTACCTGCTGCTGATCACCTCCATCGGCCTGGGCTGGCTGGTGCTGCGCCAGCCCTGTGGGGAGGGATTCTGGCAGGGAGGGGTGCTGATCCTGGCCGGGAATGCCCTTACCATGTGGCCAGGGCGGCGGGCGTCCGGGTACATTCGCGAATGAGACAGCAGGAGGGAAGGGTATGCCCGTGGTAAAGCAGGACGATGCCATCCAGTCAAGCAGGAGGACGAGTGAGATGAGAACGCTGATGGTGGCGGCGCTGGTATTGGCGCTGGCCTGCTGCATGCTGAGCGCGGCCTGGGCCGCCCCCGCCCCGCAGGGCAAGGTGGTGCAGGAGAAGGTGACGCTGAAGGAGGTGAAGGGCCTGGGCGTTGATTTCCTGGACACCAACAAGCAGGTGGTCACCATGTGGGTGTCTGGCGCCAAGCTGTTCCGGGAGGGGCGGCTGGCCGATGGCAAGGGGATCAAGCCGGGCAGCAAGTGGGTGGCGCGCTACTACAAGGGCAAGCCCTACAACTGGCTCTACATCCTGATGGACGAGGTCTCGGTGCCGGTGGTGGCCGACATCCTGAATCGCTCGCAACCGGTGACCGTGGTGAAGATGAACCCGGCCACCAAGACGGTCACCTGCAAGGTCAAGGGCGCCAACCGTGACCTGAGGATGACCTCCACCTTCTTCTGCGTCAAGGACGGCCACGAGGCGCAGGTGGTCCCGGCCAAGGCGCCGGGCCAGGAGAAGGTGTATGGGCCCGGTGATACCGGCGTGGCAGCGCTTACCCCAGACGGCGGCAAGATGCGCTGCCTGGTGGACAAGAAGACCTTCGACAAGTTCATGCAGGACATGAAGATCATGCCCGGAGTGAACACCCAGAGCCCGAGCAGCTCAAAGTAACGGCAGAGATAGCAGGGCGGGGGCCGGCGGCAGCGCCGGCCCCTTTGCTTTCTCCTGGGGGGCAGGCAGCCAGGTCCGGCCGCCCGGCTAATCCCAGGGCGGGGCGGCAAGAATGGTCTGGTCCCGGCGCGGCCCCACCAGCACCATGGAAACCGGCACGGCGGTGAGCTCGGTGATGCGGTTCAGGTAGCGGCGGGCGTTACCCGGCAGATCGGAGAGCTTGCGCGCCTGCGGGGTGGGCTGCTGCCAACCGGGCAGCTCCTCGTACACGGGTTCGCATTCCGCCAGCACCTGCAGGGAATTGGGGAAGGCATCCAGCAGCCGCCCCCGCCAGCGGTACCCGGTGCAGACGGGAATGGTGGCAAACTCGTCGAGCACGTCCAGGTGGCCGATGGCCCAGCTGTCGGGCGCGGAGAGCACCGCCGCCTTGCGCAGCACCACGATATCCAGCCAGCCGATGCGCCGGGCGCGGCCGGTGGTGGTGCCATACTCCCGGCCCACCGGGCGCATGCGCTCGGCCAGGTCCTCGCTCACCTCGGTGGGGAGCATGCCCGCCCCCACCCGGGTGGTGTAGGCCTTGGCGGTACCCACCACCTTGCCGATGCGGGTGGGGCTGACCCCGGCGCCGACACAGGCGCCGGCGGCGATGGGGTGGGAGCTGGTGACGAAGGGATAGGTGCCGAAATCCACGTCCAGCATGGTGCCCTGGGCGCCCTCAAAGAGCACGCGCCGGCCCTCATCCAGGGCGCGGTTGATCAGGGGCGGGGTGTCGGTGATCATGGGCGCCAGCTCCTGGGCGCAGCGCTGGAAGGCATCCCAGATAGGCTGGAACTCCAAGGGCGGGGCACCGTAGACCCCGGCCAGCATGCGGTTTTTGAACTCCACGTTCTCCCGCAGCTTCTGCTCCAGGATGGCAGGCTCCAGCAGGTCAACGGCGCGCAGGGCGGTGCGGCCGTACTTATCCATGTAGGCCTGGCCGATGCCCTGCAGGGTGGTGCCGATCTTCCTGCCCCCCAGGAACTCCTCGTGCGCCCGCTCCAGGGCTTTGTGGTAGGGGGTGACCAGGGTGACGTTCTCGCTGATCAGCAGGTGAGGGCGCACGGGGATGCCGTCGGCCTCCAGGGTGGCGATCTCTCGCAGCAGGTACTCGGGGTCTACCACCATGCCGTTACCGATCAGGCAGCGCTTGCCCCGCAGAATGCCGGTGGGGACCAGGTGCAGAGCGTACTGCTTGTCGTCCACGAACACGGTGTGGCCGGCGTTGCTGCCGCCCTGGCTGCGCACCACCAGGTCCGCCCCCTCCGCGTAGATGTCCACCACCCGGCCCTTGCCTTCATCGCCCCACTGCGCTCCAAACACCACGATGCTGTTTGCCACCGCCACTCTCCGCCGGCCCAGGGGCCGTCTGGCACAAAAATAGCCCAAATGGGGAACCCATTTGAGCTGGTTAGCAGGGCCTGCGGCCCAGTTCCTCACTTAAGGTAACATGGGGTTGGCGCTGCTGTCAACACGGCGCGGGGGGCGGGTAGCCGATGGTGTCCGGCGCTTCTGTTGGGGGCGGTGGCGTGGTATGATGAGATATCGCCACCAACCCGACCGGCGGTACGGATAGCCAGGCCAGGTGAGGCGGGCGCGAGGAGGTTGGGGTCATGCGTAAGCTGTGGTACTTGGTGGTAGTGCTGGCGCTGCTTTCCCCGCCGGTGCTGGGGGCCGGCGGCTACGGAGTAGTGCAGACGATCGGCAGCGGGGCGGATGTGGTGACCGTGCTCTATGCCGGCGGCACGCCCTACGACATTGGCTACTGGCACGGCTGCCTGCTGCGGGACCAGGTGCAGCTGGGCACCGCGCACACGCTGGCGGTGGCGCGTGCCGAGTACGGGCAGGCGGCACTGCTGACGGCCTGGGACTCGCTGGCGCCATTCGTAGCGCAGGAGTTCCACGACGAGCTGCAGGGGCTGGCGGACGGCAGCGGGGTGCCGCTTTCCGACCTGCACGAGCTGCACGCGCTGCCGGACCTCTCGGAGTTTCACTGCAGCGCTTTCAACGCCTTTGGGGCGGCCACGGCCAACGGGCACATGCTGCAGATGCGCATTCTCGACTACTCTATGGACCTGGGCATCCAGGACTACCCGGTGGTCCTGGTGTGTGAGCCGCTGGGCGGCCACCGTTACGCCAATATCGCCTTCGCTGGCTTCGTGGGCTGCATCGCCGGCATCAGCAGCCAAGGGATCGGGGTGAGCGAGATGGGTGATGACTTCGACTACTCCTTCGAGACCCTGTCCGGCCTCCCCATGCCCTTCCTGCTCCGGGATGTGATCGCCCATGCCACCAGCTTCGACCAGGCCTACAGCATGGTGCAGGGTGCCGACCGCACCAGCAGCTACTGGTACGTAATCGGCGACGCCGAGGCCGCCAACGCGGCCGTCTTTCAGACCAGCCCGGTGACCTTCAACACCTGGGGACCGGGACAGATGCCAGCGCCCTACCCGGCGCTGCCCAGCGTGTGCTATGTCGGCCACTACATGAGCCGGCTCTATGCCGACCTAAGCGCCAACTGGGGCACGCTTAGCCCGGAGAGCGCCATCAGCGTGACCAGGCACAATATCATCCCCGGCGGCAACCTGCTGGATGCGGTTTATGACCTGACCAGCCGGGAGATCTGGGTGGCCTATGCGGAAGGGGCGGCCGATGCCGGCACGCGGCCGTTCGTGTACCTGAACACGCAGGAGTTCCAGTCCCCTCCCTACGTGTTGGCGGTGACGCCTGCCGAGGGGGCCGGGGCGGACGTGGACACGGTGGCCACCGCCTGCTTCAGCCAGGCGCTGGACCCGGCGACGGTGAGCCCCGCCACCTTTAGCTTGGTGGGGCAGGCGGGCGGGGCGGTGGTAGGCACGGTGGGCTATGACGGCGCCACCTGCACCGCTACCTTCACCCCCGGCCAGGCCCTGCCGCAGGATGCCTACACCGCCACCCTGGTCGGGGGTGCGGGCGGCATCAAGGGAGCCAACGGCGCCGCCCTGCTGACCGACTACCGCTGGACCTTCACCGTGACCGACACGACAGCTCCGAGCGTGAGCATCACCAGCCCAGCCCAGGGGGCGGTGGTGAAGGGGGTGGTAAGCATCACCGCCGAAGCTGCGGACAACGTGGCGGTGACCCGGGTGGAGTTCCTGGACGGGGGGACGCTGCTGGGCACCTGTACCGCCGCTCCTTACCAGGTGACCTGGGACACGCGGCCGGCGGCGGTGGCGGAGGGGGCGCACCAACTGCGCGCCCGGGCTTATGACACCGCGGGCAACGCGGCCGAGGCGGCGGTGGCGGTCACCGTGGACAACACCACCTTCGACGACGTGGCCAAGACCGCCAGCTACTGGTCGGCGGTGGAGGCGGTGTACCGGGAGGGGATCGTGGAGGCCTGCAGCACGGCGCCGCCCCTGTATTGCCCCAGCGGCAGCATCAGCAAGGCCAACATGGCGGTCTATCTCTGCCGGGCGGCGGGGATCGCGCCCTACTACAAGACTACGCCCACCTTCAAGGACGTGCCCAAGACCATGGCGCAGTACCCCTACATCGAGGCGGTGTACCGGGCCGGCATCATCGGCAAGTGCAAGGGCGCGAGCACGCTCTACTACTGCCCGAGCAGCCTGGTGACCAGGGACCAGATGGCCGAGTACCTGTGCAGGGCCAAGGGTACGGCACAGTACAAGCCGAGCTCGCCCACCTTCAGCGACGTCTCCGCCAAGAACAGCTACTACGGGTGGATCGAGGCGGCCTACCGGGCCGGATATGTGACACCCTGCGCCGTCAATCCCCTCAAGTACTGCCCGAGGAGCAACCTGACCCGGTCCGACCTGGCGGTGTGGCTGTGCCGGACCTTTGGCCTCCCGTTGCAGTAACCGGCAGGTCCTGACCAGAGTGCGGCGGCCCCACCCTTGGGTGGGGCCGCCTGCTTTTGCGTCTGGCGGCAGGAGCCTGGCGGGCGGTGACGAACCGGCACTACCTAACCACGACGTGGCACCAAGGAGCCTGGTATGAGCATACGAACGCGCCAATGTCTTCGAGAGCTGTGGGCCAGCCGGCGGCTGGTGTGGGCCGGGCTGCTGGCCTGCTGCCTGGCGGGGGCAGCAGCGGCAGCCACCCCGGCCCAGGTGAAGCTGCTGTGGAAGGTGGACACCCGGTCGCGGCTGTTCACTGCGGCTACGGTAGCCGACCTGAACGGCGACGGGTTGGGCGAGATCATCGCCGCCGGCATGAACTCGATCATCGTTTACGACGGCGGGGGCAAGCGCCTGTGGGAATGGGCCACTCCGGCCCGGTTCTCCACCTACCCGGCGGTGCTTGCCCGCAAGGGAGCGCCGCCGCTGATCTATGCCGCCGACAACGCCGGCAATCTCACCTGCTTGGACGGGAAGGGCAAGGTAGCCTGGCAGGCACGCCTGCACGCCCCCTCCAACTGGGCGGCGGCCGCGGTGTGCGACCTGGAGGGCGACGGCCGGGCGGAGGTGGTGCAGACGGACGAGGGGGGGACAGTGTGGGCCTTTGACGCCACCACCGGCAAGGTGCGGTGGGAGGCGGCGGTGGAGGGAGAGATCTCGGCGAGCTGCTCGGTGGGCGATCTGGCGGGCGATGAGCGCCTGGAGGTGGTGGCGGGTACGGCGGCAGGCTACCTGGCGGCGGTAGATGCCGGGGGCAAGGTGCTGTGGAGCCGGAAGCTGGGCAGCGGGATGAACACCGCCCCGGTGATCTACACCGCCTCCGACGGCCAGGGCCGGGTGGTGGCGGCAGCCGACGATGGCCAGGTGTTCTGCCTGGACGGCCAGGGCAATGTGCTTTGGCAGCAGCCGGCGGGCAGCCCCATGGACGCCTCCATCTCGGTGGGGGACATCAACCTGGACGGCCGAGCCGACATCTTCCTGGTCACCTCGGAGGGGGCCATCCTGCGCCTGGATGAGGACGGCAAGGTGATCTGGACCCTGGAAATGCAGATGCGCACCGACGCCTGCGGGGCTATCGCCGACCTGGAGGGGGACGGCAAGCTCGAATACGTGCTGTGCACGCATAAGGCCGAGCTGCTGGCGCTCAACGAGGCCGGAGAGGTGGTCTGGCACTACCGCCTGGAGGGCATCCCCAACGCCTACAACGCCACCCCCACCTTCGGCGAGGTGAACCGGGCGTCGGCAGGGCGGGAGATGGTAGTGTGTGGGGGCGACAGCGGGTGGCTGTTTTGCTTTGGCACGCCCGCGCCGCCCAGCGCGCCCCTGCAGTGGGGTGCCTACCGCCGGGACCTGACCATGGTGGGCTCCTGGCCGGGACTGGCCCGCTCACAGGCGGTGGGCGCCAGCATGATCCCGGTGGATGTGGCCTGGAACAGCATCTACACCGGCCAGGGCCTGCGTTTCCGCATCACCAACCCCCAGGGCGCCTCCCTGCGGGCGGAGGCCACCTGTGTCACCCCCAGCGGTGTGCGCCACACCGCCACTGCCAGCATGGCCACCCCGGAGGGCACCCTGGTGCTGCCGGTGGAGGTGCTGGCGCCGGGGGTGCACCGGGTGGCCTGGTGGCTGCGGGACCAGGCAGGGAAGCTGCTGGCCTCCGGGCGGCGGGAGCTGGTGATGGCGCCCTTTGCCAATGACCGGGCTCTGGCGCAGCAGGCCAGCGCGGCCCTGGCCACCGCGGCGGCAGAGGTGGAGGCGGCCCTGCCCCTGTCTGCCTCAGCGCTGCGGCGGGAGGCGAGGCGGCTGGAGGACGAAGGGCGCGCCCTGGCCAGCCTGCAGGATGCCGCGCCGCATGCCGGGGGCGCCGCCCAGCGAGAGGCGCTGGGGAGGACGGCAGCCCTGGTGAGTGCCGCCCGGCGCGGACTGCAGGTGGCGGAGGCGGTGCGGGGAGCGGCCTCCCTGGGGGCGGGTACCAGCATTGTAGCCTCCACCGGGGCCACCTGGGAGAGCCTGGGCGCAGACGAGCTGCTGCCCTCGGGGGCGACGGCGCCCCTGGTGGTGCGGCGGCGAGTGGTCCCCGAGGAGCACGAACCGGTGGCGGTCAACCTGTTCAATGTTACCGACCGGGAGCTCCTGGTGCGGGTGGTAGTGGAGGCCCCGGAGGGGATAGCGGTACGGCCGCTGCGGGCCTTTGCCGTGCCCACGGCTGCCGGCCTGATGTCCTGGGACGCCCTGCCCGACCTGGACGAGACGGGCACCCTGGCCATCCCCTCCCTGAGCAACCGCCAGCTCTGGCTGGACGTGGCGGTGGGCCAGGTACCGGCAGGCGAGCATGAGGTCAAGGTGCGCCTGCTGGCCCTGAATGGCGCCGGCGTGCTGGACGGACCCAAGCACGAGCAGGCGGTGCCGGCCCCGGAGACCCAGGTGCAGGTGAAACTGGCGGTGGCGCCCTTTGCCATGGCGCCGGAGGGGGCCTTCCGCCTGTGCACCTGGCCCTATGTGGAAAGCTCGCAGTTCAAGGACATCGGCGATGCCACCTACCAAGACTTGCTGGCCCACGGCAATAACGTCTTCATCGTCTCCGCCTGGCCGGAGGCAGCCTATGACGGCGAGGGGCGGCTGGGGCCGGTGGACTATGCCAAGTTTGATGCTGCCACCGGGCGCTTCCGGGGCAAGGACGTGGTGCTGCTCTTGAGCGGCTTCCCGCCGCTGCAGACCGCCGAGGGCAAGAGCGAGTTTGGCAGCCCCAACTATCAGAAGGCGCTCAAGCCCTATCTGGACGGACTGGTGGCGCACCTGGGGGCGATGGGGTTTGACCGGGAGCACTTTGCGCTCTACCCCCTGGACGAGGCGGGCGGCGATGGCTGGGGGTCCATCCACCTCACCGTGCAGTTCGGCAAGATGGTGCGAGCGGCCAACCCGCAGGTGCAAATCTACGCCGACCCGGGCGGGCCCGACCCGGCGATGATGGAGGCCATCGCCCCCTATATTGACATTTGGTCGCCAGGGGTGAACCTGGTGCAGAGCGAGCCGGTCAAGTTCAACATCATGAAGGCCACGGGCAAGTCCCTGTGGTCCTACAACTGCTCTTACAACAACTACAACAAGACGCTGACTGCCGGGTGGTCGCTGAAGGCGGCAGACATCGTTTCCGAGTATCGCATTGCCGCTATTTGGGCCTTCCGCCAGGGGCTGACCGGGGCCGGCTTCTGGACCAGCATCACCGGGCCCGAGGATCCCTGGACCCGCACCCGCACCGAATACCTGATGCTCTACCCCGGCCGCAGCCGGCCGGTTACCAGCCGGCGCTGGGAGGGAGTGCGGGAAGGGATCGAGGACTACCGCATCCTGGCCTCCCTGAAGGAGCGCCTGCATGAGCGGCCCTCCCATGCCCTGCCGTCCGAGGTGGCCGCCCGGGTCAAGCGCCTGCTGGAGGAGAGCGTGCCCCGGTTTGTGGACGGTGTGACCGACGAGGCGGGCCTGGCGAAGCTGCGGGCGGAGATGATGGACTGCGTGGAGGCGGTGGCGGGGAAGTAGCAGAGATCGCGGCGCACGGCATGCGCCCGCCTGGCTCGGGATGAAAGTCAAGCGGACGGCGCGCCGGCACGGGGAAAGGGCGGGGGGCAGGGGGCGATAGCGGCTGGGGAAGTGCGCATGGTATAATGCGGGCCCCGGGGGTAACGGATGAAGGCCAGGGTCCGCCAGCTTGCTTGGCTCGTGAGTCGGCATCCCGACCTGGTATGCGTGCTGGTGCTGCTGGCGCTGGCGGGGGCCTTTATAGCCGCCAACCTGGATGACCGGCCCAGCACCAACCTGGACTGCCTGGGCTACTTCCGCTACCTGCCGCCGCTGTTTGCCGGCCAGCCCTTTCAGCGCGAGCCTCCCCACAACCCGGTGAGCCAGGCCCCCTTCTGGGAGCAGGCCTACCAGGGCTGGGTGAAGTCCGGTGCCCTGCACGTGTTTGGCATCGGCCCGGCCCTGGCCTGGCTGCCCTGGTACGGCGTAGCCTGGCTGGCAGCGCCACACCAGACCGGCTACGAGCCGGCCTTCTGGATGGCCTGCGCCTGGGGCACGGTGGCGGCGGCCCTGGCGGGGCTGGTGCTGCTATACCTGGCGCTGCGGGCATTGACGGGGCCGTGGCCAGCCCTTGCCGCCAGCGGGGCGGCCCTGTTCTGCACGCCCCTGCTCTTTTACGTCTCAGCCGCGCCCTTCACCAGCCATCACCTTTCCTTTGCCCTGGTGAGCCTGCTGCTGTGGCTGGTGCTGACCCGGGACCGGCAGCGAGGGGGGACGTGGCTGGCCGCGGGCCTGGCTTGCGGGCTGCTGGGGGACACCCGGCCCCAGGCGCTGCTGTACGCCCTGCTGCCGCTGGTAGTGCTGCGGCCGGGATGGCGGCAGGCGGCGACCTTTGCGGGCGGGTTGGCGGCGGCGTTTGCCCCGCAAATGCTGTACTGGCGGGCGATCTTCGGGTCGTGGTTGGTGCTGCCGCAAAGCGAGGCGATCCCCGGCTTCTTCCGGGTGCCGGCGGTAGGGGCGGTGCTGTTTTCGCCGCTGCATGGGTTGTTTTCCTGGCACCCGCTCCTGCTGGCGGGAGTGGGGGGGCTGGTGGCCCTGCTGGTGCGGGCGGGCAGGCGGCGGCTGGCGGCGGCAGCCCTGCTTATCTTTGGGCTGCAGGTGCTGGTTAACGGCATGCCCATGGATTGGTGGGGCGGGTGGAGCTTTGGCGGGCGGCGCTTCTGCGACACCTTGCCCCTGCTTGCCCTGGGCCTGGGCGTCCTGCTGCGGCGGCTGCCCGCGATGGGGACGCTGGCAGCGGCGGCAGCGGCCTGGTGGAATCTGGGCCTGTTTTGGGCCTACGACCGCGCCATGAGGATAGACGAGCCGCTTTCCCTGGCCGTGGTGGGGGAGATCTGGCGCCACCAGAGGCTGGCGGCCGGCGCCGCCTGGCAGGGGCTGGTGGGCCAGGCCTACCAGGCGCTGCCCTTCTTGGTACCGCTGCTGGCGCTGCCGGCGGCAGCGCTGGCGCTGCTGGCGATGCTGCGCACCATGCGGCGGCTGGCCGGGAGCAAGTAGCAGGCTATGCGAGCAGACGGTGCAGCGCCTCCCGCAGCTCCTGGCAGCCCGTGAACTGCAGCGCCTGCCAACCCGCCTGGCGGGCGCCGGCCACGTTGTCGGCCCGGTCGTCTATGAACAGGTGCTGCTCGGGGGAGAGGTCGGTGTGGGCCGTCACCGCCTGGTAGATCTCCACCTGCGGCTTCAGCAGATGCATCTCACAGGAGAGGAAGACTTGGTCGAAGAGGGCCAGCACGTCGCCAAATTGCTTGCGCAGCCAGCGCACGTGCGAGGGGTTGGTGTTTGACAGCAGCAAGCGCTGGGGCACCCGAACCTGGGGCACCAGGCTGATCACCTCCTCCTGGCGCCAGAAAATGTCATCCCAGGCGGCGGTGAAGGCGGGCAGGTCCATCACCAGGCCAGCCTGCTGCTGCATCCAGCGGTAGAAGTGGTCGAACTCCACGTAGCCCCGCTCGGCGTCATACTCCCGGTCGTACTCGGCCACCAGCGCCAGCAGGTCCAGCCCCGGCCGGCAATGGGGGGCCACTTTGTCGGCCCAGAGGTGGTAGTCAAACCCGAGCAGCACCGCCCCCAGGTCAAATACCACAGCCTGCACGCGGGCCATGCTTACCCCTTCCAGGCCCGGCGCAGGATGGCCAGCACCTCGGCCTCCCCGCAGGGGACGGGGTTGGTCTTGAGGGCGGCGCTGACCATAGTGCCGGGGACCAGCTCGGGCAGGGCGTCTTCGGTGACGCCCAGCTCGGCCAGGGTCTGAGGCAGGGCGACCGCGGCCAGCAGCCGGCGCACGGCGGCCGGGGCTTCCTGGGCCCGGCGGTTGCCCGGCTCCAGGGCGTCGGCGAGGTCGGCCATTTTGGCCTCCCGCGCCGGCAGGTTGAACTCCATCACGTAGGGCAGGAAGATGCCGCAGGCGATGCCGTGGGGCACGCCATAGCGGGCCCCCACCGGGTGCACCAGGGCATGCACGGCCCCCACGCCGCAGTTAGCGAAGGCCATGCCGGCCAGCAGGCTGGCCATGGACATGCCCTCCCGGGCCTCCCGGTCGCCACCCTTGGCTACTGCCCGGCGGAGGTAGCGGCCCACCAGGGCGATGGCGGGCAGGGCAGTGGCGTCGGTGACCACGGTGGCCTTGGTGGAGAGGTAGCCCTCCAGGGCATGGGTGAGGGCGTCAATGCCAGTGCGGGCAGTAATGCTGGGAGGCATGCCCAGGGTCAGCTCCGGGTCCACGATGGCCACCCGAGCTACCCAGTAGGGGTTTTTCATGCCTACCTTGAGGTTGCGCTCCCGGTCCTTGAGCACGGCTACCTGGGTGATTTCGCTGGCGGTGCCGGAAGTAGTGGGGATAGAGACCAAGGGTAGGCCGGGGCGATCAATGGGCTTGCCTCCCTGGTAGTCCTTGATATGCTCGCCATCCAGCCCGAGCAGGCCGGCGATGGCTCGGGCCACGTCGCAGGGGCTGCCGCCGCCCAGGCCCACCACCACTTCCACCCCGGCCTGGCGGGCGAGGGCAGCGCCCCGATCCACGGTTTCGTTGCTGGGCTCGGGCTCCACCTGGTCATAGAGGGTGACGGCCAGGCCGGCGGCCTCCAGGAGCTGCTGCACCCGCGCCAGCAGGCCGCTGCTGCGGGCGGCCGACCTGCCGCTTACCAGGAGCGCGTGCCGGCCCAGACGGGCGGTCTCCTCTCCCACGCGCTCCAGGGCGCCCCAGCCGTAAACGAGCAGGGGCGGAATGCGGTATTCCTCGATGGCCACTGGCTGCCTCCTTGCCGCACTTGCAGGGTTGGCCGCGGCTTGACGGCGCCCGGCCGGTAATCTATCATTCTTAGCTGCCGAGCGAAAATCCTGTCCTGAGAGCACAGGCGGGGGTCAGGAGGGAGCCGCATTGCGCCTCTTTTTGGACACCGCGAACGTGGAGGAGATTCGCACTGCCGCCCGCTGGGGGATCATTGACGGCGTGACCACCAACCCCTCGCTGGTAGCCCGCGAGGGCCGGGACTTCCGGGAAGCGCTGATGGAGATCGCCCAGATTGTGGACGGCCCGCTCAGTGCGGAGGTGGTCTCCCTGGAGGCCGACGCCATGGTGGCGGAGGCCGAACACCTGGCCTCCTGGCACCCCAACATCGTGATCAAGGTGCCCATGACCCCCGAGGGGGTGCAGGCCACCGGCCTGCTTTCGCGCAAGGGGATTCGCACCAACGTTACCCTCTGCTTCTCGGCCAACCAGGCGCTGCTGGCGGCCAAGGCGGGGGCGACCTACTGCTCCATCTTCCTGGGGCGGCTGGACGACGCTGGCAGCGAGGGCATGGAGCCGGTCAGGCAGGCGGTGCAGATCTACGAAATCTACGACCTGCCCACGCAGATCATCGCCGCCAGCATCCGCCACCCCATGCACGTGGTGGAGGCCGCCCTGGCGGGGGCGCACGTGGCCACCGTGCCCTTCAAGGTGTTGGAACAGTGCTTTCGGCACCCGCTTACCGACGTGGGGCTGGAGCGGTTCCTGAAGGATTGGGAGAAGGTGCCCAAGCGAAAGTAGGTGCGGCTACCGGGCAGCCTCCAGGTACTCGCAGAGCCGGTTCATGTTGTCCACGAACGTCCGGATGTGCAGCATGCCGTCCGTGATCCAGCGCCCCTGGGCATCCTGGGCCTGGATGATCTCCCTCACCCGCGGGGCCAGCTCGGCGGCGTGGCGCGCCCGGTCCTGGTCGTTGGGCAGCCGGTCGCGCTCGGCCTGGAAGCGGTCGGCGCCCTGCTCGGTGAGCTGCTGGTAGTAGCGGATACCCTTGAGCCCGTACTCCCCCTGCCAGGAATAGCCCCGGCGGCGCTCCTCGCTGATCTCCTCCAGGGTGTAGTGCACCTTGCCATCGCGGTCGCCGTAGAGGGGGCGGTTGGTGCCCAGCTCATAGAGCCGGGCCCAGCGGCCCTCGGCAATCTGGGAGCGGTTGAGCCAGGAGATAGCGGCCGGGATGGGCGCCAGGTACTTGGCGTCCCGGGTGTACAGGTACAGGTCCACCAGGGTGCGGATGTTGTGGGAGGTGACGCTGGCGCAGACTGCGGGGGGCTCGAACTTGCGGGCCCAGGCAGGCCTGAGATCGCGGCTGTACTGCTGGGCCCAGCCCGCCTGGGGGGCGGGCAATTGGGAGAGGACGATGAAGTCCCCACCCCGGCGCGCCCCCTGCAGGTACTCGGCCTTGCCGTACTGGCGGTGGGCGGCAAGCAGGGTGTAGAGGCAGTCGTTGATGGCGGAGTCGTTAAAGGTGTAGCAGTCGGCATAGCCGCCGCCCAGGGGATAGCGCTGGGGCCAGGCGCCGTTGGGAAACTGGCTCCGCAGCAGGCAGCTCAGCCCGGCGGTGACGGCCTGGGTCAGCCAGGGCGCGTCCACCACCTCATCCAGGCTCATCAGGAAACGCAGGGCGCCCTGGGTGACGTTGTCGTCGAAGGTGCAGGCGCCCGAGGGGCGCGGGGGCGCAAAGGGCGAGGCGCGGAAGCCCGACATGCTGGCCAGGTAGTCCCAGCCGCCTTCCCGGCGCTGCCCCCAGGCCAGGGCCTGCGCCGTTTCCCGGGCAGCCTCCAGGAGGCGCTGGTCGCCGGTGGCCCGGTAGGCACGCAGGAAAGCCTGGCCTACGCTGGGAGTGCCGGGCGGCTGCACCCAGATGTCATCGGCGCCGGCGCGGTGGTAGAGCGCCTCACCATAGCGCTGGCGCAGGTCCAGGGAGTAGATGCCGGCATAGGCGCCGTGCGTGGATATGGTGCGCAGGCAAGCGGTGGCGCGCTCCAGGGTGGCGCGAGCCTGGCTGGCCAGGGCAGCCTCGGCCGCGCCTGCGGGCCGGGGCGCCAGCAGCAGCAGCAGCAGCCAGGCCAGGCGCCTCATCGGCTAATCCAACTCCGGGGCGGGGCGGTCATGGCGGTAAACGTCCCAGCGCAGGTAGTTGCCCAGGGCCTCCTCGATGGCAGCCGCCTGCTCACTCAGGTTGATGGCCACGTGGTGCTCATACCCGTGCTCACAGATCCAGCGCAGCAGGTCCTGGAGGTGGGGAATCTCGGCCACGCCGTAGCCGCCGAAGGTCTCCAGGGGGTCAGCAGTGATCTCGCCCTGGCCGGTGTAGGCGATCACCTGGCCGCTCAGGTCGTCGGTGGACACCCGGCAGTAGGTGAAGGGACCAGGGCGCAGCCGCCCTTGCATGGTGCCGTAGCTGTTCTCCTGGCCCACCACGTCGGCCAGGATTTCCTGGAAGCCCATCTGCGCCTTCTCGAAGACGGCCTTGGGCAGGTTGCTGCAGTGGAAGAAGACGCACTTATCCGGGTGGTCGCCGTAGTTGTTGTTCCAGTCCACCAGGGCGCTGGGAGTGCCGGCAGCGGCCTGCAAGGCGAGCATGCCCAGCAGGCCGGTGACATCCACCTCACAGGCGGCCGGCACCAGGCGGTTGCTGAGCATGCTCATCACCGCGCAGGGGGCGATGCCGAAGAACTCCTCCAGGCTAGTCCAGCACTGCACGGCCAGCCCGGCCAGCTCCCTTTCCGCCACCCATTGGTCAATAACCAGGGCCAGCTTGGCCATGCGCAGGTAGCCGGTGTCGCTGACGGTGGTGGAGGGCACGTAGGCCCGGATGTCGGCAGCCTTGGCCTGTACCGCGGGGTCGGTGTCGGCCAGCTTGGCCAGGCGGCCATACACGTCGGAGAGGTCGAGCGTTTCCACGGAGATGCTGGCGTCCTGCAGCAGCTTCTCGCTGAAGCGGACGGTATTGAAGGCGGCGGGCCGGGCGCCGAGGGCACCCACGCGGGCCCCGCGCAGGGTGCGCACCACCCGGCAGACCGCCAGGAACCAGTCCAGGTCAGCCCGGAAGCCGGGGGAGGTGGGCCAGGAGCAATGGGTGGAGGTGAGGGAGAAGCGGATGCCATACTGCACCAGGTTGTTGCAGGCCGACAGCTTGCCGCAGAAGCTGTCCCGGCGGCGGCCCATCCACATCTTGTCGGCCTCGTCGGGGTAGGCCTGCACCAGCACGGGCACCTGCAAGCCGGATAGGCGGATGGTGTCGGCGATGGCGCGCTCGTCGCCGAAGTTGGGCAGGGAGACCAGGATGCCGTCAATCTTCTCAGCGCTGCTGCGGAAGAGGGCGGCACATTTCTTGGAGTCCTCGTAGGTCTCCACGGCCCCGGACTTGGTGTCCTTGGTGCTCAGGGCCACGGCGTTGATGGCCGCGCCGTCCAGCAGGGAAAGGATTTCCGTGCGCCCCTCGCTCGCCAGCACATCGGGGAAGAAGCCACGATTACCTATGATCACGGCCAGGGTCATCTTGCTCTGGGGCATGGTTGCCTCCTATGCGGACTTGGGCAAACAGGGCGATTCTTGGGCACGGCAGCGGTAGAGTCCTGCTGGCAGGTGAGGGCGGCCGGAGAGGGGAAACAGGCAGGGGGAGAGAGCACGCGATGCTGGAGGATTTGCGCGCACTGATCTGTCGGCTGAACCGGGAGCTGCCGCGGCAGGGGCTGGTGACTTGGACCAGCGGCAACGTGTCCGGCCGGGACCGGGCAAGCGGGCTGGTGGTGATCAAGCCCAGCGGCGTCGCCTTTGACGACCTAATGCCGGAGAGCATGGTGGTAGTCAGCCTGGAGGGCGAGGTAGTGGAGGGAGGTCTGCGGCCCTCGGTGGATAGCCCCTCGCACCTCTACATCTACCGGCAGCGGCCGGAGGTGGGGGGCATCGTGCACACGCACTCCCCCTATGCCACCGCCTTTGCCGCCTGCGGGCTGGCCATTCCGGTGTGCCTGACCTCGCAGGCCGACGAGTTCGGCGGGCCCGTCCCCTGCTCGCAGTATGCCCAGATCGGCGAGGAGCAGATCGGGGAGCAGGTGGTGGCCCACCTGGGCGCCGGCCCGGCCGTGCTGCTGGCCAATCACGGCGTTTTCACCGTGGGCAAGGATGCTACCGCCGCCCTGAAGGCGGCAGTGATGTGCGAGGACGCCGCCCACATCGCCTGGCTGGCACAGGCCCTGGGCAAGCCCCTGGAAATCCCAGCCCAGGAGGTGGCCCGGGCCCACCGGCGCTACCGGGAGAAGTACGGCCAGGGCTGAGGGAAGAGGCGAAAAGAAGCCGGCCCAGGAGCGCCTGGGCCGGCTTCGCTGCTGCTCTCAGAGCCGGGACTACTTTCCCTTGCCCTTGGCCTTGCCCTTGTCCTTGTCTTGCTCCTGGTCGGTATCCTTGATGATGATCTTCACCTCTTCCTTTTTCTGGTCGACGGGCACAGGGATGATGGTGCGGGGGACCGCCTTTTTGCTCAGGCCCGGCGGCAGGTAAGGGTTGCCGTGCTTGATCCAGCCTTCCTTGCGGCCCTGATCCCAGCCGGGGGGCCGGCGGTATTCAGGGTCGCCGGTAAAGAGGGGGAACCGTTGGCGATAGCCCACATACCCCGGGCGGCGGCTCTCCTCCAGGTGGCGGGCGATCACGGCGTCAATCACCGCGGTGCAGCCCACGCCGCTTACCCGCCGCAGGTGGAGCGGGTTGACCGAATCGGTAGGCACCGGGATGCGCACCCGGAAGCGGCCGTGGTCGAAAAGCTCCTCCAACTGCCAGACCGCCTGCACCTTGCTCACCGCCCAGGTGGGGCCGGCCACCTGCATGGCGCCGATGTAGGCCTTTTCGCCGAAGCTCAGGTAGGGCACCACCTTGGTGGCGCCCAGGGGGGTGCCGCCCTTGGTGCCGGCCACCTGGTTGATGAACTTGTTAACCGGGGTGGCGAACTGCTTGACCGCCACCGCGATGGCGGCACCGTAGAGCAGGTCGCCCGCCCGCAAGGAGCGGGTGTTGGGGACCTGGTAATCGCTGCCGGTGAGGCCCATGTCAATCATGGCGGTGGCGCCCAGGCCCTTGATGCGCTTGAAAGCCAGGGGATTGCTGTGCTCGGTGGGCACCAGCAGCTTGATGCGGAAGCGGCCGTGGTCGAACTCGGTCTCCACCTGCACTACGGCGGCCGCTTTGCGCACCAGGGAGCGGGCGCCCGCCACCTGCATAGCGCCGATGTAGCCCTTGCGGCCCACGCTCAGCACCGGTACCACCTTGGTGGAGGTGCCTGCCGCCAGGTGGCGGTTCTGGGTGACGGTGTTGATGAACTTGTTGACCGGCCCGGCGGTGGCCTTCACCACCGCTCCCACCCCCACGGTAGTCACCAGGATGCGGCCAATGTCCGCGGCCCAGACGGCGCCGACGGTTGCCAACATCCCCAGCACGGCCACGATTGCGATTGCTCTGCGCATGTCTCACCTTCCCGGCGGGCCCAGCCCGCCTGATAGTGTATGCGAGCAACCGAGCCTTGCCCATCACATATCTATTCCGCCTTTGGGGCGGAGGCCCGGTAGACCAGCGGCGCCCGGCGCCGCCATTTGTGTCATGTTGCCCGGCTACGCCAGGTGCTTAAACTGGGGGAGCAGGGGAGCCTGCACCCGGAACAGCTCATCCACCATCTGCTTGATCTCGGCCAGGGAGCAGGCGGCCGCCGCCAGGGGGTCATAGCAGCAGGCATGGTAGGCGGCCTGGGGGTCACCGTTGACGGCGGCCTCCACCGCCAGCTCCGTGACCACGGTGTTCACCTGGTTCAGGGCGGCGCACTGCAGCGGCAGCGCCCCCACGTGCAGGGGCCGGAAGCCGGCCCGGTCGGCCACCACGGGCACCTCCACGCAGCAGCCCTCCGGCAGGTTGGCGATCACCCCGGTGTTGGGCACGCTGCCGTTAAAGGAGAATTGCTCGTCAAAGAGCAGGCCGCGGATGATGCTGGAGGCGTACTCGTGGGAGCGCCCCAGCTTGATCTGGACCCGGCCCTGGGCCCAGTCCTCCAGTTCCTTTTGCCAGCGGGCGGCGGCCTCCCGGTTTTCGTACTCATCCAGGATATAGCGATGGCGGCCCGGGTTCCAGTTCTCGCCGTGCAAGCAGTACTTCTCGATCAGGTCCGGGCGCTTGCGGAACCACCAGTTGTATTCGGAGTTGTGGCCGCTGGACTCGGTCACGTAGCAGCCCAGGGCCAGGAACATCTCGTTGCGCACGATGTCCTTGCGGTAGATCTCCGGGCGCTCCAGGGCCTGGCGCAGCAGGGGATAGGCATCCTGGCCGTTCCACTCGAAGCGGATGGCCCAGGCCTGGTGGTTGATGCCGGCGCAGACGGTCAGGACCTCCTCCGGGGGCGCCCCGATCCACCCGCCCAGCATCCCCCCCAGCCCTTGCACGCTGTGGCACAGGCCCACCAGGCGCACCGAGGTCTCCCGCTGCATGACCCGGCAGAGCATGGTCATGGGGTTGGTGTAGTTGAGCAGGTAGGCGCCTGGCGCGTAGCGCTCGATATCCCGGCAGATGTCCAGCATCATGGGGATGGTGCGCAGCGCCCGGAAGACGGCGGCGGTGCCGTAGCTGTCGCCCACGTTGAAGTCCACGCCGTACTTCATCGGTATGTCAATCTCGGGGCGAAAGCCCTCAACGCCGTGGGCCAGGATGGTGCAAAGCACGATGTCGGCGTCCTTCAGCCCTTCCTTGCGCTCCAGGGTGGCCTCCACCCGGGCCGGGTAGCCGCCCACCTGCACGATGCGCTCCACCACCCGGCGGGCATAGTCGAGCCGCTGGGGGTCAACGTCAATCAGGGATAGGGTGGACCCGGCCAGGTCTTCCCAGGAAAGAACGTCCCGCACCAGGGTGCGGGTGAAGCCCAGGCTGCCTGCTCCCACGAACGCGATCTTCACGCGGCTCTCCTTCGTCCCCCCGATAACGGTGTCACTTGGGCTGTTCAGCGCGCGGCTGCCTTCTTCCTGCCGGCCAGCCGCCGGTAGCCCAGGGCTTCCAGGTGCTGCCGCACCAGGCGGCAGACCGTGGGAAAGAAGATCTCCCGGCGGCGGTGGGCATCGGTGAGATAAGCCAGGTCCGGGCGGTCAGCGGGGTCGGCCGGGGGCAGGCCCAGCTCGGCGCCCAGGGCGGCCAGCCGGTCAGGGGGCAGGATGCGGGCGCGGTGGCGGATGGCGTCGGCGGCGATGGCAGCCCCCGCCTCCCGCTCCAGTATCGTCCACACGTTGACCTTGATGATGCCATCGGCCGGCAGCTCGCCCAGGCGGGCCAGGGGCAGGCTGGAAGCCCCGTGCAGCACCAGGCGGGGACCCACCCGGGCGGCAATGGCGCGCGCCAGCTCGGGATGGTAGCGGCGCTCCTGCGCCAGGGCGCGGTGCTCGGTGCCCAGGTTCACCACCAGCAGCTCCACGCCGGTGTCGGCCTGGTAGCGGGCGGCCTGCTCAGGGTCGGTGAGGCACTCCTCGGCGCTGGCCAGGCCGGACTCCGGCACCTCGTCCACGATACCCTCCACCAGGTAGTGGTCGGCGTGCGCCTGGCGAAAGGCGCGGGTGGCGGCGATGTTTTCCGCCAGGGGGAGCGTGGAGGCGTCGTACATGACAGTGCCCCAGAAGCCGATGCCCAGCTCGAAAAGCGCCTGGTCCCGGTCCGGCTGGCCGTGGTCAAGCTGGGCGATGGCCTGGGCCCGCGGGTAGGGGCCGTCAGGGCGGGCCAGGCGGCGCAGGTCATCCCGGAAGGCGAGGAACCCCTCGGTGATAGCGGGTGAGCAGCTATAGCGGCGGAGCTGGTCGCGGAAATGGTAGTCGCCAGTGGCGGCCACAGTCACGGGCAGCTCAGTCAGGCCCAGCTCGGCGGCGAGGGCGTCGGTGGCGGCCAGGATGGCTTCCATGGTGGGCGTGTTTTCGGCGCAGCAGGCGGCCATGGCCGCCCCCGCCTGGCGAAAGCGGGCAAAGGCTGCCAGCACCTGGTCGGGCGCTATCAGCAAGGCCATGTAAGGCGCTCCTGGGCGCGCCAACGCGCCCAGGCTCATATTCGGCCTCCGGTAGGCCCTTCCCCTTGCCGGAAGGCGGAATTGCGGGCGGGGGAGGATAGTGACAGCGGGGGCAAAAGAATACCAGAAACGCCCGGCCAGGCCCAGGGGGAGATGCCCATGCCCAGAATGCTGTGGTGGCTGCTGGTTGCCAGCTTGTTGGCGTCGGCGCCGGCCCTGGCCGGCAGGAAAGGGAGCGCCCAGATGTGGTTCAAGGGAGACGTTCACACGCACGACGTTGAGATTCCCCTGCCCGAGCTGGTGGCCAAGTACCGCCAGCACGGCTATGACTTCATCATCCTGGAAGCCAAGGACATGGACCAGGCGGTGGACATCGAGTCGTTCACCGGGCCCGATTTCCTGGGCATCGGCGGGGTGGAGCAGGGCTTCCTGCTGCGCCGGGCGCTGCCCGGCGAGCCCAAGGATATCTACGGCCACCTGAACGCCTTCCCCCTGCGGGACCCGCTGCGGGAGATGGACGAGGTGTGGGTGCCGGAGGGAGTGCGCATGCTGCAGCAGGTGGCGCCCCGGGCCCTGCTCCAGCTCAACCACCCCTGTGACGGCCGCTGGACCGCGGAGAGCTTGCGCCAGGTATATGACATGGGCGTGTGCATCATCGAGCTCAACCGGGAGAGCCACAACCCCATGGACTACGCCCTACGCCTGTGGGATGAGGCGCTGACCCAGGGCTACCGCCTGTGGGGGGTGCTCTCCACTGACCTGCACAGCTCGGGGACCATCGGGCGCATCGGCTACATCCTGGTGCGGGCCGGTCGGCTGGGACGGGAGGAGGTCCTGGCGGCCATGCGCCGGGGCGATTTCTACGCGGTAGAGGAGGACTGCCGGGCAGAGGTGGTTTCCTACGGCCTGGCGGGCGGCCGGCGGCCCCAGCTCGCGGTGCGCACGCGGGGTGGGGAGCGCATCTCCTTCATCGGCCCGGCGGGCAAGGTGCTGGCCGCCTGCCCGGGCCCGGCCGCGTCCTACCCGCTGCAGGGGGAGGCCTACCTGCGAGTGGAGGTTACGGATGGGGGCGGCCGGCGGCTGCTTCTGCAGCCGGTGTGGCCGGCGGACACGCTATCCCTGCCTCGGGCCAGGGAGATCACCCTGGCTAGCCGGCCGCTGTCGCTGCGCCTGGACCCGGCGGCGGGGACCATCAGCGGGCTGCTGGTGGGCAGCCGGAATCTACTGCCTGCGCCGGGAGGGCTGAGGATCAAGTTTGCGGGCGCGGCCGCCTGGTATGGCCCCGGCGGTGGCTGCGGCCGGGTGCAAGTGCGGGGGGCGCTGCTGGAGAGCGAGCACAGCCGGGGCCGGTTCGCCGTGCGCCAGGAATTCCGGCCGGCGGCGGCGGGTTGGGACTGGGTGGTGGAGGTGAGCGACCGGGCGGGACAGGACCGGGAGATGGAGCTCTTCTTTGGGCTGCCGGCGGTGGGGCCGGGCTGGCGCACCTGGCTGCCCAACGGCGCCGACCCGGCGCCCTTCTCCCGCCAGGGATTCGCCATTCCCTACCGGCGCTGCCATGACGGCAGCCCCGGGGTGCCCTTGCTGGCGGCGTTTGCGCCCTCGCTGGAGGTGGGGGTGGCCCTCGCCTCCAGCCCGGATACGCCCCTGCCGGAGATGGATTTCGTCTCCCGGCCGCCGGCCCGATCCCTGGGACTGCACGGTTTTCACGTAAAGCTGCCAGCCCGAGGGAAGGTGCGCTTCGTGTTGCATATCTTCACCTACCAGGGCAGTCCCCAGGCCGCCTTTGACTGCTACCGGCGCCGCCACCCCGGCCTATTTCGGCCGGCCCAGGAGGCGATCCAGGCGGCCCGGGGCGTGTGGTGGTGCGCCAACCCCTTCGTGGAGGACGCCTCGCTCGCCCTGGCGCAGCGGCTGGGGGTGGTCTTCTACCAGGTGCATACCCACTACCCGCAGATGGGCGAGTACTGGACGGCCGAGGAGGCCTGGACCACCAGCGTGCGCCAGCAGAACAGCCGGGAGCAGGTGCGCCAGATCATCAAGCTGGCTCACCAGCGGGGGATGAAGACCTTCCTCTATACCTGCTGCTGCGAATGCGCCTGGAAGCTGGCCGAGAGCAAGTTTCCAGGCAGCATCTGCCGGGATGAGGAGGGCCAGCCCCGGCGCGGCTGGTGGTACCAGGATTTCGAGGGCGAGCACTGCTACCTGATGAACCCCGACCCCGCTTTCCTCTACGGGCGGGCCTTGCTGGAGCAGATTGACCGGCTGCTGGACACCTACCCGGAGACGGACGGCGTTTTCATTGACCGCACGGACTACGCGGCTCTGGACTTTGCCCACCACGACGGCCTGACCATGGTGGAGGGGCGGCCCGCCTACCAGCAGGCCTTCGGCATTGACCGCTACCTGGCAGCGGCGGCCCGGCGCCTGCATCGCCGGGGCAAGCTGCTGATGATGAACGTGCCGTTTTACATCGAGGCAGCCCAGCACGCGGACGCGGTCTGCGCCGACATGGCCCTGCCCCGGTTGCCCGTCTTCCGCTACCTGGCCGACGGCAAGCCGGCGTTCTACATCTTCACCGACGGGGCAGCGGTGCCCGACCGGCTGAACGCCTCCCTGCGCTGGGGAGTGTACCCCGACTACGTGGCCGCCACCGAGGAGAACCTGGCCGCCTACCAGGCGGCAGTGCCCCTGGTGGACCGGGCAGCCCGGGCCCGGCTGCCCGCCGGACCGGCGGCGGTGGCCATCTCCCAGGTGGGGATCAGGGGTGAGCTCCTCCAGGAGCCGGGCGGGTGGCTGGTAACCCTGACCGGGACGGCACCAGAGCCGGTGCGAGTGACCCTGGAGGGGACGGGGGCGCTCTCTCGGGCCGCACTGGTTCAGCCCGGCGGCCGCCGGGAGCTGGCGGTGGCGCACTGGGGCCGGGAGTACGTGGTGGATCTGCCGGCCATTTCCGGGCCTGCGCTGCTGGAATTGCGCTGAGGGGGGCACTAGCGGCGCAGGAGAAATGGGCGGCGGGGGCAAGGTATAGAGGCGCATGGATATGCGCCCGGCGGGTTCGGTAACAAGTACTTGGAGGCTCACAGATGCAGTACCGCCCCTTTGGCAGCACCGGCTTTGAGGTATCGGCCCTGGGTTTTGGCGGCATGCGCCTGCCCAGGGACGAGCAGGAGGCGATCGCGGTGATCCGGCGGGCCCTGGACCTGGGGGTGAACTATGTTGACACCGCCCGGGGGTACGGGGAGAGCGAAATCATCTGCGGCAAGGCGATCAAGGGCCATGCCCGGGAGCGGCTGTTCATCTCCACCAAGCACCCGGTGCAGACCAGCGATGGCGCAGTCTACCGGCGCCTGATCGAGGAGGGGCGGCAGCGGCTGGACGTGGACTACATTGACGTTTTCCACATACACTCCCTGAGCTGGAGCACCTACCAGGAGCAAGTCCTGGCGCCGGGCGGGCCGCTGGAGGCGATGCAGCAAGCCAAGCAGGAGGGCGTCATCCGACACCTCGCCTTCTCCTGCCACGACACGCCGGAGAACATGGAGCGGTTGATCCGGACCGGGCATTTCGAGGTGCTGACAGCGCAGTACAACCTGCTGGACCGGGCGAACGAGGGGCCCATCGCCCTGGCCCACGACTCCGGCCTGGCGGTGGTGATCATGGGGCCGGTAGGGGGCGGGCGGTTGGGGCCGCCGTCGAGCTTCATCCGCCGGCTCATTCCCCGCCGGGTGCACAGCACGCCGGAGGCGGCCCTGCGCTTTGTGCTCTCCAACCCCAACGTCTCCTGCGCCATCTCGGGCATGAGCACCATCGCCATGGTGGAGGAGAACGTCGCCACCGCCAGCCGCCCGGACCCCCTGAGCCACGAGGAGCGCGACCAGGTGGCAGCCATGCTGCAGGAGAATGCCCGGCTGGCGGAGCTGTACTGCACGGGCTGCCGCTACTGCCTGCCCTGCCCGAATAGCGTGGACATCCCGGGCATCTTCCAGCTGGTCAACTACTACCGGGTGTACGGCCTGGAGGAATATGCCCGGGAGCAATATGCCGCCATCCAGGCCCAGGGACACGGGGCGGACGCCTGCCAGGAGTGCGCGGAGTGCGAGGCCAAGTGCCCCCAGCACCTGCTGATCCGGGAGCAGCTCGGGGAGGCCCACCGCACCCTGTGCTCCTGAAACCTTGCTTTAGGGCGCGAAGGGCTCCGGGAACCACAGGGCCTTGGCGGTGAGGAGGGCGCCCAGCAGGGAGATGAAAAGGGCGCTGGCCAGGGCCAGGCGGCGGGTAAGGCGGGCGCTGTCGGCCCGCAGGTAGCGGGCAGCGGCGCTGAAGCCCTTCACTGTGAAGACGCCGATGGCGATCAGCACCAGGGCCAGGCCGAGAGAGAAGGCAAGCACCAGGGAGAGACCCTGCAGCAGCTTGCCCAGGGAAAGCGCGGCCGGGATCAGGGCCAGCGCCGCCGGGCAGGGCACGATGCCGCCCGACACCCCCAGCGCCACCAGCGCCCCCAGGCCGACCTTTGCCTCAGGCATCACATGGGTATGCCCGTCATCCTCGACCACCCGCACCCGCAGGCCGTCCCGCATTTCCACTCGCCCTTGCTCGTGATGGTCCGGGTGGGGATGGTTGTGCTCCTGGTGAGCATGCTCATGCCTGCCCGCCTGGCGCCCCCGCAGCCGGACAGCCAGCAGGGCCAGGCCCACCGCCAGCACCAGCAGGCCAGAGGCCACGCTCAGCCAGTAGTGAACCTGCTCCTGGGCCAGGTAGGATACAAGCAGCACGGAGGCGGCGGCCAGGAGATAGACACTGAAGGTGTGGGTGAGGGTAACCACCCCGCCCAGCAGGGCGGCATCGGCCACCGTGCCCTTGCTGCCGATCAGGTAAGCAGCGACCACGGTCTTGCCGTGACCAGGCTCCAGGGCGTGGAGCGCGCCCACCGCGAAAGCACCCGCCAGCAGCGCCAGAAACGCAGAATCCATCGTGCTTGCACCTTGGGTAAAAGGATAGCAGAGGCTAAAGAATGATAGGGAGAGGCGGGAAGGCGTTCAAGCCGGCCGCGTCCTCTCCGGGCCCTATTGCACGATCACGCCTTGCGGCTTGGCCGGGGCAGTGCCGGCGGGCAGCTCGCCGTGGGCGGCCTCGTAGTTGCGTATGTTCTCTTGCAGCGCCAGCAGGAAAGCCTTGGCGATCTGGGGGGTGAGCACGATACGCACCAGGGGGTCGCCCTGCTCGGGGTCGGGCTGCTCGGGGTTACTGCGCTTGAAATCAACCAGGAATTCCAGGGGCCCGTGCACAATGCGGGCGAAGTTGGCGTAGATCACGGGAAACTGCTCCGGCATGAGGGGCCTCCAGGGGCGGAGTGGGGGCTACTTATCCGCGCGCTGCTTGGACTCGCGCTGCCGGGCACGCAGGTGCCGCCGCAGGTCCGCCTCCATGGTGGCCTGCGCCAGGGGGACCAGGGACTGGATCATGCCCTCCCCGGGCCCGCGCACCACGATCGAGGTGGGGCGCTCCTCCTCGTCGGAGGCGAGCCAGATGGACATATCTCCCATTTTGCCCATGGCCATGGGGAAGTCGAGCGGGTTCTCGAGTGGCTCGTCGGGCATCACATCCCCCAGCAGCTAAGTACCTGATTCTATCATCCAGGCAACGCTTTGGCAATAGGCTGGCCGCTCTCCTGCATGCCTGCTGGCGCCCCGGGGCAGCAGGAGGTGGGGCGGGTAAAGCCGCATATATCGGTAGCTTGCGCCGCGGCGGCGTCCTGCCGCGGCGGCTGGGAGAGTGGCATGAACCTGATCGCCAACCCCTCGTTTGACCAGGCCAATGAAGACGGCCCCCGCGACTGGACCTACCGGGGGCCGGCTGAGAGCAAGGCCTGGCTGCCGGCCCAGGGCCGGGACGGCGGCGCTTGCCTGCTGCTGCGCGGCCTGGTGGGGGAGATGGAGTGGGAGTCGGCACCGGTCCCGGTCGCCCCCGGGGGCCGGGTGGCCTTGAGCTGGTGGACCAGGATCGAGGGCCGGGAGCCCTGGCACTGGAGCTACCTGGTGGATTTCGTGGGGGTAGTAGTGCGTTTTACGGGAGCGGATGGGCAGCCAGCGGGCGAGCACGCCCACCACGTGAAGTGCATCCGTACCGAGGGCTGGGCTCGGGCCTGGCTGCACCTGGTGGTGCCGGCGGGGGCGAGCGCGGCCCGGGTGGCCTTTGTCTGGAAGGCGCCCTTTGAGACCGACGGCGCGGTGTGGGTGGACGACGTAGAACTGGTGGACCTGGAGCAGCCGTCGGAGATCCCCGTCGGCCACGGCCGCCTGCGCTGCCGGGTGGTGGACGCCGCCAGCGGCCGGCAACTGGCGGCCCGCGCCTACGTGGAGGACGAGGAAGGGACCAGCTACGTGCCCCGCTACTGCCTGGACTACCCGGCGGTGGGCGGAGCCTTCCACGTGCCGGGGGAGGCGGGATGTGAGCTCGACCTGCCGGCCGGTGAGGCATCGCTGCGGGTGGTGCGGGGGTTTGAGTACCGGCCCTGGCGGGGGCAGGTGGCGATGCGCACGGGCGAGGTATCAGAGGTGGAGGTGCGCCTGGAGCGGCTGGCGGACCTGCCTGCCCGGGGCTGGTATTGCGGCGACCACCACTCCCACCTTTTCTTCCACGGGCGCACCCGGCACCCGCAGATGACCCCGGCCCTGGCCATGGCGGTGGCGCGGGGGGAAGGGCTGAACTTCCTGCCCCTGCAGGCGGAGATCGGGGAGGTGCTGGCGCACCTGGGCGAGCACGAGATGGAGCGTCGGGAGGAATTCGTGGGAGAGCTGGGGCTGGAGATGGTGAGCGATTTCTGGGGCCACGTGTGCAGCCTGAACCTGCGCCAGGACGCCCCGGATGGCTTTCCCATGCGCATGGTGCTCTACCCCATGAACGCCGACGTCTTTGCCAGCGTGGCAAAGCAGGGGAGCGCCCTGGTTTACCCGCACCCCCTGAGCAACGCGGCCGAGCACGAATGGCTGGGGGTGGTGGGGGACCCCCAGCGGCGGCTGCTGGCGCGGGAGCTGGCAGTGGACCTGGCCCTGGGCTATGCCTGCGGCTACGACCTGCTGGGCGAGGACGACCCGGAGGCGCTGGCGGCCAAGCTGGCGATCTACTACCGGCTGCTGGACGCCGGTTTCCCCGTGGCGATCACCGCGGCCACCGACTATTACGTGGACCAGGGGTATGGGGTACCGGGAGCGGTGCGCACGTACGTGCAGGCGGAGGCGCTGGACTTTGCCGCCATCGCCGCTGCCTACCGGCGGGGAGCTACCTTCTGCACCAACGGGCCCCTGCTGGAGCTGGCAGTGGAGGGGCAGGGACCAGGGGGCAAGGTGCGCCTGGGGCCGGGTGGTGCCGAGGTGGAGGTGCGGCTGCAGGCGCAGTCGGCCTGGGGGGTGAGCGAGGTCGAGCTGGTGCAGGGGGGCAAGGTAGCAGCCAGCTTCCCGGGACAGGGGCTGGAGGCGGTGGAGGTGACCACCCGGCTGGAGGTCACCACATCCTGCTGGCTGGCGGCCCGGGCCTGGGGGCCGGGGGCCCCGGAGGTGGACAGCCGGGTGCTGCCCCCGGCCTGGGCGCAGACCCGGGGCCAGTATGCACACACCAGCCCGGTGTGGGTGCGGGTAAAGGGGCGGCCGCAGCGGCCGCAGCGGGCCACGGTGGAGCTGCTCCTGGAGTGGGTGCTGGCGGCCCGGCGTGCCTACCAGGGCAACCGGGAGGCGCTGGCGGAGGCGGCGGCCCGCACCGGGCTGGCCGAGCAGGAGATCGAGGCCCGCATCCAGGCGCACCTGGACCGGGCAGAGGCCTACTACCGGGAGCTGATGGTGGTAACGCAGGAGTAGCGGTCAGGCCGGCTTGTGGGCGACCACGTGCACGCTGGTGACCACGCCGGCAGGCAGGTGCAGGGCGCCGCAGCAGTCGGAGGCGAGCAGGGCGGCGGCATCGGCCTCCGACACCACCTGCACCTGCTCCAGGCCAGCCTGCTCCAGGCCGCGCAGGTAGTCCTGGCGGGTGGCGGCGCCGGAAATGCAGGAGCAGTAGCCCTCCGGGTCGTCCCGCAGCCAGGCCGGCAGCGGGCCGTCGAGCACGATGTCGGCGATGGCAATGCGCCCGCCCGGGCGCAGCACCCGCACTATCTCCCGGAAGGCCTGCGCCTTGTCGGGCACCAGGTTGAGCACGCAGTTGCTGATCACCAGGTCCACCGAGGCGTCCTCCACGGGGAGCTGTTCGATGTCCCCCAGGCGAAACTCCACGTTGGCAAAGCCACCCTGGGCGGCATGGGCGCGGGCGGTGTCAACCATCTCTTGGGTCATGTCTACGCCCATCACCCGCCCCCGGGGGCCGACACGGGGCGCGGCCAGGAAGACGTCGAAGCCGGCGCCGGAGCCCAAGTCGAGTACCGTCTCGCCCGGCTGAATGCTGGCCAGGGCCAGGGGGTTGCCGCACCCCAGCCCCAGGTTGGTTCCTGCCGGCACCGCCTCCAGGTCCAGCGCCTGGTAGCCCAGGCGCTGGGCGGCGGCGGTTGCTCCGCAGCCGCACTCGGCCTGCTGGCAGCAGGCCTCGGCTCCCTGGGCGATCTGGCCGTAGCGCTGCTTGACCCATTCTTTCTGCTTGGACATATGCGTGCTCCTTACGTGGCGGCGGCCACCGGCTCCGGCGCCTGCTTGGGGAAGTAGCGGCGGCGGAAGGCCAGGGACACATTGACCAGGCTGATCAGGGCGGGCACCTCCACCAGGGGCCCAATAACCGCAGCGAACGCTGCGCCGGAGTTGATCCCGAAAACCGCCACCGCTACTGCGATCGCCAGCTCGAAGTTGTTGCTCGCCGCGGTAAATGCAAGCGTGGCAGTTTTGGGGTAGTCCGCGCCCACCTTGCGTCCCATCCAGAACGACACGAAGAACATCACCACGAAATAGATCAGTAGCGGGACAGCAATCCGCAGTACGTCCAACGGCAACTGCACGATGTACTCGCCCTTGAGTGAGAACATCACTACGATGGTGAAGAGCAGCGCAATCAGCGTGACGGGGCTGAGGCGCGGGATGAAACGCCCTTCGTACCACTCTCGCCCCTTCAACCGCACCAAAGTCACGCGGGTGAGCAGGCCGGCGAGGAACGGCACGCCGAGGTAGATGAACACGCTCTGGGCGATACTGCCCATGGTGATCTTGCTCAGGTCCACGTTGCCGAAATCCACCCCGACCAGCGGTGCCAACACCTTGATGAAGACGTAGGCGTAAACCGCGTAGAACAGCACCTGGAAGATCGAGTTGAAGGCGACCAGTCCCGCGGCATACTCACGGTCCCCTTCTGCCAGGTCATTCCAGACGATCACCATGGCGATGCAGCGCGCCAGGCCGATCATGATCAGCCCGACCATATATTCCGGGTAGCCGCGCAGGAACGTGACGGCCAGAACGAACATAAGAACCGGGCCCATAACCCAGTTCTGGATGAGACTGAGAACCAACACCCGCTGATTGCGGAACACATCGCCCAGCTCGTCGTACTTCACCTTCGCCAGGGGCGGGTACATCATGAGGATGAGGCCGACGGCGATGGGCAGAGAGGTGGTGCCCACCTGCAGGCTGGTGATGAGTCGCACCACCCCAGGCGCCAGGTAGCCCAGGGCCACCCCCACCGCCATGCCCAGAAAGATCCACAGGGTGAGGCAGCGGTCCAGGAAAGACAGCTTCTTGGCGGTGCTTACGGCCAACCGCGGTCCCTTTCGGAGGGGGAAGTGACAGGCACCGGGTAGCGCCGCAGGTGACGGCAGACGGACCGGGCCCGGGTCATTAATGATAGGCGACAACGTCCCCGCCCGTCAACCGACGGAGAGGTGCCAGAATGGCGGGGGCATGCTAACATGGGAGTATGCCTGGGCTGGTTGCCCGCTGGCGCCGGTATTCCGAGATCGCAACCGTGCTGGCCAAGCACGGCCTGCACGAGCTGGCGGCTGAGAGCGGCCTGGCCCGTTACGCGCGGCCGGCGCCGCCGCCCCCGGCCCGCGCCCGCCTGCGCGGGGAGCAGCTCCGCCTGGCGTTGGAGGAGCTGGGGCCCACCTTTGTCAAGCTCGGCCAGTTCCTGAGCACTCGCCCGGACCTGGTGCCCAAGGAGGTCCTGCAGGAGCTGGCCCTGCTGCAGGACGAGGTGCCGCCGTTTCCCTACCAGGAGGCGGTAGCCATCGTGGAGGAAGAGCTGGGGCGGTCGCTGGAGGAGCTGTTTTCCTACTTCGAGCGTGAGCCGGCCGCCTCCGCGTCGCTGGGCCAGGTGCACTATGCCCGCCTCCCCGGCGGGGAGGAGCTGGCGGTGAAGGTGCAGCGGCCGGGCGTCCGCCAGGTGGTGGAGGCCGACCTGGCGATTATCCACCGCACCGCCCACTTCCTCGAGCAGCACTCGCGCCTCGCCCGCAGCATTGACTTTGTGGGCATTGCCGAGCTATTCGAGCACAGCCTGCGGGACGAGATGGACTACCACCAGGAGGAGGCCAACACCATCACCATCCGCGGCAACTTGGCCGATTTCGCTTGCCTGCATATCCCGCGGGTGTACCCCGAGTACTCGAGCAGCCGGGTGCTCACCATGGAGCGCATCTTCGGCCATAAGATCGCGGCCCTGCCTCCGGGGCTGGACCCGGAGCGGCTGCACCTGCTGGCCAGGGAGTTTCTCAAGGCCTACCTGAAGCAGGTGGCCGTGGACGGCTTTTTCCACTCCGACCCGCACCCGGGCAACATCTGGCTGGACGAGGAGCAGCGCCTGGTGCTGATGGACTTTGGCATGGTTTCCCGGCTGGATGAGTCGGACCGGGAGCGGTTCACCCGGCTGCTGCTGGCCTTTGCCGATGGCAACGGAGAGCGGGTGGCCGCCATCCTGCTGGAGATGAGCCCTGGCGAGGAGGTGGAAACCACCCAGTTCAAGCGCGACATCTCCGCCCTGGTAGCCCGCTACCAGACGGCGGCCATGGAGGAGGCGCAGTTCGGGCGGGCGGTGCTGGAGATGACACAGGCGGCCTATCGCAACGGGGTGCGCCTGCCCACCAGCACAGTAATGCTGGGCAAGGCCCTGCTCAATGCCGACAGCGTGGCCCGGTTGCTGGACCCGCAAATGCGGCCGGTGCAAGTGGTGCGCCAATACATGGAACGGCTGGCGATGTCGCGGGCGCGGGCCACCCTCTCCCGCACCCAGCTCTTGCGGCTGGCGGTGGAGACCAGCAGCCTGCTTACCAACCTGCCCGCCCACATCAACCTGCTGGCCACCAAGCTCAGCGAGGACCGGGTACGCTTTACCGTGGAAATAGACCGCCTGGCCGAGCTGCTGACCCACCTGCGCAAGATCGCCAACCGCATCACCTTCGGGGTGGTCAACGGCTCCATCATTATCGGCTCCGCGCTGCTGGCGCAGATCAAGGCCGGCCCCACCATCGGCGGCTACCCGGTGCTGGCAACGGCCGGTTTCGCCATCGCCGCCCTGATGGGCTTTTACATGCTGGTTGACATCCTGATCACCGACCGGCCTCCCCGCCGGCGCCGGTAGGGGCTACTGGGGGAAGAGGAGGCGGATGCGCGCCACCCCCTCCAGGGCATTCATGGCCCAGGCAGGCAGGGGCCGGGAGAGGTCGGGATCCAGCTCAAAGACAGGCATGGCCCCCCAGTCCTGCCCCGCCATTTGCGCCTCCACCAGGAAGCGGGCGAGCAGGCGATCCCGCCAATCCGGGGCATAAAGATCGGCGGAGTCGTACTGGGGGCGCAGGTATTGCAGGAACAGGGGGGCGATGCCCTCCCACACCCCCTGGCCGGCGGTGAGCGGCCCCACCACCATCCACTGGGTGAGCTTGCGGGCGTTGGCCATCTCCGGGCTCATGGCATGGCCGGCGGGAATGATCTGAAAGCCGCCGAGCTGGCCCTCCCGGGAGATGGAAACGTCAATCACCCCGCTGTGGTTGGCGCGGATGCGCCCGATGCCGGTGTAGAGGCCGCCCTCGAAGCGGCCTACCCCCAGCACCGGCTTGAGCACCTGGCCGATGGCCTGGCTGCTGCCGTCCGGGTAGACCAGGGTAATCAGGCCGCCAAAACGGTTTTCAAACACGATCTGGGAGGGATAGCAGCGAGGGCGGGCCACCACCAGGTAGAGGCGGTCACCGCGGGCGGGGCAGTAGTCGGCGGGCAGGGGGATGGGCTCGCCCTCCCGCTGCAGCAGCACCTGGCTGCCCACCAGGGGAGCCCAGCCGCCGCCGAAGATGCCGTGGCCGGCCGAGAGGTCGGTAAGGATGCTGCTATCCGGGCTGAGGTAGGATTGGTAGTTAGGGTGGGGGCTGGCAAACTCGCGAGGGAGCAGGGAAAAGACCACGCCCCGGCCGTTTTCCGGGTTGAGCCGGGTCTTGATATGAATGGCGTTGACCGCGGTGGCGGCCACGGTGCCGGGGAGCGCCCACATGCTGGCGGTGTAGCCGTTGCCGTTTACCTGCTCCGCCCAGCGCAGCACCTGGCCCAGGCACTGCCAGGTGGCGCCCTGGTCCGAGCTGACCGCCACCTGGCCGCCGGGAGCGTTTTCCACCAGGATGCGGAACTGCTCCACCACAGGCGGCGGGTTGAGGGCGGCCACCTCGGGGGGCGGCGGGCCCGGCGGCTGGGCCGCGCCCAGGCCGGCTGCCAGGAGCAGCAGGCAGATGGCCGGTAGTGCTGCAATGAGGGCAGCAGGTTTGCCTACCATATTGTGGAAAAGTTTAGCAGGAGCGGTGCCGCGGGGCAATGAGGGCAGCCCGGGCGGGCGGGCCGGCCAGGGCGCCTTGACGGTAGCCGGGATGCGGCCCAAGATCGCGGCAGCAGCATAGAGCGCACGGGGAGGAGCGGGGCATCCGCCGACAGCCGATGAACCAGCGCATGCTGAGAAGAATGGTTATCTTAGCCATTGTCATCCTGCCCGTGGTGCTGGTGATGTCGGGTTGGCTGACGTTTTTCAGGCTGTTTGCGGGGCGGATGTCGCCGCCTGCCCGCACCGCCGCCTCCTTTTATGACCTGATCAGCCAAGGGGATTATGACGGGGTGGGACGGCTGCTGGTGCCGGGGCAGGTCTGGATCAGGGAGGGGCAGGAGAGCCGGGTGGTCACCTTTGCCGGCGTACAGGGCGAGCAGCGCCGGCTGCCCACGGTGTCCTATTTCCTGCGCGACCTGGCAGGCGGCCAGGTGCTGGCAGATGAAGGTCTCTATCCCCGCTTCCGTACCGCCGGGGACGTGGTGGCGGTGAGCACTTCGAAAGGGGTGCTCTACGTGCAGCATACCCACGGCCGCTGGTACGTGCGATACCTGTGGCGGCCCCAGTTGGGAGCCCCCGGCAGGTAGAGGGCAGGGAGCCGGCCAGCTGGCCGGCTCCCGCAGCTTTCCCTACCGGCGCAGGCCGGGCGGCACCCGGTACCCGTCCCAGCCCGTTTTGCGGCCCCGGTCCCAGCCCGGAGGCCCCTGCCGGTAGCCATCCGAATACCTGCGATCAGCCTGCCCGTCGCCCCGGTCGGGGTAGCGGTTTCCCTGCTGGCAGCGCATGCAATAACCGTAGCAGTTGCAGTAGCTGTTCTGCCGGCAGGACTGGCAGCGCTGATAGCGATTGTAGGTGCAGAGCCGCTGCTGCTCGCAGCGGTCGCAGTAGCCGTACTGGTTGCAGTAGGTGCGGGCGTTGCAGCCGGAGCAGCGCTGGTAGCCGTAGTACCGGGGATCGCCGTACCCGTCGTAGCGGGCGGCATCCCGCTTCTCCTGCTCCCGGGCGTCCTGGTAGCGGTCATAGGCCACTACCGCCCCGGCGCCCAGGACCAGCGCCGCCGTCTTCTCCCCCCGCATCCACTCGTAGATCGCCGCTCCCCCCAGCACAAGCGCACTATTCCGGCGGCCCTCAGAGCCGGCGAGCGCCGGCACGGCCGCCAGGGAGGCGGTGACGGCGACTAACGCGACCACTGCTGCCCATCTGTAAGCTTTGTCCACCTCGGTGCCCTCCTTGTGTGCTGGCTGCCTGGGATGGTACCCAGTGTTTCCACCGCTTGCGCCTTCCCGCCGCCTGCTGCCGGGGTGGGGTGCAGGTGGCTGCTCTCGATCGGTTAGACGGTGCGGACTGGGGAATTGTGCAACGGGTTCCGGCCAGATGGCGGGTAGGCGGCCTTGCCCCAGGCCGAGTGGCGGAGCCTCGGCCAGCGGCGGGCTTTACAGTGGGGCGGGGACGTCATATAATGCAGGAGACGCCGTGGGCGGTTAGTTCAGAAGGAGAACATCTGCTTGACACGCAGAAGGTCGTAGGTGCGATTCCTACACCGCCCACCATCCCAAGTCAGCAGTCGCAGGCGCCTCCCCGAGGGGAGGCGCTGCTGCTATCCCTGCTCAGGGAGCATGCCATGGGCTCAATACTCAGTCTGCGAGACCACCCACCTGGCCAAGCGCGCACCATCGCGCAGTGGCTGCAAGCGGCGGATGCAGAGCTGGCGGCCGCGGCCGTAGCCGCCCGCGTGGAGGGGCTCTGCTACGACCTGACTGCCCCCCTGCCCACTGCGGACCAGGTGGAGGTGCTGACCTTCGCGGACGAGGAAGGCCGGGAGATATACTGGCACAGCACTTCCCACCTCATGGCGCAGGCGACCAAGCAGCTCTTCCCGCAGACCAAGCTTGCCATCGGGCCGGCCATCGCCGAAGGCTTTTACTATGACTTCGATACGCCCGTGGCCTTTGGCCCCGAGGACCTGGACCGGGTCGCCGAGCGCATGCGAGAGCTGATCGCGCAGGACCTGCCCGTTGAGCGCCTGGAGGTGGACCGGGCAGAGGCCATGGAGTCCTTCGGGCAGGCGGGGGAGCCCTACAAGGTGGAGCTGCTCTCAGAGATTCAGGAGCCGGTGGTGACCCTGTACCGGCAGGGGGAGTTCGTGGACCTGTGCCGGGGGCCGCACCTGCCCTCCACCGGGCGGATCGGGGCCTTCCGGCTGCTCAGCGTGTCCGGGGCCTACTGGCGCGGCGATGAGCGCCGGCCCATGCTGCAGCGCATCTACGGTGTCTCTTTCCCCACCCAGCAGGAGCTGGAGGAGCACGTGCAGCGGTTGGAGGAGGCGGCCCGCCGGGACCACCGCAAGCTGGGGCGGGAGCTGGACCTGTTCAGCATCCCGGAATCGGCCGGCGGCGGCCTGGTGCTCTGGCATCCCAAGGGCGGGCGCATCCGGCAGACTATCGAGGACTTCTGGCGGGCCGAGCACCGCAAGCGGGGCTACGAGCTGGTGTTCACCCCCCACATCGCCCGGGAGGACCTATGGCAGACCAGCGGCCACCTGACACACTTCCGGGAAGACATGTACTCTGCCATTGAGGTGGACCAGGAGAAATACCTGCTAAAGCCCATGAACTGCCCGTTCCACATCATGATCTACCAGTCGCGGCCCCGCTCCTACCGGGAGCTGCCGCTGCGCTATGCGGAGCTGGGCACGGTGTACCGCTACGAGCGGTCGGGGGTGCTGCGAGGGCTGCTGCGGGTGCGCGGCTTCACCCAGGACGACGCCCACATCTTCTGCACCCCCGAGCAGGCGCCCCAGGAGATCAGCGCCTGGCTGGACCTGGCCCGGTACATGATACAGGTGTTCGGTTACCAGGACTGGGCGGTGGACCTCAGCCTGCGCCAGGAAGGGAAGAAGAAGTACCTGGGCGAGGATGCGGACTGGGCACAGGCGGAGGCGGCCCTGGTAGCCGCCCTGGACCGGGCAGGCATCAAGTACAAGCGGGCGCCCGGGGAGGCGAAGTTCTACGGGCCGGCGATTGACATCAAGCTGCGGGACTGCGTGGGCAACCTGTGGCAGGGACCGGTGCTGCAGTATGACTTCAACCTGCCGGAGCGGTTCGCGGTGACCTACGTGGGGCCAGACGGGCAGGAGCACCCGGTGGTGATGCTGCACCGCACAGCCATCGGCTCCATGGAGCGGTTCATTGCCGGCCTGGTGGAGCACTACAACGGCGCCTTCCCCTTGTGGTTGGCGCCGGTGCAGGTGGTGGTGATCCCGATCACAGACCGGCACCACGACTATGCCCGGCAGGTGCTGACCGCCCTGGAGGAGGAGGGCCTGCGCGCCGAGGCCGACCTGCGCTCGGAGAGCACGCGCTTCAAGATCCGGGAGGCGCAGCTGCAGAAGATTCCCTATATGCTGGTAGTGGGCGACCGGGAGCAGGCGGAGGGGACGGTGGCAGTGCGCACCCGGGAGCGAGGCGACGAGGGGGCGGTACCCCTGGCGGACCTGGTGAGCCGACTGCGGGTGGAGGTGGAGACAAAGGCGGTTACTTGCACCGGCAGCTGAGAGGGCGGCCGGGGGAGCGGGCGGCTCCAGTTGCAGCGTTGACACTGCCGCGGTTCCTTGATATACTTCCAGCGCCGTGAGAGCGGCGGGCGGGTGCCCAGCGGTCCCCCGTCCACTACATCGGCTGCGGGGTGAACATACATCGACAAAGAGTTTCGGGTGAATGAGCGGATTCGGGCCCGGGAAGTCAGGTTGATCGACGAGAACGGGGCCCAGGTAGGGATAGTCCCCACGCGTGATGCCCTCGCCATGGCAAGGGAGCAAGCGCTGGATTTGATCGAAGTAGCCCCCAACGCGGTGCCGCCGGTCTGCCGTATCATGGACTACGGCAAGTACAAGTACGAGCAGGCCAAGCGGGAGAGGGAGGCCAGGAAGAAGCACAAGCAGGCGGACCTGCGGTTGATCCGGGTCCGCCCCATGATTGACGATCACGACTTTGAGGTCAAGCGCAAGCTGGTGCGCAAGTTCCTGCAGGAAGGGGACAAGGTGAAGGTAAACGTCTTCTTCCGCAGCCGGGAGATGAGCCACCCCGAGTTCGCGCAGCGGCTGCTGGACCGGTTCATACAGAGCGCCCAGGACCTCTCCCACGTGGAGAAGCCGGCCTCTATGGAAGGCAGGATGATGAGCATTATCCTGGCCCCCAGCAGCTAATCCGAAAGCATAACGCCAAGGGGCAGCAAGCCGGCTGTGCCTGCTTGCTGCCTTGCATTCTGGGAGGAGGCAATGCCCAAAATCAGAACCAGAAGGTCCGCCGCCAAACGGCTGAAGGTGACCGGCACGGGGAAGCTCGTGGCCCGGCACGCCAACCGGAGCCACTTGCTCACCCGCAAGGGTACCAAGCGCAAGCGCCGGCTGTCCCACGACTTCGTGCTGAGCGGCGCCGACCAAAAGCAAGCCAAGCGCATGGTGCCCTACCTGTAGCATAGATCGGCGCAGGGAGAAGTAGATGCCACGAGTAAAGCGAGGAAAGATCACCCACCGGCGGCACCGGGAAATCTTGAAGGCCGCCAAGGGATACTGGGGCGGCCGCAGCCGCCTGTTTAAGACCGCCAACGAGGCCGTGATCAAGGCGCAGGCCTATGCCTACCGGGACCGACGGGTGCGCAAGCGCGAGTTCCGCGCCCTGTGGATCGCCCGCATCAATGCCGCCTCCCGCGGCCACGGCCTGAGCTACAGCCGGCTTGCCGATGGGCTGAGCAAGGCGGGGGTGGAGGTCAACCGCAAGGTGCTCTCCGACCTGGCCATCACCGACGCCGCCGCCTTTGAGCAACTGGTGAACGTGGCGAAGGCCCATTTGCAGCCATAACATCATCTGACCCCCGGCCGGCTAGCCCCAGGGCTGGTCGGCTTTTTCGTGCGTAGGAGGCAGAGTTGAGGGAAGTGCGCGGGGTCACCACCGGGGAGCTGGAGGAGCTCTGCCGGGTGGTGCAGGTGGGGTTTGGCGACAGCGAGATTGACTGGCTGCGCGAGCAGCTTGCCACCGAACCCGGCTATGGTTACTGGCAGAGCCGGGTAGCGGTGGTAGCGGGGCGGATCGTGAGCAGTGCCCAAATCCTGGTGCGCCAGCTCCGCTACGGCTGCTGCCTGATCCCCACCATGGGCATCGGCAATGTCGCCACCCTTCCCGACTGCCGGGGCCAGGGCCATGCCTCGGCGGTAATGCGGGATGCCGCCGCCTTCATGCCCCGCTGGGGTTACCCGCTGGGGATGCTGCTTGCCGATATCCCCGATTTCTACCGCCGACTGGGCTGGGAAGTGGCGCACCTGCGCCCGGCCTGCTACTCCCCGCTGCCGGCGCAGGCGCTGCCGCCTGCCCGCGCACCCCTGGTGCGGCGGGAGCGGGGCGGCCTGCAGGAGGGTGACCTGGCCCGGCTGGCCGCCATCTACGACAGCTTCAACGCCGGGCAGACCGGGCCGGTGGTGCGCTGCCCGGCCTACTGGCAGGTAACCGCCGGGCGCCGGCTCAATCATGATAGCGAGGTCCTGATTACGGATGGGGCCTACCTGGCACTGGCGGTGCTGGAGCAACACGGCGCGGTGGGGATCGCAGAGGCCGCCTGCCTGGCCGGGGCGCACCGGGAACTGCGGGCGCTGCTGGCGGAGGCGGCGCGCCTTGCCAGGCAAGCAGATTGCGGCCTGCTGCTGGCACCGGGGCCGGGGGTGCTGCCGGCAGCCTGGTGGGAGGGCATCGGCGCGCCGGCCGAGCTGCCGGCGCCCCTGCGCACGATGCCGGTGATGCTGTCAGTGCTCGATTGGCTGGGGCTGCTGCAGGCAATACGGCCGGAGCTGCTGCGGCGCTGGCAGGCGGCCGGGGCGCCGCCGCTGGACGTGACCACCGTGCACCGGGAGCAGGCGGTGCGCCTGCTCGCCGCCGCCGGCACGCTAGACGTGCGGCCGGCCCAGGCCGGGCCAGGCGCCATCGAGCTTAGCGATGGGCAGGCAGTGTGGCTGTGCCTGGGTCAGTGGGAAGCACTGCCCGGATTGCGCGAGGTGGAGGCGCTGCGGGTGCTCTTCTCCGGCCCCCCCTACCATTTCTGGCCGCTGGACCACTTCTAATCGGTGGTGCCGGTGGACTCTCCACCGGTCTCGGTGGTGGGCCCTTCCCGGGGCGCGGGTGCCTGCGCCCGGCGGCGCTGCTCCTCGGCGGCGCTGCGCACCTCGCTGATGCCAAAGGCCACCGCCACCAGGCCCACCAGCACCAGGGTGAGGGCGATCATGGCCAGCACGAACTGCGCCACCGCCGCCACCCACTTCACGATTGCCAGCACCCCGATCAGCAGCAGAATCAAGCCCAGCGCGATGCTCAGATACTTGGCCATCGCCGGCTTCCCCCCTGTGCGTGTGGTTTTCCCTACCTTTCTATCTGTCTTCCCGGGCTCCTGCCGAGCAAGCGCGCCAAGGGAGGGTTTTACCAAGAGTGGGCGGGTAGGACTTGCCCGGCGGCGGCTGGAATCCCCCTTACAGCGCCCGCCTGGCGCCTGGGCGGGGCGTACGCTGCGAACAAGGGGTAGCCCATGACACCGATAGTCTTCCTGCAGATGGTGCTGGTGGGGGCAGCCATTGGCCTGTTCAGCGGGCTGTTTGGCATCGGCGGCGGCACCATCGCCATCCCCGCCCTGGTGCTGCTTTTTGGCTACAGCCAGCAGACCGCGCAGGGAACCTCGCTGCTGGTGATGGTGCCCACGGCCCTCATGGGCGCTTTCGCCTACTGGCAGGGAGGGCGGCTGAACGTGTGGACGGCGGCAGCGCTGATGGTGGGGAGCATCGCTTTCGCCCGCCTGGGGGCTGTCTTGGCCTTGATGCTGCCACAGGCTCAACTCAAGACCATGTTTGCCCTGTTCCTGGTGATCGTGGCCGCGCGCATGATGCCCCGGGGCAGCCTGGGCAATATGAGCATGGTGGTGGGGATCGCCTTGCTGGCCGCCGGGATGCGCTTTGTCATGGACCGGTAGCTAATGCGGCCGATGGGTGGAGGCGTAGGCGTCCAGGTGTAGATCATCGTAGTCGCCCCGGGCCAGGCGGGGATAGGCGGCGGCGCCAATCATGGCGGCGTTATCGGTGCAGAGTACGGCCGGCGGAATGCGCACCTGGACGCCCTCGGCCTGGGCCCGCTCGGCCAGCAGCCCGCGCAGGCGGCTGTTTACCGCTACCCCGCCCGCCACCATCAGCCGGTCTACCCCCAGCCGCTCGCAGGCCAGCAGCGACTTGGTCACCAGCACCTCCACCAGGGCCTCCTGGAAGCTGGCGGCCAGGTCGGCCAGCGCCGGCCGGCGCTCCGGGGGGGTGTCTCGCAGGTAGCGGGCGAGCGCCGTCTTGGGCCCGCTGAAGCTGAAGTCCCAGCTATCCGGTAAGAGGGCACGCGGGAAGTCCACCGCCGCCCGGTTGCCCTGGGCGGCGATGCGGTCAATGGCCGGGCCGCCCGGATACCCCAACCCCAGGATGCGCGCCGCCTTGTCAAAGGCCTCGCCGGCGGCGTCGTCCCGGGTGCGGCCCAGCAGCTCATAGTTGTCGAGCGCGTGCATCAGGGCCAGGTCGGTGTGCCCGCCGCTCACCACCAGCACCACCGCCGGCAGCTCCGGCGGCTGCTCTTCCAGGAAGTTGGCGGCCATGTGCCCCTCCAGGTGGTTCACTCCCACCAGGGGCACGCCCAGGGCCCAGGCGATAGCCTTGGCCGCGCAGAGCCCCACCACCAGGGAGCCGATCAGTCCCGGCCGGTTGGTGACCGCCACCGCCTCGATGTCCTCCCAGCCCACCCCTGCCTGTTCCAGGGCCTGCAGGACGACCGGGCCAATCAGCTCCACTTGCTTCCGGGAGGCCACCTCGGGCACGATGCCCCCGAAACGCTGGTGGAGCTCCTGGGAACTGCTGACGACGTTGGAGAGAGCGCGCCGGCCGTCCACCACCACTGCCGCAGAGGTCTCATCGCAGGAGGTCTCGATCGCGAGGATGCGCATGTGGGGCTTTTTCCAGGCCGGCGTAGGCATTCCTTGCGCCGGCGCTCAGCAGGAGGCGCGCCGGGCGTGTGCAAGAAGGCAGGCACTTGCCGGCAGGAGGTGCAAAGTGCGCCGAGCCCTCGTCCTGTCCGCCTTCACTGCACTGGTCTGCTGGGCTTCCGCTTCTGACGGCTACTCGGCGTACCAGTCCTGTTTGGGCCGGTAGGAGGTAAGCAGGCGCGCCTTTGCCTGGTGGCGCTCCAGGGCCAGCCGGATCAGCTCATCCAGCAGCTCGGGGAAGGGCAGCCCGCTCGCCTCCCAGAGCTTGGGGTACATGCTGATGTTGGTGAAGCCGGGGATGGTGTTCAGCTCGCTCACATATACCCGGCCGTCCTGGGCCAGCAAGAAGTCCACCCGGGCCATGCCCTCGCCCTCACAGGCCAGGAAAGCCTCCAGCGCCAGGGAGCGCACCCGCTCGGTAAGCTCCGGGGCCAGGGAAGCCGGGATCAGGGAGCGGCTGGCGTCGTCCACATACTTGGCATCGTAATCGTAGAACTCGTGGCAGGGGATGATCTCCCCGGGCACGGAGGCCCGGGGCTGCTCGTTGCCGAGCACGCTTACCTCGATCTCCCGCGCCCCGGGCACCGCCCACTCCGCCACCAGCTTGCGATCGTAGTGCAGGGCCTCCTCGATGCCGGAGGCGAGCTCCCCCCGGTCGTGGGCCTTGCTGATGCCGACACTGGAGCCCATGTTGGCGGGTTTCAGGAAGCAGGGGAGGCCCAGCTCAGCCTGCACCAGGTCCATGATCTGCTCCCGGCCGCCGCCGACTACCTGGCGGGTAGCATTGAGCCGGGCCTGGCCGGTGCCCTGCTGCCAGTCCCGGTCCCGGAACCAGAGCCAGGGCGCCACAGGCAGGCCGGCTGCGGCCAGGACCCGCTTCTGGGCGGCCTTGTCCATGCCCAGGGCGCAGCCCAGCACACCGGCGCCCACGTAGGGGAGGTCAGCCAGCTCCAGCAGCCCCTGCAGGGTGCCGTCCTCGCCCAGGGGGCCGTGCAGCACGGGGAAGATCACATCCAGGGGGCCGACCACCTCGGGGGCAAGCCGGGAGCCTGGCAGGGGCACCAGGCCGCGGGCACCCGGGTCGGGAGGCAGCATGGCGGTCAGCGAGAGGGGCACGCGGCCCTTCTTGAGCAGCCTCACCACCTCCCGCCCGGCCACCCAGCGCCCCTCCTTGGTGATGCCGATAGGCACCACCTCATACTTGCGGGGGTCAAGGGCGGCCATCACGCTGGTGGCCGACACCAGGGAAACCTCGTGCTCGCCCGACCGCCCCCCAAAAAGCACGCCAACCCTGATCTTCCTCACCGCTGCTCCTTGGGGGCTTACCCCGCGAATCTCACCAGGTGGTACTTCTTCTTGCCCGAGCGCAGCACGAGCATGGATTCGGAAGCCAGCTGGGCGGGGGTAAGCGCCAGGGCCTCGTC